>Ga0080004_1169462_pt1 | contig 28029 bp, 21 predicted proteins | sample WasSprMetagenome_FD_69207 | JGI IMG/M metagenome (GOLD analysis project Ga0080004, IMG submission 69207) | Sulfidic aquatic microbial communities from Washburn Spring, Yellowstone National Park, USA - WS (SPADES assembly) (version 2) | ecosystem: Environmental > Aquatic > Thermal springs > Hot... | reverse complement strand
GGGGGTGGGTGGGGGGGGGGAGAGGGAAGGGTGGGGCCAGAAACGTGGGGCGGAAAGCGCAGGGGGTGATGAAGGCCCCCCCAGCCGGGGTTCAAGGTTGGGGGGGGGTTGACCCCCCCCCCCCCCCGATACACAGGAGGTGTGGAGTGGGTGAGAACTTCCGGCGTGGTGCGGCGTTGGGGCCCTTGATTCTTCGCTTGCGGCATCCCGCATCCCTCCGGCATAACTGGGGGGCCAAAAAGAAAGGCCCCGTCCGGGACCATCAAGCCGTAGGCACGATATGTACCCCGCTTGCAGCCCGGCCGTCATGGCGATTTGCCTCGCTTTAGACCCGTTGGCTTTGCGCCCCCGGCTTTCGCCGGGTTTGCCCTCCGCTGGGATTTGTAACCTGCTGTCGATTATTCTACTTTGTTGTCATCCCCCTGTCAATAGCAAAGCATTGACCGCGGAGGGATGGTCCGTCTTTACGTTCCGGGGGTCGTTTTACCCGGGAACCTCACCCTCACGGGATAGGTGTAAACGTTCATGCGCTTGCCCCGGGCGAAGCCTATGACCGTGAGGCCCAGGGTGCCGGCCAGTTCCAGGGCCAGATTCGTGGGGGCGGCGCGGGAAACCAGCACCGGCACGCCAAGGCGGGCGGCCTTGACGACCATTTCGGCGGTGACGCGGCCGCTGAGGAGCAGGAGTTTATCCCCGGTGCTCAGCTCTTCCAGAAAGGCCCGCCCGCAGACCTTGTCCACGGCGTTGTGCCGGCCGACGTCCTCATACAGGTAGATAATCCCGTCAAGGGCGGCCAGGGCCGCGGCGTGCACCCCGCCGGTGAGGTGAAAGGTGCGGGCCCCTTTTTCCAGGTCCGCCATGAGGGCGCCCGCCGTGGAGGGATCGATCTCGAGGGGGGCCCTCACAGGTTCCAGGTTGCGGGCGTCGTTGACGAAGTAGAAGGCGGCCCGGCCGCGGCCGCAGCAGGAGGTTACGTAGCGGCGCAAGAAGCCCCGTTCCGCCTCGCTCGGAGTGGCCGTTACACGGATTACCCCCTGGGCCCGGTCCACCTCCAGGCCGTGCAGGTCGTTTTTGCGCCGCAAGAGGCCCTCGGTGTAAAGGAACCCCACCGCCAGTTCCTCCAGGTCCCGCGGCAGGCACACCAGGGTGACCAACTCCTTCCCGTTGAGGTACAGGGTGAAGGGTGCCTCGTCCACCACCACGTCCCCGGTCCGTTCCTCGCGCCCGTCGGTGATCCTGATTACGCCCCTTCGGACCAGCGCGCCGTCTTCGGCCATGGCCTCCGCCCCCTGCTTCGCGGTTATGCGCCTTACGTTATTTTAGCCCATCCGTATCGCATAAAGAAAGATACCGCACGCGATGTTGTTGACGCAGACGGTCTTTGTGGTTATGCTAGACTCAGTATGACGAGGGACAGGGGGGCCGGAAGCCTTGCCGGGCCGGGCCGTTTATTATTTGCGCCTTTCGGTAACGGGCCGCTGCAACCTGCGGTGTATCTACTGCCGCTCCGGGGACGACGCCGCCCCGCCGGCCGGAGCGGAACTGCCCGCCGAGGACCTGCTGAAGATCGTCCGGGCCGCGGCCCTAATGGGTTTCAGGAAAGTGCGCCTCACCGGTGGCGAACCGCTACTCCGGGCGGACATCGTGGACCTGGTCCATTCCGTGGCCCGCGTACCCGGCATTGACGACCTGGCCCTTACCACCAACGGGGTGAGGCTGGCCCGTCTTGCGCCGGCCCTGGCACGGGCCGGCCTCAGGCGCGTGAACGTTAGCCTGGACACGCTGCGGCCGGAGCGCTTCCGCCGCATTACGGGCGGTGACCGCTGGCATGAGGTGTGGGAGGGCATCGAGGCCGCCCTGGCCCTGGGGCTGAATCCGGTCAAGCTAAACACCGTGGTCCTCCGCGGCCTCAACGACGACGAGGTACGGGACCTGGCCCGTCTGACCCTCGACCGGCCGCTGCATCTGCGGTTCATCGAAGTGATGGGCTTTAAAGACAACAGCCGGGCCACCGCGCGACGGGTGGGCACCGCCGAGGTACGGGCCCTGCTGGAGGCCGAGTTCGGCCCCCTGGAACCGGGCAAACCGGTGGCCGGCTGCGGCCCGGCCCGCTACTGGAAGTTGCCGGGAGCCAGGGGTACCGTGGGCTTCATCAGCCCCTACAGCGCTCCCTTTTGCGCCTGGTGCAACCGGCTGCGGGTTACCGCCGCGGGTACTTTACGCCCCTGCCTCCACGACCCGTGGGAGCTGGACCTGACGTTGCCCCTGGCCAAGGGGGCCACAGAAAGGGAACTGGCCGGCCTGTTCGAGCGCGCCCTGGCCCGCAAGGCCGCCCATCGTGGCGCGGCCGCCACCGGCGGTGGGCGCCCGATGGTGGAACTGGGCGGCTGAAGAGAGGGTCCGTACCCGCCGGCGGTCACCCGGGGGCCCGGAGGGTGTGACCACGCGGCCCGCACCGGACCCGGTAATCGGGAGGTCTGAAGGGTGGCAGAAGTGCGCATGATAGACGTGGGCGAAAAGCCCCCCACCCGACGGGAGGCCGTGGCACGGGGCGAGGTCAGGATGCGTCCCTCCACGCTGGCCGCCATTGTGGAGGGACGCGTGCCCAAAGGGCCGGTGCTGCACGTGGCCCAGGTGGCCGGGATCATGGCCGCCAAGGCCACGTCCCGCATCGTACCCCTGTGCCATCCCCTGCCGCTGGAAACCGTGGAGGTGGCTCTTTACCCGAGGGAGGCTGCCGTGGAGATCGAGGCCCGGGTCCGCACCACGGCGTCGACCGGAGTGGAGATGGAGGCCCTCACGGCGGTGGCCGCGGCTGCCCTGACCGTCTACGACATGTGCAAGGGCCTGGACCCGGAGATGACCATTGACAACGTGCGCCTGATCATGAAAAGCGGGGGCCGGAGCGGGACCTTCCGGCGCCCGGAAGCCGGGAGCGGTGGAACCTCGGCAGACCCGGGGAGGTGTGGCGCCCAATGAAGGGCCGGGTGGTGGCGGTCTGTGTGAGCGAGCGCAAGGGCCAGCGCAAGAGGAACGTGGGCGCGGGACGCCTGGTGGCCGGGCACGGCCTGGAGGGGGACGCCCACGCCGGCGGCTGGCACCGCCAGGTGAGCCTTCTGGCCGTGGAAAGCATCGAGAAAATGCGGCTGCGGGGTCTGGACGTCGGGCCGGGAGATTTCGCCGAGAACATTACCACCAGGGGGCTGGACCTGCTGCGCCTGCCGCTGGGCAGCCTCCTGCGGGTGGGTACGGCCCTCGGGGAAGTAACGCAGATCGGAAAGGAGTGTCACGCCCCCTGCGCCATCTACCGGCAGGCCGGGGACTGCGTGATGCCGCGGGAAGGTATTTTCGTGCGGGTAATCGTCGGCGGCACGGTAAAGGTGGGTGATCCCGTGGAGGTGGTGTCCGGTGTATAGGGCGGCGGTGGTGACGGTCAGCGACCGGGCTTCCCGCGGGGAGCGCCAGGACGAAAGCGGCCGCACCGCGGGCGAGATGCTATCGGGTATCGCCACCGTGGAGGAGTACCGGGTAATATCCGACGACATGGAGCAGATCATCGAAACCCTGGTGGACCTGAGCGACCGTAAGAGGGTGCATCTCGTCATAACCACGGGGGGCACGGGCTTCGGACCGCGCGACAACACGCCGGAGGCCACCCTGGCGGTGGTGGAACGGGAGGCACCGGGACTGGCGGAGGCCATGCGCGTGGAGGGTTTAAAGGAGACGCCCCGGGCCATGCTGTCCCGGGCCGTGGCCGGCATCCGCCAGAACACCCTGATCATTAACCTTCCCGGTAGCCCGAAGGCCGTGCGCGCGGGCCTGAGCGTTTTGCTGCCCGTGCTCCCCCACGCCCTGGAGGTACTGGCCGGGCGGGCCGGGGAGTGCGGCCGGGAATAGAAGGAATCAAGGTTGGAAAAAAATAAGATAGAGAAAAATCGAGCCTTGGGGGTTCCTGTGGCCTGCGCGACGCGAAAATCGGCCTTGTTGGCGTCAGCGCACCCTTGCCTTTCGGGTTGGGGTTCTATATTATAGTTGGCGGCATTAGCACTCACACGGGTTGAGTGCTAGTAACACCCAAAATCTACGCTGGGAGGGGTTTTCGTTGAAGATCAGGCCACTGGGAGACAGGGTGGTCGTGAAACCGCTGCCCATGGAAGAGCGGACCAAGGGAGGGATTGTCCTGCCCGACACCGCGAAAGAGAAGCCGCAGCAGGGTGAAGTGCTGGCGGTGGGGCCGGGTCGCCTCCTGGACAACGGCCAGCGGGTGCCTATCGATCTCAAGGTGGGCGACAAGATCCTGTACTCCAAGTACGCCGGCAACGAAATCAAGATGGAAGGCGAAGAGTACCTGATTTTGCGCGAAAGTGACATTCTGGGAGTAATCGAGTAAAAGCCAAAGGGAGGGTGCCAACTTGGCGGGTAAGGAAATCATCTTCCGTGAGGACGCACGTCGGGCCCTGGAGCGGGGCGTGAACGCCCTGGCCGATGCGGTGAAGGTGACCCTGGGGCCCAAGGGCCGCAACGTGGTGCTGGAGAAGAAGTTCGGTTCGCCCTCGGTGGTCAACGACGGTGTGACCATTGCGCGCGAGATCGAACTGCCCGATCCCCTGGAGAACATGGGCGCGCAACTGGTAAAGGAAGTGGCCACCAAGACCAACGACGTGGCCGGTGACGGTACGACCACGGCGGCGGTGCTGGCCCAGGCCATCGTGCGGGAGGGCCTCAAGAATGTGGCCGCCGGTGCCAACCCCATGATCATGAAGCGGGGCATCGAGCGGGCCGTGGAGAAGGCCGTGGAGGAGATCAAGAAGATTGCCAAGCAGGTGGAGACTAAGGCGGCCATCAGCCAGGTGGCTTCCATTTCGGCCAACGACGCGGGCATCGGCAGCCTGGTGGCCGACGCCATGGAGAAGGTGGGCAAGGACGGCGTAATCACGGTTGAGGAGTCCAAGGGCATCCAGACCACCCTCGAAGTGGTCGAGGGCATGAACTTCGACCGCGGCTACATCTCGCCCTACATGATTACGGACCCGGACCGCATGGAGGCCACCCTCCAGGATCCGTACATTCTGATTACGGACCGTAAGGTCTCCGCGGTGGCGGACCTGTTGCCCATCCTGGAGAAGGTGGTGCAGACCGGCAAGCCCCTGGCGGTCATCGCCGAGGACGTGGAGGGCGAGGCCCTGGCGACCCTGGTGGTCAACAAGTTGCGGGGCACACTGCAGTCCGTGGCCGTAAAGGCGCCGGGCTTCGGTGACCGCCGTAAGGCCATGCTGGAGGACATCGCCATCCTCACCGGCGGGCAGGTCATTTCCGAGGAGCTGGGCCTCAAGCTCGACAAGGCCACCCTCGACATGTTGGGCCGCGCGCGCCAGGTGCGCGTGAAGAAGGAAGAGACCATCATCGTCGGCGGCCAGGGCGACCAGGACAAAATCACCAAGCGGATTGCGCAGATTAAGAAGCAGATCGAGGAGACCACCTCGGACTTCGACCGCGAGAAGCTCCAGGAGCGGCTGGCTAAGCTGGCCGGCGGGGTGGCCGTGATCGAGGTGGGTGCGGCCACCGAGACCGAGATGAAGGAGAAGAAGCTGCGCATCGAGGACGCCCTGAACGCCACCCGGGCCGCGGTAGAGGAAGGCATCGTGCCGGGCGGCGGCGTGGCCTACATCAACGTCATTCCCAAGCTGGCCGAGATTGAGGCCACGGGCGACGAGAAGACCGGTGTGGACATCATCAGGCGCGCCCTCGAGGAGCCGCTGCGCCAGATCGCCAACAACGCCGGCATGGAGGGCTCGGTAGTCGTCGAGAAGGTCAAGACCCTTGAGCCCGGCATGGGGTTCAACGCCCTCACCGGTGAGTACGTCAACATGTTCGAGGCGGGCATTGTGGACCCGGCCAAGGTGACCCGCACGGCCCTCCAGAACGCCGCCAGCATTGCGGCCATGATCATTACCACCGAGACCCTGGTGGCGGAAAAGCCCGAAAAAGAGGAGAAAACCCCTCCGGTACCGCCCATGTAAGAACGAGGTACCCCCGCCGAGAGCGGGGGTTTTTTATTTTTTTATTTTGTGATCCGAACACTTCCCGGGTTTTAACCAATGATGTAGTATATTTTCTAAAAAGGGTTTCGAAAGGGCAAACCTGTCGAAAGGCAGGGACGCAAAGCCACGGGTCTAAGGCCCCGCATGTTCCACGGGCTATGATCGCCGGGCTGCCGAAGAACCCGATTCAGGGCTCGAGAAGGAGGCCGCCGACCGGCGACCGTCGGTCGGCAAGGCTGCACCTCGGACCGGGTAACGGATTACGGCCGGAAACGGGGCCGCCCTTGCGTCTCTGCATGCGGGGTGGCCCTCTTTTCGGGGAGGGGGAACGGTGCTCGTCCTTGTTGCGGAAGAGTCGCCCCAGGACCGTCAAACCCTGAAGGACCTCCTGATGGCCCAGGGCTACAACGTAGTTGAGGCCGCCACCGGTATGCAGGCCGTGGCCCGGTACCTCCAGTTTGAGCCCCGCCTTGTTCTCGTGGATTACGACCTGCCGGACGTCAGCGGCCTGGAAGTGGGGCGGGCCCTTCTTCGCTTCGACCGGAAAGCCAACCTGATCCTTTACGGTGAACTGAATTCCCGCGTCTTGCTGAGGGCCTATCAGATAGGCTTTCGCGACTGCCTGGTCAAGCCCCTCGACCGGTCGCGTCTGCTGCGGACGGTACGGGAACTGCTCCCCTGTAGTCCGGCCCCCGGAAAAACGGTGGCCCACGGGAGCTACGTCTCTGCGGCCCCGAAGCTGTAAATTCGCCACTGCCCGTCGGCGAGGCGCAAGGCGTACACGTATTTTCTGGTCCTGGTCTCCGTTACCGGGTCGAGGTCCGGGCCGGACAGGGAGACCGTTTGCTTTCTGGTGGCCTCCACGACGGCCACGTGGCGGGTAAGGTCCGTTACGCGGGCCTCGAGTTCGTGGTGCAGGATCCTTGTGCCCGCACCCGCCTCGGCGGCGCTGCGGTAGGCCTGTTCCATATCGCCCAGGGTGCCACGGGCCGCGCCCACAACGTAGTCGTAGGGGGCGGTCCACCGGTGGGGCGGGCCCTGGTTTACGGCCGCGACCAGGCTTTGCTCGAAGGCGTAAACCGCTCCGGCCACGGTGGCGGGGTCCGGAAGGAAGGATTCTTTGGTTTCGCCTGCCAGCAGCCTTCTGACCACCACGAAGGTTTCGGCCCGGGTGGCCGGACGTGCCGGTTCGAACAGCCGGGCCGTCACTCCGTTCACCAACCCGAAGCGCCAGGCGGCCCGGATGTAGGGTGCGGACCACCGCTCCGGCGTTACGTCGCGGAACTCCGGTTCGCCGGACCTGACCTCGGCGAGGGCCTCGCCCGCGCGTACCACCATGGCGGCCAGTTGCTCCCTGGTGACCGGCTCCCGCGGCCGGAAGTGCGTTGCGTCGACCCCGCGCACCAGCCCCAGGGCCGCGGCCTTCTGGACAAAAGCGTAGGACCAGCCGGCCGGATCCACGTCGACGAAGAAGGCGGTTGTGCCCTTCTCGGGCGCGATGTCCAGGGCCCGCAGCAACAGGGCCGCGCATTCCTCGCGGGTTATTGCGTCCTCGGGCCGTACCCGGCCGTCGCCGTCGCCCTCCACCAGTCCCATGGCGTGCATTTCCGTGATGACGTCGCGGGCCCAGTGGCCGGCGAGGTCGGCAAAGGGCAGGGCGCCGGCGATGCCGGGTGCCATCAAAAGCCAGATCACAAAGAGGAGCGCCGATGGAGGTAAGGTCTTAAAAGGAGAAACGGGCCGGGGCTTGGGCATAGCTCTTCCCCTTTACTTTTTTGTTTGAGGGATGGTATTCGGGTCCCGGCCCGCATTCCCTGTATGTAAATGTTAGAAGCCGATCCAGCGGATTTTCTCGCCCTTGCGCGGCGGCACGGGCGGCGACTGGTCCGGATAACCGATGGGTGTCAGGGCCACCAGTTCCAGGTCCTCGATGCCCAAAACTGCGTTGATCTCGTCCTCCAGGTACTTGGGGGCCGTCATCCAGCAGGTACCCAGACCGCGGGCGTAGGCCGCCAGGAGGAGGTTCTGCATCAGGGCGCTGGCGCTCAGCAGGGCGTTGTAGCGGCGGAATTCCGTGTGGTAGCGCTGCAGGCCGGGCATGTCCTCGGTGATGGTGAATTTCTCCTTTGGAATGTAAACGCAGACAATGACCGGGGCATCGCCCAGGTTGGCGAAGAACTGCAGGGTGAGCCGTACGATCTTCTCCTTGAAGAGCTCCTCCAGCCGGGGCCTGATGTACCGGGCGGACTCGGCGATGACCCGCGCCAGGCGGTCGCGGGTCTCCCCCCTCACGACCACCAGCTGCCACTCCTGGCGGTTCATCCCGGACGGGGCCCACAGGGCCTCTTCCAGTACCTCCTCGAGTAGCTCCTTTGGTACCTCGTCGGTCCTGTACTTGCGGATGCTGCGGCGACCGCGTATGGCGGTGCTGACGTCCATAAGGCAACCTCCTCGTACCGGTTATGCGGAAACGGCCTCCCGCTCACGGCATCCCGGCCCCTCGCGCGCTTTGATTGAGGGGGCGCCCGGGTAGGACTGCGGACGGCAAGGACCGGGCCGCCTCCCCGGCGAATACTGGTCCATAGGGAGGTGGCTGCATCCGTGCAGGAGATGCTGGCGGAACTGGCGCGGCTGCTCGAGCTTCCCTGGCCCCCGGTACCGGAGGCCGAAGCACCGCCCGCGGAGGTCCGGCCCCGGAAGGACCCGGTGTGGCAAAAGGTCCGGGCCCTGTACCGGGAGATGGGTCGCTACCTCATTTGCCCGGAGCAGGACATCCGCTTTTTCCGGGGCGGGAATCTCCAACAGGTGGACCTGGAGGCCGGTTCCCTGCTTCTCAATGTTTATTTACCCGACGAGGGCTACAATTCCTGCCTCCTGTTGACCCTGCTCACGGCCCTGGTCGAGGGACGCCTGCTCTACCTGGGCCAGCCCGGAACCGGCAAGACCAGCGCCGGCCTTCTCATCGGGCAGCTGTTCTTCGGCCTCTCCCTGGATGAGCTGCGGCGGGCCATGATTCACGGCCATCCCCAGCTGACGGTGGCCGATATGATCGGCAATCTCCAGCCCCAGGAGCTGGTCCGGGGCCGCAAGAGCGTGGAGCCGCGCCTGATTCTGCTGTCGCCCATCAAAATCATCGACGAACTCAACCGCATTCCCTCCAAGACCCAGGCGGCCATTTTGAGCCTGGTGGCCGATTCCTACGCCGAGGTCTTCGACGTGCTGTTGCCCTACACCCCCGGGCCCTATTACTTCACGGCCAACGCCGTAGACCCCGGCACTTATACCGTCATTCCACCGCTCCTCGACCGCATCGACGTGGCCGTGAAGGCCCTCTCCTTCAACGCCGAAGCCCTGGACCTGCTCCCTGCGGGCGAAGAGCCGGTCAAGGCCAGCGGCCTGGCGCTGACCCCCGAGGAGCGGCGGGCGGCCCGGGAGCAGATCGAGGCCCTGCCCATAGATGCGGTGGCCCTGGAGGCCATGGCCGCGGCCAAGGCTCATCTGTCTAATTGCCTGCGCGCCAGCACCGAGCCCGAGCACCAGACCAAAAACAACGTCCTGAGCCAGGGACTGCTCCCCAGCAGCCTGTGCCCCGACTGCCAGCTCGATACCTCGCGGGCCCTGTGCGCCCAGACCGAAAACGGACTGGAGCCGCGCACACTGAAGGCCCTGAAACTCTACGGGCGGGCCCTGGCCTGGTTTCGGGGCAAGGACCGGGTCGAGATGGAGGACCTGGAGCAGATCTTTCCATACCTGACCCAGCACAAGGTCATGCCCTCGCCCTTTGCCTTTCGCCGCAAGGAGGACGTGGTGTACCGGGCCGACCGGGTCAACTGGCTGCGCGAGCTTTTCGTCCGGGCCTACCGGGAGGAGCAGGCCCAGACCGAGGCATGGCTGGCCCGCTACGGCTACCACCCCTTCCGGCGGGCCCTGGAGGCAGCCCGGGGCCACGGGCCCCGGCAGGAAAAGCTGGCTGTGGTGCTACAGGCCGTGCGCGAGATCGGTAACGGTTACCATCCGGCCCAGCGCGACAAACTGGTGTTCCTCCTGAAACTGGTGGCGAGCTTACGGGAGGCTGACGACGGGGAATCTTGCCAACCCACCAGTATCGAGAATCGCACAACTTTCCGAAGGCAAAATTCCCCGCCGGACGAGGCATGAGGGAGCTGACGGCACTGCTGAGGGGTGAAGACCCTGCGGTCCGCCTTCTGACCCACCCATCCTGCGTCGCCGGCGTGGCCCGCCTGGTGGCCGCCGCCGGAGCCCCGGGCGCGCGCCTGGTGCTCGCAAGGATCGTCCTGCCCGTGGCCCGGGCCGCGGCCGGGGCGGGCGATACCGAGGGGCCGGCGAGGGACCTGGTGGCCCCGCTTATCGACCTCTGCGCCCGGGCCGTGGCCGCGGGGGAGTACGACCCGGCCGCGGGGGAGAGGTGGGACCCGGCGGAACTGGTGCGCGGGGGACTCCGGCCCCGCCACGACCTGGGGTACTTTTTCGAGACCGTACTGCCGTCCTGCGCTCCGGCCGCGGTGCGCTTTGGTCTGACGGGTTTCGTTTTGCCCCTTTACGAACTGGCCCGTGGTTTAAGCCGGACCGGCCGGGGCCTGCAGGCCCTGACGGTCCTGGTCCAGTGGAGCGAGCTGGTGGCCGCGCACGGCCTGGAGGTGTGGTTGCGGTGGCTGGAGCTGGACTTCCGGCGTGCCACCCCGGAGCGCCGGCGGGCGGCCCTGGAATGGTGGGCCGGGCGGTACGTGCCGGGTGTGACGCAACTCCTCGCGGAGCAGTTGGCTCTGGAGACCGATCCCGGCATCCGGCGCTTTCTGGTGCGGGCCGTGGCGGGACGGCCGGACGGGCCGCCCTTACTGCGCCAGAGGCTCAAGAGCGACGCGCGCCCGGAGATGCTGGCGGCCGTCCTCCGGGAACTCCTGGAAACCGAATCGCCGCGGCGCCTGCTCCTCGACTGTCTGGCCAATCCGGTATTGAAGTCCCGGCTGGAGGGCCTGCGTGCGGCCGCCGGCCGGAGCCCCCGTGTGTGGCAGCCGCACCTTCTTTTCGCCTTCGAGACCAGGGGCAAGGTGTACGCCACGCCCTGGGAAGAGGAGGGCATCCTGTGTGTGGCCTGCTGCGACCGGAAGGTGTACGGTCTGGACGCCCACACCGGGGCCCGTCTGTGGGAGTTTCAGGTTCCGGAAGAGGTGTACTCCAGTCCGTACGGCTGGCGCGGCGTACTCTACTTCGGTTGCCACGACGGGAAGGTTTACGCCCTGGAGATCCGGACGGCCCGGAAGCTGTGGGAGTACGCCACGGGCGGGGTGATCTACTCCTCTCCCACGGTGGCCGACGGCACCCTCTTCATCGGCTCCTACGACGGAAAGGTGTACGCCCTGGACGCCAGAACCGGGGCCCTGAAATGGACCGCGGCCACGGGCGGCGGCGTCAGGTCCGCCCCTTGGGCCGGCAACGGCTACGTCCTGGTGGGGTCCGAAGACCGCCGCGTCTACGCCCTGCAGGCCGGCAGCGGCCGCGTCCTGTGGGAGGCCGCCACCCAGGCCCCGGTCCGCTCTTCCCCCGTGATGGTCGGGGACACGGTTTACGTGGGCTCCGGGGATTGCCGCCTTTACGCCCTGGACGCGGCCAGCGGTGAGACAAGATGGACCTTCCGGGCCAGGGGTCCCTTGGACGCGACCCCCTGCGTACACCGCGGTCTGGTTTTGGTCGGTTCGCGGGACCGCCGCCTTTACGCCCTGGATGCCGCGACGGGGCGCCGCCGGTGGTCTTTTCGCGCCGGCGACGAAATATGCGCCGCACCGGTGGCCCACGGTGAAACCCTGTACGTGGCGGCCAGGAACGGCAGGGTGTACGCCCTGGAGGCGGGCACGGGTCGGAAACTGTGGGAATTCGCTACCGGCGGGCAGATCTATTCCTCTCCGCGCCTGGCCGCCGGGGTCCTTTACGTGGGCACCCACAACCACCGGGTCTTTGCCCTGGAGGTCGAGCCGCTACCCGACGAGGCGGGGGCCGGTAGTCTCCTGGAGGGTCTGGTGCGGGACCTCGAGGAGGGGAAGTAGCGTGGACCGCGAGCGTCTGGTGGAGGAGTGCTGGGAGCTGGCCAAGAGACCGTGGGGCTTCGTCCAGTTGAGACACCCGGTGGTTTACTGGGAGCCCGGCCCGGCCCAGGCCGCCATGGGGGGCCAGATCGCCTTCTTCAATTTCGCCGAAAAGAGCACCTTCGTCAACTACCCGGCCCTGGCCGCCAGGGGGGCCGGCGATTACCTGGTGGAGATTCTGAGCCACGAAATCGGACACCACATGGCCGTGCCCGCGGACCCCCCTTCGGACGCCATACTCTTGCACGCGGCCTACCGGGGACTGGGCCTGTACGAGTTGCCCGAGGAAAGCGAAGAACTGCGCTGCGGCCATCAGGAGGCCGTCTTCTGGGTCAATCTCTTCGCCGACGTCCTGGTCAACACCGTGCTCTATCACGCCGGGTTGCGGGTCATCGAGCTCTACCGCAAGCTCACGGTGGGAGAGGGCAGCCCCCTGTGGCGCCTGTACCTGCGCACCCTGGAACTGCTGTGGGACCTGCCCCCCGGGACCCTGGTGGTGGAGGTGCCGCCGCGCATCGCACAGGACGCCGAGCGTCTCCGCCAGATCTTCACGCACATGCGGGGGAAGGCCGACTGGACCCAGGGGGTGGCCCTCTTCGTCAAGGTATTTCACCCCTACTGGCCCGCGGATACCGGTCCGTGGGTGCCCCTGCTTGATTACCACGGCAGGTCCAACTACCGCCGCGGCGGCCGGCCGGGTGCGGACCCGGGGCCGGGAGGGATGGAGCGGTCCGGTGGCAAGGCGCCGGTGGCCAGGCGCGCGAGTGCCTCCGAGCGGCGCACGGTGGACAAACGGGAGGCGGCCCGGGACGAGCACATTCTGGGCGGTTTGGCCGAGCACATCGACAGTCCGGCCAACTACCGGCGTTTGTTGAAGGGGCTGGGATTCGCCGGCACCGAGGCGGCCGAAGTCTGGTACTACCGCGACCTGGCACGCAAGTTCGCGGTCAAACTGCCCGCCACGGATTGGCTCCGGGGCGACGATCACCCCGAGGGTCTGGCGCGGTGGGAACCGGGGGACCCGCCCGAGGAACTGGACCTGTTCGCCACCCTGACCACGGGCGGGTTGGTTCTGCCCGCCGTGACCACGGTGAAGCGCGAGAGCGGCACCACGGCCACCCACGGGCGGGGCCGCGTCCGCCCCTGGCTGCTGCTGGTACTGGACGCCAGCGGCAGCATGCCCAATCCCCGGTACAGGCTCTCCCACGCCGTACTGGCGGCCTTCATTCTGGCCGAATCGGCCCTGAACGCGGGGGTGCCGGTGGCCGCGGTGGTTTTCAGCGGGGACTACGAGAGCGCGGATTACACCACGGACCGCGACCTCCTGGGATCGCTCCTGGTGCGCTATCCCGGCCAGGATACCTACTTTCCGGGCGAGGAGGTGCTGCGGCTGTCCCGTGCGGCCAGGGCGCCGGTCTACCTCTGTGTCATCAGTGATGTGGCACTCCATAACGCGCCGGAGGCCCTGGAGTATCTGGCCCAGATCCGGCAGATGGTCTGTGGCGGGACCCTGTGTTTCATCTACCGGCCCCGAGAGCAGCCGCCGCCCGACATAAGGCGCATGCTGGAGGCCGTTTCACGGCTGGGGTACCAGGTGCGGACCGTCACCTCGGAAGAGGAGCTCCGGGACCTTAGCGCGGGCACCGCGCGGGAATTGTATCCCGGATTGTAGCGGCGGAGGGCCCGTTTTGCGTTACGGGCCCTCCCACGGTAGAGCCCGTAATGACCTGCGCGCCGGCCGTTACGGATTCCTGCGTAGCCGACGGCAACCTTTCGGCTACCGTCGACCATTACGGAACCCGTAAGGACCTTTGCCCGACCGGTGAGGCTCCCTAGGGAGCACCCGGCGACCTCTCGGCCGCCGGATACCCCATCCTGAAACCGGGCAGGTATCCGGAAACCCCACCGGTCTTGGTTCGACCGACCGTGGTCCCATAGGACCCGGCGGCGATCCTTTGGACCGCCGCCGAGCCGACCAGGAACCACGGGCAATCTGCCCTCCGGCCGGCACCGAGCCGTTGCGACCCGGCGCCGACCTTTGGCCGACTGCTGCCGAGCCTTTCACGACCCGGCAGCAGTCTTGACTCGGCCATTACGGACCCTTCGCCGTTTATTATGGCCGCCGGTGCTATAAATATTTATGTTAAATTGTTCCATGGCACCGGGTCCTTGTGGCCCGGCCGGGCCTTCTGGTAATATTCTTGGGAAAGACGTTGCCGTATTGGAGGGTCTCTACGTGAATAAGTTGCGGGCCGCCACCTTTTCCGTAACCGCGGGTCTGGCATTGACGGGCGCCAAGCTCGTTTGCGGTTTAATTACGAATTCCGCGGCCGTTCTGTCGGAAGCCCTGCACTCGGGACTGGACGCGGTGGCGGCCCTGGGCACTTACTTAGGCGTGGCGCAGGCGGGCAAGCCGGCCGACGAACGCCACCGCTTCGGCCACGGTAAATTCGAAAACCTTGCCGCCATTGGTGAAGGGGCCCTCATGCTGGGGGCGGCCGTTTTTATTTTCTGGCGGGCCATAGGGCGGTTGCTGGCACCGGCACCGGTCGAAGCCCTGGGACTGGGCATGGTCGTGATGGGATTGTCCGGGGCCGTGAACCTGGGGGTGGGTTGGTATCTTTTGGGGGTGGGCCGGGCCACGGATTCGCCGGCCTTGCGGGCCGACGGCTGGCACCTGTTTTCCGAGGCCCTGGCTTCCTTCGGCGTCCTGGCCGGGCTGGCATTAATCCATTTTACCGGCCGCACCGTTGTCGACCCCCTCCTGGCCATGGGGATAGGCCTGGTTGTCTTACGCGCGGCCTGCGGCATATTGCGGGAGTCCCTGGCCGGCATGCTCGACGTTTCGTTACCCGAGGCCGACGAAAGGTTGATCCGCAGTGTTTTGGAGCGGTATACTTCCGATTTTGTGGAGTTTCACGAACTGAGGACCAGGAAAAGCGGTTCCGAGCGGCACATAGACCTGCACCTGGTGGTGCCGCATGCCGTCACCGTGCGTGCGGCCCACGACCTGTGCGCGCGCATCGAGCGGGAGATCAAGGAAGTACTGCCCAACTCATACGTTCTGGTCCACCTGGAGCCCTGCCGGCCGGCCTGCGAGGAGTGTATTCGCCGTTGCGACGGGAAATTTTGCCAACCCACCAGGATCGAGAATGGCATGGCTTTCCGAAGGCAAAATTCCCCGTCGGACGACGGAGAATTTTGCCAACCCACCGGTGCCGGTAACCGGGTAGCTTTCCGAAGGCAAAATTCCCCGTCGGAGGACTGCCGGCGTGCTGATGACGGGGAATTTTGCGCCGGCAAGTGATCCTCGATGGCGCGGGGTTTGCCGTGGAGCGTTGGCGCGGCCCACGTGGCGGCGTGCGGAATGGGCCTTCTTGGCGCGGTATAAGATTCTTACAGGGGGTCTTTTGTGTTTTGGCGAAACGGGAAATTTTGCCAAACCACCAGTATCGAGAATCGCATAGCTTTCCGAAGGCAAAATTCCAGCCGCGCCTGCTTTACGAACTGGCCCGTCAGCACGGGGTGCAGACCTCTTACTACGACGTGCAGGGCCGGCGGCACGGGGCAACGCCCGAGGCTCTGCTGGCCGTACTGCAGGCCCTGGGCGCTCCGGTCGCGCGCCCGGAGGACGCCGCCGGAGCCCTGCGGGCGGTTAGACAGGCCCGGTGGCGGCGCTGCTGCGAGCCCGTGACCGTGGCCTGGGACGGGGGACCGGCCGCCCTGGAACTGCGGCTGCCCGCCGGCCAGGACCGGGGTCAGGTGCACTGCCGGCTGGAGCTGGAGGACGGCGAGGTCCGGCAGTGGGCCTGCGACCTGACGGGCCTGCGGGTCCTGCGCCGGGCCACAGTGGAGGGTGTCGAGTATGTGGCCAGGGAACTCCCGACTCCTTCCGGGCTCCCCCCGGGCTATCACCGGTTGAAGCTGGCAATGCCCGGATATGAAGGCGAAACCCTGGTGGTGGCCGCGCCGCGCCGGGCCTTTGGCCTTGCGGCCGACGGCGGCCGGGTGTGGGGGGTCTTTGTACCCCTGTATGCCCTCCGTTCGGCGCGCAACTGGGGGGCGGGCGACACGGGAGACCTGGAGCGGATGTGGGATTGGGTCCGGGAACTGGGCGGGGGTCTGGTGGGCACCCTGCCCCTGCTGGCCGCCTTTCTGGACCAGCCCTTCGATCCCAGCCCCTACGCGCCGGTCAGCCGCCTGTTCTGGAACGAATTTTACCTGGACGTGACCCGCATTCCGGAGCTGGAGCGGTGCGCACCGGCACGGCAACTGGTGTCTTCCCGCGCCTTCGGCAAGGAATGTGACGTCCTGCGGCGGGCCTCCCTGGTGGATTACCGGCGGGCCATGGCACTGAAGCGCAGGGTACTGGAACTCCTGGCCCGCGAGTTTTTTGCCGCCGATTCGGACCGGCAGGCGGCGTTTCGGCGCTGGGTTGCGGATTGCCCCGGGGTGCGGGACTACGCCCGCTTTCGGGCCGCCGTCGAGCACCAGCGCGGCGGCTGGACGTCCTGGCCCGCGAGGATGCGGGCCGGGCGACTGGAGGAGGGGGACTACGACCCGCAGGCCGAGCGCTACCACCTGTACGTCCAGTGGGTGGCCCGGGAACAGTTCGGGGCCCTGGCAGAGCGGGCGCGGGCGCAAGGTGTGGGTCTGTACCTGGATTTTCCCCTGGGGGTACACAGGGAGGGGTACGATGTGTGGCGGGAGCGGGAGGTTTTCGTGCTGGAGGCGAACGCCGGCGCGCCACCGGACCCGTTTTTCACCGGCGGCCAGGACTGGGGATTTCCACCCCTGCATCCCGAGGCCGTCCGTGTCCAGGGGTACCGCTATTACCTGGCGTGCCTCCAGCACCACCTCCGGCATGCCGGGACTTTGCGCCTGGACCACGTGATGGGGTTGCACCGACTTTTCTGGGTGCCCCGGGGCCTGCCGGCGCGCGAGGGGGTTTACGTACGCTATCCGGCCGAAGAGTTTTACGCCCTGCTGTGTCTGGAGTCCCACCGTCACCGGGCGGTGCTGGTGGGTGAGGACCTGGGTACCGTACCCCGTTATGTGCGGGCGGCCATGGCACGCCACGGGGTCTACCGGATGTACATTCTGCCCTTCGAACTCACGCCCCATCCGAAGAAGCCGTTGCGATCCGTTCCCGCAGACAGCCTGGCCGGCCTGAACACCCACGACATGCCCCCCTTTGCCGCCTTCTGGTCCGGGAGCGAGGACGCGCTCCGGGCCTCGCTGGCCGGCTTTCTCCGGAACAGGGGCTGGCTCGCCGTACCCAACGAAGGGACTGCCGAGGTCCTGCGGGCCTGCCTGAAGTACCTGGCCGCCAGCCGTGCCCGCGTGGTTCTGGTCAACCTTGAGGACCTGTGGCTGGAAACCGAACCCCAGAACGTTCCGGGCACGGGTGCGGAGCGGCCCAACTGGCGGCGCAAGGCCCGGTACGCCCTCGAAGAGCTGGACCGCTTACCCGGGATCCGTGAGACCTTGCGAGAAGTTGACCTCCTGCGGCGCAAGGGTTAGCTGCATCGGAAGGACCCCATTGTGGGCACAATAGGAGGAGGATGTCGGTTCGGGAAGGTGTTTCCCGGTGCGGTCTGCGATGCTCGAGGCCCGGTCGGGCCGTATACCGGCGGGGACCCGGGCCGGAGCTCCGGCCCGCCGGCTCGTAACGCTGGGCGCGACTTATCTGGGGGCGGGCCGTTGTCGGTTTCTGGTCTGGGCCCCCCACAGCGAACGGGTGGCGGTGCACATCGTGTCTCCCGAAGACCGGGTCGTGCCCCTAAAGCCCCTGCCCAGGGGGTACCACGGAGGAGTGGTCGACGGGGTCGGGCCGGGCAGCCTTTATTTTTACCGGCTGGACGGCCACAGGGAGCGTCCGGACCCCGCTTCCCGATATCAGCCCCTGGGCGTGCACGGTCCCTCTCAGGTGGTCGACGCGCGGGGGTTCGCACGGTCTGACGCCGGCTGGTGCGGCCCGGCGCAGGAGGAACTCGTCGTATACGAGATCCACGTGGGCACCTTTACACCCGAAGGCACCTTTGACGCGGTGGTCCCGCGCCTGCCGGACCTGGTGGAACTCGGCGTCACCGCCGTGGAGCTGATGCCCGTGGCCCAGTTTCCGGGGTGCCGCAACTGGGGTTACGACGGCGTGTATCCCTTCGCGGTGCAGAACTCCTACGGCGGCCCGGAGGGCTTAAGGCGGCTGGTGGAAGCCTGCCATGCCCGCGGTCTGGCGGTCATTCTGGACGTGGTTTACAACCACCTGGGGCCCGAGGGCAATTACCTGGCCGAATTCGGCCCCTATTTCACCGACGACTACCGCACGCCGTGGGGCTCGGCCCTCAACTTCGACGGTCCCTATGCCGACGAGGTGCGGCGCTTTTTCATCGAGAACGCCCTCTACTGGGTCACGGAATTTCACGTGGACGGCCTGCGGCTGGACGCGGTGCACGCCATCATTGACCGGTCGGCGCGGCCCTTCCTGCGGGAACTGGTGGAAACCGTGCGCCGCGCGGCCGAGCGCGCGGGCCGCCGGGTGTACCTCGTGGCCGAGAGCGACCTCAACGACCCGCGGGTCATAAGGCCGCCGGAACTGGGAGGGTACGGCTTCGACGCCCAGTGGAACGACGATTTCCACCACGCCCTGCACGCCCTTCTGACCGGCGAACGCGCGGGCTACTACCGGGATTACGGCCGCCTGGAGCACCTGGCCCGGGCCTGGCGCGGGGGCTACGTGTACACGGGCCAGTACTCCCACTACCGCCGCCGGCGCCACGGGGACGCACTCGGGGGGTGCCCGGCGCATCGGTTCGTGGTCTTCGCCCAGAACCACGATCAGGTGGGCAACCGGGCCTTCGGGGAGCGGCTGAGCGTCCTGGTTTCCCTGGAAGGATTGAAGGTGGCGGCCGCCGCGGTGCTGCTGTCCCCCTTCGTCCCTTTGCTCTTCATGGGCGAGGAGTACGGGGAGACGGCCCCTTTCCTGTACTTCACCGACCATTCGGACCCGCGGCTGGCCGCGGCGGTAAGGGAAGGGCGGCGGGAAGAGTTTGAGGAATTTGCGTGGGCCGGGGAGGTACCGGATCCCCAGGACGAAGCCAGTGCCTTGCGCTCCCGCCTGCGGTGGGAACTGCGGGAGCGGGGGCACCACCGGGTGCTGCTGGAGCTTTACCGGGAACTGCTTGCTTTGCGCCGCGAACTTCCGGCCCTGGTACAGCCCGACTGGGAGCACGCGGCGGTCGTACCTTACGAAGATGCGGGCGTGATGTTCGTTCACCAGCGGAAGGGAGACGAGGAGGTATGCCTGATATTCTCCTTCGGCGACGCCGTGGCAGAGGTCAGCCTCCCGGTCCCGGTCGGCCGCTGGTGCAAGCGCCTGGACACGGCGGAGACCCGCTGGTTGGGTAAGGGCAGCCCCGTGCCCCCGGTAATGCAGTCCCGGGGTACGGTTTCCCTCTCACTGGTTCCCAAGGCCTGTGTGGTGTTCGTGAAAACAGGGGAGGAATGAACCCGGATGCAGCGTTACGTTTGCGTGCACGGCCACTTTTACCAGCCGCCCCGCGAGAATCCGTGGCTCGAGGACGTGGAACTCCAGGATTCGGCCTATCCCTATCACGACTGGAACGAACGCATTACGGCCGAGTGCTACGAGCCCAACACGGCCTCGCGCATTCTGGACCAGGAGGGGTGGATCCGTAAGATCGTCAACAATTACGCCAGGATGAGCTTTAATTTCGGCCCCACGGTGCTCTCCTGGCTGGAGACCAACGAGCCGGAGGTTTACCGCGCCGTGATCGAGGCCGACCGGCAGAGCCGGGAGCGGTTTTCGGGGCACGGTTCGGCCCTGGCCCAGCCCTACAATCACATGATTATGCCGCTGGCCAACAGGCGCGACAAGTACACCCAGGTTCTCTGGGGTATTCGCGATTTCGAGCACCGCTTCGGGCGCCGGCCGCAAGGTATGTGGCTCCCCGAAACGGCCGTGGACCTGGAAACCCTGGAGGTTATGGCCGAACTGGGCATCGCTTTCACCATCCTGGCCCCCCACCAGGCCCGACGGGTGCGTAAAATGGACGCGGCCAACTGGCAGGACGTGGGCGGCGGTGGCCTCGACACCTCCATGCCCTACCGCGTCCGCTTACCTGAGTCGGGCCGCACCATCGACGTCTTCTTTTACCAGGGCGAGATCTCCCGCGCCGTGGCCTTTGAGGGACTCCTCCACAACGGCGAGGCCTTCGCGAAGCGGCTGCTCGGCGGGTTTGTCGAGGGGCGCGAGGGGCCCCAGCTGGTGCACATCGCCACCGACGGTGAGACCTACGGCCACCATCACCGCCACGGGGATATGGCCCTGGCCTATGCCATAGATTACATTGAATCCCGGAAGCTGGCCCGTATCACCAACTACGGAGAATACCTGGAGCTCCATCCTCCCACCCACGAAGCGGAAATTGTAGAAAACACCTCCTGGAGCTGCTTCCACGGGGTGGAGCGCTGGCGCAGCAACTGCGGGTGCCATTCCGGCCAGCACCCCGGGTGGAGCCAGGCCTGGCGGGCGCCGCTGCGCAACGCCCTCAACTGGCTCAGGAATACGCTGGCGCCCCTTTACGAGGAGTACGGGGACCGTTACCTGAAGGACCCCTGGGCCGCCAGGGACGACTACATCACCGTGATCCTGGACCGCAGGCCCGAGAACGTGGACCGTTTCCTCGAGCGTCACGCGGCCCGGCCGCTGGACCGCCGCGAGCAGGTGACGGTCCTGAAGTTGCTGGAATTGCAGCGGCATGCCATGCTGATGTTTACCAGCTGCGGCTGGTTCTTCGACGAGATCTCGGGTATCGAAACGGTGCAGGTGCTGCAGTACGCGGGCCGCGCCATCCAGCTGGCCGAAGAGCTGTCCGGCAGGAGAATTGAGCCCCAGTTTTTGGAGATTCTGGCCCAGGCCAAGAGCAACATTCCCGAGCACGGGGACGGGGCCCGGATCTACGAGAAGTTCGTCAAACCGGCCATGATCGACCTGGTTAAGGTGGGGGCCCATTACGCCATCAGCTCCCTTTTCGAGCCCTACGAGGAGCACTCCCGCGTCTACTGCTACACCGTGGACCGGGAGGACCACCGGACCCGTATGGCGGGGATGGCCAGGCTCGCCGTGGGGCGGGCCCGGGTCACCTCGGAGATCACCCGGGAAGCACTGACCCTGAGCTACGGCGTGGTAACCCTGGGGGGTCACAACGTCGACGGCGGCGTGCGGATTTACCGGGACGAGGAAGCCTATCGGGAAATGGCCGGAAACGTAATCGAGGCCTTCGAGCGGGCGGATTTCACCGAGGTGATACGGCTCCTGGACCAGTACTTCGAGGGCGTCACCTACTCGTTAAGGGAGCTTTTCCGGGACAAACAGCGCGAGGTCCTGAACCTGATCCTCGAATCCACCCTGGCCGAGGTGGCCTCGGACTACCGCCGCATCTACGAGCGCCACGCGGCCCTGATGCGCTTCCTCAAGAACCTCAACGTGCCCCAGCCCAGGGCCCTCACCTGCGCTGCGGAATTCGTGCTGAATACCAATCTGCGGGAGGCCTTCGCGGAAGACCCCCTGAACCTGGAGCGCATCAACGCCCTGCTGGCCGAGGCGGCCGTAATCAACGTGACCCTCGACGGCGCCGGCCTCGGGTACGCCCTGCAGGGGACCCTCGAAGGCCTGGCCGGACGCCTGCGGGAGAGGCCGGAGGACCGGGCCCTGCTGGAGCACCTGGCCGCGGTGATCGACCTGGTTCGGGCCCTGCCCTTCGAGGTGGACCTGTGGCGGGTGCAAAACGTTTACTACGGTCTGGTCAACACCGTTTATCGGGAGCAGCTGCAGAAAGCCGGGTGGGGGGATCAGGAGGCCCAAGCCTGGGTGGAAAAATTCGAGGCTCTGGGAGACGGACTGCGCATCCGGAGGGGCCGGTAGCGTGGACCCCCGAAGGGTGCCGGCGGCCACCTACCGGCTCCAGTTCGGCGGCGGGTTCCGCTTCGCGGAGGCCCGGGAACTGGTGTCGTACCTGGACGCCCTTGGCATCACGGACCTGTATGCCTCGCCTTTGCTGGCGGCGCGCACGGGCAGCCCCCACGGGTACGACGTAACGGACCCCGCCCGCCTGAACCCCGAACTGGGCGGGGAGGAGGGTTTTGCCGCCCTGGCCGGGGAACTCCGGCGGCACGGCATGGGACTGTTGCTCGACGTGGTGGCTAACCACATGGCGGCGGACCCCGAGAATCCGTGGTGGTGTGACGTGCTGCGGCACGGGCGGCGTTCGCCCTTTGCGAATTATTTCGACATCGACTGGGAGCCACCCAGGGCGGGCCTGGCCGGCAAGGTGCTCCTGCCGGTCCTGGACGAGCCTTACGGACGGGTACTGGAAAAGGGTGAGCTGGTGCCGGAGCCGGGGGAGGGTGGGTTCTGGATCAGGTACCGGGAGCGGCGCTTTCCCCTGAGCCCGGACTCCTCCGCCGAGGTGATGACCCCCCTCCCGGGCGTGACGGTGGGCCAGCCCGGCCAGCCGGCGATGTGGGAACTGGGGGCCCTGGCCGCCGTGCCGCGCGAGGCGGGGCCCACCGGGGAGGCCTTGCACCGGGCCCCGGCCGGGGTGGCCCGTTCCGCCCGCACCGGCCCGGAGGTGCGGGCCCCGGTGGGGGGAGGCCTGCGTTCCCTCGCAGGGGATCCCGACCGGCTGGACCGGCTTTTGGAGCGACAGCACTACCGGTTGGCCTTCTGGCGGGTTGCCAACCGGGAGATCAACTACCGCCGGTTCTTCGACGTCCACGAACTGGTGGCGGTGCGCGTGGAGGAAGAACCGGTTTTCGAGGCCACCCACGGCCGTGTTCTGAAACTGGCCCGTGCGGGGCTGGTCACGGGGTTGCGCATCGATCACGTCGACGGCCTGCGCGACCCGTACGCCTATCTGCGGCGCCTCCAGGAGCGCCTGGGCGCAAGCGAAGGGGACCGACCCTTTTACATCGTTGTGGAGAAAATCCTGTGCGGCGACGAGGAACTGCGCCCGGAGTGGCCGGTTTGCGGCACCACCGGCTACGATTTTCTCAACGCGGTCAACGGCCTTTTCGTCGACCCCGCCGGGGTGGAGGCCCTGGACGGATTGTACCGGAGAGTAACGGGACGCGGGGCGGATTTCGCGTCCGTGGTGCACGAGAAAAAGCGCCGGGTAGTGGCGGAGCTGTTCCGGGCCGACCTGCAGCGCCTGGTGCGTCACTTGGGGCGGCTGGCGGAGGGGGACCGGCACGGACGCGACCTCACCCTTGAGGAACTGGAGCAAGCTCTGGTGGAGGTGACGGTGCACCTGCCGGTCTACCGGACCTACGTCCGCGATTACGTCGTGGGGACGCGGGACCGGGGGTACCTGGAGCGGGCCGTGGGGGAGGCCCGGCGTGCCAAGCCGGCCCTGGAGCGGGCCCTGGTTTTCCTGGGCCGGGTATTGCTGCTGCGGTTTCCTTCCTACCTGGGGCCGGAAGGGCGCCGGATGTGGCTGGACTTCGTGATGCGCTGGCAGCAGTTTACCGGACCGGTGATGGCCAAGGGATTTGAGGATACGGCCCTGTACACGTACAACCGTCTGGTCTCCCTGAACGAGGTGGGAGGGGACCCCGCGAGAGCGGGCCTTTCGGTAGCTGAGTTTCACCGCCGTAACGAAGCCAGGCTGAGGCACTGGCCCCACACCCTGAACTCCACCTCCACCCACGACACCAAGCGGGGTGAGGACGTACGGGCGCGGATCGCCGTGCTGTCGGAAATCCCCGGCCTTTGGGCCGCCCGCGTGGAGCGCTGGATGCGCCTCAACGCCCCCGCGAAACGCGTGGTCCGCGGCCGACCGGTGCCCGACGCCGACATCGAATTCCTGCTTTACCAGACCCTCGTCGGCGCCTGGCCCCTGCGGGAAGAAGAAGTGCCGGAATTCCGGGAGCGGCTCCGTGCTTACATGCTGAAGGCGGCCCGCGAAGCCAGGGTGCACACCGGCTGGCTGGAACCCGACGAGGAATACGAAGGGGCCCTGCTGGCCTTCGTGGACCGGATCCTTGAACCGGGGCCGGAAAACCGGTTCCTCGAGGACTTTCTGGAATTTCAGCCCTTCGTGGCCTATTACGGAGCCCTCAACTCCCTGGCCCAGGTCCTGCTGAAAATCGCGGCGCCCGGCGTACCCGACTTCTACCGGGGTACCGAGCTGTGGGATTTTAGCCTGGTGGACCCCGACAACCGGCGGCCGGTGGACTTTGGGTTGCGGGCCGCCCGGCTCGCCGAACTGCAGGAGCGCACAGGCGACCCCCGGGGCCTCGCCGGCGAGCTCCTGGCCGGCTGGCGGGACGGACGTGTCAAGCTCTACCTGACCTGGAGGGCCCTCCGCTTCCGGCGCGCCCACCGGCGGCTGTTCGCCGGCGGAGACTACCTGCCGCTGGGGGCCGCGGGGCCCGGGCGCGACCACCTCTGTGCTTTCGCCCGGCGGCTGGAAGGTACCTGGGCCGTGGTGGCGGCACCGCGGCTGTGCGTGCGGCTGGCAGGTGGGGAGGCGGGGCCGGAGAGCATGCCTCCCGCCGTACCGCCCCTGGGTGAGGCGGCGTGGGGTGAAACGACCCTCCTTCTGCCGTCCGGGGCGCCGGAGCACTGGCGCAACGTGCTGACCGGGGAGCAGGCGGTCGCGCGGCACGGCACCCTGCCCCTGGCGGACGTCTTCCGTTGCTTTCCCGTGGCCCTGCTGCACGGGGAAGGTTAGGTCACCGGCGCTCTTTTTCCGACCCCGACCTCGTTAGTTATCAATCTTAGCGGATTTGTACATACTATCTATTAAATAGTAAATTGGGGGTTGGTGCCATTGGGTGTCCTGAGCAAGTCTCTGGCCGAGTACTTCGTCGAAGTGCAGCACCGGCTGCCGGACGAGGCGGACCGGGTGCTGAGGGCCCTGGGCGAACACGGGCGTATGAACAAGGAGGAGCTATCCCTCTCGGCCCGCGTGAAGCGCGCCGTCCTCGACCACGTAGTCATGCAGCTCTATGCTTTGGGGTTCGTGGACGTGGCCACCGAAGGTAAGAGCAAAATCTGCAGCCTGACGCGCCTGGGGCTGGAGTTCGCGGGGCTGGAGGAAAGGCCGGGACACTGACCCGGCCTTGCAATTTATTATGCGGGAAGCTCGTCACGCGTGGCCTTCCGAAAGTCCGCTCTGGAGAAATGCCTTCGTACCGTCACGGCCTTTACCGCTCCTGCCGTTCACAGATAGCGCACCACCAGGTCGCCGACTTCGGACGTGGAGTACCCCATCTGGCCCGCGGCCATGCTGCGCAAGTGATCGCGGCACACGGCCATTACCGCATTTTCCACGCGCCGCGCGGCGGCCTCCTGCCCCAGGTGGTCCAGCATCATCATCATGGCCAGAATGGCGGCCAGGGGATTGATAACGTTTTTCCCGGCGTATTTCGGGGCCGAGCCCCCGATGGGCTCGAACATGGAGACCCCCTGCGGGTTGATGTTGCCGCCGGCGGCCACGCCCATGCCCCCCTGGATGATGGCGCCCAGGTCCGTGATGATGTCGCCGAACATGTTGTCGGTTACGATGACGTCGAAGTTTTCGGGGTTCTTCACCATCCACATGCAGGCCGCGTCCACGTGCATGTACTCCTGCTCGACGTCCGGGTATTCTTTTCCGACTTCCCGGAAGGTCCGCTCCCAGAGGTCCGAAGCAAAGGTCAGGACGTTGGTCTTGGCCACCAGGGTGAGTTTCTTGCGCCGGTTGCGGCGGCGGCAGTACTCGAAGGCCCAGCGCAGGCACCGTTCCACGCCCCTGCGGGTATTGATGGACTCCTGAACGGCCACCTCGTCGGGGGTTCCTTTTTTCAAGAAGCCTCCGGCCCCGGCGTAAAGCCCTTCGGTGTTCTCACGCACCACCACGAAGTCGATGTCCTCTGGGCCTTTGTCCTTCAGGGGCGTCTCGACGCCCGGGTACAGCTTGACCGGGCGCAGGTTGATGTACTGGTCGAGCCCGAAGCGGATGCGGAGCAGGATTCCCTGTTCCAGGATTCCCGGAGGCACCTGGGGATGGCCGATGGCGCCGAGGAGAATGGCATCGAAGCCCCGTAAAAGGTCCAGGGCGTCGGCCGGCAGCACCTCCCCCGTGCGCAGGTAACGGTCCCCGCCCCAATCCAGCGTCGCGAGGTCGACCCCAAAACCCTCCCGTGCGGCCACGGCCCGTAGCACCTTGACGGCCTCCGCGGTTTGTTCGGGCCCGGTGCCGTCGCCGGGAATTACAGCGATGCGGTACACGGTGCAACCTCCCGTTACTTGTGTGGTTACCGTATTTACCATAACACAGGTGGTGCCCGCTTGCAATGGTACTACCGGCGGTCTATAATGCAACTGATGAAAAACTTCGCCTGGGTCCTGCAAGAAGGGGACCCCGTGCTGGAGCAGGTCCTGGCCTTCGAACTGGGGATTTCTCCGCTGGTAGCGCGGCTCCTGGTCAACAGGGGGGCTCACACCCCCGAGGATGCCGTGTTCCTGCTGGACCCTCGTCCGGAACGGCTTTACAGTCCGTGGCTCATGGCGGACATGGACCGGGCCGTGGAGCGCCTGCGGCGGGCCATTCGGCTCGGCGAACGCGTCCTGGTCTACGGCGATTACGATTGCGACGGCATCACCGGCACGGCCCTGCTGGTCCGGGTGCTGGCCGCGCTGGGGTGCCGGGTGGAGTACTACGTACCCCACCGCGTGGAAGAGGGCTACGGGCTGAACCGTGAGGCCCTGGACTGGGCGGCGTCCCGCGGCGTCACCCTCGTGGTGACCGTAGACTGCGGCATTCAGGCCACCTCCCTCGCGGCCCGGGCCCGGGAAGCAGGATTGGACATCATCGTTACCGACCATCACGAGATCGCCGGGCCCCTTCCGGAGGCGGCGGCCGTGGTGAACCCCCGGCGTCCGGACTGCCCCTACCCTTTCAAGGAGCTGGCGGGGGTGGGGGTGGCCTATAAGCTGGCCCAGGCCCTGACCGAAGACGCGGGCGGGCCGGACCCCCTGTGTCTGGCCTTCGTATGTCTGGGAACGGTGGCGGACCAGGTACCCCTGACCGGGGAAAACCACCTCCTGGTACGCCTGGGACTCGAGGAACTGCGGCGCACCGGGCAGTCCGGCTTGCGTGCCCTGTTGTGCTCCACAAGGTTAGGCGAGCGCACCCTCTCGGTGCGGGACGTGACCTTCGTGCTGGGGCCGCGTCTCAATGCGGCCGGGCGCGTAGGTGACCCGCGTGCGGCCGTAGAATTGCTCCTGTGCGACGACGAGGCTACGGCCGCCCGTTTAACCGAGCGCCTTGAGATACTGAACCGCGAGCGCCAGTACCTGGAGGCCAGGATCTTCGCCGAGGTGCTGGCGCGGCTCCAGACGGAACCGGACCTGGCGCGGGACCCCGTACTCGTGTTGGGCGGCCAGGGCTGGCATCCGGGAGTAATTGGAATTGTGGCGGCCAGGCTGGTGGAATACTTCTACCGGCCCGTGCTCCTCGTCGCCCTGGAGGGGGACCGGGGGCGGGGCTCGGGCCGCAGTGTGCCCGGCTTCCACCTTTTTCGGGCTCTGGTGCGGTGCCGGGAGTGGCTCACGGAGTTCGGGGGGCACGCGGGCGCGGCGGGTTTTATTTTGCCCGCCGGAAACGTGGAACCTTTGCGGCGGTCCATGGCGGACCTGGCCCTCGAGGGCGAGGCCTTGGCGGGGGTGCCGCGGCTGGAGGTGGACGCCGTGCTGCGGCTCGAGGAATTGCGTGCCGACCTGGTCCGGGCTTGCGCGGCCCTGGCACCCTTCGGTTACGGTAACCCCGAGCCGCCCCTCGTATGTTCCGGTGGGGCCACCGGGGGCGGGGGGCGGGGCG
>Ga0080004_1119019_pt1 | contig 28030 bp, 24 predicted proteins | sample WasSprMetagenome_FD_69207 | JGI IMG/M metagenome (GOLD analysis project Ga0080004, IMG submission 69207) | Sulfidic aquatic microbial communities from Washburn Spring, Yellowstone National Park, USA - WS (SPADES assembly) (version 2) | ecosystem: Environmental > Aquatic > Thermal springs > Hot... | reverse complement strand
TTCCCAACTTTGGCCACGAAAAGGTGGTCGACACCCTGGCGCGTACGGGACGCCTGCCGCTGCCGGTGGCGTCGCCCCACCGGTGGTACGAAGTGAACGTGCATCCCCTCACCGTGCACGATTTCCTGGACTGGGCGGACAGCCGCAGGGTGCAGGTGGAGCAGGGTTTCTGCCTGGTGAACGGCTCGGTGCTCCGTTTCCGTCCCCAGTTGGCCCGACAGGCGGAAGAGGTCCTCTTCGTGGTCAGGGGCGGGGCCGGCATCCCGGCCTAGCAGGCCGGTACGGACTCATTCCGCCAGATCGGCGAACAGCCAGGTGCTGAGATAGCGCTCCCCGGTGTCGGGCAGGATGACCACGATCAGCTTGCCCTCCATCTCGGTGCGCCTGGCCAGCTCCACCGCCGCCCATGCGGCCGCCCCCGAGGAGATGCCGGCCAGGATGCCCTCCTCCCGCATCAGGCGTCTGGCCATCTGCCCGGCCTGGTCGGCGGTGACGCGGATTATCTCGTCTATAAGGTCGGTCCGCAGGACCTCGGGGACGAACCCGGCCCCGATCCCCTGTATGCGGTGCGGGCCCGGGGCCCCGCCGGAGAGCACCGGGGACTCGGCCGGTTCCACGGCCACCACCCGGAAGCCGGGTTTGCGCGCCTTTATGACCTCGGCGATGCCGGTGATGGTGCCTCCGGTGCCCACCCCCCCTACGACCGCGTCCACGCGTCCGTCGGTGTCCGTCCAGATTTCCTCCGCCGTGGTCTCCCGGTGGATGCGGGGGTTGGCGGGGTTGCGGAATTGCTGGGGCATGAAGGCCCCCGGGATGGAGGCCGCGATTTCCTCGGCGCGGCGCACTGCCCCGGGCATGCCTTCGGAGCCGGGGGTGAGTACCACCTCGGCCCCCAGGGCTGCCAGTAGCTTACGCCGCTCGATCGACATGGTGTCGGGCATGGTGAGGATCAGCCGATAGCCCTTCACCGCGCACACGAAGGCCAGGGCTATGCCCGTATTCCCGCTGGTGGGTTCCACGACCACGCTCCCCGAGCCGAGGCGTCCTTCTTCTTCCGCCGCCCGGATCATGGCCACCCCGATGCGGTCCTTGACGCTGCTGCACGGGTTGTAGAACTCGAGCTTGGCCGCCACCTGCGCCCGCGCCCCGGCGGTGACGCGGTTCAGATACACGAGAGGCGTTTTACCTACCAGTTCCGTCATATCCCTCGCGATGCGCACCACGGACACCTCCCCGGCATGGCCGGCCAACCTGCTGCTTCCGGCCTAAATGTAGTACATCGGGGCCTCCGTAGCCAGTTCCTCTTCGCGGCGGGCCAGGTCGGCCAGGGTATACTTCTCCAGCGTCGCCTCGATGGTTTTCTTCAGCTGGACCCACACCTCACGCACGGCGCAGCGCGGCGACCGGGGGCATTTTTCCGGATGATCCACGCACTCCACAGGGGCGAGGGATCCTTCCGTCAACCGCACCACGTCCGCCACCGTCACCTCGGCCGGAGAACGGGCCAGGGCCACCCCCCCGCTGGTACCCCGCTGGGTGCTCACCAGCCCGCCCGACCGCAGGAAGCCCAGCAGTTGGGCCAGGTAATCGGCGGAGATATCCTGGTCGGCCGCCACTTCTTTGATCTGCACCGGCCGCCCCTTGCCGCCGGCCCGGGCCAGGGCCACCAGGGCCCGGCAGGCGTAGCGGCTTCGGGTGGAGAGCTTCAAGGGCCACCCCTCCTTCCTGACGCGGCGAGGGCCTTAACCGCACGGACCGCCTGTTCCACGTCCTGCATGGTGTTGAAGTAACCCACACTGAACCTCACCGTCCCGGTCGGGAAGGTGCCGAGGGCCTGGTGGGCCCAGGGGGCGCAGTGCAGTCCCGCCCGGCAGGCGATGCCGAAGGATTGGTCCAGGACCGCGGCGACCTCCACGGGGTCCCACCCCTCCACGTTGAAGGAAAGCAGGGCGGCCCTTCCCCTTGACCCCGGTGGGCCGTAGAGGACGACGGAAGGGACGGAAGCCAGGCCCTCCCACAGTGCTTCTATGAGCTGGGCCTCGTGTTCGGCCACCCGATCCACGCCTACCTCGGTCAGGAATTCCAGGCCCGCTCCCAGGCCCACGATACCCGCTGTGTTGGGCGTCCCGCTTTCCAGCCGCTGAGGGTAAAAGTGGGGCTGGGTGGCCAGGTGAGAAGCCACCCCCGTCCCGCCCTCGCGGAAGGGGGCCAGGTCCACGTCGGGGCCGAGGAGCAGGAGGCCCGTTCCGGGCGGACCCATGAGGCCCTTGTGACCCGAGGCGGCCAGCATGTCCACGCCCACGGCCTGCACGTCGATGGGGATGTGCCCCGCCGCCTGGGCGGCATCCACCAGGAGCCTGACACCGTGCCGGCGGCAGATCCGGGCTACTTCCGCTACCGGTTGCAGGGTGCCCACCACGTTGGAGGCCCAGGTGAGCACCACCAGCCGGGTGGCCGGGGTGATTGCCTTCTCCAGAGCTTCCACGTCCAGCAGGCCGTGCTGGTCGCACCCGATGCGAGTGAAGTGTACCCCGCGTTCCGACAGAGATTGCAGGGGGCGCGCGACCGAGTTGTGCTCGAGGCAGGTGGTGATCACGTGGTCGCCGGGTCGCAGGTAGCCCTTGATGGCCATGTTGAGGGCATCGGTAGCGTTGAGCGTGAAGATCACCCGTTCCGGGGAGGGCAGGTTGAAGAACCGGGCGACGCGCAGTCGCACCGCCTCCACCGCCTCTTCGGCCCGCCGGGCCAGGGCGTGTCCGCCCCTACCCGGGTTGCCGCTGCTGCGCAGGAAACTGTCAACCGCCCGGTACACCGATTCCGGTTTGGGATAAGAGGTAGCTGCATTGTCCAGGTAGACCACCGTGATTCACCACCACGCCGGTTGGACCCCGCCCCACTGGCAACAATATAAGCTACCTGATCAAGAAGGTCAACATGCGGCCGGCGGGTGGGCCAGTGGAGAGCGGAAATCCACCCCTCGGAAGCGCCCGTGTTGACTGAGCCGATCATCTTACTTACCATGGTGAGGGGGGAGGGCACGTGCAGTATTCGCGCTACCTGCGACAGATGCTTTTCCCGGAGGTCGGCCGGTCGGGCCAGGAAAGGCTGGCCGGGAGCACCGCCGTAGTGGTGGGGCTGGGAGCCCTCGGGACGGGGGTAGCCGATCTCCTGGCGCGGGCTGGCGTGGGCAGGTTGCGCCTGGTGGATCGGGACTACGTGGATGAGACCAACCTCGGGCGCCAGACCCTCTACGACGAGGAGGACTGCAGGCAGTCCCTGCCCAAGGCCATTGCTGCTGCTGGGCGGTTGCGCAAGGTCAACTCGGAGGTCGAGTATGAGCCGTGGGTGGTGGACGTCAACCCACGGAACGCCGAGCAGGTCGTCCGGGAAGCGGGCGTGGTGGTGGACGGTACGGACAACCTGGAGGCGAGGTACCTGCTCAACGAGGTTTGCGTGGGTCGCGGCATCCCCTGGGTGCACGGGGCGTGCGTGGGCAGCGTGGGCATGACGTTCACGGTGCTGCCCGGTGACGGCCCGTGCTTCCGGTGCTACCTGCCCCAGGCCCCGGGTCCCGGGGAACTCCCGACCTGCGACACGGCCGGCATCCTGGGGCCCGCCGCGGCAGTGGTGGCAGCCCTGGAGGCAGCCCAGGCCCTGCGAGTACTCCTCGGAAAGGCTGATGACTCCAGCACCGCCCTCAAGTACGTAGACGTCTGGTCCGGAGAACTGCTCACTCTTCCCCTCGCCCGGGACCCCGACTGCGCCTGCTGCGTGAGGCAGCAATTCCCGTACCTGGAGGGGAAGGTGGGCAGCAGTGCCACCGTCATGTGCGGCCGCGACATGGTACAGATCCAGCCCGCGGTGCCGGTCTCCCTGCGGCTGGAGGAAGTGGCCCGGCGCCTGAGCCTGGCGGGCGAGGTGACTGCCAACCAGTTCCTGGTGAGAGCGAGGCTGGCAGGGCAACTCGAGTTGATCGTGTTTCCCGACGGCAGGGCTCTGGTCAAGGGGACCACGCAGCCCGAGGTGGCGAGGAGCCTGTACGCCCGCTACCTGGGGAGTTAGGGGCCGGACGCCGAACCCCGGGTGAGCTTATGGTTCACACTTCTGCGGGGCCGTGCCGTCGCCGTCCTGCGCCGGGCCCCGGGCCGTGCTCTGGTCCGGCGGGCCCGCGGGGTGTGGGTCTCCCGTGTCTCCCGTGGGGAACTGGCATTCCCAGGCCAGACGGGCCGAGAGGTAGGCCAGCAGGGATTCTGCCCCCTGGTTCAGGTTGGGCCCGTCGGGCCCGAGCCCGTCGCAGACGCCGCCGGAGCGGGCGTCCCAGAGGCTCACCCCCAGGACGTTACGGCCGTGGAACCACTGCAGGGACTGGCGGGCGGCCTCGAGGTAGGAGCTTTCTCCCGTCAACTGGTATGCTTCCAGGCAGGCCTCCACCATGTGGCCGGCATCGATCGGCTGTTCGTCGAAGAGGGCCGGGGAACCGCCGCGCGGGAACCAGCCCCGGTTACCGACCACGCGCAGGTAGCCCTGCCGAAACACGACGGACTGGAGGAACTGCAAGGCCTCCTGCGCCACCCGCAGGAACTCACTCTTTTCCGTCAGCCGGTAGGCAGCCAGGAGCCCGTGGGGCAGGAGGGCGTTGGCGTAGGTGAGTACGTCTTCGAACCAGTACCAGCCCGGCCCTGCATGGTGCCGGAAACGGGCGACCATGGCGTCCCCGATCTGCACCGCCAGATCCAGGAGGCCATCCCGTTCTCCGTCCCGGGCCGGGTAGCGCGCGAGTGCCAGGAGGGCCAGGGCCTGCCCACGGGGGAAGCGGAGGCGTGCCGCCAGGGGAAGGGCCTGGTCCCACATGCGACGGGCCACCGGTGCGACGGCTGCGGCGCGGGAAGATGTGCCGTCGGCCCAGGCGAGGACAGCGGCACACGCCAGGAGAGCGCGCCCGAGGGTGTCTTCGGACCCCACGCCCCCGCAGGGGTGGCGGGCGTAGTCCAGGCCGTGCCAGAACTCCCCGGATTCCCTCTGCACGAAGTGGAGGAAGGCGAGGTAGGTCTCCAGTAGAGATTGCACCGGGTGACCCAGGCTTTCCAGCTGGACGGCCACCTGCAGGGCCCGGGCGTTGTCGTCGGTGGTGTACCCGGTGGCCAGGTCGGGGATGGAGTAGACTGCGTGCTGGATGATCCCCGTGCAGTCGGTCAACCTACGCAGGTGAGACAGGTCGAGCGGCGGCCACGCTAGAGGTTCCGGCATCGGCGATCACCCTGGTGAAGAGGCGTGCGTAGGCTTTCCCGACCTGGTGCCACCCCATCCCCGCACCGCGCAGGGCCGCGCGGCGGGCGAGCTCGCGGCGGATCTCCGGTGAAGCCGCCAGCGCCCCCAGGGCGCGGGCAATGGCCCGGGAGTCGCGATACGGAACCAGCACCCCCGTGCCGTCACCCAGAAGCTCGCGGGCGTACGGATAGGGGGTGGAGACGACCACCTTGCCCATTCCCACGGCGTAGGCCAGGGTACCGCTGGACACCTGCTGGTCGCCGGGGTAGGGAGTGATGTATATGTCGGTGGCGAGCAGGTAGTCGATCAGTTCGCTCTCGCTCAGGTACCTGTCCACGAATTGGACGTGGCCCTCGAGGTGGAGGCGCTCCACCATGGCCATGAGTTCGTGACGGTACGACTCACCTTCCTTGCTGCGGACTACCGGGTGGGTCTGTCCCACCACCAGGTACACCACCTGCGGGAAAGAAGCCACTACCTCGGGCAGGGCCTCCAGTACATACTCGATCCCCTTGCCCCTGCTGAGCAGCCCGAAGGTGCAGAGCACGATCTTGCCCTGCAGGCCCAGCTGTCGGCGGACAGCGCGCCGCCGCTGCGGGTCGGGCTGGGGAGCTCCGTGGGGTATGACGGTGATCCGGCGCGGATTCACCCCGTACACTTGCTGCAGGATGTCACGGGCGGCCCGGGAGATGACGACCAGTTCGACCGCCTGCGCCGCTATTTCCTCCATGACGCGGCGGTAGGGCGGATCGGGTCGCGCCAGCACGGTGTGGAGGGTAGCCACCACGGGCATGTGCAGCCGGCGCAGGAGGCTGAGCACGTATTCTCCCGCCTCGCCCCCGAATATTCCGTACTCGTGCTGCAGGCTCACCAGGGCGGCCCCCAGGCGGTTGATCCGGTCGGCCACCCGGAGGTAGGCAGGCAGATCATGGCTGGGAAGGACCTCGATCACCGTCTGTGGGTAGGCGTGGCGGTGGCCGTCTGCCTCCAGGGCCACCACCAGTCCGGGACCCAGAGTGCCGGTAGCGGATACGGCCGCGGCGAGGTGGGCGGTGTACGTGGCTATGCCGCAACGGCGGGGAGGGTAGGTACTTATGTAAACCACCGGCGCCGCAGAAGGCGGTTTGGCGATCAACAATACCACCTCCTCGGGAATACCTTCCCCCGGGCGCCGCGCGAGGCGCCCCGTACCACCGGTTTTCGGCCAGCTCGCTACTCTCTAGTGTAACTTTGGCACTCGGAACAGGTCAAGTGCAGCTCCGCGGGCTGGAAACACGGTGCCGGCAGTCCAGCCCTGCCGCCCGGTCATAACCCGGGATCCCCGCGGTGAAGATGCGGCCCGTTCGGAAGCCCGGAGATGCCGACCCGGTCAGAATGGGAAGGGCCAGGCGACACCCAGTTCGCGGCAATTGTTCCTGATTTCTTCCAGGACGGCCACATTCACCGGGATGCCGTTTCTCGTCCTTTCTTCCTCGGCTTCGAATTCCTTTTCGCCGGCCACGAAGATGCGGTCCTGGCCTTCTTCCTTGGGGGAGTTCTTCAATTCGCGGATGAACTGGTCAAGGCGGGCTTTGAACTCGGCCGGCGGCATCACCGCCGATATCTTGATGGCGGCGAAGAAGTGGCCGACGTTGGACGGGCGCCCCTGGGGATCGCCGGGGGGATAGACGTGGGTGAGGAAACCGGCACCGGCGAGCACGCCGCAGAGGATGTCCACCACCGCGGACAGGCCGTAACCCTTGTACCCCGACGTTTCCGCCGGCCCGCCCAGCGGGAAGAGCCCGCCCCCGTGCAGGATGCGGTCGGGGTCGTCCGTCGGTTTGCCCGTTTCGTCGGCTCCCCAGTGGGGGGGTACCTTCTCCCTGCGGCGGCTGAAGACTTCGATGCGACCGATGGGCACCACGCTGGTGGCCATGTCCAGGACGAAGGGGCGCTCCGCGCCCGCAGGGGCGGCCACGCTGATGGCGTTCGTGCCGATGATGCGTTTGCGCCCGTAGGTGGGAATTACCAGAGGCTGGGTGTTGGTCAGGGAGATGCCTATCATGTCGTGGGGGAGAGCCATCATGGCGTAGTAGCCGGCGATGCCGTAGTGGTTGCTCCGGCGCACCAGGACTGCCGCCATGCCCACTTCCTCGGCCATTTCCAGGCACATGGTCATGGCCCGTACTCCCGCCACCTGGCCCATGCCGTTGTTGGCGTCCAGCACTGCCAGTCCGGGGGCACGGTGTACGATCGTGACCTCGGTACGCGGGTTGATGCGGCCCGCCCGCAACCGATTGAGGTAATACGTGTTGAGCCTCTGCACCCCGTGGGATTCAATCCCCCGCAGGTCCGCCCTCACCAGTACGTCGGCGATGATTTCTGCCTGGTCGGGCGGGACATCGACCCGCTCGAGGATGCGTGCCACGAGGTCTTTCATCGCCTGGGCGTCTACCCTTACGTAGGCGGGCTGGGTTGCCTTGGCCACCGGCCTCTCCCCCCTCGAGTGGTTTGCTCTGCTCTTCGACACGGCCTTCATATTTCCTACCGGGAACCTGCCCCGTGCCGGAGACAACGCAGGTTGCCGCCACTCGGGGGCCCGGGCTCCCTGCGCATCGGGGCGAGGGCCCCAATGCGCAGGGAGCGGGCCCGGCGGCCCGTCAGTGGCGTGTGGTTCTCAGCGCCAGGCGGGTGAGGCCCCACACCACGGCGAAAGTCACCGCCACCCCCAGGACGCCGGCCAGGGCGGTTGCCGGACCTCCCGACATGCCGGGCAGGACGTAATCAGGTATGGGGGCCTGGATGAGGGTGACGGCCCGGTCAATGAAACCGTGGTCCTCGGCTACCCTCTCCAGGCCGTCCGGCCAGGACGAGGCGACGGGTGCGAGCAGGAGCGCAACCAGGGCGGCGGCGGCCAGCATCCACCAGTGAATCCCGCTCTTTTGTTCCCGCACGGAATATCCCCCGCTTTCGTTCCGGTCGGTTGTTTCATCGTCCCTGCTACCGGTGGCCGCTCCGTCCCTCAGGACGGCAGCTCCGCCGACTCCGGCCGGAGCACGCTCAGCAGGCTGGGGCGCACGCGGGCCAGGTAGGCGAGGATGGCGGTGGTGATGACGCCCTCGCCCAGCCCGATGAGGGCGTGCCAGAATGCCATGGCGGGGAGGGCCACCCGCAGGGGGATGGCGCCGGCGAGGGCGAGTTCCAGGGCGGCGGCTACCGCTGCCACCACCACCGACACCCAGCTGGCCACGAAGGCGGCCGCGGGCCGGAACCCGGTCGGGCGCCGGCCGAGCAGGCGGTAGGTCAGGTATCCTGCCAGGGTGCCCAGCACGGCCATGTTGAGGACGTTGGCACCCAGAGCGGTGATGCCCCCGTCTCCGAATACGAGCGCCTGGATGATGAGCACGGCGGTGAGGCTCAGGCAGGCAGCCCACGGGCCGAAGAGGATGGCAAGCAGTGCTCCTCCCAGCAGGTGCCCGGAGGTGCCCCCGGCTATGGGGAAGTTCACCATTTGAGCGGCAAATACGAAGGCAGACATGGCGGCGAGCACGGGCACGCGCCCTTCGTCCAGTTCGCGCTTGAGGCGGGAGGTGGCGTATCCCACCGCCCCCGCACCCATTACCGCCGTGCCCGCCAGGGTCCGGGGATCCAGAAATCCGTCCGGAATGTGCATGACTTCGCCTCCTCGTCCAGGAAATCGCGGGGATCGCGTCCGCTTGGGGTCAGGGTGACGGCCCAGGGTAGTCGCAGCCGGGCACGCCCCACCAGCCGCCCGTCGGCCAGCAGGCCGGGGGTGCCCGAAGCCAGCATTTCACCTCCCTCCAGGACCAGGATGCGATCGGCCCAGGCTGCGGCCAGATCGACGTCGTGGGTGGCGATGATGATGGTCTTCCCGCTTTCGCGGAGTGTTTCCAGGATGGCCACCAGTTCGGACTGGGCAGCCGGATCCAGGAAGGCGGTGGGTTCGTCGAGCACCAGGATGGCGGGGTCCATGGCCAGCACTCCCGCCAGGGCGACGCGCCTCTTCTGGCCGTATGACAGGTCGGCGACGGGCCGGTCGGCCAGGTGGCTTATCTCCAGCAGCTCCAGGGCGCGGCGCACCGCCTCGTCGACCCGGGCGGAGGGCCAGCCGAGCTGCAGGGGACCAAAAGCGACGTCCTCGCGCACGGTGGGGGCGATGACCTGATCGTCCGGATCCTGGAACACGAACCCGACCTGGGTGCGTGCCCAGAGGAGTGACGCCCTGTCCAGGCGGCGTCCCAGTATGTGTACCTCCCCGCGGGCGGGGGAGAGCAGGCCATTGAGGTGAAAAAGCAGGGTGGACTTGCCCGCCCCGTTGGGACCCAGGATGGCCACCCGGCTGCCCCGGGGTGCCGTGAAGGATATACCCTTGAGCACCGGCGGTCCTCCCGGGTAGGAGAACCACAGGTCCCGCACCTCTACGGCCGCAGCCTCCCGCCCGGAGGAGGGCGGGTCGCCGGGGAGGGGTGTCCCCGGCGCGTACCCGCGGGCGAGCATGGCCCGGTGGATACGCTCTCCGCGGTCCAGGGTACGGATCAGGGATGCGCCCAGCAGACGGCCCAGGGTGGCTGCCGAACCGGAGTGGAGCACCGTACGGGGGCGAAATCCACGGCAGGCCAGGGCACGTTGCATGCGCAGCAGCTCCTGGTGCACGAGGTCGCCGTAGCGGACGATGCCGGCGATGAGGCGGGTGAGGAGCGGAGGAAGGCCCAGGTGACGCAGGGCGCGCAGGAGCCCGGGCCATCCGGTGGTGCTGACCAGCGCCGTGACCGCGAGGACGGCGGAGAGCATGCGCAGGGAAAGGATCACGCCACGCTCCACGCCGGGCAGGGAGATGGCGAGGCCCGGCCCGGGGGCTTCGAGAAGCACCACTGCCGGCGCTGACCCCGTCAGCCCCAGGACCGCGATGGTGGTGATGGCCAGGAAGAGGGGATATGCCAGGACCCTGGCCAGGCCGTGCCAGGAAATGCCACGCCAGCGGCATGCGGCCAGCAACAGTACCACGGCCCCCAGCAGCACCGGGATCCTGCTGAGGTTGACGAGGACTACCAGCGCCACCAGAAATCCCGCGGCCAAGATCTTGCTCTGCGTCGCGTCCGTCGTTGCCACCCCGCAGGTTAGGGCTGCCTCCATTGTAGCACGAATCTGCAGCCCGTGTCACCAGGCCTCCCTGCGGGGCTGGCCTTCGGGTTAAGAGGGGAATTCCCGTCCCGTGACGAAGATCTCTGCATCTTGCACAGTGGTCCCATCCCGGCGCGGCCCGGTAGGGGCCCGCACGCGCGTGGAGGTCGGCGATGTACGATTTGCGCATTGTCGTGGAAGAAGTGAGGGGCTTTTGCGACATGCCCATGCGGCCGGGTGACTGGTGCGAACTGCGGGGCAGCCGGCTCTACATTCCCGAAGGCCGCTATTTCTGCATGTGGGCGTTGCAGAGCGTGCTGCCCCTGCTACCGGTCAAGCAACGACGCACCCTAGAGGAAAACGACTGGGTCCCCCGCACCTTCCGGGTTGCCTGTCCCGACCCGGACGGCATGGTCATCCTCCGCATCGATCAGATCGATCCCCGTGGTGATTCAGTCCACGGTGGCGCGGCCGAGCATGTGCGGACCGCTGATGTCGGCGGCGAGGGGAAGCTCCAGGGGGCGGAGGAGAGCGCCGCCGTCCCGGGGCCCGGCAGCGGAGGCAGCCCGCCGGCGCGCCTGCTGGTTGACCGCCGTGTGTGCTCGGGCTGCCGCTCCTGTGAACTGGCGTGCAGTCTCCGGCACGAGGGTGCCTTTGTTCCCTCCCTTTCCCGCGTGTGGGTGAGAAAGGATGAGCCCGCCGGAGTGGACGAGCCCGTGGTCTGCCGGCAGTGCGGGGTGGCCCGCTGCGTGCAGGTGTGCCCCTGCGGGGCCCTGAGCCGCGATCCCCGCACGGGGGCGGTGCTGGTGGACGCCGGATTGTGCGTGCGCTGCGGCGACTGCGCGAGGGCGTGCCCGTTTGGCGCCATACGGATTCACCCCGACACCGCGCTCCCCCTCATCTGTGACCTGTGCGAGGGCGATCCCGCGTGCGTGGCACGGTGTGTCACGGGCGCCCTGCGCTACGGTCGGCCGGGGGATACGGCGCGGATGGCGCCGGCCGGTGCACCGGCCCCGGCGGGTGAGGGGGAGGGCCGGGACGCATGAGCGCGGGCGTGTGGCGGGGTTACGGCTACGCGGGGCGGGTGCTGCGCGTCGATCTGGACACGGGCCGCAGCACGATCGAGCCCCTCGATCCCGAGGTGGCGCGCCGGTACCTGGGCGGGCGCGGGCTCAACATGCGGGTGCTTTACGACGAGGTTCCCCCCGAGGTGGAACCCTTCTCGCCGGAGAACCGGCTCATGTTCGCCACCGGCCCCCTGGTGGGCACCGCGTTCTCGGGTGCGTGCCGCGTGAACGTGAGCGCCCGCTCACCCCTCACGGGCATCCTCGGGGACAGCAATGCGGGGGGATTCTTCGGGCCCGAGCTCAAGTACGCCGGGTTCGACCAGGTGATCATACGGGGTCGGGCCCCCGAGCTGTGCTACCTCCTCATCACCGAGGAAGGCGCCTCCCTGAGGCCCGCCGGGCACCTCCGGGGCCTGGACGTCTGGCAGACCCAGCAGGCCATCAGGGCCGAACTGGGCGATGAGGGCGTGCAGGTCGGCGTGGTGGGTCCGGCCGCGGAGAACGGGGTGCTCTTCGCGGGGGTGTTTTTCAACCTGGTCCGCCCCGCCGCGCGCACGGGCATGGGGGCGGTGATGGCGGCGAAGAACCTCAAGGCGGTGGCGGTGCGCGGCCGGGGCGCAGTGCGGGTGGCCGACCCCGCCGCCTTCGAGGCGGCAGTGGCCGAGGCCGACGCCGCCATACTCGCGCACCCGGAGGACGAACCGCGCAAGCGCCTGGGGACGACGCGCCTGGTGCGGGCCCTCAACGGCCTGGGGTGCCTGGCCAGCTTCCATTTCCGCACCGGCCGTTTCCCGGGGGTCGACCGGGTTTCCGGGGAACGCCTTGCCGCCACCTACCGGGTCAAGGGGAAGGCGTGCTTCGGGTGCAACATCCCCTGCAGCCGGTTCTTCCGCATCGAGTCCGGTCCCTTCGCGGGACTGGCCAGCGAGGGTCCCGAGTTCGAGGGGCTGGCCGGGTTCTCGTCCCGGGTGGGGAATGACGATCTGGAGCTGGCGCTGCGCGCCATCGACATGTGCAACCGGTACGGGATGGACGTAATCTCCACCTCCGAGGTCATTTCGTTCCTGATGGAGCTGGCCGAGGCCGGCATCATAGGCGCTCGCGAGGCCGACGGCCTGGACCTGCGCTGGGGCAATGGCCATACCATCCTGACACTCATCGATAAGATCTGCCGGCGGGAGGGGATAGGGGAGGTTCTGGCGGGAGGCGTGCGCCACGCCGCGCGGCTCATCGGGCGGGGCAGTGAGCGCTACGCCATGCACGTCAAGGGGCTGGAATTGTTCCAGGCCGACCCGCGCGGCATCAAGGGGTACGCCCTGGGGCTGGCGGTCGCCAGCCGGGGCGGTGATCACCTCCGCTCGGAGCCGTGGTTCGAACTCACCGGTGACCGGGAGGAGGCCCGGCGCCGCTTCGGGGTGGCGGAGGCCGCCGAGCGCCTTTCCCCGCTCGGCAAGGGCGTGCTGGTCAAGTATTACGAGGAACGGTGCGTCCTCGCCGACTGCCTGGAAGTTTGCAAGAACACCCTGGTCAACATGGAGATCCTGCCCTACGATCAGGCGGCCCGCATCCTGAGCGCCGTCACCGGCTGGGATTTTTCCGAGCAGGAATTGCGGGACGCCTGCGAGCGGGTGGTGAACCTGGAGCGCTGTTACAACGCCCGCCTGGGGCTGGGGCGGCGGGACGACACCCTCCCCGAGCGCTTCACCGGCGAGCCCCTCCCCCCCGACAGCGGCCCCTCGGCCGGGAGCGTGGTGGAGCTTGACCAGATGCTCGACGAGTACTACCGTGCCCGCGGCTGGGACGAATCCACGGGCCTGCCGAGGGAGGAGACGCTTTCCCGCCTGGGCCTCCGCGTGTAGGGTGGCAGGTCAGCCGGCTGCGAGACGTCTCCGGTCACGAGGGCGGAGGGGCCCCTCCGCCACGCCGGTGGTGCGTGAGCGCTACGGCAGGGCCGCGGAGCGGATGCCGCGACGGGAGGAGGAGGCATCGTCGCTCTGAAGGGGACGCATGGCAGTTTGGCCGGGGTCCGGACGCAGGGGCGGCGGGACTGGCGGGTCCTCGTGGGTCTGTTCTTTGCGGGATGGATGGTGATGTACGCCAACCGCACCGTCCTCTCCGCGGCCATGAAGCTGCTCGAGCAAGAGTGGTCTGTGAGCCCTGCCGGGCTGGGTCTCATCAACTCGGCCTTCTTCTTTGCGTACGCCCTCATGCAGGTGCCGGCCGGTGTCCTGGCCGACCGGTTATCGCGCCCCATGGTCTTGCTCACGGGGTGGTTTCTGCAAGCGGCCGGAACGGTGGCGGGTGCTTTCTGCCCGAGCGTTGCGCTGTTCGCGGTTGCGCGCGTCGCCACCGGCCTGGGGCAAGGCACGTACTATTCCACGCAGTATGCCCTGGCCACCGCGTCGGTGCCACCCGAGCGGCGGGCGCGGGCACTCGCGCTCATCAATTGGGGGATGAGCGCGGGCATCCTGGCGGGATGGGCCCTGGGGGCGCTGTTGCTCTACCGGTGGAACGTGCCCTGGCGGTGGGTCTTCCTGATCCTCGGGCTGGTCACCGCCGGTCTGGGCGTGGTGATGCTGGTTGCGGTCCGGGAAGACCCTCGTTCCCGGCCAGCTGCGGTGCCGGCTCGTGAGGCGACGACCGCGGGGTGGGGTGGCGGCGGGCGGACGCTGGTGCTGGCCTGTGCGACTTCCTTCTGCAGCATGTACGCCTTCTACGTATTGTTAACGTGGCTCCCCTTCTACCTGCAGGCAGCTCGGCACCTGGACGGGGGCGAGGCCGGCCTGGTTTCCGCCCTGGTGCCGCTGCTGTCCATCCCGGCGTCTTTGCTGGCGGCGGCTTGGTGCGATCGGCCGGCGTCGGGCACAGGCGGCCGGACGGCCGGGTCCCGGCGCGGTGCGGCCCTGGCGGTACTCCTTCCCGTTTCGGCGGGGGCGGTGTTGCTGGTGGGGCTGGCGCCGGGGCGTGCGCCGTTGTACGGCGGGGTGCTGCTTTACGGTTTGACCGGGAAGCTGGTGGTCGACCCGCTGCTGGTGGCTGAGGTTGCCGCGGCCACGCCTGCGGAGGGGTACGCCAGCGTGTTCGGGGTACTGAATCTTGCCTCCACCGTGCCGACCTTCCTTGCCCCTGCCGTGACGGGCTGGCTGGTCGACCTCACCGGCACGTTCGAGGTGGCGTTTGCGCTGGCTGCAGTGCTGCTCGCGATCGGCACCGGGACTGCGGTAGGCCTGCGACGCTCGAGGTGATTCCGGTGCGAACGGGTTGGCAGCCGCTACCGGTCCGCGCCTTCACATTCTTTTCACAGTGTTGGCGTATACCGGAGACGGGCGCTCGCGAGCGGGCAATCAAGGTGCGGGCGCGGGAGAGGTCGAGCGGAGATGGATGTCAATGATGCCAATCTGGAAAGGTCCGGCGCAGGGCAAATAGAGGCAGAAGCTGCCGCCGGGGCAGGTGTCCCAGGAGGGGACACGGAGACCGGCGCCGGCGGGACCGCCCAGCACATCGCCCGGGAACCTGCTGCACCGGCAGGCCCTGAGGTTGTGCGGCTGCGGAGTTTCTGGAAGGACAGGGCGCCGGTGCTGGCCGTGGTGGCCCTGCTGGTGGCCGGGATGCTGATGGGGGGAACGGCCGTCTGGGCGTATCTCTCCGCCCGGCCCCTCGCCCCGGTGACGGTCGCTCACCCGGTCAGCGTGGCTGCCGTCTCGGGGGAGATCGCGGCCGGTATCGTTACCGAGGTGTACAACCGCGTGGCGCCCGCCGTGGTCAAGATCGAGGTGGCCAGGGTCACCGGAGGATTTTTCGGACCCCAATCGGAAGAGGGCACGGGCTCGGGAGTAATCGTGGACGGGCGGGGTTACATCCTCACCAACTACCACGTGGTGAGGGGTGCCCGCCGGGTAAAGGTGACCCTGGCCGACGGTGCCACGGTGGACGGTACGGTGGCGGGCACCGACCCCGGCAACGACCTGGCCGTGGTGAAGATCGACCCCGCGGGGCACGACGTTGCAGTTGCCGTCCTGGGAGACTCCGACCGGGTGCAGGTGGGCGAGCTGGCCATCGCCATCGGGAACCCCTTCGGCCTCGACCGGACGGTCACGGTGGGCATCATCAGCGGCAAGGACCGTCAGATGACGGGAGTGACGGGACGGACCATACGCGGTCTCTTGCAGACGGACGCCGCTATCAACCCCGGTAACTCGGGGGGACCGCTGCTGAACGCCCGCGGAGAGGTGATCGGTATTAACACGGCCATCGAGAGTCCCATCAGGGGCTCGGTCGGCATAGGGTTCGCCATCCCCGTGAACACGGCGCGGCGGGTACTCCCGGCCCTGGTGAGTGGCCAGCAGGTGGAGCACCCCTGGCTGGGGATCGCCGGCACCGCCATCACCCCGGAGCTGGCCGACCGCCTCGGGCTGGGTTCGCGATCCGGCGTCCTGGTGACGGAAGTATTCGACGGTAGCCCGGCGGAGCGGGCGGGCCTGCGGCCCGTATCTGTTACCCAGTCGGGCAGGACCCTCGCGGGTGACATCATCACGGCGGTTGACGGGCGGCCCGTGAAATCGGTGGACGACATTTCGCGTTACCTGGAGACGAAGCGACCGGGCGACGAGGTAACCCTGACGGTGTTGCGCGAGGGAGTCACGCTGCAGCTGAAGGTCGTTCTGGCCGCGTGGCCGGAAGACCTGAGCCAGCGCGGATCGGTGCCGTCGTCGCCCGGCCTGCCCTGATCGGTCAACGCCATGGCCCGACCCGTCGCCACCGATCAGTCAACGCCATGGCCCGACCCGTCGCCGCCGGGTGTGGCCGCCGCCGGGGTGGTGTCGGGCAGGGCCCCTGGCAAGCGTTCTTGCAGAAGGACAAGTATGCTATGATCGGCTACGGATAGTCCGTGTGCAGGGCCTTGCTGTGCGGCGGGTGATGGCCCGGTACCCGGGCGGGCGCGGTCACACGGGCGCAACACAGGGGGGCGAGGGCCGGTTCCGGCCCTCCAGAGGAGGGTCGTATGCTGCGGTGCTTTGTTTCCTGGAGCGGCGGCAAGGACAGTTGCCTGGCGCTGTGGCGGGCCAGGCAGTCGGGGGCGGAGATCGAGTGCCTGGTGACCACCTACTCGGGAAGGGCCAGCCGCACCGTGGCCCATGGATTTCCGGTAGACCTGGTGCGGGCTCAGGCCGAGGCGCTGGGCGTCGAACTCATCACGGTCGAAACCGAGTGGGGGGAGTACGAGGCCAAATTCAAGGAAGCGATAGCCGGATTGCGTGACCGCGGCGTCGAGGCGGGCGTCTTCGGTGACATTGACCTCCAGGTGCACCGCGAGTGGGTGGAGAGAGTGTCCAGGGAGGCGGGCCTGGACGCCCTGCTGCCGCTCTGGGGTGCGGATCAGAGGGCCCTCCTGAGGGAGTGGGTGAGCGAGGGGTTCACGGCCGTCATCGTGGCCGTACGCGCGGACCTGGGCCTGGAATGGTTGGGGAAAACGCTGGACGGGCGGTGCGTGGCAGCATTGGACCGCGTTCTTACCCGGCGGGGACTGTCGCCGTCGGGCGAGAATGGTGAGTACCACACGCTGGTCGTGGACGGGCCGCTGTTCAGGCACCCGCTGGAAATACGTGAGGCGACACCCGTGCTGCGGGGGCGTCACTGGATGCTGGACATCAGGGAGTATGCCCTCGGGGAGCGCAGGGTGGGCGACTGATGCCCAGCAGCCGGTAGATGAATTCCATGTCAAGGTGGGCCCGCACGATGCGGGCCAGTTCGTCGTACCGCTCCTCCCGTGTCGGTGGGGCGGGAACAGGCCCCGAGGGTGTCCCTGATGCACTGGGGGTCTGGGCTGCTACCGGGGGGAGGTCGCGCCGGCGACGCAGCCAGGCGACGAAGGCCCGGCGCAGGTGGTCGTTGTGGAAGATGTCGTGGAGGTAGGTGCCGAAGACCAGACCGGCGGGGTCAACGGCACCCTCGGGTACATCGGCCGGGACGTTGCCCCGGCGGGTTATGCGCAGCCAGGGCTGCGCCCCGTGCAGCCTGACGGTGGTCCCCATGTGTACCTCGTAGCCTCGCACCGTCGTGTGGGTGAGCCCTTCGAGGAAGCCGGCGCTCGCGGTCACCTCGGCCTCCACCAGGTGGGTTTCCTTGGCGGGGAGGAACACCGTGCACGCATCCAGCAGGGCCAAGCCCTCCTCCTCGCCGGCGGGTCCGTCGACTCCCAGGGGATCAGCGACCCTGAGGCCCAGCATCTGATATCCTCCGCAGATGCCCAGCACCGGCGTACCCTGCCTGAGCAGGGCCTTGATCTCCAGGTGGTATCCCTGGTCCTTGAGCCAGCGCAGGTCGGCCAGGGTGCTTTTGCTGCCCGGGATGATTACCGCATCGACGCGACCGATGGGGCGTCCGGGCGGCACGTAGCGCAGGACCACCCCGGGATCTCGTTCCAGGGGTGCGAAATCGGTGAAGTTGGCGATGCGCGGCAGCCGCAGGACGGCCACGACGGGCGGGGATTCTTCGGCGGTTGCCCCCGGCCGGGCGCTGGCTGCCCGTCGGGGGGCGCTTCGTTCGTCCAGCGAAACCGAGTCTTCGTCGTCCACGAGCGGCTCCGGGATGTAGGGGATGACGCCCAGCACCGGCTTGCCCGTGTGGCGGGTGAGGAATTCCAGGCCGGGGCGCAGTAGTTCCGGGTCGCCCCGGAACTTGTTGACCACCACCCCGGCGACCCTGTCCCGTTCGTCGGGGGCCAGGAGGGCAAGGGTGCCCACCACCGCGGCGAGCATCCCTCCCCGGTCGATATCCGCCACCAGGAGCACGGGGGCGTCGACCAGCGAGGCCACGTACATGTTCGCCAGGTCGCGGTCCCGCAGGTTGACCTCGGCGGGACTGCCGGCCCCCTCGATCACCACCACGTCGAACCGCTCGAGGAGTTCCCGCAGGCTCTCCTCCACCACCTTGGCCAGCCGGGGCACGTGGCGTTCACGATACTGGCGGGCTTCCGCCTCCCCCAGGGGCCGCCCCAGCACCACCACCTGGGAGCGCGACTCCGCGCCCGGCTTGAGCAGGATGGGGTTCATGACGGCCTCGGCCGGTATGCCGGCCGCCTCGGCCTGAACGGCCTGGGCCCGCGCAATTTCCCGTCCATCGGGCGTCACGTAGGAGTTGAGGGACATGTTCTGGGCTTTGAAGGGGGCGACGCGCAGGCCGTCCTGGCGAAAGATGCGGCACAGCGCGGTCACCAGGACGCTCTTGCCCACGTGGGAAGCCGTCCCCTGGACCATGATGGCCTTACCGTTCACCGGAGCACCTCCTCGAGGGCGCGCACGAGGCGGTCGTTCTCCTCCGGCAGCCTCACCGCCACCCGGATGTAACCGCCGGCCTCGAGGCCGGGGAAATCGGAACAATCCCGCACCAGGACCAGCCGGTGCGCCAGGCGGTCGGCCAGCGTCTGCTGGGGGCCCGGCGTCCCCGGCCCAACGCAGGGGGAGGATGGTCCGGCCTGAAGGAGCAGGAAGTTGGCGGCCGAGGGGAAGACGCGTAGGCCCGGGATGGCGGAGAGCGCGTCCGCCAGTGCCCGGCGGAGGTCCGGGAGCAGGCGGCGGGTGCGCTCGAGATAGTCGCGCTCCCGGAGGCAGGCAGTACCCGCTATCTGGGCCAGCACGTTGACGCTCCAGGGGTCACGAGCTTCCTCCATGCGGCTTATGAGAGGTGCGGGGCCCGTCAGGTAACCGAGGCGCAGGCCGGGCAGGCAGTACAGCTTGGTGAAAGAGTCCAGCACGACCAGGCGGGAGCCGCTTCCGTCCCACGACCTGACCAGCCCCCGCGCGGAGTACTGCTCGGGCCGGGGGAGGAATCCCAGGAACGACTCGTCCACGAGCAGCCAGGTGCCGGCGCGGGCGGCGGCCTCCACGATCGGGGTCAGTTCGTCCGGAGTGGCCAGGGTTCCGGTGGGATTGTTGGGGTTGCACAGCACCGCCAGGTCGTAGTGCCCGCCGCGCAGGGCGGCGGCCAGACGGTCCGCGGGAAGCCGGAATTCCGGCGGCTCGAGGGGGAAGTGGTGGACCTCGCCGCCGCAGGAGTGCACCGCCCGGGCATACTCGCTGAAGGTGGGCGCGGGAATGAAGGCGTGGCGGGGCGCGATCGCCCGGCAGAAGCAATAGATGAGTTCGACCGCGCCGTTGCCGACCATCAGGTTGTCCGGCGAGATCCCCAGGTGAAGGGCGAGTTCCCTCTTCAGGGCGCCTCCCCGTGGTTCGGGGTAATGAGCGACGTCTGCCAGGCGCTCACGGATCAGGGCCATCACCCCTGGCGGCGGCCCGAGCGGGTTAAGGTTGGCGCTGAAATCCAGGATCTGTCGCGGGTCTACCCCCAGCTCGCGGGCGGCTTCCCATATGCGTCCGCCGTGCGCCATGCCTTGACACCACCCCCGGTGACGCGTGTATGCGCGAGAACGGTGGCCCCCGGCCACCCCGCCAGGAATTCCGCCACCTGGTCGGCCGCCCGGGCACGGGGCGGGACCAGGACCCCCAGCACGGTGCCGCTGTGGGCGCTCACCACCCCCAGGGCGCCCCGTCGGCATGCTCCCCGCACCAGTTCCGGCAAACCGGGGCGAGGGAGTATGATCTGGTGCGCCAGGGTGCTGATGGTTGCCCCCCGCCCCACCAGGACGGGGTCGCCACACTTTATGCCGCGGTGGACGAGGCGCAGGGCCTCTCTCACCAGGGGCTCTTTCTGGCGGTTCAGCGCGTCCAGGTCGGGGCGGCGGTTAAACTGCTCGGTGTCGACTTCTCCCCCCAGGTCCACGATGATCAACCCCAGTGGGGGCGGCGGGCGAAGCGCCTTCAGCAGGCTGCCGCGGCGGTGGTCCAGCAGCGCCAGTCCCGGGAACATAGTACTGTCGCTGGGTTCGATGGCCAGGGCTATGCGGGCCAGTTGCTCGGGGCGGAGTTGCTCGCCCAGGGCCGCAGCGGTGGCTGCGGCCGTGGCCAGGATGTCGGCGGTGCTGGTCCCGAGTCCCTTGCCCGGAAGACCGGGGGTCTCGAGGTGGATCACCGCCCGGCCCGGCTGCCGGCCCAGGGCCAGAAGGGTGACCTCCAGCGCGCGGGCGGCCTTGATGCCCGGGCCGGGGATGGGCTGCGGGCTGCCCGGGCACAAGAAGGTGTGGTGCACGGTGATGGCCAGGGGTTCCCCGGGCCGGGCGGGCTCCAGCCACACCCGTGCCCGGGAATAGAGCGGAATGGGGCAGGAGATCAGGAAATCCCGGCCCGCGATGGTGCCCTGCACCAGTTCCCCGCAGGTGAGGGGAGCCCTCGCTTCGCCCGCGACGCCCTCAGGCAACCGCCGTCACCGTCCCACCGGGGTGCTCCACGCCCACGGGGGCGGGAGGCGCAGCCCCGGCGCCAGGAGGGAGAGACCGACGCCGCAGATCAGGGCGAGCCCGGCAGCGGTCCTGACCAGGGCAAGTGCCGACCGCACGTCCCCGGTTTGCGGGGGACGCCCGGGTTCGCCCAGGTAGGGGCGGAAGGAGGGGACGCCGCGGTAGCGGTTCCAGCCGCCCAGACGCACGCCCAGCAGGCCCGCCATGGCCGCCTCGGGGTAGCCGCTGTTGGGGCTGGGGTGGGCGCGGGCGTCCCTGCGGAGGACGCGCAGGCCGCGGCGCCAGTCGTACCCGTGCAGGGCGCCGGCGGCGAGCAGCAGGACGGCGCTGAGCCGGGCGGGTACGAGGTTGGCCAGGTCGTCCAGGCGGGCGGCACTCCACCCGAAGTAGCGGTACCGTTCGTCCCGGTAGCCCAGCATGGAGTCCAGGGTGTTGACGGCCCGGTAGGCCAGGGCCCAGGGGGCGCCGCCGAGGAAGGCGTAAAAGAGGGGAGCCACTATTCCGTCGCAGGTGCTTTCCGCCGCGCTCTCCACCGCCGCACGGGCTACTTCGGCCTCGTCGAGGCCGGCGGTGTCGCGGCCCACGACCAGCGACACCGCCCGGCGGGCGGCGGGCAGGTCGCCCCTCTGGAGGGCGCGGTACACGGGCGCCAGGTGATCGGCGAGGCTCCTCGAGGCGAGGGTGGTGAAGATGAGGAAAACTTCCACAGCCAGTCCCGCGAGGGGATGGACGGCCGTCGCCAGGCCCACCGCGAGGAGGCCGCAGAGTCCGGCCAGTCCCACCACCGCGGCCACGACCAGGCTGCCGGCCAACCGCTGCCACCCGGGCCGGTGGTGCGGGCGGCGGAGCAACCTCTCCAGGCCGGCGGTGAGCTTTCCCATGGCGACGACGGGGTGGGGCAACCAGCGGGGGTCGCCCAGGGCCAGGTCGAGCAGGAAGGCCAGGGTCACCCTGAACCAGAGCGCCTGGATGATGGACGTCACGGCCTCGTCTCCGATTCTGGCAGTGGGGGCGTCCGGCTCCGGACTGGGGGCCGGGGAAGGCGGCGACCCCGGCCTCCCGGGCCGGGGTCGCACGGAAGATGCGAGGAGGGTGTACCTCTCGCCACGGTGCCCGCCCGTTCCCCCGAAGGCGCCACGCACCCGCCGCGCGGGCGGGTTTCCTGGCTCCGTATCAGCGCCGACGGCGCCTTCCCGTTCCCCCTTTCAGGCAGGAGCATTCTACCACGTGCGCGAAGCCCCAGACAAGGCTGCTGGAGGTGGAGGGTCCTGTTGGGCGGAGTTCTGAGGTCAGGAGCGTCGGTGGTAGCGGTGGTGCTGGGGGCAGTGTTGCTCGCGGCCGTGCTGATCCCCGCACCGGCGGCCGGGGCGTCCGCCTGGCCGGCGGTGGATGCGCGGGCCGTGGTGGTGATGGATGCGTCGTCGGGCCGCATCCTGTACGCTCGTGCGCCTGACGAACGGCGTCTCATCGCCAGCACCACCAAAATCATGACCGCGCTGATAGCCATCGAGCGGGGCAACCTGGATGACCTGGTCACGGTGAGCCGCCGCGCGGCCAGCGTGGAGGGGAGCCGCATCTACCTGGAGGCAGGGGAGAGACAGACCCTGCGGGACCTGCTTTACGCCCTCATGTTGCGGTCGGCGAACGATGCCGCCATCGCCATTGCGGAGCACGTGGCGGGTTCGGTGGAGGAGTTCGCGCGGCTGATGAACGAGAAAGCCAGCAGCCTGGGTTGCCGCAACACCCACTTCGTCAATCCCCACGGCCTGGACGATCCCGACCACTACAGCACGGCCCGGGACCTGGCCCTGATAGCGGCTTACGCCATGAAGAACCCGGTTTTCCGCCAGGTGGTCGCGACCCGCCGCTGGCAGATGCCCTGGCCGGCGAAGAACTCCACCCGGGTACTGTACACCGAGAACAGGCTCCTGGCGGACGAAGACGGAACCGGCATCAAGACGGGTTACACGGTGGCAGCGGGGCACTGCGTGGTAGCCTCCGCGCGGCGGGGGTCGTTCGAGCCGGTGGTGGTCCTGCTGGGCGCCGGGTCGGGTTTCTGGAAGGACGTGCGGGCCCTGCTCGACCACACCTTCGACTGCTACCGTCCCGTCGCCGTCGTGCGGGCGGGCCAGCCCCTGGCCTCCCGCTCCCTTTCCCGTTCGGTGTCGGTGGAAGGGGCGGCCGGGGCCGACGTGGTGGTCCCCCTGCTGCCGGAGGAGGCTGCTGCTCTAGACGACACGGTGAGGATCACGGTGCGGTGGGATCCCGCTCTCCACGCCCCCGTGGCAGCGGGACAGAGGGTGGGCGAGGTCGAGGTGGAGTGCCCCGGTGCGCCTCCTTTGACCGTGCCTCTGGTCGCCGCCCGCGCCGTGGCCGTGCCCGAGCGTTCTGTGCCGGTGCCGTGGCCCTGGGTGGCGGCCGGGGCGACGGTGGCCGGGCTCCTGGTATGGCGGCGGGCTTCGCGGGTGTCGCGGGCGGGGTGGCGGTCGTACCGCGCCTCGGGGGTCCCGCGGAGCGGATGGGGGTCCCACCGGGGCTGGGGGGTGGCGCGCAGCGGGCGGCGGTCGCGCCAGGGCTGGGGCGTGGCGTGCGGCCTGAGGCGCCCGTACCGGCCCCGGGGGCCGGCTGCGGCCCGGGCGCGACCGGCGGGTTCGGGTTGGCGCCGGACCAGGTGAACAGAACTGCCTGCGAAGGCAGTGGTGTAGACGTGGAAGGGCCGGCAGTGGTATCTTTCGGGCTGGCCGGAGAGCCGGCGCCCGCGCCGGGGGTGCAGGTCCTCGCGGAGCGGCGAACGCGGCCGCGGTGCGCGGACGAGGGCGTGCGGGACAGCCAGGAGATGGTGCGGAATGTCGCCTGTTGGGCATGGTCAGGAACCGCAAAACGTGCTGGCGGACAAGCGCGCGCGCCTGCGGGAGATCCTGAGCGGGTTGCCCGGTGCCCTGGTGGCGTTCTCCGGTGGCGTGGACAGTACCTTCCTCCTGCACGAGGCCAGGCAGGTGCTGGGGGAGCGGGTGCTGGCGGTCACGGCCAGCTCCCCCATCCACCCCCAGGAGGAAGTGGAGCGGGCGCGGTGGCTGGCCCGGGAGATGGGGGTGGCGCACCTGGTGCTGCCCACTTCCGAGCTGGACCTGCCCGGCTTCTCCTCTAACCCTCCCGACCGCTGCTACCTGTGCAAGCGGGCCCTGCTGGGGCTCCTGTGGGAGGTCGCCAGGAGCCGGGGGATGGGTTGCGTGCTGGAGGGATCCAATGCCAGCGACCTGGGCGAGTACAGGCCGGGCAGGCGGGCGGTGACGGAGATGGGCGCGCGCAGCCCCCTCCTGGAGGCGGGGCTGACGAAGGGGGAAATTCGGGAGCTTTCCCGGCAGGCGGGGCTGCCCACCTGGGATCTTCCCCCCATGGCCTGTCTTGCCACCAGGTTTCCATACGGCACGCCCATTACGCCCGCTGCCCTGGAGGCGGTGGCGGGGGCGGAACGCGCCCTGCGGGGGATGGGATTCCGCCTGGTGCGGGTCAGGTACCACGGTGCGGTGGCGCGCATCGAGGTGCCGGCGGAAGAGGTGCAGGCGTTGGTGGCGCGCCGGGACGAGGTGGTGCGGGCGGTGAAGGCAGCGGGATTCCCGTACGTGGCCGTGGACCTGGAGGGGTACCGGACCGGCAGCATGGACGAGGTGCTGGCGGTGGGGTCGCGAGTCGACCGGGAGGGCAGTTGTGGATCTTCCGCAGGTGAGGGGGTAGCGGGCGGGTGGACCGGGCAGCGTTGAAAGCGCTCCTCGAGCGGGTGCGGGCGGGGGAGCTGGATGTGGATCGGGCCCTGGACGAGCTGGCTCTCCTCCCCTACGAGGACCTGGGGTTTGCCAAGCCGGACCACCACCGGGCCCTGCGCCTGGGTCTTCCCGAGACGGTGTACTGCCCGGGGAAGACGCCGGAGCAGGTGGTGGAGATACTGAAGGCCCTGGCGGGCCGGCATGCGGTGGTGATGGCCACCCGCGCCGATCAGCCCGTGTGGGAGGCGGTGCGGGCCTGGAACCCGGCTGCCCGGTATTATCCGACGGCGCGCATCGTGGAGGTGCGCTCGCAGCAGGGTCAGGAGGCACCGGGGGTGAGGCCGCGCGGGTTCGTGGCCGTGGTATCTGCGGGTACGTCTGACCTCCCGGTGGCCGAGGAAGCCGCGGTGACGCTGGAGATAGCGGGGGATCCGGTGGAGAGGGTATACGACGTGGGAGTGGCGGGTCTGCACCGCCTTCTGGACCGGCTCGCTCTCCTGCGGCGGGCGCGGGTGGTCGTGGTGGTGGCGGGGATGGAGGGGGCGCTCCCCAGCGTGGTGGCGGGGCTGGTGGGGCGTCCGGTGATAGCCGTTCCGACAAGTGCCGGTTACGGGGCCAGCTTCGGGGGGCTGGCGGCTCTTCTGGCCATGCTCAACAGTTGCGCCCCGGGGGTGGCGGTGGTGAACATCGACAACGGGTTCGGGGCGGCGCAGGTTGCCCATCTGATCAACTGCCAGGAGTAGGGGGATAGCAGGTGGGGGAGAGCAGGGGGAGCCGGCTGGTATTCGTCGACCCGGTTTCGGGGGTGAGCGGGGACATGCTGCTGGGTGCCCTGGTGGACGCCGGCGTGGACCCCGCCGACCTCAATGCCTCGCTGCGCAGGTTGCCCCTGGATGGGCTGGAGCTGGTGGCCCGCAAGGTGCGGAAGGGAGCCGTCGCCGCCACAAAGGTGGACGTGCTGGTGGGGGGGCGTCAGTCGGGCGGCGACGGGCACCATGCCGAGGGCGAACACCGGGGCCTGGCGGAAGTGCTGGCCCTGCTCGGCTCGAGTTCGCTCCCCCAGGAGACGGTCGCCCGGGCCGGGGAGGTTTTCCGGGCGCTGGCGGAGGCGGAGGGCCGGATCCACGGCCTTCCTCCGGAGCGGGTTCACTTCCACGAGGTGGGTGCCCTGGACGCCATCGCGGACGTGGTGGGGGTGATCGAGGGGCTGCGGCTGCTGGGGGTGGAGCGGGTGCTGTGCGGACCCCTGCCCCTCGGGGGTGGACGGACGACGTGCGCCCACGGTGTCCTGCCCCTTCCTGCCCCTGCGGCCCTGGAACTCGTGCGGGGGTTTCCCACCCGGGAGGCCCCCGGGGAAGGAGAACTGGTCACGCCCACGGGGGCGGCGCTCATGAAGGTGCTGGCGGAGCCGGTGGAAGGCTGGCCCCGTCTGGTTCCGGAGGCGGTGGGGTACGGGGCGGGGGCCCGGGACCTGCCCTGGCCCAACGTGGTGCGCCTGGTGGTGGGCCGGGAGTGGGGGGCCGGGGCGGGGTCGAGCGCAGCGGCCCTGGCTCCGGAAGCAGAGGCGGCCCGCGCACTGGGGTCGGGCCTCGAGGAGTGCTTCGTGCTGGAGTGCAACGTGGACGACATGAGCCCGCAGCTTTTTGAACACGTTCAGGAGAAGCTGTTCGGGGCGGGTGCCCTGGATGTGTTCCTGCAACCGGTGCAGATGAAGAAGCAGCGGCCGGGAGTGCTGGTGTCGGTGATTTGCCCGGTCGGGTGCCTGAACCCCGTGCTGGGGGTGCTTTTGAGTGAGACCACCACCATCGGGGTGCGCGGGCACCGGGTCACCAGGTGGATGGCAGAGCGCGAGATAAAAGAAGTGGTCACCCGATTCGGTACCCTGCGGGTGAAGTATGCTTACCTGGGCGGGAAGCTGGTGAACGTGGCGCCGGAGTACGAAGACTGTAAGGCGGCGGCTGCCTCATGCGGGGTCCCGCTGAAGGTGGTGATGGCCGAGGCGACGGCCCGGGCCATGAGGGCGGGGATGGAACTGACGGAACAATCAGAATGACGGCGCCCGCGCGGGGCGCGGGAGGGAAGCTGAGCGTGGCGGTGCAGGTGTGCATGTGGGGACTCACCGGGCTCCCCGAGATCGGGGCCGGGGATGACCTGGCGCGCCTGGTGGTGGATGCCGCCCGGGCTGAGGGGGTGGAGCTCCAGGACGGGGATGTGGTGGTGCTCACCTCCAAGGTGGTTTCCAAAGCTGAGGGCCGGGTGGTGCCACGGGAGGAAGTGAAGCCGGGGCGGGCGGCGCGGGGGATAGCGCGGGCGACGGGCAAGGACCCGCGCGAGGTGCAGGTCATACTGGACTCCTGCCGGGGCGTGGCGGGGGTCATCCCCCTGGGGCTGGCTCTGAGGTACATGGGCACAACCCCCTTCTGGGGAGAGCCCGGCCGGGTGAAACAGGCAGTCAGCAGGGAGGCGACGCTGCTCATGACGGTCATGCCCGGGGGTGGCCTGGCCACCGACGCCGGGGTGGACTGTTCCAATGTTCCCGAGGGCTTCTGCCTCCTGCCCGCGGACCCGGACGCTTCCGCCCGGAGGCTGAGGGATCGCCTGCGCGAGATCACGGGTAAAGAGGTGGCAGTGATCCTGGCCGACACGGAGTTCCGGGTGCTCCGCCAGGGGACAACCGACGTGGCGGTGGGGGTGTCCGGGATGGAGCCGATAAGGCGGCAATTCGGGAACCCGGATCGCTTCGGCCGCCCCAAGGTGGGGGGTATGGACGCGGTGGCCGACCTCATCGCGGGCGCTGCGGCCCTGCTCATGGGACAGACTTCCGAGGGCGTGCCCGCGGTCATCGTGCGTGGCGTGGATTACGTCCGGGGCGAAGGAGGAGGGGCAGCGCTGGCCATGCCGGCACGATGGCTGAGGTGGGGGGTCGCCTACTTCCTGTGGTCTGCGGTGCGGCTGTGGTTTGCCCGCCTGCTGGGCCGCTAGACCCGCGGGGACCGGCGCGTCACCGCGGCCGCACCGCGGGGCCGGACACGGGGACACGGAGCGGGCAGCAGGAGAAATGACCTCCGGTGGCGAACAGGGTTGGTGCCACGAATGTGTGGATCGTAGCACCGGAGGTGGGGAGCATGTGCCGGCAGCCTACCCCCTGGGAACGGGCGGTTGAGTTTCACGGTCACGAATGCCCGGGCCTCGCCGTGGGTTACCGTGCCGCGCAGACCGGCATGCGGGTTCTGGGAGCCGCACGGGCGGACGACGAAGAGATGGTGGTGATCGCGGAGACCGATTCCTGTGGCGTCGATGCCATCCAGGTGCTCACGGGCTGCACCGTGGGGAAAGGAAACCTGATCCTGCGGGACACGGGCAAGCACGTGTTCACCTTTCTGCGCCGGGAGGACGGCGCTGGCGTGCGGGTGGCATTGCGTTACGGAGCGATGGGTCGCGCCCGTGACCCGGTCCTT
>Ga0080004_1077612_pt1 | contig 28052 bp, 20 predicted proteins | sample WasSprMetagenome_FD_69207 | JGI IMG/M metagenome (GOLD analysis project Ga0080004, IMG submission 69207) | Sulfidic aquatic microbial communities from Washburn Spring, Yellowstone National Park, USA - WS (SPADES assembly) (version 2) | ecosystem: Environmental > Aquatic > Thermal springs > Hot... | reverse complement strand
ATCCTCCTAATCCTCTTAACAATCTTCGCAACTGCTTGCTGTATCCATCCCCTTGCAGAGCCTTTTAGTGTTAATCTGATTAGAGAGCTATAAACATTGATTTGTTTTTGCGTTAGACAACTTTGATTATAGAGCAAATCTCTATGAGACATCAAATTCCTAACATGGCTCCACCTATTCCCTCTATTCGGGGGTCTAAACTTAATTGTTTTAATCAGCTTCTTGTCCCAGAAATGTACAACCATCCCATGGGAGCTGTTCACGTCTACAACAATTAGTATAGGGTCTCTAGGTATCTCAACCCTGTTGATTTTGTGAAGAACTATCTGAACAATTAGCTTGCCATCTCTTTCAAACACCCTGACATACTTCTTATCAGGTTTTTCAGCAAGCCTCTTCTCAAGCCACTTCAAAGCCCTCTCAGGTATATCAAGCTCCAACTTTTTGTTGAGTCTCAGAACGAGCTTACCGTCCTTTATATACGCTCCCTTCCTCTCGTGGAGAGCGTCTACAAGTGGGAGCCTAAGGATAGTTCTGTAAGGCATAGGCGTCTTCTCAACACCTTTAAACAGGTACATGGGGTCTTTGGGGTCTACTAAGTGCCATCTCCAGTAGCTTGGAACCTTCTGCCAGAGTCTCTCAACAACCTTTTTATCAGGCTCTAACCCGAGCCTCTTGCACCAGTATAGATGTGATGCTATTACTCTGTACTCCTCTATAAACTCCTTGACATCCTCTGATATAGGATATCGAAGCGTTAAAACTCTGAAGCCCTCCTCAATCCTCTGTGTAGAGGTGGACAATTAACTCCACCTCCTTCTCGTAGTACTCCCTAAGCCTCGACTGAATGGACTTAGGTATGTATATTATCAGCCTGCCACCACCATGACTAGACAACCTAGCCCTGAAGACAGCTATCAAACCCATAACACCACCAAGGTAATAATTGAGCAAAAAACTTATAAACTTTTTGCTCCAGCATCTATTTTCGGTGTTGGGTGCAGGCGAGCTTAGCAGGCGATGAGCCTGCACCTCCCCGGAGCTGGCGGCGGGGCCTGAAAAAATGATGCCGCACCCGTGAGGGGCTCCCGAGAGGTGAGGGAAAGCCCCAGTGGGTGCAGAACCCTCACCCTTTAGGGCGGGGAGCCGTCAGCTCTACGTAAGCTCTACCGTAGAGAGGGTTCCCAGGGTTCTGAAGAATATTGTATAGTATACCCATTTCTGAACCTGCTAAAACAATACATATATTCTTACTGAAATCGTATGAATGAGCTAAAGCATTCTGGAGAACAAATCCTATAGAACCTCTAACACTCTGCATCTCATCAAAAACAACAACAAGTCTCTCTACAACTCTCTCAGCGAAATCGTTCAACATATCTAGAATCTCTGTAAGTAAAGGTCTTTCGCGAGGAGACCAGCTAAAATTTACCTCGATACCAGCTATAGATACACCTCTCAACCTAGATAAAAACTTGGTGAACTGATCTTTTAAACTTCCAAACTTTTTGATAAACTCTGAGAAACTTCTCGATATAAGTTTATACATATCAGCATAAGATCTAACACCTTCCCTCAAATCTAGGTATATATAGGGATAGTTAGCAACATTAAGACCTGTTAAAATAAGAGATGTTTTCCCAGTTCTCCTCAACCCAGAGATAAGAACCATAGGTTCATCTAATGCTTTAACAAATTTATCGAGCTCTTCATCAAAATCGTATAGATCTTCTCTCCTAGTTTTAGGTCTTGGATCAAATAGCAAGCTTCCGCACCGAAAGTTTCTTCCAGTGCGGAAGTAATAAACATATCAACTACTATAAATAAAGCTATAGTTCGTAGAATACAGCTCTACATCTATCAAGTTCTTCAGCTACGAAACCTACTACATCTCCTCTCTCACTGTATACCATGTAGAATAGAGCTCCTCTATGGAACAGCACGTTGTATACTATGCTAGATATATCTCCTAGCGATGACGCTATATGGAGCATTGTTAGTGAGAGTAGTAGAGGGTTGCGGAATAGTATGTAGAGGGTTGTTAGAGGTAGCTGTATCGTTATTAAAGGAGTTACCGCAACTTCTAGAAAATCCCTATGGCTTAGTTTTACATAGTCTATCATTAATGCGAAGAACTTAGGGTAGAACTTTATCTTAGTTAAGGAGTTCTTCTTCTTAGCTACTAAGTAGTGTGAATATTCGTGAGCAAATATCGTAGGTATGTAGAGTACTAGGGAGAGTAGAGTTGATGTAGGATCTATCCAGATCACCAAGTTTATTATGAAGAGTACGAGGATATTAGCTAGGATAACAACTATCGGGAGTAGGTAGTACTTCTTAACTATATACTCTATAGATAAGCATACCTCTGCTGTACTCATCTATATCCACGGTTTCCAGAGTGTTTACCAAGAGTTTTAAAGCTATGCTAAGTACTTAGCTTTGGTATAGGTATCGATATGGATAGAGTCTCTATCAATAACTCGAGAGTTTATATCCTCAGCACTGTGTTCAAGTCTCTCGGTATAGAGAAGATCTTGGTTTTCGAGGATATAGATCCTCAGTTCATAGCTATTAAAAATCTTGCCAAAGAATGTGGTAGATACACCGAGATCCTTGTTATGTTGAATGCTTTGGTTAGTTATAGACTTGTTATGAGTGGTGAAGAGTATTGGGGGAAATTCTCGAGTTATTTCATAGATAAATGCGTTGGAGATATACCTAATCTTGTACATCTCTTCAGAGATTTTATCGAGAAATTCAATAGAGTTTTAGAGAACCAGAAACTCTCTAGAATTATGAGAATTGTTAGATGTAGAGAACTTCTAGAAATTGTTTATAGAGAATCTCTTGTAGATATTTGGAGAGCTATCGGTAGATGTCTTAACGTTGATCTGAATACAAAAACAGTTGTATTCGCTATCAAAATGCTTTACTACGCTAGAAAAGCTCTTGGAGAAAATATCGAGATACCTATGGATATCCCGATACCTGTTGACAGAAGAATAGCTTTGATTACATACTACTCAGGAGCTCTAGAAATTTCTCTACCTAGGATCAACCGAGATATCCTTATGAAGTACTCGAATACCATAAGGTTTATCTGGAGCACAGTAGCTAGGTATTCAGGTATTCCTCCTCTAAACCTAGACTCTATCCTCTGGTTCTTCGGTAAATACAACGATCTACCCAGTAGAAGTAAAATTCTTGAGAAAGCTGTTGAAGATCTGAAGAATGTTCTCAGTAGAGAGGATATAGAGATACTCATAAATAATCTATTCTATAGATTACCTGAGAACTAGGGGTATAACAAGGTGGTTCTCCACGCCTATAGATATTATGGATATCGATGAGCTTATCGAGTGTAGAATCTTGAAAAGAATATCGAGGTTCACAGTGATCGTCGAGATAAACAACGTAGAGGTACAGGTTTATCTAGGTAATAGCGGTAGACTTCTACAATTTATGAAACCTGGTAACATTGGTTATCTAACCAAGGTAGAGGGTAGGGGTAGAAAACATAGTTATAAACTTTTAGGTGTGAAAGATGGTGATTATGCAGCTATCGTCGATACGAAGATACATGAAGATGTATTCGCCGTTCTTATCGATAGAGATCTTCTACCATGGCTACAAGGGTTCAGAATTTCTAGAAGATATCCTAGAGTTGATGGGGAAAATCCTCGACTACCTGTTGATAGGTAGAGGTAGCTATGTATTGGTAGAGATTAAGAGTGCAGTACTTAGATTACCAAGCAATATAGCTGGGTATCCTGATGCTCCAACATCTAGAATAAGTAGTGTCAGATACTAAGCCCGCCATTCATCACATGATCAGTTACGGCTGCACACTTCATCCATAAAACAGCTACAGAGAACCCAAAAAATACTTATGAAAAACCCTAGATCTGAAACACAATTACGTATTTCACGTATAAAATAAAATTTCAGATTGGATAATAGAATCACGAAAAGGGCCCGTAGCTCAGCCAGGATTAGAGCGCCGGCCTCCGGAGCCGGTGGTCCGGGGTTCAAACCCCCGCGGGCCCGCCACACAACAGAAAGACGAGGATACGCAGCTTCAACTCCTTCTCAACAACATATAGAACAACTCAATTCTTTGCGAACCTGCATAGATTTATTAGATATTACTGTGCTACTTCTATAGTATCATCAACGTACACCCTAAGAGAAGGTACAATACTAATCCCAAGTTATTGATAAACAGTCATAATTAAAGCTATACCAGCTATAATCGATTTCAACTATTTATAGATAGTTTCAGTAATACAAAGTTTAAACCTCCGTAAAAAAGTGTATCTTGATACTGATGGAGAATGCTCTTTGCTTAAAATCTCTTAACCGTATGCTTAATAAAACTCTTAATACTCTTTCTCAAAAACATTGATATAATTATATAATTATCACATCTATGGACTTTATCTCTAGGGTATTCCGAACTTGCGCTTAGTTCATTGAAGAGTGTTCTGATAAGTTATGGGTTAGAGGACTAAAGGTAAGTATAGTTGTAGAAGTTTATTAAAATTACTTTCTCTTAGTATGACCTTAGATAAGTACTGTTTAAAGCTATTATTGAAAAATTTATAAAAAATTTATAAATCGTGGGATGGGTATCTAGAATTTGAATGAGACTATGGTTCAAGGGCTGAAGATTAATTTGTTACATGTTTTTGAGAAAGAGAATATGAGTGAAGAGGATGTTAAAGAAGTTTTAGAGAAAGTAATTAATATGTATCCAGATGCTGTAGTTATTTACATGCATTGTGTAAATGAGTTTTGCCATGAATTATTCCAGTTAATAGACCCAGCTTTAAATAGATCTCTTTCAGGTGAAAGATTATGGTTAAAGAATTGCTCAATTGAAATTATGCCTATCCAAAGATTTACCCAATATTTTGGATCAAAAACTTAACAATAGAGTTCTATAGATTCTGTAGCTCTAAAACAATTGATGTACAAAAAATTATTCAAAAATATACTTCAAGAAAATTAAACATAGAAACTGTTAGATATCTTCGCTGTAAACCAAGTCTCGATGAAGAGTTAGAAGTTACTATAGAGCAATGCTTTAGATTTATAGCAGAAATAAGAATTGAAGTTACTTCAACAAAATAACAAATACAAAGATACTATTTTTGAATATTCCATACATTCTCATAAGTAGAACTTATCACGCAATACACATTCATCCAACTATTTACATTAGGAACCTTTAGAAATGATTTCCAGTATTCCTATATCCATTCTTCCACATCTTCTATCTTCCCCTTAGTACTCTCTTAAACATTCAATTCTTACATGGATAGAATACCCTTTGTCTCTCCAAGAAATGCCCTCTTCCAAGAAAAGTAATGATACTTTAAAATTTGAAAAGCCGATTTAAGTATTTACAGCGTATCTAAAATCTACCACTAGAGAATTATATGAACTTGGTTGCAAACTGCATTATAAATTTACGTAAAGAACTTTAAACCATCGGCTAAATTAGTTATGTTAGTTTACTAGTTCAATTAAAACATTGTCAACAAAGACTCTTCCTTGAATATACTTCAGAAGATGCTATCTCTGTAGAGCAATGCTGAATCTGAATTCTTAAAAGAAATTTCATAACAGTTTTGCAAGTTTGTGTTGTCTACAACAATAATTTTTGTAGATGTAATATGGTTACGCTTTTTATAAGGAGTTCGGAGACAAATTGTCTACGTTGAAAATTCAGAAAATTAAAAATATACATACATAGTTGGGAATCTTATAGTTCCGTACTAAAGTCTCAGTGCGGAACTTTGACTCTATTTGATCTTAGGACTGAGCATAAAAGAGAATTTGTTTGATGGTTGAGAAAGAGTTTGAAGAACTTTGCTAAGCTGTTGAACAGAGTAGACTACTAAAACTCGTTTGCACTGCTATGCAGAAGATATGTTCATATAGTTGCTATTGAGAGATTTGATGGAGATTTAAAAAGAGAATTCAGAAACTTCTAAAGAAGTTATAGAAATAGTCATAGTTTTTCGATGGTATCTTATTGTAATTGGTTTTCCTCTGTAGAAAGTATTAATATATGTAGAAATTTCGAGAACCTAAGGATGATGGCTATAGACTTAGCATATGAATAACTTAGCAAGCTAAGTAGTGGAGAGAATAGTTCTCAAAGCTATCGCTTTAGGCAATAACTCATGGTCTAAAGCAAGATCATTTATATCGGAGGACTACGATATAGTGTTACCGAAATCAACGTTATCTAGGATAATCGAGAAACTAGAGATGTTAAGTGAAAGATTAGGTTTCTAGATCCTATATACCGAGAAGCTGTAAAACTTTATCTTGGTAGAGATTTAATAACTTGGGTATCATTTAAAAATACCATTCAAGAAGTTCTCTACATAATCTCATCAGCTAAAACGATCTTCTCCATGCAGATCAATGCTCTGAAGTTTTTGATTTAAGATAATGTTGAAAGTATTTATCAGGTTTCCCAGTCTTCATCACGTTTCAGTGCATGAAGGGATCATCATGTCTTTACCTACTAGATGAGTTTATTATTTTTAGAGACTAAAATTTTTGTTGATGTATATGGATGTATGCGGTATAGATAATCTTGTCGATGAGCTTAAGAAGTACCTTGTTATTGATTCGAGTAAAGTTATCAGGTTTAGAGATGTTAAAGCTGTTAAGATTTTTGATGAGCTTAGGCTTCGTATTGTTGAATGTGTTGCTAGTAATGAAGTTGGTGTTGTATATGAGTGGATAGCTAAGCTTAAAGATATTCTCGATAAAGCAGGTGGCGTTCTCGGTGTATCAGGTTATACTCTACCTAGAGAGTTTTCGTCTTTTTTTGTAGATCCTCTTCAGCATCTAAAGAAGAAAGTTTTCAATTACTCCTATGATTATGTAAGAGGTCTTCTGCCTGAGGAAGAGTTTTGGAACAAGGTTTCTAGAGCTATAGTAACATCACTGAAAACAAATCTTAGAAGTTGCTATCAGTTATGGGCAATAGCAGCAGTTATGATTTTACTTAACGATATAGGTTACACAATTGCTTATCCTGAAAATAAGTATCTTAATTTTGATAGAAGTGGCAAACAGAAGCTCGGAACTATACCACCGAATTTCGTGATGCTCAACATTGGTAAGGGGTACCTTAGCTTTTTCCACGAAGCTCCAAGACCTTTAGGTTGGGAGGATACAGCAGATCTACAGAAAGTTTGGAGTTTGTATGTTGCTCTAAGACCTGACCTAATGATTTATAGTGGAAGAGTTATGGATATAGTTGACTTAGCGAATAATCCACCTATAAAAAGACCTGATATAATTGTAGAGTTCAAAGAACTCGACGAGTGGTGGAAAAGAGTTAGAGATCTAAAAGGATACTTTAGGAAACCTTTAACAGCTGAAGAATGGAGATCGAAATGGATAGACGGTCTATTCGAAGGATTGGCTGAAGCTATGGGTGTTAGGAAAACTGAGATTGAGAGAAGAGTAGAAGAAGGTGCATCACTAAGAGTAAAAGAATACCAGCTAGTATCACTATATAAAGCTACATACAAACCAGCCAAAATGCTCTTAATATCTAGAAGAGAAACAGCACCAGAAGTTAAGAAAAATCTTGAAGACTCTGGTATAGAAGTTATAGATAATGTAGAATTCAATATAGAAAAACTAAAACAACTAGCTGAAGAACTTGATAAATTCGCATCATTCATTAACACAGAAACCGTAGTTATCGAGATACCTAGAGAAACAGCTATTAAACTTGAAGAAATCAAAGATAAGCTAAGACTAAGAACAATTAGAGAAACAATAGAGAAACTCATCGAGATAGCATCTAAATCAGCATGGTAAATAATACTTTAGAACTTTACCATCCATTTAATTCAATATCAATAGCAATCCTTGTTAATTAAATAGATTAAAGTTAAACATATTTCTATTACATTAAATAATTTTCCTCATCTCTTCCTAAGAAAATCTTAGCGTTATACTGTAATGTGGGAAATTAAATTGTAAGGCTACTCATTATAAAGAATAGCTTTTTCTTTAAGATAACTAGTTTTTTATTAAGCATGGTTATTTATAAGAAAAATTATTTAAGTTGAGATGGATTAATAATATTCTGCAAGTTTAGAGAGGTGAAGCTATGTTGTTAGATGAAGAGTCTATCCGAAGAGATTTTCCGATACTCAATAGAACTATTCAAGGTAGGAGATTGATCTACTTTGATAATGCGGCATCTACTTTGAAACCTATCCAAGTTATTGAAGCTATAGTCGATTTCTATAAGAATCACTATGCTAATGTTCATAGAGGATTGCATACTCTTAGTCAAGAGGCTAGCCAGATGTATGAAGAAGCTCACGAGATTTTAGCGAAGTTTATAAATGCCTACTCTTGGGATGAAATTGTATTTGTTAATAATACTACTGAAGGTCTTAACCTAGTTGCTTATGCTTGGGGTTTATACAATATTAATGAAGGAGACGAAATAGTTTTAACTGTTATGGATCACCATAGCTCAATGCTTCCGTGGAGACATATTGCCAAGCTTAGGAAAGCTAAGGTAAAGTATATAAAAGTTGCAAATGATGGTTATCTAGACTATAACCAGCTAGATAACGTTATAACAGAGAAAACAAAGGTTGTTGCATTCCCAATAGCTAGTAACGTTCTTGGAACTATATGCGATGTTAAAAAGATCGTTAAGAAAGCTAAAGAAGTTAGAGCACTAGTTGTTGCTGACGGCGCTCAAAGCGTTCCCCATATACCAACAAACGTTAGAGAGCTGGGAGTTGATTTTCTAGCTTTTAGTGGACATAAAATGCTTGGTCCAACAGGTAGTGGTGTTCTATGGGGTAGGAAAGATGTTTTAGAGGATATGAAGCTATTTAAGGTTGGAGGAGATACTATAAAAGATGTTACTCTAGATAATATCGTCTGGCTCGATCCTCCATGGAGATTCGAAGCAGGTACACCTAACATAGAAGCTGCTATAGGTCTAGCTACAGCTACTCAATACCTAATGAAAATCGGTATGGAGAACGTTAGACAACATGAAGTAGAGCTTGTTAAATATACACTCAAAAGAATTTTCGAAGTATTTAGCGAAGAAATTAAGTACTACGGTCCTATGAATCCAGAGGATAAAACAGGTGTTGTAGCATTCAATATCAAGAATCTACACCACCATACAGTTGCTAAAGCGCTAGATTTCTTCGGAATAGCTGTTAGATCAGGAATGCACTGTGCACACCCACTCCACTATGCTTTGAAAATTAGCTACGAAGAACCACCACCAGCAGAAATACCTAAAGATGTTGATGAAAGGTTGAAGAGGTTCGGATGTGTAAGAGCAAGCTTCTATATATACAACACTAGAGATGAAGTAGATTACTTCATAGGAGCACTAACTTTCATAACTAAAGTTAGAGAAGAACTAGCTAGAAAACCCGTTGAAGCAGTATGCACAGGGACTTAAAACAGTACCACACATTACCCTTATACAACTTCACTAAGATATAATGAAAAACTTTATCTAATGTTAATAAAACAATAAAAGCTTTATTACATACCAAGAAATAATCCAAAATATTCTTCATAAAATTCTTCTAAAACTTATAAACTCCTCTATAGCTCTAAACACTACATAGCACCTTACATAAAATAATACCCGGTCAAAGGAATAAAGATCCCTTAACCTCCTCCCACCCTGAAAAGCAAAGCTCTCTCCGGAGAATTTATCTATTCTTTCCACATCTATTCAAGATTTACAACTGTAACAAAATTGTATTCAGTTATCATCAGTAGATGTAGATACTTCGATAAATTCTTTAAAGTTTATTAACTTCTTTTCAAATATCTACGTATACCCATATGAGGTGCTTATTTGAGTAAAAAGATCTACTTCATGTATATAGCTATCTTAGTATTGTTCTTAGTATACATATGGATTCCTTTCTATATGTTTATAGCTCTAGGAGAAACATATAATAAAATCTATATAAGATCTGATGGCAGTATTGAACCTTCAAATGCCCCTCTTTCAACTACTGATAAACATTACTATAGATTAACAAAAGATTTGCTTGGGAGCATCATCGTAGAGAAGAGTAATGTAATAATTAATGGTGGTGGTCATATTCTTACAGGTAAAGTTGCCCAAGGATATACTGAGGATAGAGGTTTAGTTGTTCAAGCTAGTAACGTAATTATAACAGATTTTAAGTTCCAAGGATTTCGTGAAGCATTAGTAATTTTGAACACTAGTAATATTGAGATTAACAAATGTGTTGTAAACAGTAACTGGAGAGGGATTTACATAAGTAACTCTACCAATATACTTATATACAATAATACTATGGAAGATAACGCTCCATCGATACAAATAGTTAACTCAACATATATTGAAACAAGTAAAAATACTATCGAAGGTCGTGGAGCTGGAATAATTATTAAAACCTCCTCTAACGTTTATATTCATGAAGACGCTATACAATCAAAAGCTAGAGGTATCATTGTTGATTACTCGAATATGGTGTATATCGGTGAAAATAAGGTAGTAGTTATTGATGATGTCGGTATTGATGTTGAGAATTCGCTGAAAACTTATATATTCAATAACTCCTTAGATGGTAAAGACGGGGCAGGTTCTTATAATATACGTATCATAGATTCTAAAAAGACCTTTATCTATAAAAATCTACTTCAAAATGCACCAGTTGTTGTAGATGTTGAAAGATCTTCGGAACAAATAGTAGTTTCCTATAACTATGTGATTAGCGAGAATCCCTATGGAGTACCTACGATCTATTTAACAAATACATCAAGCATTGTAGTGTACGGTAACAATGGAGAAACACTTAGAGAACATATGCTTATAGAACTTAACAACTCACATGAGGTAGTTATACAGAATAATACCAATGTGGTAATCAGTGGAGGTACTTCATCTTCACTAAATATATGTGTTAATATGCGTTCTGCAATTAAGTTGGATAATGTACACTCTATCTATATATGTGGTAATCTAGTTGACTATCGACAGTTTGTTGTAAGAGGTTCAAATATAACAATACATGGGAATACTGTTAGAAACTATAGATATGGGGGTTAGGAGGTGTTTGGGTGTATGGCGATTTCATCAAGATCTACGAAAATGTAATATTAAATAATGATTATGGAATAAGTTTTGAAGGTAACCATTTTGAAATATACTGTAATAACATAACAGGTAACAATGTTGGTATACTTGCCTCAGGATCTTCAAGAGATGTCGTAGTATATGATAATGTTATAGCGTTTAATGGAGGTAGTCATGAGCCTTTCTGCGGTGGTCCTGGGACAGGTGTGTATCTATGGATCTGATCACCATAATATAACATTCTATCACAATAGTTTCATTAAAAATTATCCTAACAACGAAAAACAAGTTTATCTCACTATCGCTGGCTATAAATGGGATAACGATTATCCTTCTGGAGGTAACTACTGGAGTGATTACATAGGTGTAGATATAAAGAAAGGAGCAAAACAAGATGAACCAGGATCTGATGGAATTGGCGATTCGCCATATCAAGTATCTCTATACCCTAAAGAACAAGACAGATACCCTTTAATAAAGAGCGCTCGATGCTCTAAGAGAACCCAACTAATTTTAATTCCACCTCCAAACATATCGATAGAACCTCCATTAATAAAAATTTCAAAACCAACCCCTACACCAACATCTATAACATCAACGATAAATACCATTAGCAAAACTTCTCCAATAAAAACTACTTCACTGCCAACTTATACAACAATTAGCACTATTAGCACATCTATCACAAATAAAACAATTCCACCAACTACAACAATAATGACAACTACTCAAGTATTCACAAGTATTGAAACTACTACAACAACCATTCAGAAAACTTTTGATACAATTATAATAATAGTTGTTAGTATAATAATTGTTATTAGTACCATAACTATCTCTATATTGAGAAAGCGAACGAAATAATTTATGCAATATAAACTAAATATTTTTTATACGCTCTTAAAATATCAATTTACAATCTTTATAGTAAATTGAGGGATTTTTGAGGTAGTAGATGTTATTAATATTGAGATAATTGTCAAGTTAATTAGTAAAATAAGATTTTAACGATAAAGCTGTAAGTGCTTCTAATTAAAAGTGGTGATAGCTAGCTTAATTATTAAGACATGGGGGTAGTTCATCTATTGAATGTTTTTATTTTTAGTGAACAGTTTTTGATAAATATCTTGGGCTATCTATAGGTCTATTCAATATTACCCCTAGTTTGTAGGCTAGGAATTGTAGTGGAATCGCTAGAACTATAGGTGCTAGAGGTCTAGATGTGAATGGTATAAGCACTTTTTGTACATCACTTAGTTCATGTATTTTTGTACTTGTTTCAAATCCTATGACTGTAGTTATAGCTTCTTTCTCTATCGCCATAGATATGAGGTTGTAGGTATCTTGAAGAGCTTGTTTTTCTATAGGCATTACAAATATTGTAAACATTCCTTTCTCTATAATTGTTTGAGGACCATGTTTGAATTCTCCTGCTTCAACACCTTCAGCATGTATATAAGCAGTTTCTTTAAATTTTAGTGCACCTTCTAAAGCTAGTGGGTATGTTAATCCTCTTGACACTATGTAACCACTTCTGCAGTTCGCAATACTTTTTGCAGGTTCTTCTGTTTGTTTCTCAATGATTTCTATGTTTTTCTCTAATTCTAAGCTAAACTTCTTTATCTCGTCTACTCTATCTCTATACTCTTTATCGTCAATCCTCTTACTAGTTCTACCAGCTCTTAAAGCTATTAAGTATAGGAGTAACAACGTAGATGTAAAAGTTTTTGTTGCTGGAACAGCTAGCTCAGGACCTGCACCTATTGGGAGGTATAGGTTGGAAAGATTAGCTAACCTAGAGCCTATATAGTTGGTAAGTCCAAGGATTGTAGCTCCTCTAAGTTTAGCTTCGAAAACAGATGTTAGTACATCACCTGTTTCACCTGATTGCGATATAGCTATAACAACTGTTCCTGGGGCAACGTTATCTACATGATATAGAGGAAACTCTGCTGCACTTACAACAATAGGTGTTACCCCAGCTAATTCCGATAGATAGTAAGAACCTATGTAAGCTGCATGGAGACTTGTTCCATTGCCTACTATAAATATTTTCTCTGCATCTACAACAAGTTTAGAAGCAAAAGATAAATACTTCTCTTGTATTGAATAAAGAGTTCTTAAAAGAGCTTCTGGTACTTCGTATATTTCTCTAAGCATATGATGAGGAAAACCATCTTTATCTATATACCTATTATCAATATCCAACATTCTAAACTCTTTACCTATAGCCATACCTTCGATAGATTCAATACGTACACCATCCTGATTAACAACAGCTATTTCTCCTCTACCAAGCTTAAAATACTTGTTGATAACACCATACATAGCACCTCTACCAGAGGAAACTACGATAAGATCCCTAGAGACACCTACATATAGGGGAGGACCATGAACATAAGCTACAAGCATCTTCTGTTTCGAATCGAGGGCAACGATACTATAGAAACCATCAACATTCTTAAGAGTTTCTCTAAATGATGAGAGGAAGTCGTATCCCTTGCTAATGTTCTCTTCAATCATATGTGCAACGATTTCGAAATCACATCTAGATATAACTCTATGTCCTTTCATAATCATCTCGTCTTTTATAACTTCGTAGTTCACTATAGCTCCATCCCCAGCAACAGCTATTCTATTTCCACAATCAGTATGAGGCTGGGTATTCTCCACATGAGGTTTGCCATGCGTAGCATATCTCGTATGTCCAAGAGCAATCCATGTAAATAGCTTATCTAATCTATGCTTCTCGTATACATGGTCAATCCTATCAACATCCTTATAAACAGTAATAACATCCATAGGAACAGCTACTCCACTACCATTAAAACCCCTGAACTCTAAAAATTTAAGACCTTTAACAACATAAGGTATAACATTATTTTTCTCAAGAGATAATACTGCGTATATCCCGCCCAAAACTAACACCATATAGGGCTAACTACTCTAATCATATATTAATCGTTATAAAAATCCATATTAAGTTATCAAAGTTTATACCACTCTAAAATAATTGACTATAAGATTATATCGATTGAATTTTGATAAATATCCACCACCCGCTATAAATTAAAGTTTCTAAATCGTATTAATTAAGATTATACCACTCTTACTGTGAATCTATATGCCTCAACGTTTGTTAGTATCACTACATCAACATTGTACTCTTCTTTTTACATCTATAGGGCATATAACATCTTTTAACATTTTGTTATCCCTTGCTCTATAACAATACTCTCAGATAAATTACATATCTTGCCTTTAACTAGGATACCCTCAACCTTAATTATATCGTTACCAATGTTCCTTATAGCTATAACAAGTATATAACGTTCAGAAGAACCCTCAGTTATATTAACTAACATTGGTTATCAAACAATTATTAGAAAACCTGACCTAGCAATTATTGGAGCAAATCACCCAAACCATGACATTAAAACAAACTCAGCTACTATCAACCCTATAGTTGAGTTCTTGAGGAGACATGATATAGCTAGCAATTTTCTTCACCTAGCGAAAACAGGCAGAGATAAAGAGTTTATAGAGCATGTCCAAAAATGCAATGTTATTTATTAAAAGATTTAAATTAAGTTCACTAAAATAATATATAAATAGGAAGTTTATTATTGTTATAACAGTAGTAGGGTTAGATTATGGATAATGTTAAGATTTTCACAACAGGGATTGAAGAATTTGATACCTTAATGGGTGAACTTATTTCTCCATATACAATTCTTATAGCTGGTCATCCTGGCTCTGGTAAAACAACGTTAGCAGCGTCTATATGTTATTTCAATGCTGTTAAAGGGAATAAATGTCTATATGTCACAGTTTATGAAGAGAAAGAGAAGTTTTATAAATTTATGGAGAAACTCGGTTTAAGATTTAAAGATGTTGAAGAGAAAGGTTTATTCAAATTTATTAGATTCCCATTGACACTTGATGTAGATAAAGCTCTCGAGGTTATATCTAAGGTTGTTTCTGAAGAAGGTTTCAATATAGTTGTTGTAGACTCTGCTACAGCTCTAGTAGATGTTCTTAAGCTAGATATTGAGAAAAGAGCTCTACTCCTTAACTATTTCTACCAGTTACCAACAATAGCGAACGGTTTATTGATATTAATAGCTGAGCTTCCTTATAGTAGACAAACTTTGGATCTAGCTTCAGCTGAGTTTATCACCGATGCTGTTATAATATTGAAGAATGTTATAGAGGATGGATTCGCCGTTAGGTTGATGGAGATTAGGAAAGTTCGTGGAAAACCTATACATTTAGCAGAAGTTCCTTTCACAATGATTGAAAACAAAGGGATCAAGATATACATTCCGCCGATACTCGAAGAGTTACCAAAGCAGAAAGAGGAGATATACTTCCCATGCAGATGTTTAAATGAGAAGATAGGACATATACATAAAGATTTTGTTGTCAATACATTCTTTCCGCCAGATACAATATATGGGAGAGAAGTTTTTCTATTCCTCCTATCAATGGCTGTAGCATATAAGTTTAAGATCCTAGTGATCAGCTATGTAACATCCCCAGTAACTCTAAGAGAAATGGTAAGACTAACTCTCCGCGATTATGGTATTGAAGAGAAACTTATTGAAAAAATCCTAGATAACTACGTTGTTTTCAAGGGTATCAACCCATATGCTCAAAGTTTAACAGAATTATCATCTAAAGAACTCGAGCTTATCGAGCAATACAATCCTGATATAGTTGTTTTTCACGGAGTACACGTTATTAAATACGATTACATTAAGTATTTTAGAGAGTTATACAACCAGATTCTATATCTTAAGTATAGAGGTATCGGTATTGTAAGGATTGGTAACTGTGTAAATGAAGAGAGATGCGCTGATGAAGCTTCTATATCAGATTTAACATTTAAAACGGAGAGGATAGCTAAAGAAGGTGGCTATGATATTATTATAAAAGTATTTAGAAGATTTCGGTATCCACAGATAATATCTAGCTATGAAATGAGGTCGTGTATAGAGGAAATTATTAATAATATAAAGACTACTTTAATAAAGATCTAAGCTATCCTACCCTCTCAGCTATAATTAGAAGTTTTATACTATACATATGAAAGATCTGTACATACATGCCAGACTTAATTATGAGAATAGCATAGTTATTAAGACTGAGCCTAGCTCAAGTTGTGAAAAACATAGTATAAACTATGATAAAGGTTTTACAAATATAGAAGAGGTAATTATACCTCAGTATAACAAGTTTTCCAGTTGTATAGAGCAATATCATTGTTATAAGTGTTCTGAATGAGTGTAGTGTTGATTTACCTTGGATCTTACCTATGAATAGAGATACAAATATTATTGATAGAATGGATAGAGTGTTTAGTACTTGGAGTACTCTAAATCCTAAAAAGAGTTAAGGAATTCTTCAATGTGTGGTACGAAACCTCAGCATAAACACCGAGTACAGGAATTCTATTGAGCTGGTCAATGGTATAGAAAAGAAAATTAAAATACTTAAAACAACTATAAACCCTATTGCAACTAACGTAGCTAAGTATGGATAAGAGATCCTACGTATGCTTATTTCAATTAAACTCGAATTCCTATATTATTTATTTTGCAGTACAACTTTATCATTTTTAACATGTCATGAAGTAAATCCATATTTGAATATCTTATTGACATTCTTTAATAAAGTTTTTACTAGTATACAATATTTATCTTTATCTAATCTATAACTTCACTTATATCAGCTTATGATCTTAAGCATGACCTATGACTTAAATTATTAAGAGTACAGAAAATTGTTGAATTGATTTAAAAAATAATTTTTACTTTCTTCTCATAATCATAACTGTTATTATAAACGCTATAGCAGCTGCAATTACAGCTAGGGCTATTGTCATAGTCCATTCAACTATGTGTTGTGTTGTTGTTACAACAGTTGGGGATGTAATGGTCATCATCGTTGTTGTTGGTATAGTTACAGTTGATGTCATTTCAACTGTCTTTGTAGCTGTTGTTGTTATAGGCGTTGTTGTTGTTAATACCTTTGTTGTTGTTATAGGCGTTGTTGTTGTTACTATTCTTGTTCTTGTCTCAACTTCTGTTGTTGTATAAGTTATTCTTACTGTTGTTATCGTTGTTGTTGTATAAACAGTTGTTCTTTCAACTGTTGTTGTTATCATTGTTGTTGTTATATATGTTGTAGGTGATGTAATAGTAGTTAGATACGTTACTGTTGTAGGTGATAGCAATACGGTTGTTATCGTCGTAGGTTCAATTATGGTTGTTGTAGTCTCTAAAGTTCTAGTAGCAGTTGTTACATATGTATAAGTTATTGGCACCAATACAGTAGCTGTAGTTGTAGCTGTAGCTGTAACTGTTGTAGGTTTAGGTATCACTACAGTAGTAGTGTAATAATAGTAGTAAGTAATAGCGTAATAATAGTAGTATTGATCTCCACTAATTAAGGCTAGTATTGGAAGATTAAGCGGTGAAGAGAATACCGCAACTGTAACCACGATTATGATGGGTATTAACAGTACTATTAGTTTCTTCATATACTTCAGCACCTACCTTATACATACTAGGTTAACTCTTGTATTTAAAAACTTTTCTCTTATAGTACAACTAACTTTATATAGTTGAATTTCCGAAGTACTTCATTATAAAATTTTTATACAATAAATTATAAATAGAAAGGGTTATCTCCTTGATAAAACTATGATACAGCTAATACTAACACTATTATTGTTACAATAATTGCTGATACCAAGCCATATGATGTAGATGTCGCAGTTTCAAGGGTTATATAGTGATGAGTGCAGAGTTGGCGTAGTTGCTGTTGATACATAATTTTGTAGATGTTATTAGATCTATAGAAACTCTATCAAGTTCCTCGTTCCTAAGAGCTGTTAAAACCTTTCCATAGGCTTTATAAACTCTTCAACCATTTGAGATACAATACATTGAATATCTCTGACCTCCTCCCCATCCTAAAGAACAGAGCTTTCAGCTGTAAACTAGCTATTATGAATAGAAATCATTGTTTAGGTTCTGAATTATTTTCAATAAGCTATAGAAATACAAGTTCTAAATAAAAATTTTAGAAAATCATTCTTTTTATCATTTGTCTCTAGGTGTTCATTCTCATTAGTTCATGTTTATTTGTTGTCTCTAGGGGCTTTCTCCTCACTTATTCTCTTATAGGTAATACAGTTACTTCGAGAGTAGGTTTATTGGATTAAGAACTTAGGTACAAGACTCTTGGGAGTTGTTTCATAGATTTATCAGGGCATTGCTCTTTATCGACATAGATTTACAATAAATATAAATGAAATAAAATTTATAGATTCAACCATAAAATGTCGAAACAGTCCCTAATGTACTGAAGAATCTTTTTAGGTCACTGTTTAGGTAATGGCTATTAGCATATGGTCTTTAGGTACAAATCTTGTACATGTACGCTGTTTATCAGAGCCGTAGTATGCACAAACAATTACTCCTCGACGATTTATACCATATTTACATAAAGCACATCTTAGGTACATCTTGTATCTACCTATATTATATACCCTGTATGTAGGTTTATATATGTTTAAGCAATAGTTGAAGATATTAAAATATGTATTAATATTTCATGGCAACCTCACGAAATAAAGGGAAATCTCATTTCTCCAAGCATTTTAATCTCCAAGGATATTCAAAACTTTAAACCCTTTAAACTCTTGCAATAGCTTATAATTGTTCTGCAGTAGTGTTAGTGGTGGTATTATGGTTATATGTAGAAAACCTGTAGTTGTTGTCCATGGTGGTGCTGGTAGATGGGATGTTGATGAAGATACTCGTAGAAAAGTTATTGAGTTTTTAAGAAAAGCAGCACGATCAGGTCTAGATGTTATACTCAGTGGTGGAAGTGCTGTTGATGCTGTAGTTGAGGCTATTAAAGTTCTAGAGGATTCTAGTATTTTTAATGCTGGTGTTGGTAGTATTCTTAATGTTCTTGGTGAAGTAGAGATGGATGCTGGTATAATGGATGGGAAAAGCCTTAGAGCTGCTGGTGTAGCTGCAGTTACAAAACCTAGGCACCCTATAGAACTTGCACGGATAGTTATGGAGAAAACAGACCATGTACTAGTCGTTGGTAGAGGTGCAGATAGATTAGCAGATCTTTTTAATCTTGAGTCTAGACCTCCTATACCTAGTAGGGTTGTAGAGAGGTACAAGTATTTAATGAAGAATATAGAGAATGTTAGATATTGGAAAAAACTTAGAGATATATTACCGTTGATTGCTCCTTTTGTAGGGGATACTGTTGGTGCAGTAGTTCTAGATATCAACGGTGATTTTGCAGCAGGAGCTAGTACAGGTGGTGTATGGTTAAAGCTTCCAGGTAGAGTAGGGGATTCACCAATACCTGGTGCAGGGTTCTACGCTGATAATAGTGGTGGAGCTGCTTCCGCCACAGGTCTTGGTGAAACTATCATAATAACAAGTCTTACTAAGGTGGCTGTAGAGCTTATGGTGAAAGGTCTAGGTGCTGAAGATGCTTGTCTAGAGGCTATTAAAAGACTTACAACAATATTTGGAAATGATACTGCAGGTATTATAGCTGTAGATATTAGAGGTAGTATAGCTGCTGTACATAATACTGAGCATATGCCTTACGCATATGCTTGTAGAGATAGAGTTGAAGCATTTTTCAAAGGAACTGTATTCAAAGTATAGCTAGTCGATTAAACCGATTTTTCTTGCTATATCTTTAACAGCTTCAACAGCTTTACTACTACTTGGTAACGATAATATAGGTCTACCTTCCATGCTATACCTTATAATTAGATCGTCTTCAGGTATTGTACCTGCGTATTCATAACCTATATTTTTGATGTATTCATCTATTTTCTCAACTAGATCTCTAGAAACTCTATTCCCAACAATGTAGAATTTATCTGGTTTTATGTTAACTTCTTTTGCTATTTTAATAATTCTCTCAGCTGTTTTTAAACTCATTATCGACGGGTCTACTACAACTATTAATGTATTTACATATCTATCAACTCGTCTATTTAGATGTTCTAAACCTGCCTCCATATCCATTAACGCAACTGTATAGTTCTTGAGGATATTTGTAAGAATTCTTGTTAGAACGCTATTAACGTAGCAGTAGCATCCTTCACCTTCACCACGCCCCATAGCTATAAAATCGAATTTCTCTAATTCGATAAGGCAATCTCTAAGTATCCAGTAGTTTAATATTGAGAATTTGTCTATGTTCTGCTCTGATAAATCCAATGTTTTTGCTCTGAATTCTTCCACTACATCACCTATAGTCTTATCTACTTTAATACCTAGAACTTCTGGAAGATTTGTAGCTGGATCAGCATCTACAACAAGTATCATTTCGTCAGTCTCTTTCTCTAGTAAAACTTTGAGTAGCAATGCTGTTAAAGTTGTTTTACCAACCCCTCCTTTACCAGATATAGAAGCTATAAAAGGTCTTCTCATAATGATTACCTACTGCTCACTTTTCTCCACGGTTTAATTTCCTTACTTCTCCTCCACCAACTTGGGAATAACTCAGGTTTGCCAGGTAGTATAAACCCTGCTTCGTATTCCTCCATAAAGTTTGGATCTATCATAAGCTCTAGTGTAGCTATATTCTTAGCTACTTTCTCAGCTGCTTCTATATAGTTTTTAGATAGAGTTGTTAGTATAGCTCCACCAAGAGATCCGTTCCCTATATAAGTAATCTCTGCATTAGGGAACTCTGGTATCATTCCTATAGCTATCGCGCTATTTATATTTAGGTATCTCCCAAAAGCACCTGCTATATAAACATGTTTAACTTTGTATACATCTAGCACCATCTTCTTTAGGAGAATAGATATAGCTGCACATACAGATGATTTAGAGTCTATTATATTATATATATCTTTCTCTGTTATAACTATATCCCTCCCTATAGCTGTTTCTTCAGCAAACGCTACAATATATTCATAACCTTCTGATCCTTTCCTAACGTATTCAGACTCTATATCTCTATAGAACTTTCCCATAGGATCTATAACACCGTTAATAAATAGTTGTGCCACAAGATCTATGTAGCCAGAGCCGCAGATACCAACAGGTTTTCCATCCCCTATAACTCTATACCTAGCTCTCAAAGTATTAGAATCAATTTCAACACTCTCTATAGCTCCTTCAACAGCTCTAACACCACACCTAAGCCCCCAACCTTCGAAAGCAGGACCCGCAGGTGCTGTTGTCCCTATGAACCAGTATCTACACCCTATAACAACCTCAGTATTAGTCCCTATATCTATTAGAAGTGCTGGTTCGTCTTGCTCATGAAGACCTGCTGTAATTATATCGCCTACAACATCTCCTCCTAGAAATCTTCCTGAGCATGGCAATACATAGATCATTGCATTCTTGTTTATATCGAGATTTAGATTAGATGCTTTAAGCATGTAGAACTTAGGCTCGACTTTAGCAGGTTCTCTAAAAGATTTTATAAGGGGATAGGGATTTATACCTACGAATAGGTAGGTCATCGCTGTATTACCAGCTATAGACGCTATGTATAATCTATTCTTTTCTATGCCTAGCTTTCTGCACAATCTATTAACAATACTATTTATTGTATCTACAACTACTTTCTGAAGATCTTTTAAACCATCGGGATTAAGAGCATGAGAAATTCTTGAAACAACATCTTCACCATACATCATCTGTTTATTAAGCTCTGAATCTATACCTACTACCTCACCCTTAGACACATCAATAAATGCTACAACAACTTTTGTCGTCCCTATATCAACACCTACACCATATACTTTACCATCTTTATCTATATCTACTACAGAATTATCTAATGGGTTTACTACTACATATACCTTTCCATGTCTATTCAAAAACTCTTCAGCTCTCTTAACCATAGATTCGCTAACTCTATAAAAAAGCATTATCTTAACAATATCAGTGTAATCAGATATAGGAATAATCTTTAATATAGGTTCAGGAACTACGCTTGGGAGAAGTACTTGGGTAAGAAGTTTAGCTTTCTTGAATTGGCTTTCTGGAGGTATATAAACTTCTACATCGCTAAGAACTTTAGCTAAACATGCTAACACAAACCCTTTATCAATCTCATCACTAGATAGAAGAGTTTTATCGTGAAGCTTATGCTCTACAGAACCTTTAACAAGTACTTTACATTTACCGCACAACCCCTTACCTCCACAAACACTTCTTATGCCAATACCAGTACGTTGAGCTACCTCTAGTATAGATGTACCTACTTCAGCTTCTGCAACAATATTGAATTGCGGGAAAAACACTTTAACAATCTTTTTACTCACACTTTCTCGCCTATCGTTACCATCTATACAGTCTTAGAGACTTAGTTATGCTGTTAATGTAAATATGGTAAGCTAAGTTATAACTTTACTAAACTTTGAAGATGTTTAAAATATCTAGGTTTGGGTAAGCTCTTTCAGTTTTTCAGATGTCCAGATCTTCTCTAGGAATTTACTAATTTCGCTTGAGTCCATAGGACCTACAATTACTTTCCATCCTGTTGCATCCTCTATATCTCCTGAAACTCTAGCTGCTTTCCCAGGTATTATAAGTACTCTATGTTTAACTTTCTCATCAAGTTTTGCAGATTTAATTACTTCTAGAACTTTGTCACCTGTAAATTTTTTAGCTGCTACAGAAACATCAACAGCCAATCCTTCAGAGTCTATCACTATAAGCCATGTGTTAACCCTTGATTTCTCTAAATCACTTACAACTATGCTATAAGTTAAAGCATAGTTTGTTGTAACTAGAACTGGAGACATATCAGTTGGTTTACCAATTTCTCTAACTCCATGTGGAACTGCAACAGGTTTTCTAGGATCTGTGTACAATCCGAATCTCCACATAACCTGTGGCAATAGAACCCATCCCTCTAGTGAATGCATAATTAGTACATCGGCATACCTAGTCATGAGCATCGTCGCTAGTACTGCTTCCCACCACATCTTATCAGTTATATCACCTTCTATCGATGTCCATGCAGATATAGGTGCCCCTATAAGTGGATACCCAACGTATTTCCATAGATCATAGGCTGCTTTATACCTTAACCATGTGAAAGCTTTCAATGTATAAGAAAGACCGTTAGAACCTACTAAAGTTCCAGGATCTAGTACAAGGTCTTCTATTCCATAGCCTTCACTAACTGTTTTAGCTAAAGATACAAGCATATTTAGATCTCCTGGAGAAGCAATAGCTAGAACTGCTTCAAACCTCTTCGCTAACTCAGCCATCTCTCTCCAATTATCCTTTGTAGCTGCATATATCAATGGTCTATAGTTCTGCGTTAGCACATTTAAACCTGCTTCAATTACTGGAGGATTCAAGGAACATAATATTAAAGGTAGGGATGAGTTCTCAGAAACAATTTGAACTGTTTTAGCAAATTGCTTAGGATCGTTAGTTACTGATCTAATAGCAATTAAATCAAGTTTAAGTTTCTGGCCAACGTATTCATATTCAAATTTCTCTATCATCCCAATACGTTTTAAAATTGTATCTCTATCCATAGAGTCGTCAATATCTATAGCTATAGCTGTAGGGTTCATATACCTTAGCTCATGTCTATAGAGAACGTATTCACCACCTATTTTCAAAACTTTTTGAGGACTTCTTAAAATAACCTCTCTCACTGGAGGTAGCAATAACTCTCTCAACTTTACAAGGTTCTCTCTATAGGTTTCTTCCTCAACTATAGGTGGGCATTGCTCTATCTTCGCTTCTAAGTTAACAAGTTTAACAGCAAAAGCCATACAGTTTGGTTCTCCACACTTTCCACAGTTCGTTTTCGGTAGTAATTGATAAACATCAAGAGGTGCTGGAGGTCTCCAAGGCATAAGCTACACCACAGGGATTTTAGCTGAAAGCCAGTTCAACGCTTTTTCAGGATTGCTAGGTTTCGGTTCTGAGAATAGATACTCTCTCAAACTCTTAATCACTTTAACGCTCAGCGGATGAAGCATCATGAAGTAATCAGCACCAGCTAGTAAACATATGATACAAGTTAGCGTCTCCCATAAAGGTCCTCTAATCTCTTTAGGCCCCCAGTAGGGATCCATAGTTATCCAAGCTTCTCTAGCACCCCATGCATTAGCTGCACCTACGTTAAATGGATGTTGAAGAAGTTCATTCCCTAGAAGAGCTCCTAACCTTGCTCGTTCCATTGCTGTAAAGCCATATTCAGTTCCGTAGCCAATTCCACCAATATTTAGATCTAGCATTATTCTATCTCTAGGGATCCATGTATAGACTTTCCTATTGATTTCTTCGGCTTTTTCAACGCTCATAGGGGAGAAATCTATTACAACAGTATTTGTTTTAGCTATATTAGGGCACACCTTCTCTAGATCCATATCCAGATTTAGACTGTTTATAACAAGACCCTCGCTTGGAAATACCTCTACAACTTTATTGAATACTACTACATCTTTCTCAGGATTACCACTACCACCAACAATAATAGGTACTTTAATTACTTGTAAAACTCTATCAACATTTCTAACAGCTTCTTCAGGTGAAGCATCTTTTATAGTTGGGTCAGTACTAATAAGGTGTAGATCTATTGCTTCAGCACCGAATTTATTAACCCAGACCCTCGCCCATTCCTCAGGGTTATCGAGAGCATCACCAAATACAACTCTAACAGCTCTTGGTAGACCTATCTTCATATCGAATACATCACCACCGAACGCAGGTGGATGTGGAGGTTTATAGCCTGTTAAATAATAGTAAGGTGGTAGCTCATGACCTCCTAAAACTATGACCTTATCCCTGGTCCCACCTTCACTTTTTGTAGCACCTAGCTTAACTTCGACAACTTTTCCAGTAAACTTCATCATAGGTTCTTCAAATGCTAATGACATCAACTCCACTATCTTCCTACCTACAACTTCAACAGCTTTAGCAACAGCAACTCCTGCTTGGATCTCAGGTTTAGCCTCAGTAACAACTTTTGGTGGTGGAGTAATTGCTATAGGTATAGGTAGAGTTTCTAGAGTTTGTAGAGGAACTTTTAGCTCCACTTCATCAAGACTTATATCGATATTATATAGTTCAACAATACCTTTCTCAAGAGAGTCAGCTATTTTTGCTAAAATCCCTAGTATTTCGGATACTCTTAGAGCATCTTCATCCTTACTACTTCTCTCCGATGTGTTTTTCTTATTTTTATCCTCACTCATTTCTTTTCAACCTCACCTCTCTTAATCACCATTTTTTCGATTCTTATTCTAACACCTCTTAAAGATATATTTACAGGAGGTCCCCTGGGTTGTGCTAACTGTGTTGGTATAGTTACAGAGACTGTTATACCTCCAGGTGTAGGCACTGTTAATGTTTGAGCTTGAGTATACCCAGTAGATGTAGAAGCTGTAGCTGGTGCTAACTGCTGTATTTGAGGAGTAGGAACCTCAGCTAGCTGTAGAGATGGTTGTTCAAGTTTTGGAGCAACTTCTTTCTTTACTTCAAATTTCTCTACCTTAGCTTCAGGTTTAGGTTTCTCTTTCTCTAATATCTTCTTAGCCAGCGGATGACCCTTCTCTATAAGGTATTTCTTAAGCTCTTCAACAGTTTTAACTTCTTTATCTGTAGCTATTTTATCTCTAAGCTCTGGAGGAATTGCATCTAGAATTTTTTCTTTTAGTTCTGAAGGCATCCAAACAATCCTATTCCACCCACCATCGGCTTGGAATAACTTTTTACTTCTTAGATAAACAAGCCCGATGCCTTGGAAACCTGGCACCTGCTTACCTCCACCTACAGCATCAGCAATTTGGCTAAACCTTAAACCTATTGGTGTTACGCCAGCAAATCCTCTATGTACAAGTCCAATACCATCTACCTCAGGTATGTAGAAAGTTGCTATCTCAAAACATCCGCATATCGTTGGTGGATAATCGAAGAGGGAGAATATCTTAACCTTCTGTATAGCACCGTTAGAAAACTTCTTCACAGCTTCATTAGCACCTTCATACTCCCCTCCAATTGGATCTAGACATCTACCTTTAGGAACAGGTTGAATAGGTCCTTTAGGATCTATTTGTGCTGATACCATAGCGTCGAGCCATGATATAGCTCCGCATGCTGAGGGTCTCTCCGGGGTTATTATACATACATGTGTAGGAGCAAACGATTGACATAGCTTACAAGCATAGAACATGTCAACATCTTCATCTTTAAGCATTAGAGCTCTTCTATCTCTCTCTTCGTAAACCTTAAGTGCTTGAGGATACAGCATTTCAACAACTTTTATATCAGTTATAAAGTATATCCTTAGTTTCTCGATTATCGGGAAAGCAGATTTAAATAACCTGTATAGAACAGTCCCTATATACTTAAAAGAGTTTAAACCTTTTTGATAAGATCTCTTACTAACTCTTAGCCATATATCGTACCTCTGGTTCAAATGCATATAACCTTGAACATAGTTGCTATACTCATGGATACGCCTCTCGAGAACTCCTTCAGCTTTCTGATCGAGTATCTTCCCCGCACCCTCGATTACCACAGCATATTCATAACTCTTACCCTCACTTAGCTCACTTAAATCAGGTCCTACAACTACTATCTCACCATCTTCAACTTCGCCCAGGGGCTTAGCTAAGAATAGTTCAAATTTATATTTAACCTTAGGTCCTCCAAGCTCAACAAACATTTCTGGAGCTCTAACCCTCTGACCTTCGTATTGAGGACCTACATCTACAGGTATATCCGTAAAGATACCTTTTGAAGGTGCTGGGGGAACCTTGAATATTTTTATAGGTACACCTGGAGGAACTTTAATCTTCTCGATAATTTTTATCTCTAGACTTTCTCCATTGGGCACTGTAGTTGCACCTCTAACATTAACTAAAATACAGCTTTAAAACATATAATGTACATCATCATCCTATTTTTTCTCTATAGAGATTTTTATCATTTCGATTAACTGTAGGAAGTTTTTATACCATAGAGCTAGCGGTAGTGGGGGTAGAGTCCATGTAGCATTAGGCTGTGAGTATGGATCTAGAGATAATGTCTGTATATCAGGTCTATAGTGTTTTATATGATTAAGTAGTAACCATTGGTAAGCATATCTATGGCCTATAAATATCAGTAATTTGTACTGTTTTAGCTCTTCTCTCGATATTTTCCTCACCATCTCTAAAGGGAATAAAATTATATAGTTTTTGAAACCGATATCTGAAAGTTTTTTCACAATATTTGAGTCTGATGTTATTATAGGTGCGTTTATTGCTATCGATAGCTCTGCTATATGGCTAACCACATCTCCTATAATATCCTCTACATCTTTTATCGCAGGACCTACAAAAATAGCTATTTGACCTATGTTTTTCTTTATTATTTCAGCAACTCTTGAAATATCTGTGATTACAGTAGCTTTTATAGGTCCTGGAGGTATATCTCCTTTTAACCAGTACTCAAGACCCATTAGCACCACCTTAGATATTGATACCTTCTCTCCTCAATCTATACTTCTCAATAACTTCTTCTAGTGCGGTTGGGTTTGGTGTTGATGGTTTCTCTCTCCACCCAACTTCTTTTAGATACATCATTACTTCATCTTTATATGTTATAGGTATATCAGCTTCTGTTCTTACGTATAGATGTATATCTGGAGGTAATCTATCGCCTCCATAGAACTTCTTATATAGAGATATATAGTTTGTTAATTTGATAGCTCTTCCTTGAGGTGTATCAGCTGGTCTTATACAGAGCTTGGGTATCGTAACCATTGTTTCTTCGAATGTTTCTGCGGCATAGAATAGATGGAGAGGTGAAGGATCGAACCTTAGTTTCTCCCCTGTTACAGCATCGTAACCAGTCCAAGCTTCGTC
>Ga0080004_1104801_pt1 | contig 28066 bp, 25 predicted proteins | sample WasSprMetagenome_FD_69207 | JGI IMG/M metagenome (GOLD analysis project Ga0080004, IMG submission 69207) | Sulfidic aquatic microbial communities from Washburn Spring, Yellowstone National Park, USA - WS (SPADES assembly) (version 2) | ecosystem: Environmental > Aquatic > Thermal springs > Hot... | reverse complement strand
ACTGCTCTTGTGCTCGCGAGATTTTGGCAAGGATTGACGAATCGTCCTTCGAAGTAAAGACAGATCTTGGTCTCAGAAAAACGAGAGTTAGAGTCGCAGAGGGAAGAGTTTTGGTCGAGGGGCTCCCAATAGGCTTTGAGGAGCTCAAGATGCTTGTGGAAGATGTTGAAGGTGTCTATTCTCTGAACCAGGAAGGTCTATCCAAACTTATCATAGCGGGAGAGCGCTTCTACAAACTCAAAAGAGTAGGAGAAAATACGGCCCCCACACTCGAGGTGGATGGTATACACATGCACAAGATTGTTGGAACCACGCCTTGGGAGGATGCGAGGAAAAAAGTCTTACTTGCCAGAATCAAACCAAGTCAAAGGGTCCTTGACACTTGCATGGGCTTGGGCTACACCGCCATACATTCAGCACTTATAGGGGCCGAGGTCACGACGATTGAAATCGATCCGAACATGATAGAGCTCGCCAGTTACAATCCCTGGAGCAGAGGGCTGGATAACCCTAGAATTCAAATCATCTTGGGAGATGTTTGCGAGTTGGTCAGGGAGCTGCAGGAAGAGAGCTTTGACAGAATAATCCACGATCCCCCCAGATTTTCGGGAAAAACGGGTGCTCTCTATGGGAGAGAGTTCTACGCCCAGCTTTACAGGGGCCTCAGGGAGGGGGGAGTTCTCTTCCATTATGTGGGCTCGCCTCGCAAGTTCAGAGGAGTCGATTTAATCAAGGGTGTGGCCAGAAGACTGAGGGAGGTTGGCTTCAGAACGGAAATGCATAAGGAGGCCGAGGCCGTGCTGGCATTCAAGTTGAAATAAGTGCCGAACAGAGGATTCGATGGATTGGTTTCCCAGCTCAAAAATTGTTCTCCTGCTCTCCCCTTGTATCATTTTTTTAACGGCTTTTGTAGGCTGCCTTGTTTATTTTTACGCCACGTTCGGTTGTACCTACCTCGACTACTCTTGGCAAATTTCCTTATTCGCAACTGGAACTTTCTTGGTCGGTTCGCTCCTTGCCTCAAAAATTTGCAAAAATACCAAAAGCTTTCCTTCACTCTTTTTCAACTACACGAGATGTTATCTACTTTGGACAGGGGTCTTCTTAGTGGCTTTGAGCATCTTAAGGCTGACGCCTTATTGGCTTTTCTTTCCCGCAATAGCATATGTTCATCGAACACCCGGAGTACTTTTTGCAACCCTATTCTTCCTAGCCATGTTGGGTCTCCTGCTACTTTATCTCCTGACCCGATCCACAAAGAAGGTTCTACAGCTATCGACAGTCAAAGCAGTCCTCGTCACCTTGCTGTGCTTGGGCGTGGGTGCGACGGCGACGGGGGTTCCAGTTATATTGCTCACAAATCCTTCCGTAACCAGATGGATTGGAGCGGATGAAGATGTTCTGTATTCGTTGGTCGGGGCGGACTTCGGTCACTTGGTATTGGACTTCAGAAAGAACTGGAGCAAAACATACGATAAAAATTTTCAGGGGCCTACTGGTGCCACCTTTCCTCGCTTTGATTATGAAAGGAAAAATCCCTCCCTAACCTATGTAATCGACGCTAGAGAACTCACTCCTGACCTGAAAGTCTGTCTTCAGACTCTTCAAGGTATAGTAAACAAGGATGGGCCTAAGCTCTACCTGATATCCAGAACCTTCGACGATAATGTATGGCTGGGAACCATTCCGGGACCGAAAAAGTTCATCGATTGGAAAGACGCCTTCCAAGTCTTCCGAGAATATCTCAGGGGAAAAGTGATTTTTCAAAGCGGATCGATCCATGAGAGATGCGTAGCTGTAACCATTGCCGGCCTGGAAAATGCGGTAGCGGTTCCAGACAACCTTGATTTGGACGAACTTGTGGAACCCGATTTGCCCACCCTTGAAAATCTAGTAGGGACAGGGAGAGACCCCTTAGCCCTTTACGAGTGGGCGATCGAAAAGTTTTGGCCAAGGTGTAACAAGCGAATCCTCGGCATCCAACCGCTTCATGCACGGGAAGTGGCGTTTGTGGATTTCGTGGTGAGAAACGAGGCTTTCTTGAGTTCTTTAAATTTCGTAAAATCGCCTCTCTGCCTCTATTACCGAGAGAAAGAGGCCAAACTCTTTGAACGCCTATTAGAAAACATGTCCCCCAACTCCATGATAATCGGCGAACCAGTTATGCCGGGTGGAACAGGTGAATTCGAAACCGTTGCTGCCTTAGCGAAGCATGGACATTCGCTTTTTACCGCCTTGGGTGCTTCCAACTTGTCCTTCACTTCATGGCTCCCCATACCAGAGCTCACACAGGAAGTCGAACCCGAAAATGTGCGATTGGAAAACAAGGTCTATGTCACCTTCATCGTCACCGACGGAGATCATCTGGGGCAGGTCAAAGAGTGGCTCCCACGACTGTACCTAGATCCCGCGAGAGGACAAATTCCTCTAGGCTGGACTTTGAATCCCATACTTGTAGATTTGGCACCAAATGTAATCGAGTGGTACTATCGCAATGCGGTGAACGACATCTTCATGTGCGGACCAAACGGGGTGGGGTACACGTACGCCTCAATGAACCCGTACTTCTTAGACTTTCTGGAGCACTCCAGAGCATACGTAGGGAGAGCCGACATGAGGTACGTGTTACTCCTTGATCACATGATGCTCGGTGCTTCGCCAAACACGCTCAAACAGTACGGCAAGGTTTTTCAGGGAATTTTCAATGAGTACGGTTTGACGTGGAAAGAATACAAAAAATCCTTCGAGCTCGTGAACCAAGTGCCTGTGGTTTACTCTGCATCTTTCCTAGTTTCTCGAGAGTACACCCTTGAGCACCTCAGAAAGAAGACCCCGCCCGTTCGCCCAGCCTTTCTCTTTGTTGCTCTATTCCCGTGGAGAGCTAGCCCAAGCGATGCCCAATGGATTGCAAAGAACCTAGGGGAGGGTTACGTTATCGTCCGTCCTGATACCTTCCTCAGACTTCTGAGTGAGGCATCAAGTTGAGAAAAATTCCAAGGTTCCAGAGATGGAACAAGCACCGAGCGTCAGAAAAGGAGAGAAAGGTAAGCCTCCCAGAACCGGTGACCGATAGTAGACCAAAAGGCTGAATGCTGTAAACAGAAATGTTTATGTGAAGCAGGTTTCCGTTCAGGTTAGGGTGCCCGAGACCCTCGTCAGGGAAATCGACAGGTGAGTCAGGGAGGGGAGGTTCAGGAGCCGCAGCGATGCTATCAAAACCATCCTCGCCCTCTACCAGGAGCTCGAGCGTACCCGCGAGTTCTACAGGATGCTCGTGGAGCGCAGCGAGGAGGCTCGGAAAAACCCTAGGATCCTCATCCCCTTAGAGGAGTTGAAGTGAGCTTTAGGGTCCTCCTACACCCCCGGGCGGCCAAGCTCGACGCGCCGACCGCGACCAGGATAAAGGAGGGCCTGAAGCGTCTTGAGGAGCGCCCCACAACTGGGCAAGCGCCTGAGGTTCTTTAACCGTCTTCTAGCTGGCCCCCAGCGAGGTTTAGGGTATTTGCGAAGCATATTCAAAGAGATGGGATTACAAGGCGTGAAGCACTGCTCGGATTGGAGATTCACGCCTCTAGGAGGAGCGGCGCCCGGCGATTCCTTGTCTTGGTGGCCACTATGCTGCCGGGGGCTTCGGATTCTGTCCTTGTGAACTGTATCAGGTGAGAACGCACCTCTCCTAAGCACTCGTCAAAAAGCGAACGAATTCTCTGCTGGCGAAAGACTTAGAGCCGGATAAAATCCTCTATCCAATTGTCTATCTTCCAGCTCCCGCCCTCGAAAACCAGCTCAACTGGCTGGACGGATGCCGCATTATCTATGGAAACGCTTACGTTGCAGAAGCATCTTTGCGCTGAACGCCGGATCTGAACGAGCTCAACCTCGATTCTTCTCCCACCAATCTTACTTAGAAAGTTTTCCACGTCGGCGAGCTCATGGAAGGCTTGAACGTTCCGGGAGAAAACGTTGTATATCTTCCCTGCGTTGCGGGTAGAGAGGGCTCGATTCAGTTCGACGAAGGGTGCCTCAAAGGGATTAGTAACCTCTTCTCCCTGCTCCCCACCAGAAGGTTGCCCCCCTCCTCCTGACGGGGCACCTTTTGGCCAGAGGGAAGCCACGAACTGGCGAAGAGAGGGTACGGCTAAGAGGAGCACGGCCACAATTCCCACCGCTCCCACTGCCAGCCACTTCCTGCTTATGCTTACCCTGAAAGCTCTTTCCCTGACCTCCACCCTTTTAAGCTCGATTTTCTCCTCTTTCTCCTCCACCTTGGGCATCTCAACCGCCCTCGCCTTACCAACCGATTGATAGCCGCAAATGGGACAAATCATCACCCATTTTCCGGAAATCTGGTCGTAGCCCTCAACCATAAAGCCCGAACCACAGTCAGGACATTTGGGCATCGCTACCCGTTAAACGTTCTCGCGAGTACCAAAAAGTTTACCCCTTCCATTCCTTGAAAATTTTCTTGCACAGTTTCAACACTTTGGAGGCATCGGCAATGGCCTCACGAGCATCCTCCTTTCCAAAAAGGTCGCTTGAAGGAAGAAAAGCCCTCTCATCCCCCATAAAAAGATGGGCCCCTCTGTTCTGCGAGCAGTTTACTTATTCTAGAACTTCCCGCAAGTTTGAGACAAACCAACTCGGCAACTTCTTTTTGTCAACCCTCAACAAGCTTCCGCCAACGTCGTGCTCTTTTGGATATTCGACCCCAATCAGCCTGAGGACCGCTTTGAGGGCGAGTTCAGTGCTTTCCTGCGCTCTCCTGACGGCCCTATGATACATTTTGCTCCTTGCTGCCCTCCTTGCCTCAACGAGAGAGTGCTCAGCATCCTTGAGGTAAGATTCGGCCATCGCTTTAGTATTCAAACCTCAACCACCTCCCCCCATTTTATGTCAGGCTTGAGATCCCAGTACCAGGAACCGTCTTTCAAGAAGACCCTTCTCGCAAGTTCCTTGAGTCTTCGCTTCAGCCCCGCAAGAACTCGTCTCATGAAGCCGTCTATATCCAGAAGGATGATTCTGTCATAAACCATGTTAAGATAGATTGGCCTGTGAAGTTTGGCTTCCTCAGGTCTAAGCGGATGGAATTGAATCCAAGTGTTGATCCCCTTTTTCCTCCTCCTTTTTACAATCTCCTTCTCCTCCAGTTTCATCAGGCACCTCGGCGGGCCTCTCCATTCTTCGGTACATGGTTGGCCGAAAGTCGCGACTAACCACGAGAACATCCATGTCGCTGGAGGGTTTGGCCTTCCCCCTAGCTACAGAGCCGAAAATCACTACACTGATCAGGTTTTGCCCAAACTCTTCGCGGAGGAGCTCAAGCATCTCCTCCGCTAACTCGATATTTGTCGGAGATTCGATTAATTCCCATCTGAATCTTTTTGTCTTCCGCCTTAAGCCAGGGTTGCCTTACAAATATTGAAAGTACGTTGGATCTCCAGCCGGCTTACCTCTGCTTGCCCAGTACATCTTGTAGCAGAGCATATCGGATACATATGAAATGTTGAGGGAGGTGGTCATGCCACCGACCGTAAATGTAAGTGAAGAATCGGATTTCTCCCTCAATGAACCTGCCGGACCCAGCCACCTCTCCAAAACCATGGTTCCGCTACCCTTGCCCGTGAGACCCATAACGGAAATATCCAAATCTTGCAGGTCCAACGTCAGCTTAACATGCATGACCGTCAGTTGCTCCCCCCAGGCAGAAAGGTAAAGCTCTTCTCCTAGGATTTCAAGCCTGAACCTTGCCCTTCCTTTTAGCAGGATGGTATATTCTGAACCACCGTAGACGGTGGTGAGAGTTTGGCTGTAACCAACCCAGTCTCCTTCAAAGTTGACTGGAGGATACTCCCAGTTCTTGGCCGGAGGACTGAAAACGGTGACCGTTTTGTTTGTTCCATCGTCGTGGGTCATAGAAACTTGGGACAGAGTTTTCTCGTCTGGGGAAAGATAACAGTAAGCATCCTCCCTGAACTGTGGATTGTCTGGGCTCGTGATCGCCCAGTGCTGACACGGATAGCCCATATAGTCCTCTATGCCCGTGTAGACCACTCTCGTGAGATAAGTGCTCTTGGAGCTGTAACCTATCAACGGGATCTCGATATTGTAATTCGTTCGAGTGACATAAACATCCCCCGGAACGCCTATCTCGCTGGCGCTGAGAGCCCTAACGGTTATGGACTTGGTCTCAGCCGTAACGGTGTAAATCCCCTTCTTGTTCAGCCTAAACTTTTTGAACACTTCCTCGGTTTGTCCGGCCGGGACTTCATCGGTTATCGAGGCAGACTTATCCTCCGGTCCGCTAACCAAGACCGTGACGTCCGCCCTTGCCGACTGACCCGTCCTGTTCTTGAGCACAATCTTGACCGAAACCTCATCGTAAACGTATATGGCAGCCGGGGCGTCTAAGCTATCCACAACGACGGGTGGTGGCTCGACCACTGTTATGGTTTTGACGAAGTCCCCAGCCTTGACTTCCACATTTCCCGTTTGCTGGGCTTGGAAGGGACCAAGCTTCCAAGAATACTCCTGCCCACCCTTGAGGGACAGGGTTTTGGTTTGGGGCTGACCCCCCACCGTTGCTTGTGCCTGCAGGTCTCCCGTTAGGTCACCCACGTTTTTAACCAAAACTTCCACGTAGTAGCCCTCATTGACATAAGCCTTTGCAGGGACGCTCAACGCCAAGTACTCAAGTTGGGCGGGTGTCGGCTTCCTAAGCTTAAGAGGTGTCTTGTTCTCGCAAAGCTTGACATCGACCTGAACTTTGTCTTTACCCCCTAAGAGGCTTTCCAACTCTTGCGAGGTTATGGTAACTTCCACCTCTTTTTCTGCACCGGCGGGTATCGGGACGGGGAAGATCGGTTTTGAAACACTCCCCACAACCACTGTATTCTCGAACGTTCCATCCAAGTCCCCAACGTTTCTGATGACTGCCTTCACCTTTATCGATTGAGTTGTGGGTATCTCCTCCTTCGGAACCACCAAACTCACGACGATGAAAGTTGCAGGCTTGGGTGGAATCAGCTCTACGCTGAACTGGTCACCGCACATTTTCACCGTGTACGTTCCTGGAGGCAAGTTGGAAAGATCGACTGAAATCGAGTTTTCCCCGGCCTCGGCAAAACTTATCTCCACTTCTCCCTCCTTTACTTTGTTCCCCTGCGCATCGAGAACCACATAGGGGACGGTATAGGTTCCAGGTTTTTGCGAAGAGAGGGTCACACTTGCCTTCGCCTTGCTTCCAGCCGTTATGGAACCAGAAGGTTTCCCAGAGAGACTAACTTCTCCAGCACCCCCCACCCCACCTCCTCCCCCTCCACCGCCGCGCAAGGCAAGAAGAGCGCCAACGAGGACAACAACAATGACGATTCCAATCACGGCAAACTTCATCGGTGATGACTTTGCAGGTTTGGCCACCTTCCTCGATTTCATGCTTTTGTGAACTTTTCACTTTAAAAGTTTTCCGTTTCGACCGTGAACCATGTTGTTGCCTGTGTTCAGGCTTGCTTTTAAAAGCTTCGAAAATTCTCGAAGATAAAGATATTGTCGCGAGATTTTTGAGCGGCAAAAGACAAAACTTGTGATGAAGAACAAAAAACGTCTCAACAAGCTTAAAAGGCTGGCAGAGGAGATGAATGTGCCTGCGCCTAGAGGGGGGACTAGGTCTGTAAAAACTGGTTTTACGAGGTTCGTTCCCATAATTGTGGTTGCTGTAATAGCAGCCGGTCTAGGCGTGGCGTGGTATCTGGGTCTGCTTGGAGGATTGTTGGGGGGCAAAAAGGAGGGTGGACAAACGGCGACGGCGCAGAAGAAATTCGATGTCAAACTCGAACCGCAGGGCGAAGTCATCCAGGGGAAGCCCTGCGAAATCAAGGCAACGATAAAAAACATCACCAAAGAGAAGATAACCGATTGGGTCTCGGTTCAGCCCGAAAACTCGGACGAGATGATTTATGCCATTAAAGTTAAGCTCGGGCCTGGGGAGTCAACATCTTTCACCTTCCAATACACACCCAAGCAGTCGGGAAATCTGTCGCTGGTCGTCGGAGGAACAAAAACCACTCTAACGGTCAAACCCCCCGCACCTGGGAAACTGCAGGTTCTCGACTTAACAGTTGCCCCAACGGAAGTAATCTTGGATCCTGATAAGGGAAAAGTTACTGTTGCAATAACGGCAACCGTGGTAAACGTGGGGGATACCATCTGCACTGAGGACATCGTAGTTTATGGAGGTCCAGAGGGAGAAGAACAAGAGGTTTACAGACGCAGCGGAGTCAAACTGGGGCCCGGTGAAAAGGCCCCTGTGACCTGCGGGTACGACATTACTCCCGACCTCGTGGGGGAGCTCGAAGAGGGAGTGGCCAAGACCATAAACTTCATGGTGGGGGACAAAAAGGCGAGCGTTCAGGTGACTGGCTTCCCGAAGTTTGAGACAAAAATCGTTGCCGTTAATCCTTACCCGAACCCGAGCCTGGGAGAGCTCGTGGTGGGGGACAAGGTGGAGATAATATTCAGGGTCACCAATACCGGAACAGCAGGGGGAAATCACAAGGTCGTTCTTTCCATTGGAGGGGTGGATAAGGATTCGAAGGTGCTGCATGTTAAACGCGGAGAATCCTTCAAGGATAACTTCGTCTGGTATCCGGACCGCAATGGCAGCTTCTCCATTGAGGTGGATGGAGTTCCATGGGGCCAGCCGGTTGTGGTGAAGAATCCCCCGAAAATCTCCATCCTGAGCTTGGATGTAAGTCCGAAGGAGCTCATCACCGAGGAGTTCTTCACGGCAAAGGCCATTCTGCAAAACTCTGGGGAGGTGAAAGGAGGTTGTACTGTTGAGTTTTCGGTGGATGGGCAGGTGATTTATCAGGAGAATGTAACAGTCCCAGCGGGTGAAACCAAGGAAGTCGTCGTGCAACCGAGGTCCAAAGCATCCGTCGGAACCACACAGGTGAAGGTTGCGGCTAGAGGAGAATGGGTTCCAAATGGGGAAGTTTCGAACTCGGTTAGTGTTCCAATTACCGGCATACTCCGGCCTCCAAAAGTCGGAGATAAATGGAACTATACTGGAGGAAGGCAGGATGTCTATCAGGGAACGGAGAATGGCTTTGATGTTTTCTACGGGAACTGGATAGAAGGGTCCTTGGTAAAAACCCATAAAAGGTTCTGGCAGTACAAGGCGGTTGAGGGAGAAATCTGGGAGAAAAAGATGGAATTCATGGTAGGCAACTTTCTTACAACTGTTGAGTTCAGCAGTCCTGTTCAAATCTTTAAGTGGCCAATCCCCGGCTCGCTCCCGTACACCTTCCAAGCAAGTGTCGCTTGTACCCTCTTTGGACAGGCAAGAGATACCGACCAGCCGGCTGCCCCCGAGGTGATAGAGAATATCTCTGCTTCCAATCTGTCAGTTACTGTGAAATATACAGTAAATCGAATCGATAATGATTCGACGTGGGGCGAAATCGCAGTCATAAGTTTCTCTTACGATTTCAGCGGCGATGTCACCATTAGCGGGGAAGTGAAGAAAAACCCAATTGGTCTTTTAGGTTACTCTGGTTGGGAAGATACCGGGACAACAGCTACAAAAACGGTGAGCGGGGCATCTTTCACGGTTTATGGAACCATGAAGTTCTCGCGAAGGTACGGGCTTGTTTATTTGACTTACGGGGATGGTTCCAAGCTGTATGGCGAGGCAAACTGGACGCAATATCACTTCCCATTTGGGGATGATAAGTACCGCATCGTCGTAGAAGTCCCAATGGCAAGCCAAGCCTTCTCCCTGTCGAGCGTTAGCTTCTAAATAGTATAAGTATTACTGTCAGATGTCGAGGGCGTTTCCACTACTGCTCTCACTCATGGTAATCCTGCTTGCTGTGGCCCAATACAAGTTGGAATATCCAAAGCCTGTCTTCACTGCCAAGCTGACCACCGTCGCGCCCGCAAACCCAATAGAAAACGAGGAAGTCTTGGTGAGGGTAGAGGTGGGGCGCGAATCCGTTGCCGGACCCTGCACGCTCAGGCTGAGAGTGGACAACCAAGAAATCAAGAAAGAGGTGAAAGTTAGGGGCACGAGGAGGGAATTTTATTTCACCCTCAACCTTCCCTCCGGTTATCACACCATAGGACTTGATAATCGCCAGCTCTCGATCTACGTCTCCTCCGAGGAGCTCGGAGAGGCCAACATTCGCGTCGAATCCTTCGAAATTGAACCAAAGTCCCTAAAGCTCTGGGAGGAAGCATATGTAGTTGTGAAGCTTAAGAATCTCTCCGACTCGGCTGGAAAGCGCACTGTTAGGGTTTGGATAGATAACCAGGAGCTACAAAAGGATGTGGTGGTTCCGGCCGGGATTACTAAATATGTGTACTTTCCCTTCACCCCCGATAAACTTCAGTTCCGAATAAGGGTTGAAAATCTCGAAAACAACGTGAGATTGGGACTGGCTAATATTCTTTAATTACAAAGTGGAGAGGTTGCTCAGTTGATAATTGAGGAGAACGAGTCTTGTTTCATCGTGGATGGTAATATCCTTCCCCATGTAACTTGTTTTCGATTCCATTATCGCTATCTCTTCAACCGCTATACCCATTCGGTTTACCCATCGGGTGATAATGGTGGTGGAAGTCACAGGTGCGGTTTGACCCATAACTGTCGCAGTTCCGTTAACGGTAAGTTTAATCGAGAGCTTTATTGTTTCCACGGGTTGACCAGCAACCGATTTGGTCTCGGTTCCCTCCACCTTCGTCTCAACGGTGCACATCCCCTCCATGTTAAACTGGATGGGTTGTTTGTTGCGAATGACTACCCTGGTGGGACCAGATGTGGCATTTATCTCACCAACGGTGAGCGGAAGACGGAGAACGAGGAGCCTATCATCATAATTAACTTCTGAGTTCAGCTCGCCCTTCAGATAGCTCAGCGCCTGATATAGGTATCCCTCTTTGTCTGTGTCAGGTGTGTAGAGCTCATCGTAAGTGGTGGGATCTTCCTCGGACTGCCTCACGAACTTCCTGCACACATATTTTTCTCGGGTGGTCGTACCTTCATAAACCAGCTTAAACTTTCCTTGCTCCGACCTATCAATTCCTAGCTCTGGGATGGTCACAACAGTTGTCCCTTGGTACTCCACCCAATCGCCGGGCAGGTAGACCTCATCTAGACCCAGAACCTTAAAGCTCTTGGCCTTTGCCTCCAGAGTAACCATGCACAAACCTTTTTTGGTCAGCTTGCTTGCAGGTATCTTGTACTCCTTCTCTGACTCCCCGCGGGCTGGAATTCCGCTTATACTCACCGGTTGGCTGAAAATCGTCTCCTCTCCAATCTTCACCTCCAAAGTCCCTGTAAACTCACCGGTGGTATCGGAAGAGTTGAAAACCTTGACCTTCACTGGCACCTCGGTTAGAAGAAGGGCAACATCGGGGACTTTTATTTCCTTGACCCTGACGCTGGGTGGCTCTTCGACTGTGATGATTCTTTTGTGATCCCCAAAAGTGAGGGTATAAGTTCCCTTCGAAAGGGAAAGGGGTAGCGTGTAAGATTTTTCCTCGCCAGGCTTGACCTTCAGAGACTTAGAGGGAAGAGAACCGACGGAGGGTTCCACAGAGTCCAACGTGAAGGTGAAGTAGTTTTCGATGTTCCCAACGTTCTTGACTGTAAGCGTGACCTCCACGGGCTCATCGGTATAACCTTTAGCGGGGACTGCAAGACCAGTTTTCTCGAATTCCGCCTTTGCCTCTACCACGTTGAGATAAACCGCGGAACCCACATAGTTCTCAAGTTCGACGTTATACTTGCCCGGATTTTGAGTGACGGTGAACGAAAATACCACCGACTTGGAAGCACCTGGACCGATTGGCTGGGGAGGCGTTTCCCTTACCACCTGACCCGCAACCATGAGTCTCCCCACATAGCTCCCTTCCACCTCCCCCGTGTTTTGGACGAGCGCCGTGACCCTCACGGTAGTTCCCTTGACAGCCTGGGCCGGAACCTCTATCGACAGAACCTTGAAGGCGGCTGGAGCGGGTTGTCTAACGTTAAGGGTCTGGGGCGGAAGATCCCCTGCAGAGACTTGGAAGGATCCTATTGTGCCGGCGTAGTAGTTAAAGGAAACAAGCTGAACCTCCTCCACGTTTTCAAAGGTGACGGTTTTCGAATCACTCCAATCGCCAATCCGGATTTTTACTTCATATGTTCCTGGCTTGGTGGCCCCAACTTTCAGGGTGGCAACTACCACTGAACCCTGTGGAGCATCTGCGGGGAACAGGTTCAGCTCTTGATAAACCAATCCTCCCGCCTGAGCTCCTTTTGGTTTCAGGAATACTACGGCAACGATTACGACAAGGACAGCCACCGCTGCTGCAACGGGAACGATTTTTTTCATCATTAGAAATGCGCTGCTTAAATATACCTCTTATTAAAAAAGAGATGCGTCCCGAAAAAAAGAAAACCTCTGTTTACTTATGCCTGCTCATCTTAGCCTATTTCACCTTCTCCATCGTGCTGAACCCCGATATCGGAATTTTAGCTTTCCTTCCGCCGGCTATTGTCCTCCTCATCTGCACGTTCTGCTTCCTCAAGGCGGAAAAAGTTGCAGATGCCGTTGCCAAGCATCCAAAACAGGTTCTAATCGTAATCCTGTTGGTAACTGCCGCTCTTGCCCCCGGTCTCTCCCGCATAACCTTCAACGTAAATCTTTGGTCCTTCGTGCCTCAAAAATACGAGTCATACCAAGCTACACAAAAAGTAATCGACTGGATTGGAGGGATAGATTCGGAAATTCTGCTTGTATGCTCTGAAAATCTGCTCAGCCCCTCATGTGTTTTAGCGGTGCATCAACTTCAGCAGGAGCTGCAGAAAGACCCAGAGCTCTCGGGTTATCTTCAGTTTCCCATTTACAGCTACCTTCGGCCCATCGAACGCGCACTGGAGAACTTCCCTGAAAACGAGCAAGAGCTGGCGATGCGTCTCAATGAGTTATACAGCAGCAATCCATCGGTTGTGGGACAGATCCTGAGTCAGATCCGGGATCCGGAATCGATGAGGAGGCTCTTAGAAAACTTCCCCGAACTCGAGAAGGAGGCCTCACAGTACATCAGGGAGAACCAAATGGTGGGGAGAATCGTCTACAAGGTTCAAACCTTTAGGAATACCATGGATGCCCTAAGGATGTCCAGAAAACTCAGTCAAAAAATTGAATCCTTTTCCAAGTCCCATCCCATTGTCATCTTGATTGGGGGGACGCATTCGACAGCCAAGTCCATTCTGGACACCATTACGGAAGAGAGAATCTATCTGTTCAGCATTGCGGGTGTTCTCGTGCTAATTTGCCTCATCTTGACCTTCAGAAAGTTGAGGGACATCATCCTCTCGCTCCTCACGATAGGGCTCGCCATCCTTTGGGTTCTCTGTCTCATGGGCTGGTTTGGCATCGAGTTTTCTCCCGTAGCAGTCGGAGTCTTTCCCCTACTCCTCGGTCTCGGGATAGATTACTCCATTTATATGAACTACCGATACTCGGAAGAGAGGCTTAAGGGGAACCAGCCACCTCAAGCTTCCGCCCTCGCCATCTTGACTGTTGGAATTGCCATCTTCCTCTCCTGTGCCACCACCATCTTCGGCTACGGGTCGTGGTTAACCTCTCCTATGAGACCGCTGTTCGACTTCGGTGCCCTGAGCATGATGGGTATTGGTTTCGCTTATATCTTGGCCTTGACCTTCCTCCCCTCCCTCAGAAGATTGCTTGACAGGGGTGTTAAGCCCGGAGAGCTGGCTGAGAAATTCTCGGCAAAAAAGATTGAGGAGGGATTAGCACGCCTTCCCCATGTGGTGGAGAAAAGACCGAAGTGGATCCTGGTGGGTGCAATTTTGGTAACAGTACTCTGCATCTTCAGCGCCACAAGAGCTAGAACTGCAGTCGAGTGGGAAAAATTTGCACCAAGGAGCAAAGAAATCATGGTTGGGGGACTCAATTCGAAACTCTGGCCGGAGGAGGACCCGCTGGGTGCTGCCGTGGTCGCGGTGGAGGGAGACATTACAGATCCTGTTGTCCTGGGTTCGATGCTCGAAATCGAAATGTACTCCCTTGACGGGAAGTTGGTAACGGGTGGGATTAGCCTTGCCGACTTCATCCGGCAAAAGTACGGTAGGATTCCGAGCACCAGGGAAGAGGCTACCAATGCAATAGATGCTGTTTTGAACGATTACCCCGAACTCGAGGGTTATCTTGTAACCAAGGACCGCAAGGGGGCAGTTATTCTTCTCTTCACGCAGACGCCAACTGAGGAAACGATGAAAGCCGCTGTTTCCAAGGTCAGAAACTGTGTGCAGAAGTATGGAAAAGGTGCCAAGTATTACGTGGGGGGCGGGCCGGCAATTTACTCCGACCTCTTGAGCGAAATTCCCCCTTCCCAACTGGAAACCACTGTCCTCGCTCTCTTTGGCTGCTTCCTTGTTTTGATAGTGGTTTTTGGCAGTGTGGCACAGTCGGCTATATGTATGCTCCCCGTTTGTCTGACCCTCGTCTGGGGCTTTGGCTTTTTCTGGCCCCTAGACATTCCGATTTCGCTGTTGACTGTTTTGGTTGCTGCCGTCTTGATAGGAATTGGAATTGACTACTCCATCGTCATTAGGTGTAGATTCGTGGAGGAATTCTCACAGACCGGGGATATCGGACACTCGCTCCGAGAGGCTTTAACGAGAATCGGCGGAGCAATCTTCGGTGCGTCGACAACAAGCTTGGCGGCTATGGGAACTTTAGTCCTGTCGCGCATGCCTGCGGTTGCGGCTTTCGGAAAAATCGTCGGCGCTGAGTTTGCCGCCTGCCTCCTAGCGGTATTCTTTGTCGAGCCGACTGTAATCGCTTGGTATGCTAAAAGAGGAGGATTCGGGAAATTCAAGGCGAGGCCTTAAAACGTAGAACTCAGCAAGAAGCTTCTCAACATGGGGTCGACAACCCTGTACAAACCGTTCTCTTCTTGTATGAGCATGATCAAACAAGGCCACTCAACTTAACCCCCTTAAGTACTTAACCCCCTTAAGTAGCCGGAAAAAAATGCCTCTGGTTATGTGCGAGAGATTCGCAGATCAAAGAGACATGATTTCACCATAAACCTTTTTAAAATGTTCCCTCAACTCAACAATGCCTCCGAGGGCAGTTATCCTTGTGGCTCCGGGCTTCGAGGAAATCGAGCTCACAACCACTTTTGATGTACTGGTGAGATGCGGTGTCGAAGTCATGCTTGCAGGCCTGAAGAAGGGGGAGATCCAAGGTTCTAGAGGATTGAAAATCAAAGTGGACAAAACACTTAAAGATGTCAAGATTGAGCAGACAGATGCCCTCATCCTCCCGGGCGGTAATCCTGGCTATCTCAACCTAAGGAAGGAAGAAAAGGTAAAGGAGCTCGTCAAAAAGGCCAACGAGTTCGGAAGAATCATTGCCGCCATCTGCGGAGCCCCGACGGTCTTAGCTGATGCTGGCGTCTTGACAGGAAAGAAGTGTACCGTCTACCCCGGACTCGAGGGAGAACTGGAAAAGATGGGTGGAAAGGTTTCGAAAGATGCCGTGGTTAGAGATGGGAACATCATAACCAGCAGAGGACCTGGAACTGCAATGCCCTTTGCTGAAGCGGTAGCGAAAGCCCTTGTTGGAGAAGAGACCATCCAGAACGTTTTGAAAGAGATGGTCTACAAGTAAAATCAGCTGCTTTTCCTAACCTTCCTCCCTATTTCATCCCTGAAACACCACTCGCCTTTCGCAGGGTCTAAGATCACTATCTGCAACTCGGATGCCAGCCTATCGCTTATGATGGCTTCTCTTTCTTCCCTAATGGTTGAGACTTCACACGAAACTCTGGGCTTTCTGTCCTTCAATATAACTTCCAATTCGAAGGGTCCCTTTAGCCTCAGCCCGAAACTGTTCCCCCTCCCGCCACTTCAAATTCTTCCATCTTCGCACCCTCCAAACCAAGCTGTTCCGCCATTTTGAAAGGAACAAGAAGAAGAGGCTCGTCCGAGGTGAAATACGTATTGACGACAGCTGATGTGGTTATCCCCTTTCCCGTCTCTCTTTTAACTCTTACCTTGAGACGAACAGGCAATGTTGTGCACCCTCAGACTCCTGATTTTTCCCAGTCTCTTTCTCCCTTTAACCAGCCCCGAAATATTCTCCTTCCTTGGTCCAAGACTTCTCAGTTTGCCCAACCTTGGTTTCATCACTAACTAGACGTTAAGGCTTTATGATAACCTTTAATGCGTTCCTGTCCGTCATGACAACATTCAAGGCCTTCCCATACTCCTCCAGCTTGAAAACATGGGTTATCAGGTCCCTCACCTTGACCTTTCCAGTGGATAGGAGTTGAAGGGCTCTGTCAAAACAATGGGTTTGAGCAAAAGTTCCAAGAATCTTTATCTCGCGCTTGTAGATTTCGTACGGGCTAATGGAGATTTTTGCCTCCTCAGGCGCGACGCCGAAGATAACCACTTTACCACCTGTCTTAACAAGTGAAATCGCCCTTTCAACCACGCTTGGATCACCCGTTGCCTCAAAGACGATATCGTAACCGTGTGGAGATAGCTCGAGCAATTCTTTCTGACCAAGCGTGGGATCCTTCTTGTCCACTTTGACTACGTCATCAGCAGCTAGACGCTTGGCCAGATTCAGTTTAAACTCATTAGGGGCTGCCACCACGAGCTTTCCTACCCCAGAATACTTTAGGGCTTGGGCAAGGATGAGACCCGCTGGGCCCGCACCAAAAATCAAGGCCTCACTTGCGGGCTCGGGTTGAGCCACGTCCAGAGCGTGGACGACACAAGCCGTTGGCTCTGTGAAAGCTGCCTCCTCGAAAGAGAGATGGCTGGGAATTTTGAAGACCTTCTCCTCCTTGATTAGAACGTATTCCGCAAACCCTCCTGGGAGGTTGCAGCCATGAGAGAGAAAATTCTCGCAGTAGAGAGGCTGATTTCTTCTGCAGAAGTAACAAGAACCGCAGAGTTCGGTATTGTCGGCCGTGACTCGATCTCCAGGCTTGAAATCCCTGACCTCGCTTCCGACTTCCTCCACCTCTCCCGCAAATTCATGACCCGATGTGAGCGGGAATCTCGCTATGAATCTGCCTCGGTGGATGTGCAAATCCGTCTTACAAATCCCGCAGGCTCTGACCCTAATCAAAACGTCCCGAGGTCCGGGAATGGGCTTGGGAACTTCTTCAATGGAGAATTTCTCTGGTGCGTGATAGACCAGTGCTCTCATTTACAGCTCGATCATTACTTTCATAACCTTGTCCTTGTTCTCGTCTATGAACCTGTATGCCTTCTCGTAGTCCACAAACTTGAACCTGTGCGTGATGAGCGGCTCTGCCTTAACCTTTTTGCTTCTGAGCAATTCGATAGCTTCAAGCATGTCCTCTCTTTTGTACATCAGGGACCCCCTCAGAGTTAACTCATGATCCTGAATGAACCCCATGTTCACCCGGACCTTTTCGGGGAAAACTCCAACCACAACAATGGTCCCGCCCTTAGCAGAGAAGTCAATAGCTTGCGAGATGGTTTCCTCCATCCCGACACACTCGAACCAAAGTCTCGCCGGTTCCCCCCACCTCGCTAGAATGGCTTTTTCCAAATTTTCTTCCCTTGGATTTATTCCCCGGATTCCCACTCTCTCCGCAAGCTGAAGCCTGAAGGGATTTGGATCCGAAATTAGAACTTCCGCGCCATTTGCTCTTAGAACTTGAGCGACAAAATTTCCTATTGGACCGGCTCCAAGCACTACTGCCTTCTCTCCCGAGACCTCACCGGCTTTTTTCACCGCGTGAACCGCCACGGATAAAGGTTCAACCATCGCTCCCTCCTCAAAGGAAACTTCGTTCGGCAGTGGAATCAGTTTAGACGCATCAACCTTCCAGAATTCTCTCGCACCTCCTTCTGTTTGGAATCCCATTACCTTCAGATTCTCACATATGTGATAGTCCCCCCTTCGACATGGAGCACAAGTTCCGCATACCACTTGCGGCTGAACCGTGACTTTTTGACCCACTTTTAGTTCCACCCCTTCTCCGACTTCCTCTACTATTCCTGAGAGCTCGTGTCCCTGAATCACTGGATAACTCGTATAGGGATGCTTCCCATGCCAGACATGAATATCGGAACCGCAGATACCTATCCTTTTGACCGCTACAATAGCCTCTCCTTTTGAGGGTCTGGGTTTAGGAACTTCTCGGATTACCACCTTCCCCGGAGCCGGGAGGAAGGACTCCAACATCTAGAACTCCCTTGCTTAAGGATGACTATATTTGCTAGTGCCTAACCTAACAGGTCAAGGGCTTTCTGGCGAAAACGTGGTGGATATTTCGCTAGGTAGACACGTATTTTTTGTAATGAGAGCTTGGGCTTAAACAACCTAGCTATGTCCCTCCTGATTTCCCCAAAGTAAATCATGTCCAGAAATGTTTTCTCCACGTTGCTCACAGGCAACAAGAAATCGCCGCTTTGATAGAACTCATATCCGAAGAAATATTTGGGAGAAATTCTCCTCACTATCACGTTATGTCCAAGCACCTTCCTCACCCCCGTCCTGACCCTCCTGCATGTGATGACAATAGGCACGGTTTCCTGCTCCCAGAGGTTGTGAAAGCTCATGGCGTCCTGAAGTCCAAGATAAGCAGGTTTCATGCAGTACACGAAGAGAGATGGATCCTCGTGAATGGTATAATATCCACGAGTTAGCTTGTTCACTTCCCCCCTTCTGACGAGGTAGTTCATCAAAACCCAAGCGTATCTCCTGTCTCCTGTAAGTCTGGAAATCGATCCTATGTCGACAACAGCACTCTTTCTGAGAAACTCCCTCACCCTTGACACAATCTCTCCCTTCACCCACACCACCTCTCAATATAATCGAGCATGTCTTGTACGCTTGGAATGGCCCCATAAAGCAAAACTGATTTAAGCTCTTTCTCGTCCACCGGGGGCTTGAAAGACGCTAGGAGTTGAGAAATCTTGCATTTTATCTCTTCAGTTTTGTGCACATGCCTCAGGAGGAAAAAAATGTCATACAGGTCACGAACTTTCCTTCTCTCTAGATAGGAGTCGATTTTCTCCCGCAAAAGTTCCTCTGCTGGAAGGACATATACGTTAATCAGGTTTCCTTCGCAAGTTTCATATTCCTTGATGATGCCTGAGACGCGTTTAAAGATGGCCTCAAACCTGACTTCACTCTCTCCTAGTTTAAGCACGGAGTACAAGGCATTTTCCTTGACTCTCTTTTTTTTCCACTTGGAACCCGCGCGTTCTCAAGGCTTGAAAAAATTGCTCGATTTTTTTCGGTCTCTTCTCTATGTACACATCCAAATCTTCAGACAGCCTATTCCCTGAATAGCACCGCCAAATCGCCGTCCCCCCCATGCAGGACCCCGCGAGGGAAGACGGCATAGAGAACCTCGACCATGATGTCCTGCGCCTTAGCGATTTCCTTATGACGTTTTTTCTTCAACCGCAAAAAGAGGGGGGTTTTCATGGATAAACTCAACTTATAATTATTCATAAGTTTGGTTATCTCAAACCTCTGCCCTGTTGATTTATAGTTTGTTGCCAAGAAAGTGTGTGGATCCAGATCAAGCCTCCTTTTGGCGGATTCGAGAGCTCCTATGAGTCATCTCGAGTCATCGTGATGGGAATCCCTCTTGACCTCACCTCTTCTTTCAGGCCCGGTTGTAGGTTCGCACCCCAAAAGATAAGGGAAGCTTCGTTCAATCTGGAGACTTATCTCCCTTCAGCGGGGGCAGATGTTTTCGAAAAATTGCTCATCTCGGATTTGGGCGATCTATGTCTTCCATCGGACCTGGAAGAGGCTGGAATCATGATTGAAGAAGAGACAAGCAAGGTGGCCAAAGAAGGCAAACTTCCCATACTTCTTGGAGGTGAACACACTCTCACTTACTTCACATGCAGGGCCTTGAAACCGGATTGTGTCCTTTATCTCGATGCCCATGCGGATTTAAGGGATGAGTGGTTGGGGAAAAGGTTGTGTCATGCCACCGTTGCCAGAAGACTCTTGGACTTTCTTCCCAGCAAGTGCCTGAAACAAGTGGGGATAAGGTCTTGTGCTAAGGAAGAGGATGAGTTTAGAAAGAAGTGCGGACTTCAATGGTATTCAGAAATCGAGGAGGAGGTAGCTCACAAGATTTGTGAGGAGCTTTCAGGAAAAGGGGTATACCTGAGCCTGGATGTCGATATCCTTGACCCTGCATTTGCGCCCGGTGTCTCCTGCCCAGAGCCCGGTGGAATTTCGACACTCCAGTTGTTGAAGTTTTTGAGGGCCTTGAAGGGGATCAAACTCTGCGGCGTGGACGTAGTGGAAGTATGCCCGCCCTTTGACAACGGAGAAGCCGCTTTCGCAGCCGCAAAGATAATTTACGAAATCCTTGCCCATCTCCTCTAGATTAACTTTGAGCGGTCTGCGAACGGACTATCTTACAAGGGAAAGGTAATTTAGAGGAGAGGCGTCGGAGAGCCTCTTTCGCATGTGACTCGAACTGAGGATGCGTCCTGACAGTGGCTATTACCTGCCCGCTCTTAACCCTTGCCGCCGTTCCTATCGCACGACCAAAAGCCAACCTCATGCCCTCAGAAATCCTATCCGCCCCGGCTCCGATTGCGAGTGCGTGTTCCCGTATTACGTGATGCGGGATAACCCTGATTTTGAAATGGTAGTTCTCCCTACCGATGTTTTTCTCCAGATGCTGGTTGGCCGCCATTCTCGCCGCCTCCAACGCGTTGTGCCTTATCTGCCCTGTACCCATTACCACAACTGAGAACTCAAGAGGGAAGCTACCGGAGGGGTTCCCCATGTCAAAGACGCGGATGCGAGAAACGGGGAAGTCCCTCATGTACTCCCTTCTGGTATAGGGTGGTCCGCTGAAGTGCCTGTAACACTTTCCCGGTCTCAGCGGCATATTTTTGCTTGCTGTCTATACATAAATCACTTCAGATGAAACTCAACTACGTCTCCATCCGACAAAACGTAATCCTTTGGTACTCTTTGTCCAGGAAAACGAGTGGATCCCCAGACCCTAGCAAAATCCAGTCTCTCCGCAAATTCCTCATGGATTCTCCTAGCCACATCAAGAACCGTAGAACCCTCTGGCATGATGAGTGGCTTTGGAGAAGGTTCCTCGCTTGGACGCTTGGTGTAGATTCTGATTACATGCAGAAGGCGAAAAATCTCAGCCCTTATTGATTCGTCCAGCCTCAAAACCTTGTAGGGAGACGTGAACTCTCTTGCCTGGTTGAGGTCTGTCTTGGTCACCACCACGGCCGTGCGGCTTGGATCGGGTTCAATTCCCGCCTTTCTTAACTCCTGTTGTAGGACTTCCAGCTGTTCCTGCTCCCTTCCAGCCTCGACAACGAGTATGAGAGCATCGGCCGATCTTGCAAGACTCAGCGGCGCCATTCCCAACCCTTTTCCCTCGCATGATCCCTCAACAATTGCTGGTGCTTCTACCAGTTGTATTTGGACATCTTCGAACTCCATCATGCCAGGGAAAGGACGAGTGGTGGTGAAGGGATGTTCCCCTATCTCCGGTTTTGCTGAAGTCAGCTTGGAAAGCAGAGTGGACTTCCCAGAGTTCGGTAGGCCAAGGAGAACCACTTGACCAGCACCTTCTTTTTTCACGGCAAAAGGAATTCCCTTTGCTATTCTCTTGGATTTCTCTCTCTCGATTTCCTGCCTCAACTTTTTTGCTCTCTGCTTTAGGAGTTTCAACAGTTTTTCCGTGCCTTTATGCTTGGGAGCTAGTCTTATCAACTCCTCCGTGAGTTTGAGCCTTTCTTCTGGTGTTTTAGCTAACCTGTACTTTTCCTCAACCTTGAGATATTCAGGGGGAAGATTAGCCGGCATCAACTAAATTTTTTCTAACTTTTGAAGAAGCTACAGCACATTTAGATGTGGGAACGGTACCTGCTCTACTTTGCCGTGGGAGGAGTTGTGGTAGCCCTTACCACTTACTTTGGATCACAGGGAAAAGGTTGGCTCGCAGCTTTTGTCGCCATGTTTCCAGCGGTCACAGTAGTTACTTTTATCAGCATCTACTTTGAGGGAGGCATAATCCAGCTCAAGGATTACGTAAGAGGAATATTTTTTGTCCTGCCCGGTTGGCTCTGCTATCTCCTTACCATCTTTTATCTTACGGACAAGACCGGTTTGTTCTCCATCCTTATCGGAACTGCGGTCTATGTAATCGTCACCATCGCTTTGCGCTGGGTGCTACCTTAGGTTGACGGCTTGCTCGAGAGCCGGGAAACGGCAAGAGCTAAACTCAGTGGGGCAAATAATAGATATGGGTATCACCAAAGCCAGAGTCGTGCTGAAAGGCAAGAAGAATAAGTATTCCTCAACTGCCTTGGTTGACACAGGTGCAAGAATGAGCCTGATTGACGAATCCATTGCCAATCATGTCGGTGTTGAACCAACAGGAAGAAAAATTGAATTCATGTCCGTTTCAGGTCAAAAAGTCCAGGCATTGGAGGGCATAGTTTACGAGTTTAGAATCGAGGAAGAACTACTAAAGTATGAGGCCGTGGCAATTGCCGAGATACCCAAAGCGGTGAAAGAGACCCTCATGAACAGCGGGCTCGACGGAAAAGTAATTGTGGGGCTTTTGACACCGGAAAGGGCAAACTTGCTTCCTGATACAACGACTGGTCAACTCAAAAAAGTGCCGAGCTTCATTCTGTAGCAGGTATCCTTTCATGTTAACAAGCCCATAGTGCGGCCGGCGGGATTTGAACCCGCGCATCAGGCCCGGGGAGCCTGAGTCCTACCTGGCTAGACTACGGCCGCATCAAATAAGTTCCTATTTATGTTTTTGTGTCATATTGATGGCGTACAGAATCGTCTCAAAGTCTCTGTTGGCACCAGGAATAACAAAGTTTGAGATCGAGGCCCCTCTCATCGCAAAAAAAGCAAGGGCGGGCCAGTTCGTGGTAGTCAGAGTAAGAGAGGAAGGAGAAAGAATCCCTCTCACCATTGTTGACGCTGACCCAAACAGGGGTACCATTACGCTTGTGGTGTTGGAAGCCGGGTGGACCACAAAACTCCTGTCTTCGCTTGAACCTGGGCAAGAACTTTTGAATTGTGTTGGACCTCTCGGCAACCCCACCGAAATCAAGTATTATGGAACCGTTGCTTGTGTAGGAGGTGGAGTAGGGATTGCCTGTCTATATCCAGTGGCAAGAGCGTTCAAACAAGCCGGAAACCGCGTGCTCACATTGATTGGGGCTCGGACTGCCTCACTTCTAATCTTCGAGCATGAGCTTGAGAAGTTCAGCGACAAGGTTTGGGTATCAACGGATGATGGCTCGAAGGGGTTCAAGGGTTTCGTGCATGAGTTGTTGAAAACCGTTCTCGAGAGCGGAGAGAGACCGAATCTCGTTCATACCGTCGGGCCTGTTCTAATGATGAAGGCCGTGGCAGAAGTCACCCGACCCTATGGAATTAGGACTATAGCGAGTCTGAATCCCATAATGGTAGACGGAACTGGTATGTGTGGCTCTTGTAGGGTGGAGGTCGGGGGAAAGATGAAGTTCGCTTGTGTGGACGGTCCCGAATTCGACGCTCACTTGGTTGACTTTGACCTGCTCTTGGCACGAAACCGTCGGTATTTGGAAGAGGAGAAAAGGGTGATGGAGGTGAAGCATGGTTAGGGAGAGAAAAGTCCCAATGCCCGAACAACCACCCGAACAGAGAATAAAAAATTTCGATGAAGTCCCCCTCGGTTACACACCTGAAATGGCCATGGAGGAGGCTTCCCGATGTCTACAGTGCAAAAATCCAACTTGTGTGCAGGGGTGCCCGGTAAGAGTAAACATTCCTGCCTTTATAGCTGCCATCAAAAGGGGGGAGTTTGAGAAGGCGGTAGACATCATCAAACAAACCAATGCACTGCCGGCCATCTGTGGGAGAGTCTGTCCTTATGAGAATCAGTGCGAGGGGGCATGCATTCTAGGAAAGAAGTACGAGCCCGTAGGAATCGGTTTCCTTGAGAGATTCGTCGCAGATTATGAGAGAGAACACCTAGGACTAAGAGTTCCTCCATCTATTCCAGAGCCACGGGGGAATGCTGTAGCGGTGGTAGGCTCAGGTCCCGCAGGTTTAACTGCGGCTTCCTCTCTTGCCATGCTGGGGCATCCCGTTACCATGTTTGAGGCCCTGCACGAGCCTGGGGGAGTTCTGGTTTACGGCATTCCGGAATTCAGGTTGCCTAAGCGAATCGTAAAAGCGGAGGTTAATTACGTCCGAAAATTGGGAGTCGAGATAAAAACAGATGTGGTCGTAGGACTGACCCTTACCATGGAAGAACTGCTGAGGGAATTCAAGGCTGTATTTGTTGGGACTGGCGCGGGACTTCCCAATTTTATGAATATCCCTGGAGAGAGCCTAAACGGGATCTTCTCTGCTAACGAGTTCTTGACAAGGGTCAATCTGATGCGGGCCTACAAGTTTCCTGAATACGACACCCCAATAAAAATTGGAAGAACGGTGGCAACCATTGGTGCAGGGAACGTTTCCATGGACTGCGCCCGCACGGCACTAAGACTGGGGGCGGCACGTTCAATCATCGTTTATAGAAGAACAGAGCAAGAGATGCCCGCAAGAAAAGAAGAAATCAAGAGGGCTAAAGAAGAAGGAGTCGAATTTGTCACATTGGCCGCTCCTGTGAAGTACCTAGGTGACGAAAGAGGGTGGGTTAGGCAGATGATTTGTACAAGATTCAGGTTGGGCGAACCCGACGAGTCCGGAAGAAGAAGACCAATAAGGATCGAGGGATCAGAGTTTCCCATGGAAGTAGACACGGTGGTAGTTGCCATAGGACAGAGCCCCAATCCGCTACTTCCAAAAAAGACTCCTGAACTCAAGGTTTCGGAGTGGGGTTGTGTAATAGTGGACGAAGAAGGTAGAACATCCCTAAAGGGTGTCTGGGCTGGCGGAGATATCATCCGGGGAGACGGGACGGTTATCCTAGCTATGGGGGACGCAAAGATTGCTGCCTCCTCTATTCACAGATACCTTTCCTCCCCATACGGGTGGCCCTACCACTAGCTCTTTAAGCGCAACGGCGAAAGAATTTGCTTGATAGAGGTAAGATGGCATGGGAGGGGGGGTCAGGGGGCTGTAACAGCCGCTAGATTGTTGGCCGATGCTGCCTTCAGGGAGGGGAAATACGTGCAGGCTTTTCCTTTTTTCGGTGCAGAAAGAAGGGGGGCGCCTGTCCTCGCCTTTACCAGAATAAGTGATGTACCAATAAGAATTCACTCCCAAGTATACAATCCAGATATTGTGGTTGTGCTGGATCCCACCCTCCCAAAAGTCGTAGATATTGCGGCGGGGCTGAAAATTGGCGGAACAGTTGTTTTAAACCTCAAGGAGCCCATAGTAGTACCTCATGCTAAAGTCTTCTACGTTGATGCCAATGCCATAGCCTTTGAGGTTCTGAAAGTCCCCATCACCAACACTGCCATGTTAGGCGCAGTGGCAAGAGCAACCGATCTGATTAAACTAGAAAGTCTCCGAGAAACCATCCGATCCTATTTCCCTGAAAAGCTGGTTGACAAAAACATTCGAGCGGTCGAAATGGCATATGAAAAAACTAGAGAGCTGACATGAAGGAGAATTTACTTCCTGGAGCTGTTATAGCGAGACCTGGAAGTTCTGCGCAAACAAAAACAGGAGAGTGGCGAGCCACGAGACCAGAAAGACATGAAAAGCTAGCCCCATGCAGAAACGGATGTCCAATAGGTAATCAAATCCCAAAGGTTCTACATCTACTCAGGCGGGGGAAGATGAAGGAGGCAACTAACTTGTTGTTGGAAACCAATCCCTTCCCAGCCATAACTGGTAGAGTTTGTTATCATCCGTGTGAGGAAAAGTGTAACCGGAAGGAATTCGACGAGCCTGTTGCCATCCACCTCCTCGAAAGATTCATCGGAGATTCAATCCAAAACACGCCCGATGTTTCGGTTCCGAACGAGCCTGAAGTAGCGATAATTGGCTCGGGACCTGCCGGGCTTTCTTGTGCTTATCACCTTGCCAAACTAGGCCATGCCTCAATTGTTTTCGAAAAATTGCCGACCATCGGGGGCATGCTGGGAGTAATCCCTGAATACAGGCTCCCCAAGGAGGTGTTGACCAGAGAGGTCTCACGACTGAAAGGAATGGGTGTGAAATTCGTAACTAACACCGCCATCAAAAGTTTAAGCGAACTTAAGGCCTTCAAGGCCATTTTTATTGCGGTTGGGGCCAGTAAGGGGGTTAGGCTGGGGATACCGGGAGAAGATGGGAAGGGAGTCTATCAAGGGATAGATTTCCTCAGAAGCTTGAAGCTTGGAAACGCGCCCAAGCTTGGGAAGCGCTGCCTTGTCATTGGAGGTGGTAACACGGCCATCGATTGCGCAAGATCTGCAAGAAGATTGGGTACCGAAGTGACTATCCTCTACAGGCGCTCTAGAGAGGAAATGCCTGCCCTGACAGAAGAGGTGGAAGAGGCTCTAACCGAGGGGGTGAAAATAGAATTCCTTGTGGCACCCAAGGAAGTTATATTAAAGGATGGAAAAGTAGCGGGACTCCAGTGTATCAGGATGAAGCTAGGACCACCGGATGAATCTGGACGTCCAAAACCCATCCCGATTGAAGGTTCCGAATTTGAGATAGCTGCGGATTCCATCATCGTAGCCATCGGTCAGCAACCAGATCTTTCCTTCCTTCCTGCAGAAATCGCGTTAAAGAAAAATAAGATCTTGTGCGATGAATGGGGGAGAACCAACGTAAAAGGAGTTTTCGCAGGGGGAGATGCGGTTTACGGAATACCAGAGAGAGTTGCGGATGCCATCGCTTCGGGGAGAAAAGCCGCAATCGCCATCGACTTCTTTCTGAAAGGGCAAGAGCCAAAACCCAGTCCACCCTTGCCGGAGGTCTCGTTCAAGGAGCTGAACTTGGCCTACTTTACACACTGTCCCAGAGTAAAGCCTCCGCCGATTTCGTTAGACCTGCGTCTCAACTCTTTTGCCGAGGTTTGGAGGGGTCTGGATGAAGATGAGGCAAGAAATGAGACCGAGAGATGCTTCAGCTGTGGAACCTGTAATGAGTGCGACAATTGCTGGCTCTATTGTCCAGAGATGGCGGTGAAGAAGAAAGATGGGGAGTATGAAATCGATTATGACTTCTGCAAGGGATGCGGTATCTGCGCCAATGAATGTCCAAGGAGAGTAATCGATTTGGTGCCGGAGGGAACTAAATGACAAGACTTCTCCTTAGTGGAAACGAGGCAGCGGCATTGGCAGCCAAGCTTGCTAGAGTGAAAGTAATTGCAGCCTATCCCATCACTCCTCAGACCGCGGTGATGGAGAAACTCTCGGAATATGTAGCAGATGGAGAGCTGGACGCCGAAATAATAAGGGTTGAATCGGAACACAGCGCGCTCAGCGCCTGCATCGGTGCCGCGGCCTCCGGTGTCAGGGTCTTCACTGCTACTTCCTCGCAGGGGCTCATGCTCATGTCTGAGATTCTTTTCGTTGCCTCCGGAATGCGCTTACCGATAGTAATGGTGAACGTCAATCGATCTCTTTCTGCCCCACTTTCCATATGGTGCGACCAACAGGACTCCATCTCTGTCCGAGACGCAGGCTGGATTCAAATGTACTGCGAGAATAACCAAGAAATTCTTGACTTTGTGATACAGGCGTTTAGAATTGCCGAGAGAACTCTCATTCCCGTAATGGTTTGCTACGATGGATACATATTATCGCATATGGCGGAGATGGTCGAGGTTCCAGGACAGGAGGCAGTGGACGAGTTCTTGCCCCCATACAGGTATCCTTATGCGCTTGATCCCAAAAAGCCCGTTACACTAGGTCCGGTAGGAGTACCCGAGTACTACCAAGAATTCAAGTTCATGCAGCACAATGCTATGCTGGAAGCTAGAAAAGAAATCGAGGAGACCATGACTCTATTTGGACAAAAGTTTGGGCGAAAATACAAAATGATTGAAACTTACGGGATTGAGGACGCCAGCGTGGTTCTAGTTTCAA
>Ga0080004_1128178_pt1 | contig 28072 bp, 23 predicted proteins | sample WasSprMetagenome_FD_69207 | JGI IMG/M metagenome (GOLD analysis project Ga0080004, IMG submission 69207) | Sulfidic aquatic microbial communities from Washburn Spring, Yellowstone National Park, USA - WS (SPADES assembly) (version 2) | ecosystem: Environmental > Aquatic > Thermal springs > Hot... | reverse complement strand
GACCTTCAGCACATAAAATTTTAAAGGTTATTGCTATTTCTCGCATAATTTTGAACAATTTTCCACATATTAAGGCTTATTGGGTATTTTTGGGGGTAAAGCTTGCTCAAGTAGCTCTCCTTTGGGGAGCAGACCATTTTCATGGAACAGTAATTGAAGAAAAAATAAGTGAGTTAATGAAGGGAGAGCCAGTTATCCGTCTTTCTCCCCTTGAAATACAAAGACTAATTAGAGAAATCGACGGAGAACCGGTTTTGTTGTGAAATAATTCTTAAAAGGTAAAATTAAATGTTGAGGAAAAAGAGTTGGGAGTGGAGAATAGGAGAGTTAAAAAAAGCTTTTAAATATCTTACAGGTTCTTATTCAAATCCTTATTTAAAAGAATTTAATCCATCTTTTAAGGATAGAGTGCGCTACTTTTTAGGTACATTAAGAATTTTATTACCTTTACCAGGAAGATATACTAAATGGTGGGGATTAAATTTTACATATGGATTAAAATGTGTTTATAAAGATAGAAAAGAAAAAATATTTATAATTGAAAAACAAAGTTTTAAATATGTAGTCCCTTATGAAGCATATAAACAGTTTATAAAAATTTTAAAAGAGATAATTTTTTATGGGAAAAATCAAATTTTTCCTGTAATTATTAATGAAGGAGATATAGTTATAGACTGTGGAGCACATATCGGGATATTTAGTCTTTTATTTGCAAAACTTGCAGGTAAAAATGGGAAGGTTATCGCAATAGAACCTGAAGAAAGAAATTATAAAGCTTTAACAAAAATGGTAAAATTAAATAAAGATGTTGCACCTATTATCCCTCTTAAAGTGGCCGTCTATAAAGAAGATTGTGAATTAGATTTATATGTAGCTAAAAAATCTTGTTGTCATACTATAGCACCTTATTATGAGGAAAGAAAAAGGGTTCTACTTGATAAAAAAGAAAAAGTAAGAGCTCTTAAAATAGATACGATTGTTAAAGAACTTAATTTAGAAAAAGTGGATTTTATAAAAATGGATATAGAAGGTGCTGAGATAGATGCCCTTTTAGGGGCAGAACAAACAATAAAGAGATTTAAACCTAAGTTAGCTATTTGTACTTATCATCGTCCGACAGATTCTGAGGAAATCAGAAAAATTATTCTTTCTTATAATCTTAATTATAAAATTAAAGAAGTTGAACAAGAAGAAAAAGTTCTTTACGCTTGGAATGAGTAATTATAAACTTTCTATTCTTATTCCTACTTATAATCGACTGGATCTTTTTAAAGAAACCCTTAATTCAATCATTCCGCAAGCTCAAGGAAAACCTGTCCATATAGCTATAGTTGATGATGGTTCAACCGAAGGAAACTATGAGTATGCTTTGGAGTTAAGTAAGAAATATCTCTTTATTGAAGTAGCAAGGCATGAAAAGAACTTAGGACTTGCTTCTGCTAAAAATACCCTTCTTGGTTTAGCAAAGGGTAGATATTTACTTTTTTTTGATTCAGATGATTTGCTCCTTCAAGGAGCTATGGATAAAATTTTAGAGCTTATTGATTCAGAAATAGCTGAAGTTTATGTGTTAAACACCTATAGACAAAAAGGAAAAAAACTAAAATTTAAGCCCTTTCCAGAAAATAAGAAAGGGCTTGAGCTTTTGAAGGCTTTTTTGGACGGGGCTTTTTCTGAAGCATTATATCTTATACAGACTAAACATGCCTTAAATATTCTTTGCAATCCTAATTTAAGGGTTAAAGAAGATTTAGCTCAAAAGGCTTGCTATCTTTTATTTCATAAAGTTAAAATAATCAACCAACCTTTTGCTATAATAAGAGATAATCCTCAAAGATTAAGAAAGGTTTCAGATTATTATTTTCAAAATGCCATAGATGCAATTGAAGACCTTTTTAAGAGACTCCCTTCTGAGTATCAATGCTTTAAGCCTTTTGCCTATGCTAAAACTTATCTTGATCTTGAGAAAAGAGCTTATTTAAATGGTAATTTAGCAAAGGCTAAAGATTTTCTTAAAAAGGCAATAGAGTGCTATCCAGAAATAAGAAAAGATTTAAAATATTGGAAGCTTAGGTTTAAAATCCTCTTCAAAAATTTTTTAAAAAAATGAATATTATTAAAATTGGACCCTTTGAAGTTGTTAGCGAAGAGGTCACTTTTTTTAATCAAATCTTTTTAATAGAAAAAAGAGCTCTAAACCTTCCTGAACCTTTTTTTGAACACCAAAAAAGATATAAAATTGTTAAAGGTTATATAGTAGAGGGGAAAAAATTTTTTGTGAAGGAATATCTTTCGCACTTTGAAGAAGGGGATAAGGAGTGGGAAAATCTCTTTTTTTTAGGAAGGCTTGGTTTTAATGTTCCTAAGCCCATTTTCAGATTGAAATCTTCAAAACAATATCTTTTAGCAACCTTAGCTTTAAACGGGACACCCCTTTCTCAACTTTTAATTGAAGATAAAGATCAGAACAATTTTTTTCTCAAAGCTCTTGGAGAACTTCTTGTTAGGCTTCATAAACAAAACCTTTATCATCAAGATTGCTATTTGAATCATTTTTTTTGGGATGAAAAAACTAAAACTCTTGGGTTTTTGGATGTATCAAGGATTTTAGTTAATCCTCGTTTTTCCTTAAAATATAGAATTAAAGACCTTGCCCAGCTTGGTTATTCCTTTGAGGAATATTTAGGAAAAAATGCCCCTTCTCTCTTTCAAAAATTTTTATCCTATTATTTAGATCTCTCTAAAATTAAGCTAAAATGGCTTATAAAATCTTTAGTTAAATTTAAAGTTTGGTTAATCAGATGGAGGACTAAGCAAGCTAAAAAGAGAGGAAAGAGATTATAGCATGTTTTCTTTCTTGAAACTGGACTTTTCTAATTTTAAAAAATTTCTTTCAATTTTTGTTATAGCAACGTTTGATCTTTTGCTTTTACTATTTTTATTATATTTATCTATTGTAATAAGAATAAAAATTGTGCCTTTATTTTTTTCTAATCTTCCTCTTTTTGATCATCCATTTAAAAGGTATTTGTGGCTTGTTGGGGTTCATTTTGGAATAATGATTTATGAAGGTGCTTATTCAAAAAGATTAACCTTTTGGGATGAAGTAAAACTTTTATGGAAATCAACTACTCTAACAGGGGTGATAGTAGCTATTATACTTTTTGTTTCAAAACAAGCCTTTGCCTATTCAAGGTTGGTAATATTAATTTGGCTTTTTCTCAATTTTATCAGTTTTCCAATTTTTAGAACAAAAATAAAAAAGATTTTATATAAATTTAGATTGGGCAAGGAAAAGGTGCTTATAATAGGTAAAACTGAAAACGGAATAAAGTTTATGAAAGCAATTGAAGCAGAGCCAAACCTTGGATATGAAGTAGTTGGTTTTATAGATGATAAATCAGAACTAAAAGATATAGAAGAGATACAAACGATTGTTGTTTCAGATCCTAATGTATGTGACAAAGAAATTTTTCAGCTTTTTAGCAAAAATCCTACCAGATTTAGAACAATTTTTCATATTCCTGAAGTGAAACAAATACCTATAATAGGTACAGAAATTAGGTACTTTTTTCAGGAAGATATTTTTGCTTTGGAACTTAAGAATAACCTTGCTAATCCTTTAAACTATTTTTTAAAAAGAATGATAGATTATTTGCTTTCCCTTATTCTTCTTCCTTTTATAATGCCTTTATTTATTTTCATTGCACTACTTATAAAAATGACCTCAGAAGGTCCTGTTATTTTTTCTCACGAGAGAGTTGGTAAGAGTGGAAAAATTTTTAAATGTTATAAGTTTAGGACTATGTATATAGATGCTGAGGAAAAGCTAAAACAAGTACTTGAGAGCAATCCTGAAGTAAAAGCTGAATGGGAAACAAAATATAAACTTACTAATGATCCAAGGGTTACTCCAATTGGTAAATTTTTAAGAAAAACCTCTCTTGATGAACTTCCTCAAATATTTAATGTTTTAAAAGGAGAAATGAGCTTAATTGGTCCAAGACCTGTGACAAAGGAGGAATTAGATAAATATTACAAAGAGAAGGCTGAATTTTATTGTCTTATTCCACCTGGGATTACCGGGCTTTGGCAGGTAAGCGGGAGAAGTAATCTAACTTATGAAGAAAGGGTAAATCTTGACTGCTGGTATATTAGAAACTGGAGTTTATGGCTTGATTTAGTTATACTTTTAAAGACGGTTAAAGTAGTTTTAAAAGGAGAAGGAGCTTGTTAATGTTTGGTCTTGTTAAGAAAAAACTTTATGATAATATTTAATTTATGCAAGTAATTCCTGTAGACCTTTATGAAGATTTAGAAAATCTTGATCCTCAAACTAAGAAAGTAATTGTAAAGTTAATAAAATATATGGGTGAAATTGTAAGGAGAGAAGATTTTTTAGAACTAAAAGAGGAAACAAATAAGCTTGCAAAAACGCTTGCAGAATTAGCGGAGGCTCAGAGGAAGACTGAGGAGAGGTTAAATCAGCTTGCAGAGAAGGTAGAAAGTTTAGCAGAGGCTCAGAGGAGGACAGAGGAGAGGTTAAATGAACTTGCTGAAGCTCAAAGAAGGACAGATCAAAAACTTGCAGAATTAGCGGAAGCCCAAAGAAGAACAGACCAAAAACTTGCAGAGTTAGCAGAAGCTCAGAGGAAGACAGAACAGAAGATTGCAGAATTAGCAGAGGCTCAGAGAAGAACAGAAGAGGAATTACAAAAACTTATATCAGACCATAGAAAAACAAGGGAACAGCTTGGCGGTTTATCTCACACTTTTGGATATTTTTTAGAAAATGAAGCTTATAAATATCTTCCCAAACTGCTTCAAAAAGATTTTGGATTAGAGATTGAAGGAAGGCTTCTTAGAGATTATATAGAAATAGCTCCTAATAGATATGAAGAAATCAATATATATGGCAAAGGAAAAATTCAAGGGAAGCCTATAATTATCTTAGGAGAAGCTAAAACTCGATTAAAAAAAGCAGACATAGATAATTTTCTTAAAAAAGTTGATAGATTACAAAGAATATTACTTGAGGATAAAATTTTAATTCTTGTTACTCATCAAACATCTCCTCAGGTTAGAAATTATGCCCAAAGTAAAGGATTAAAAATCTACTTTTCTTATGAATTTATTTAAATACTTTAGAATTTCCACATTTATGAGAGATAGAACTATTAGATATTACTTAGACTTAATCTCAGTTTTAGTTGCTAAGGAATTAAAGGTCAGGTATAAAAATAGCTATCTTGGTTATTTCTGGTCTTTGCTAAATCCCTTAGCTATGGCCTTAATATTTTATTTTGCTTTTAAAGTTATAATGAAGGTTCCTATAGAAAATTATAGTTTTTTCTTAATAACCGGGTTATTTCCCTGGCAATGGTTTAGTAATTCTGTAGGAAGCTCTCCGGGATATTTAATAGGTAATGCAAGTTTAATAAAGAAGGTTAATTTCCCAGTTTATTTTATACCCCTTACTAATGTTTTAAATGACGCAGTTCATTTTTTATTAACTATACCAGTTATCATTATCTTTGGTTTACTTTTTAGCAAAATCCCAAGCCTTGTATGGCTTTTAGGAATACCTTTATGGTTTTTTGCCCAATTCTTGTTAACCTATGGATCAGCCCTTCTAATTTCAAGTATCAATCTTTTTTTCAGAGATTTAGAAAGGCTTGTTATGGTATTTTTACTTATCCTTTTTTATATAACTCCAGTTTTTTACGATATAACTTTGGTTCCTGAAGAATATAGAAAATTTATCTTCTTAAATCCTGTAAGCGGTATAATTATGGGATGGAGAGATTTATTTATGAAAGGAGTTTTTGATTTTGGGCTTTATTGTCTTTATTTATCTTATTCATTAATCCTTTTTGTATTTTGTTTTTATGTGTTTAAAAGGCTATCTTATAAATTTGCTGAAGTATTATGAAGGAGAAGGTAATCATTTTTGATAGGGTTGTAAAAAGCTACCCCACATATACTCACATAACTGGAGGGATTAAAAATTTCCTAATTCATTTTAATAAATCTATCAAAAACTTTAGAAAAAGACATGTAGTTTTAAAAGAAATTTCTTTTGAAATTAGCCAAGGTGAGTGTGTAGGTTTTATTGGTAGAAATGGGGTAGGCAAAAGTACTCTTCTTGGACTTATAGCAGGTGTTTTAAAGCCTGATTCAGGAAGAATTTTTGTTAAAGGGAAGGTTTCTCCACTTCTTGAGCTTGGTGCAGGTTTTCACCCAGACTTGACAGGGCGAGAAAACATTATTTTAAATGGTATTCTTCTTGGTATGACTAAAGAAGAAGTTTTCTCTAAGATAGATTCTATTATTGAATTTTCTGGTATAAAGGATTTTATAGATCAACCTATAAGAACTTATTCTTCTGGCATGGTTGCAAGACTTGCCTTTTCAGTTATTGCCCATCTTGATCCAGAAATACTTTTAATAGATGAAATTCTTGCAGTAGGTGATATTGAATTTCAAAAGAAAAGTTATAATAAAATATTAGAATTTAAACAAAAGGGAATAACTATGGTGCTTGTAAGTCACGATCTTGAAAACATAAAAAAGCTTTGCGATAGAGCTATATGGTTAGAGGATGGAAAGATAAAGAAGGATGGGAACCCTGATGAGGTAGTAGAGGAATATTACAAAGGGCTTGAAGTTTAGTAGGTGTAAAAATAATAAGTTTAAAGCAAAATATTGAAAGAACAAAAGTTAGGTATAAAAATATATGAATAAATTGAGCAATACAAAAAGGTAAAAAGGTATGTTAAATCCCAAAAATTATATAGTTCCATATAATGGATACATAACAAAAAAGGATAGGCAAAAACTTAATAAACATAAATCCTTCGTTTTATGGTTTACAGGATTACCCTCTTCTGGTAAATCAACGATTGCTCATAAAGTTGAGCTTGAACTTTACAAAAGAGGCGTTAGAACCTATGTATTTGATGGAGATAATATCAGAACTGGCTTAAACAGAGACCTTGGATTTACAGAAAAAGACAGAGAAGAAAATATAAGAAGGATTGCAGAAGTGGTAAAATTATTTATTGATGCAGGAATAGTTGTTCTTGCAGCCTTTGTAAGTCCTTTGAGAAGACACAGAGAATATGTAAAAAGCCTTCTTGAAGATGGAGAATATATAGAGATATATGTAAAATGCTCGCCAGAAATTTGCGAAAAAAGAGATCCAAAGGGGCATTATCAAAAGGCAAAGCTTGGAATAATAAAAAATTTTACAGGAGTTGACGGAATTTACGAAGAACCTTTAAATCCTGATCTTATAATTGAGACAGATAAAATGTCCGTAGATGATTCTGTAAAAGCTGTTTTAGCTCTTTTAAAAAATAAGAATCTTATTTCTTAATTTTTTTAAAAATTTTGTCAATACCTATTGACAAAATTTTTAATTTATGTATTAATATTTTCAGTGTTTATTTGATAAAGAGTTGTTCTTTGAAAAATTGAAAAGAATTGATTTAGAAGGAAGGATTGGAAAATATTTTTCACAAGCAAAAATTTTGTAAAATTTTAAAAAATTGAAAAATTATTTAAAATGATTAAAAAACTACAAAAAACTACAAAAAACTACAAAAAACTACAAAAAACTACTCTTGACAGATAAAGAAAAATTATTAAAATTTTTGATTTAAATAAAAAGTTAATATAAAATTAAAAGAGAGGATAAGGATACAAAAATAATTAAAATGGAGGTAAGTCATGGCATGGCAAGATTACATTGATGAAGTACAAATGCTTTATGTAGCTTATTATCAAAGACCAGCAGATCCAGCAGGACTTCGCTATTGGGCACAGGTAATTGACAATCAGGGTATTCAAGCAGCAGTAAATGGTTTTGTAAATTCACCAGAGGCACAGTCTCTTTATAGCAGTTACTACCAGACTGGAGACATAGCTGGTTTAATAACAGCAGTATATCAGGCTGCCTTTAACAGAACTCCAGAACCAGATGGGCTTGATTATTGGACAAAGGTTTATAACAATGGCTGGGCAACCCTTGGAACAATTGTTTGGGAAATAGTAAATGGTGCAAGAAATCAAGACCTTATAACCCTTCAGAATAAGCTTGAGTCTGCAATGAACTTTACTAATGCCCTTGATCCTGATGGTGATTATCTTCCACCCTATCAGGCAACCTATGCTGGTGATGCTGATGCCGCTGCAGGAAGGGCATTTCTTCATGATGTAACCTATGACCCAGCAACAGTCAAAACTGTAGATGCTGCAAAGGCATATATTCAGGCACATATAGCAGACCCAGGTGATCCCCTTTATGGAACAGGTCAGAATATCAATCTTATCAATCTTACAACAGGTCTTGACAATATATTAATTCCAACTCCTGATACAGTTGATAACATTTATGGTGTTGCAGGAAACTTAGAGGGCATGGTAAATACATATAACTCCTATGATATTATTCAGGGAAATGGGCATACTATTCTTACCCTCACCCTTTCACCTCTTTTAGGTTTATATTCTCCTGCAGGACCTGCAAAGGTTACCAATGTTGACAAGATAAACCTTATATCTGGTGGTTCTGGGACAATGTATTTTGATGCATCCAACTGGAGTGACATTGGTTCAATAAATCTTAATGCAGGAGTTAATGGTCTTCATGCAGAGTTTGGACAGCTTCAGGTAGGAACAGACCTTTATGTAGGAAATTTAGTAGAAGGAACTCTTGGAGCCTATTATACAGACAGTGTATATGTTGGGATTTATTCTGACAGACAAGCCCAGATTTCTTATGTTGATGGAACAGTTAATGCCTATGCTCAGGCAGGAAAAAATGTAACTTTGTCTGTTTCTGCTACAGCAGATATGACCCCAATAACACTTGGAAACATAAGCATGATTGGTGCTTCAGCAAATTCTGCTACTATCGATATTAAAAACGCACAGTATTTTGCAGGAGACATCACCGTTGGAAATGTTTCAGTTAATGGTTTTGATGATATTTCAATGCATATCAAAAGTACTGGTCACGGACCCCTTTCTGACCCATCAAACATAACTGTTGGAAATGTGAATGTTTCAGTTAATGACATTTTATCAGCATCTATACGGAATAGTGGATATAATAATGTTGGTGATGTGAAGGTAGGTAATGTCTCTATTGCAATGGGATATTCTGCTACAGGTTCTTTTGTAATACACAATTCAGCATATAATAACTTGATTACTGATGATGTTACAGTAGGAGATATAACAGTAGGAAATATCTCTGTTCAGCTTAACAATAATGCTTCTTTAGCGATGGCTATTTCAAACTCTGCTACCGCTTCAAAAGGGGATGCAACAGTAGGAAATGTAACGGTAGGTGATGTAAGCTTTAATGTAGGAAAAAATGCAACAGCATATCTCTATGTATCTAACTCAGCTAGTGCCTATGTAGGGAATGCAACAGCAGGAGATATAACGATAGGGAATATTTCAGCAACAGTAGCAGATAGTGGTTATGCTTATGCGTATATTGATAACTATGTTGTAGCTGGTACTAGTAGTTTGCCTGGGACAGGAGATGCAAAAGTAGGAAATGTTAAAGTTGGGGATGTAAGCTTTAATGTAGGGGCAAATGCAAAAGCATCTCTCACTGTATCTAACTCTGCTGTAAATTATGGAATTGGAACAGTAACAGTAGGAGATATAACAGTAGGAAACATCTCTGCAACATTGGCTAACACTAATGGTTTAGCACAATTTTATATTTCAAATTATGCCATTGGAAATGCTATAGGAGATGTAACAGTAGGTAATGTAAAAGTAGGGGATGTAAGCTTTGTTGTTGGGCAGTCCGCATCTGCAAATCTTACGATATACAACCATGCTCAAGCAGCTGGTTTTGGCAATGCTACAGCAGGAGATATCACAGTAGGAAATATTTCAGTAACACTTAGTCAATCAAAAGCTTTTGCTAGTGTATATCTCTCAAATTTTGCTTCTGCAGCAATAGATAATGCTAAAGTAGGAGACATCAAAGTAGGAAACATTACTGTATCTGCCAATAATACAGCAGGAAGTGTTAGCTTCTTCTTTACTGCTACCAACACTGCTTCAGCAATTTTGGGAACTCCTTCTATTGGTAACATAACGGTTGGAAATATTACTGTTTCTGATGTAGCAGGAAGCTTAAACAATCTTGCTACACTAACAAATTGGTTTAACCCATCAACTTCTGGAACAATTACTGTTGGAAATGTTGACTACAGCGGATATATAACAAGCGGTGCTACAATTGATCTTAAAGAATTCAAAGGTGCACCAGTTGTCAAGGGAACAATAAAGGGAGATACTATCACTGATACTACTGATACAAATGCAATCTATCTTGGACTGGTAGGAGCAAGTCATGGCGATGGTGAGCTTGATACTGTCACATTCATAAAGGATAACAGCGGAAAAACCCTTACAACCTGCGACAAAGTCTATAACTTTGAATCTGGATTAGATGTATTGCAAATTCAAACTGATGCAGATAATGTGGATTTCGGTGGTTCTTACTCAAACTTTGCAGCCTTCTTGTTGGCAGCTAATGCTTCAATATTAGGAGGTAATGACATCTTCTATGGTTATGTTGGTTCAGGCTCCTATATCGCTGTTAACTATAACTCTAATACTGACAAAGTTCTTGATTATGTCATTCAGGTTGTAGGAGTACATGTTGAATTAACAGATATTGTACCTGTACTTGTTTAAAACAATAGAGAAACACACTTAAGGGGCTGCCAAAAGGCAGCCCTTTTTTTTATGTAAACTTCTTTTTTATTTTCTTTTTTGTGTTATAATATCTAATTCAAATAATCATAAGGGGAAGCTTTTCTTGGAAAGAAGAATAAATGAATTTTTGGAAAGAATAAGCTACTTTGAAAGAACTCAAAAGTTTGCTGATGCCCTTGCAACAGTTGTTGAGGCAAGAAAAAAATTTCCACAGGAAAGGGTCTTTGCCATAAGGCATGCTCAGTTACTCGAGAGAACAAAGCAGTTTCCCTTTGCTATAGCCCTTTACAAACAGCTTTTACTTACCTCAAGAGATACTCAGGAGCCAGAAGTTGCCATAGGTCTTGCAAGATGCATTCTTAAGACAGAGCAGTATGAGCAGGCAGAAAAACTTTTTAATGAGCTTTACCAGAGGCTACCCAATAATCCAGATGTTTTAACAGGCATTGCTACCTGCAGAAGAAAGAAAGGGCTTTTAAATGAAGCTGAAAGATTTGTTAGACAGGCGCTTGAGATTGACCCAGATTTTAAACCAGCAATTCATGAACTTGCTGAAATTCAAAATGCTAACAAAGAAGAAGAGCTTGCCCTTAAAACCCTTGAAAAAAACATCTTCAGAGAAGACCTTTATGGAGACTCCCTTGACCTTTGGCTTGAGATACTTAAAAAGCAGGGAAGAGAGCTTTATGCCATTGAAAAGCTTGAAGAGCTTACTAAAAAATATCCAAACAAGGTAGAGTTCTGGTATGGGCTTGGTGTCCTTTCTGTTAAAAGGGATGACTATCATAAAGCAATAAAATGCTTTGAAAAGGCAGCAAAGCTTAGTCCAAACAACTGGAGAATTTTAACTGAATGGGGGCTTGCGGTAAGAATAATTGGGAAGGTTGAGGAATCTCAAAAGCTTCTTATGCAAAGCCTTAATTTAAATCCTGATCAGCCAGCAGTATTGAGGATATATGGCTCTGAATATAAATGTAAATACGGAGATGAATTTTGGAAGAAGGTTCATTTTGCTTCCGCAAGGATAACTGATATGTCTCCTCTTGATCAGGTAAATATGCATTATGCCCTGGCTAAGGTTTTTGAAGATGTTGGAGACCTTGATACAGCTTTTAGGCATTATGCTATAGCAGGTGAGAAAAAAAGAAAGATAGAACCCTATAATGAAGCAGATGCCTTTAGGATGTTTGAATTAATAAAGCAGATTGTAACCAGAAAAAATTATGAATTTGCTCCTCAAAAGGGATGCGAAAGTGAAGTTCCTGTTTTTGTTTTAGGTATGCCCCGTTCTGGAACATCACTTATTGAACAGGTTCTTTCAGCTCATCAGGATATATTTGGGGCTGGGGAGTTAAAGTATCTTCATGGAGTGGTAAACAATATTCAGTTCGGTCCCCACAGGCTTTTGTTTAAAGATTCTGAAGAGTTTTTCCCTTATGAACAGAATGCTTCATGGGAGCTGAGGGGGCAGAGATATGTTGACCTTGTGGAAAAACTTGCAGGGAAGCCGTATAAAAGAATTGTGGATAAGATGCCAGGAAACTTTATGCTTGTTGGAATAATTAAAGCCATACTCCCCAAGGCAAGAATTATCCATATAAAGAGACATCCTATTGAAACTTGCCTTTCCTGTTATAGAATTCACTTTCAGGAAGGACATTTATGGACATACAATCTTAAAGAGTTGGGAAGATATTACAGAAAATACTGGGAACTTATGGAGCACTGGAGAAGGGAATTTCCAGGGGCAATGTATGAAATAAGATATGAGGACTTTGTCATGAACTTTGAGGAGGAAGTAAAGAAGCTTATTGAATTTTTAGGACTTGAATGGACAGATTCATTAAAGGAGTTTTACAAAGTTGAAAGACCAGTAAAGACAGCAAGTGTTACCCAGGTAAGAAAGCCAATTTATAAGTCTTCAATAAACAGGTGGAGAAAGTATGAAAAGTATTTAATCCCACTTATTGAAGAAATTTACGATATAGTTGAACAGTATGAAAAGGAAATAGCTCATTGGCTAAAAAAATAAAAAGGGGAGAAGTTTAAAATGGGTAATTTTGTAGTTATTTCAAAGGAGCAACACAAAGATAAATTTTGGAGAAGACCAGAAAATTTAAAATTTACAGAGAAAAACACTGTTGTTCCTGTTCTTTTAACAGAGCTTGGAAGGGCAGTTACAGCCTTCCCTCTTGTATTTGTTAAGCATGAGGAAAACTTTATTTTTTCTGCAATGCTTGGATTGGCACCAGGTGAAAATCTTTTTTTATCAAAGGATGGTAAATGGCTTGGAAATTACATACCAGCCTTGATAAGAGCTTATCCTTTTAGACTTGTTAGAGCAAATAACAACCAGTTAGCTTTAGCCATTGATGAAGATTATATTACTGAAAAAGAAGGAATACCTTTTTTTGAAGGAGAGAACCTTTCTAAGGAAACTGATAACATTCTAAAATTTATTTTAGAAGTGGAAAGAGGTAGAACATTAACAGTTAATGCCACAAAGAAACTTGCTGAACTTAATCTGATTGAACCTTGGAATTTAAGAATTAAAACTGAAGGTGGTGAAAAAAGTGTAGAAGGGGTTTTTAAGATAAATGAAAATAAACTTGCATCTTTAAGTGATGAAGATTTTATCTCTTTAAGGAAAATTGGTGCTCTTCAGATGATATATGGACAGCTTTTCTCAATGGGAAATTTGCATATACTTGCAAGACTTGCTCAGATTAAGTATGGAGTGCAGAAGAAAGAAGAAGAGCTTGGGGAAAAACAGGAGACAACTTCAATAGATGATGTTGATGTGGAAGAGCTCTTTAAAAATCTTAAGTTTCCTGAGTGTTAAAAATTTATGTTTATTTCAAAAATCAAAGGGATAAATAAGATTTTATTATTATTTTTTATTTTTTTTGGATTAAAAAGTGCAGAAGCTCTTGATTTTTTTGAATGTTATAGTAAAGCAAAAACTTATGATCCAAAATATCTATCTGTTTATTATGAATATCGTGCAGGTCTTACCCTTCCTAAGCAGGCACTTGCAAGCCTTCTTCCTCAGGTTGAATTTAGTTATTCAAGGATAAATTATAGATTTGTCACAGCTCCTTATTATTATACTGATTATAGAGCTGACACAAGTGCAATAAATTTGAGGCAAGCTATTTTTAATATACCTAATGTTATAGAATACAAACAGAATAATATAAAAAGTGATATGGGTGAGAAAAAACTTAATTATGCTACTCAAGAGCTTATAAAAAGAGTAGCAGATGCCTATTTTGAAGTACTTTACTATGAAGAGGCTTTAAGAGTTATTGAAGAAGAAAAAAGAGCTATTTTTGAGCAGTTAAAGATGATTAAAAAACTATTTTCCGCAGGAGAAGCAACCTTAACAGATGTTCACGATGCAGAGGCAAGATATAGTAGTATTCAGTTTAGATTAATTGAGGCAGAAAAAAATTTATATACTGCAAAAAACAATTTAAGAAGGATTATAGGAGAAGAACCGATAGCATTAGCAAGGCTTGGAGAAGAGGTTTATTTTCCTGAGCTTGAGCCTTCAAACATAGATGAATGGATAAGAATTACAAAGGAAAATAATAATATGGTTAAATATTATTCCCTTGCTAAGGATATAGCAGAATATGAAATTAAAAAACAGACTTTAGAAAATTTGCCAAAAATTGATTTTGTTGCAGGATATGTAAAGACAAATACATTGGAATATTTAAAAACGACCTCTATAGATTATTACATTTTTGGAATTCAGATAAATTTTAATTTATTTAGTGGAGGTTATTTTATAGCAAAAAGAAGAGAAGCTATTGAGAGGTTTGAACAGGCAAAAAAGGACTATGAATCAGTAGTTTCAGATATCATCCAAGAGGTGTTTAATAATTTTTTTGGAGTAAAAACAGCGCTGGCACAGATTTATGCAGCTAAAACTTCATTGAGATCAGCTGAGATAGCTTTAGAGTCTTCAAAAAAGGGATATAAGGCAGGGATAAGAACAGTAGTTGATGTTCTTGATGCAGAAAGTGCAGTTTACAAAGCAAAATTAGATCTTGTAAAAGCAAAATATGATTATATAAAATACTTAGTTGGACTTAAGTATTACAGTGGAGTTTTAAATGAAGAAGATGTGAAACAAATTAATAATTGGCTAACAAGGAGATAGGATGCAATTTAATTTAACCTGGTTAAAAAGATTTTTCAAAAAACCTGAGAAAAATGAGCTACTTGAGATACTTTATTCTTATAAAAAAATTTTTTACTGGTTATTGTTTTTTTCAGCCCTTATTAATTTTATCTTGATTGTACCTGCTCTTTATATGTTTCAAATTTATGACAGTGTTCTTACAAGTAGGAGCTTTGAAACACTTTTAGTTCTCACCTTTATAGCTGTATTTTTCTATTTAGTTATGGGCTTTCTTGAGTGGGCAAGATCTCAGATACTTGTAAGATTAAGTAATGATTTTGATGATAAACTTAGTGATAGAACCTTTCAGGCTTCTTTCTCTGCAATAATAAATTCAGGTTCCATTGCACCTTCTCAATATTTTAATGATCTTACAACACTTAGGCAGTTTTTAACCGGGACTGGATTTTTTGCTTTTTTTGATGCACCATGGGCGTTTATTTATTTAGTTGTAATATTTATAATTCATCCTGCTTTAGGTATTTTTTCTTTGATTGCTCAAATTATTATTTTCTCTACAGCACTTCTATCTGAATTTGTTACAAAAAAGCCTATTCAAGAAGCAAATAAGGCTTATCAATTAGCTAATATTTTTCTTCAGACAAGTTTGAGGAATGCTGAAGTAATTGAAGCTATGGGAATACATGAAAACATTAAAAGAAAATGGAGAGAAAGATATAATAAAGTAATAGTTTTGCAGACTGAAGCAAGTGAAAAAGCAGGAAGAATTCAAAGTATTAATAGATTTATAAGAATTTCTGCACAATCACTAATTCTTGGTTTAGGTGCTTATCTTGCAATAAATAACATAATTACCCCGGGAATGATGATTATGGCTTCAATTCTTATGGGGAGAGCTATGGCTCCTATTGATATTATTGTAGGAACTTGGAGGCAGTTTATTTCTGCCAGACAAGCTTATCGAAGGCTTGAAGAGCTGTTTACCAATTACCCCCTTCCTGAAAAGCGTTTACCTCTTCCTGTTCCAACAGGTAAGCTTAAAGTTGAAAATGTTGTTGTTGTTCCACCAGGCTCAAATAAGGAAGTTTTAAAAGCAATTAATTTTGAGGCAAATCCTGGTGAAATAATAGCAATTATTGGTCCAACTGCCTCTGGTAAAAGCTCTCTTGCTAAAACAATTGTAGGTGTCTGGAAACCTTTTAGTGGTTCTATAAAGCTTGATGGAGCAGACTTAAGGCTTTACAATAAAGAGCAACTTGGCAAATATATTGGATATTTACCACAAGATATAGAAATTTTTTCTGGGACTGTTGCAGAAAATATTGCAAGATTTGGCGAGATAAACATGGAGCTTGTTATAAAAGCAGCAATGATTGCAGGTGTTCATGAAATGATTTTAAATTTTCCAAATGGATATGAAACAGAGGTAGGTGAGGCTGGAGGATACTTGAGTGGGGGACAGCGTCAGAGAATTGCACTTGCAAGAGCCATATATGGTGATCCTGTGTTAATTGTTCTTGATGAGCCAAACTCAAATCTTGATGAAGAAGGTGAAATTGCTTTAATGAGAGCATTGATGATACTTAAAAAGATGAAAAAAACAATTTTTGTAATATCACACAAAATGAATATTCTTTCTATTAGTGATAAAATTATGCTTATTGGTGGAGGAGGTATTCAGCTTTTTGGTCCGAGAGAAGAAATAATGGAAATATTAAAAAGAAGTGAAATTGCAGGAAGAGAAAAAATAAAAAGAGGATAATTTAGAGAAAGAGCCAATGGAAAACGAAGAAATAAGAGAAAAAGTTACAGAAAAAAAAGAAATTGAAAAGATTATAAAAATCACTTTAATTATTCTTGCTTGTACAATTGGTGTTTTTTTTGCTTGGGCTGCTTTTGCTCCTATTGAACAGGGGGCACCAGCATCAGGTTATGTTACTGTTGCAAATTATAAAAAAGTAATTCAGCATCCCTATGGGGGGATAGTAAAGGATATTCTGGTAAGGGAGGGAGATCTTGTAAAAAAAGGCCAGGTTCTTATAAGACTTGAGGATTCAGATATAAAAGCAAAATATGCTACTGTAAAAGCAGAATATATATCTGCATTGGTAGTATATTCAAGACTTCAGGCTGAGAGAGCTTTTATGTCTAAAATTGTCTATCCAGAAGAAGTTATACAGATGAAAGATGATCCTGAGATAAGAAGAATGATTAACATACAGGAAGCTTTATTTAGGGCAAGAAGGACGAAACTTGAGACAGAAAAAAGAGTTATTATGGAATCTGTGAGGGGCTTAAAAGATTATGCTGTTAACCTTCAAAAACAAAAAGACTATTATTTAAATCAGCTAAGGATTGTAGAAAAACAAATGGAAAATTTGAGAGACTTGTCCAATGAAGGTTATTTCCCCAAAAATAGATTTCTTGAACTTGAAAGAATTGCAGAAGAATTAAGGGGTAAAATTGCTGAAATAACAGCAAATCAACTAAGAGCAGAAGCCACAGTTAGTGAGTATCTTTTAAGAGCTGATGTCTTAGAAAGAGAATACATAAAGGATGTAGAATCAGAGCTCGCGGAAGTAGAGAAAAAGCTCTTAGCTTTGAGGGATAATTATGAAGCAGTTAAGGACATGCTTGAAAAAACTGAAATAAAATCCCCAGATGATGGTATCGTTATGGCATTAAAAGTTCATACAATTGGACAAGTTATCCCACAAGGGCAGACAATTATGGAAATAGTTCCTAAAAACTCTGAGTTAATAATTGAAGGGAAACTTTCACCAGCTCATGTAGAGGAAGTAAGAGTGGGGCAAAAGGTTGATCTTAGGTTTATAGCATTAGATCCTAAAAAGACACCAGTGCTTGAAGGTGAATTAATTTATGTTTCACCTGATGTTATGTTTGACGAAGTTAATAAAACTACTTATTATCTTATAAGGGTTAAGATAAAGGAAGAATCAATAGAAAGATTAAAAAAAATTAATAAAGATATAATTCCTGGTATGCCTGTTCAGGTGGTTATTAAAACTGGAAGTAGAACTTTCTTGAGTTATATATTTAAACCTTTTCTTGATAGATTAGCAATCTCATTCCTTAAGTAATGGATTTAAGAGAAAGAGTCAAAAGGGATTTAAAAATTCTATCTCTTGAGAGGAAAGAAAAAGAAAAGTCAGAAATAATTATTAAAGATAGAATTAAAAAATCATTTAATTTTAAAGAAAAAATAAAAAAAATTCCCATTTTAGGAAATATTGCATGGTATATTTATGGTCTTTTAAAATCTCCTTTTAGAATTAGAGAACTTTATAAAGAAAGGGATCGTCTTTATGAAGAGCTCAATTTTCTTAGAAGAAATTGGGATAAAGAAAGGGATCGTCTTTATGAAGAGCTCAATTTTCTTAGAAGAAATTGGGATAAAGAAAGGGATCGTCTTTATGAAGAGCTCAATTTTCTTAGAAATGACCTTTCATTCAGATATACTGAGCCAGAAAAATTTAAAGTTTTAAATTTAGATGGATTTTTAAAGAGGGAATTGAAAGATAAAAATTTAGATTTTTATGTTCTTTTTGAAGAGGTCTTTAGAGGTGAAGAGATAAAAGAAAGGATTAGCAAATATTTGTCATACATTAAGGAATCTTTCACCAAAATTGGTGATAATTCTGTATTTCTTGACTTTGGATGTGGCAGAGGTGAATTGATGGAACTTTTAAAAGAAAATGAGATTCCAGTAATAGGTGTTGAGATAAATGAAGAATACGTAAGTCTGCTAAGGAAAAAAGGATATAATGTCCACCATGGAGACGGGATTGAATATTTAAAAAACCTTCCTGATAATTCATTACTTGGTATTTCAGCAATTCATGTTATTGAGCATCTTGAATTTGAAAGACAAAAAGAATTCATTGAACTTTCATACAGAAAAATAAAGCCCGAGGGGCTGCTTATAATTGAGACTCCAAACCCAAAATGTTCTGTAGCCCTTGCAAATTTTTATATAGATTTTACCCACATAAGACCCTGTCCCTATGAATTTTTGTGCTTTCTCTTTGAGTATGCAGGTTTTAAAGATATAAAGCTTATATTAAGCAGTCCAGTTGACAGAGCTTTTAGAACTGGTAATCCCTTTGGCGATTATATGGATTATGCAATTTTAGGCTTTAAAAGATAAACATGAGAGTTTTAGTAATTAATACAAGAGTACCTTTTGTAAGAGGTGGAGCGGAAGTTCTTGAAAATGGTTTAATTAATGCATTAAAATTAGCTGGTCACGAAGTAGATGTTATTAGAATTCTTGAAAATTGGGGTGCACCTTATGAGTATCTTTTAAAAATGATGATGCAGGCAAGAATAATGGAAGTAAATAATTTATCTCCTCAAGCGGATATGGTGATTTGTTTGAAGTTTCCCTCTTATTATATAAGGCATAAAAATAAAATAATATGGTTTTTACATCATTATAGACAGTTTTATGATTTATGGGATACTTCATTTGGTCCACCTAATAATAATGAAACAAAAGCAATAAGAGAGATAATTATTCAATCTGATACAGAGATGCTTAAAGAAGCAAAAAAAATTTATGCCATTAGTAAAACAGTAGCTGAAAGGTTAAAAAAATTTAATGGGCTTGATGCAGAAATCTTATATCCCCCTGTAGAAAATAAAGAAGGTTTTTATTGTGATAGCTACGAAGACTTTTTTTTCTTTCCGAGTAGAATAAGTCCAATTAAAAGACATTTATTGGCGATAGGAGCAATGAGATTTGTTAAATCTCCGGTGAAATTAATCATTGCTGGGGGGGTTGAAGATGAGAATTATCTCATAAGTTTGAAAAAATTAATTTCTAAATACAATCTTCAAAATAAAGTTAAAATATTGCAAAATTTAAGTAAAAAAGAAATTATTGATTTATATGCAAAGGCTCTGGCAGTTGTGTTCCCAAGTTATGATGAAGATTATGGTTACATAACAATTGAAGCTATGTATTCAAAGAAAGCTGTTATAACGTGTAAAGATTCTGGTGGTCCTACAGAATTTATAGAAAATGGCATAAACGGATTTATTGTTGAACAAAATGAAGAAGCAATAGCAGAGGTAATAGATGAACTTTATAAAGATAAAAATAAGGCGATTAAAATGGGACAAAGAGGTTATGAAAAAATATTATCTTTGAACCTTTCCTGGGAAAAAGTGGTGGATAAACTCTGCTATGGATAAAATTGCTTGGGTAGTTCCATCTTTAAGGTCAGGTATAGGAAAGTATACAAAAGTTGTTAATAAATGTTTAGAACAAAATATTGATCTTCATATTTTTGTTGCGGAGGAAGGGTTTGATATTGATCAATTAAAACAATTCCCATTGGTTATATACAATTTTGGTAATAATAAGGAAAGTTTGGCATTATATTTAGCTCTAAGAAAATATCCCGGGGTTATTCTTCTTCATGATCAAACCTATCACCATTTTTTTGCTTATTACTATTTTGAGTATATAAAAAGACCGGATCTGTATCACGAAGCCTTAAGTATCTTATATGGTGAGGATGTAGCAAATTATGTCCAAAGAGAAATAAATTCTGGGATAATGATATGGGATACAGAAGCTTGTATTAAGTATCCCTTGAGAGAACTTTTGTATCCTCATGCTACCGGAATTATTGTTCATTCTAAGAGTTTTTTAGAGAGTATTCTTAAAGAGTACAATGGTGTTACAATTTATATTCCATTTCCTTTTGAAATAGATAATTTATATTCATATGAAAACATTAATAAAAGACAATTAAATTTACCAAATGAAAGGCTTATTTTATTTTCATATGGATATATAAGTGAAAACAGAATGATTGATGAAGTACTTTCTCTAATAGGAGAGATAGATAAAATAAGACAGAAAATCTTTTATGTTGTTGCAGGGCATGTTCATGATAAATATTTAGATAAAATTAATGCTACGATTGTTAAGTATCAATTAACAAATAATGTTAAAATTTGTGGTTATATTTCTGATGAAGAACTTTATAAATACCTCAACATAGCTGACCTATGTATTAATTTAAGAAAGTATAATACAGAGGGAGCATCTTGGAGTATTCTTGAACAGATGAGTTATAGGAAAGCGGTTTTGACTATGGATAACGGATTTTTTTCAGAATTACCTAATGATGTTTTAATTAAAGTTAAGGATATTAGAGAATTAAAAGAAAAATTATTGAAAATAATTCAAAATCCTTTAATTTTAAAAGAAATAGGAATTAAAGCTCAAGAATATGTAGTTAAAAATTTTAATCCGAATTTTTTTGTGAACGAATTTCTAAAGTTTCTTGAAAATTTTATCTCTCAAAGAAATCAGAAAAAGATTTTAAATAAACTTTTAAAGGAAATTATAGAAATAATCCCGTTTATGCCTAAAGAGATTGAAAATAAGGTTCTTTCAAAACTTGCTGAGAACTTTTGTGAAGTTTTTTTGGAGGTAAATAAGCATTGAGAGTATTAATAAATACTATTCCTTTACTATCTTTAATAACAGGTGTAGGAAAGTGCACATATTACATAGCAAAGACATTAAGAGAAATTGATAAAGAAAACGATTATTATTACTATTACGGATATTATTCGCGGAAACTTAAATTACTGCATAATTCTTTTTTAATCAAATCATTAAATAAATTTAAGGGATTTATTCGTGCAACTCCTTTTGCTCCATGTTTAAGAAGATTTTGTGATTCTCTTGTTGAGGTTTGGAAAAGGGATTTTGATTTGTATTTAGAACCTAATTACATTTTACTTGATAAAATACAAGCGAAGAAAAAATTAGTTTTTGTTTATGATTTTTCCTTTGATCTTTATCCAGAGTGGCATCCAAAGGATAGGGTTTTATATTTCAAAGAAAATTTTTGGAAAAGAATAAAAAGAGCAGATAAAATTTTTTTACCCTCAAAATTTATTTATAATGAAGCTCTAAATAGATATGGATTCGAAAATTCAAAATTATCTGTTGTTCATTTAGGAGTTGATCACGAAATTTTTAGAAAGCACCAACCAGAATTAGTAGAAAAGGTTTCTCAAAAATATGGACTTCCTGAAAATTTTATTTTGTTTGTTGGCTCAATAGAGCCAAGAAAAAACTTAAAAAATTTACTTATAGCTTATGAATTACTTCCTCAGCATGTTAAAAAAGAATATTGGTTAGTACTTGTTGGTTTTAACGGTTGGAACAATAAAGAAATAATGGCTTTTTTAAATAAAAATAAAGAAAGAATAGTATACATTGGATATGTTTCTGAGAAAGATTTAGCTTTAATTTATAATAAAACTTCAATTTTTATCTATCCCTCTCTTTATGAAGGTTTTGGGTTACCTCCTCTTGAAGCCATGGCATGTGGTTGCCCTGTAATAGTCTCTAATAGAGCAAGCTTACCTGAAGTTTGCGGAGATGCTGCATATTATATAGAACCAGAATCACCAGAAAGTATAAAACATGGCATTTTAAGAATATTAGAAGATAATTCCTTTCGCGAAGAACTTTCAAAGAAAGGTTTAGAGAGGGCTAAATTATTTACATGGGAAAAGACTGCTAAAAATTTATTAGAAATTTTTAAGGAGGTTTTAGAATGATTAAGAGGGCTTTAATAACAGGAATTAGGGGTCAGGATGGAGCATATCTTGCTAAGTTACTTCTTGATAAAGGATATGAAGTATGGGGAGCAGATAGAAGAAGTGGGGAGGGAAGCAATTGGAGGCTTAAGGAATTAGGGATAGAAGACAAAGTAAAAATCATCTATATGGATTTACTTGAGATTACAAACATTAAAAGAGTAATTGAGATAATAAAACCGGATGAAGTTTATAATCTTGCAGCGCAGAGTTTTGTTCAAGCATCATTTGATATGCCTATTTTAACTGCTGAGATTAATGCATTAGGAGTATTAAGACTTCTTGAGGTATTGAGAGAGATAAAACCAGATGCAAAATTCTATCAGGCATCAACAAGTGAAATGTTTGGTAAGGCTCAACAGATACCTCAAAATGAGAAAACGCCTTTTTATCCTCGTTCACCTTATGCAGTATCAAAGCTTTTTGCTCATTGGATTACAGTAAATTATAGAGAAGCTTACGGTATGTTTGCTTGTTCAGGCATTCTTTTTAATCATGAATCTCCTTTAAGAGGTCTTGAGTTTGTAACCAGAAAGATAACTTATGGTATTGCGAGAATAAAGTATGGGTTACAAGATAAGATTGTCCTTGGGAATCTTGATGCTAAAAGAGATTGGGGTTATGCTCCCGAGTACGTTGAAGGAATTTGGCTTATGCTTCAACAATCCGTGCCGGATGATTATGTTTTAGCTACAGGGGAGACGCACACTGTAAGAGAATTTGTTGAAAAAGCCTTTTTATGTGCTGGGATGGAGATAGAATGGGACGGGGAAGGCATTAATATTAAAGGAATTGAGAAAAAATCTGGGAAGGTTGTGGTTGAGGTTTCACCTGAATTCTATAGACCAGCTGAAGTAGATATTCTTATTGGAGATGCCACAAAGGCAAGGGAAAAGCTTGGATGGAATCCTAAGACAAAATTTGAAGAGCTTGTAGAAATAATGGTTAAGGCAGATTTAGATAGAGTTGCAAAAGAAATTTAAGAGGTGGCATGAAAATTGCAATTGTTCATGATTGGTTGGATAAATATGCTGGAGCAGAAAGGGTATTAGAGCAAATCATTGACCTCTTCCCTGAGGCAGACCTTTTTAGCTTAGTAGACTTTTTAGAAGATAGAAGCTTCATCAAAAACAAAAAAGTTCATACTTCTTTTATTCAGAAACTTCCTTTAGCTAAAAAGTATTTCAGATATTATTTACCGTTATTCCCTTTAGCCATAGAAAGTTTAGATCTCTCTAACTATGATTTGATAATTTCCTCCTCACATTGTGTAGCAAAGTCTGTAAAGAAACATAAAGAGCAAATACACATAAGCTATGTTCATACGCCGGTTAGGTATGCTTGGGACTTAAGAAAAGAGTATTTAGAAGAAACAGGTTTAAACAGAGGAGTTAAAAGGATTTTAGCAAACCTTATTCTTGATTATATAAAAAAATTTGATTTAAGAACCACGGATAGAGTTGATTATTACATAGCAAACTCCCAGTTTGTTAGAGAAAGAATAAAAAGGATTTATGGAAAGGATGCTCATGTTATTTATCCTCCGGTTGATGTGAATAGGTTTAATCTTAATGAAAATAAAGAAAATTTTTATTTAGTTGTTTCAAGGCTTGAGCCATATAAGAAGGTGCATTTGATAGTTGAAGCCTTTAGCAAAATGCCAGAAAAGAGGCTTATCGTCATCGGAGATGGCTCTCAGATGAAAAAAATAAAAGAAATTGCAGGAAGAAATATAGAAATCCTTGGCTATCAAAAGGATGAGGTTGTTAAGGAATATATGGAAAAGGCAAAGGCTTTCATTTATGCAGCTGAGGAGGATTTTGGTATAGTTATGGTTGAAGCCCAATCTGCAGGAACTCCAGTTTTAGCTTATAGAAAAGGAGGAGCAAGTGAAATCATTATAGAAGGTGTTACTGGACTGTTTTTTGATTCCCAAACTCCAGATGCTATAATAGAAGCAATAAAAAAGTTAGAGAAAAGCTATGACAAGTTTGATTTTAAAGAGATAAGAAAAAATTCACTTAGGTTCAGTATAGAAAGATTTAGAAAGGAATTTAAAGAGTTTGTATATAAGGTTTTAGGAAGCAAATAAACTATCTAAAATACTTCTTTTAAATCTATTTCTAATCCCTCTAAAATAAAAGATTTTAGTATATCTCCCAGTTTATATTCTCTATATAGCTCAAATCCATATTCTTTTAATGTATAAACCTCTATTGTCTTTTTTTCAGGGTCTACAATCCAATATTCTTTTACTTCATGTCTTGCATAAAGGGATTTTTTATAAAATCTATCACATTTTTCTGTTGCAGGAGAAAGTATTTCTATCACTAAGTCTGGAGCACCTCTTATTTCTTCTTCTTTTATTATTTCTTCTCTTTCCTTTGAAATAAAAATTAAATCTGGCTGAACAATATTATATTCTCCTTCTTCCTCTAAAACTACATCAATTGGAGCAAAAAAAACATATCCTAATCCTTTTTCTTCTACAAAGAGTCCTAAGATTAATGCTAACTTAAAAGAAATCCTCTGATGATAAGTTGTTGGGGCTGGAACCATAACTAACTCTCCATCAAGAAGTTCGTATCTTTTTGTTTCAGAGGGTGGAAGGCTCTTATAATCTTCGTAAGTAAATTTTATTTTAGGTTTAAAAGCTCTTTTTTCCATAATTATTTTTTATAAATGCTTTATAATTCGTTTACTTCTTATGAAAGGATAGCAATCTTTTTAAAAATTGCAAGTTAATATTTCTTTTCCAGATTATTCTATTATCAAATAGCCCTTTTAACAGTCTCTTGGAAAAGGGATTGCCTGCTTTTAAAAATTTTTCAAGAAGAAAAAAACAGTTTTAAAAAAGCAAAAATTAAGGTAGAATAACGGGTATGAATTTTAGGCTAGATAAAAAATTGGTGTTGATTTTAGCAGTAGGAATTGTTCTTAGAATTTATCTCTTTTTTGCTATGCCAATTATTTCCAGAGACTCACCCATTTATCTTTATCAGGCTATGGTTCTTGCTACAGGTAATTTAAACCTTTTAGACCTCTGTGGGCTTTCCTCAAGGATTAAAGAAATCAACCTTTTCTCTATAGCTATCGTTCCTTTTTATTACCTTTTTAAAGACTGGGAAATAGCAGGAAAATTGGTTTCCTTTGTTTCAAGCTCCTTATCTTTGATTTTGCTATACCTTATTTTGAGAAACCTTTTGAAAGGACCTATCCTTTATTTAGTATTATTGGTCTATAGCTTTAATCCCACCTTGATAAAAGAATCTGCAGAAGTGATGAGGGAATCCTTTTTCACTCTTTTGGTTTTGTTGGGTCTTTGGTTTTTTATAAAGGGTTATCAAAGCGAAAATAAGAGAAGGGTCTTCTTTTTTGTTTTAGCAAACCTTTTTTGGATTTTATCCTCCTGGGTAAGGGTTGAAGGAATATTTTTAATAGCCCTTTCCTTTTTATACCTTCTTGGAATTTTTATTTTTTCTCAAGACAAAAGATCCTCTTTAGCTACTTTGCTTAGTTTCTCTCCAATACCTTTTATCCTTCTTTTAGGCGGAATATGGTATGTAAGTTTTTATAAAGGATTTTTACTGGTTGAACTAAAAGAGAAATTGGTTTTGTTAAACCCTTTTGAACAACCCTTTGCTAAGGCTTTAAAAAATTTTAGATATCTTGATATTCCTATGCCTTCTCCCTATTTCTGGGATATACTAAAGCAAAACCTTTGGCTTGTAGCCCTTGGTACTACGTTTTTCTATAAGTTTATACCAGCTATACACTTTCCGATTTTTCTTTTATTTTTAGCTGGGTTTAAAAATCTAAAAAATTTTATTAAAGAAAAGCAAATGATTACTTATTTTTTAATGCTTTCTGCTGGCTACTTTTTAGGACTTTGGTATTTTACTTTTACCAAATGGTATATGGAAAAAAGATACATGTTACCTCTTCTTTATTTCATAAGTCCCATAATTGCCTTAGGAATAACTAATGTTAAAAACTATTTAGAACAGAGATTTAAGTTTTCTTCTAAGAAAGTTTGGGTTTTGCTCATAGTTTACATCGTTTTCTTCTCAAGCCTTAAGATTTTTCAGCCAGAAAGGGTAGATAAATTAGAACTCAAAAAGGTAGCTTTGGAGATAGCAAAGGTTATACCAGATGAAGATGTAAGAGCCTGTTCAGAGAAAGCTTGTAAAAATCTCGTTTTTACCAGAGAAGGAAGGGTTCTTTTTTATATAGCAAAATACAAAGGATTGCTTTTATGTCCTGCAATAGAAGATAGAGCTTTTTATTTTAAACTTGGAGAAAAGCCTGTGGATGAGGTGGTAAACTATATTACTTCCAAGGGATATAAAGTTGCAGTGTTAGAAAAAGAGGTCTTTAAAGAGAAGGCTTTAATTTTAAAACAAAAGTTAGAAACTTCAGGAATTAAAACTTACATTCTCTAAAAGATTTCTTCATGGAAAAGATTCTTCTTTTAAGACCAAAGATTGGGTTTGGGATTGGTGGAGCAGAGGCTCATGCAGGAATGGTTGCAGTAAAACTTTTAGAAAGGGGTTTTAGAGTAGGAGTAGTTGCTCATACTGTATCTTTTCCAGAAGAAATTCTAAAAAAACTTGAAATTTATAAAGTTAGATGGAGGGGCTTTGGTTCTGTCCCAAAGCATCTTTTTTTTATTTATCAAGTAAGAAAAATTCTCTCTAAGCTTTCTGATTACCGACTTATAAGCTTTTTTCGTTATCCCTATCCTTCTGACCTTTTTATTCTTTGTGACCCAATAGTTGCCTTTTTACAAAAACAGAAGACCTCAATTTTTAAGAACTTTAGCCTGCGTTATAAAATACTTTTGAACCTTGAAAAAAAAGCTCTTTCTAATGCCAAAAAAGTAATCTCCCTTTTTTCCTTAGGGAAAAACCTCATTAAAGAGTTTTATCCAAAAATGTATGATAAAACAATCGTTTGTCATAGAGGAATGGATTTTAAAAGATTTAACCCTGCTTTAAAGAAGTTTAAAGACACTTTTAGGAAAGAGTTGGGTTTTTCTAAAGAAGATTTTTTGATACTTTTTGTAGGTTATGATATAAAAAGGAAAGGACTAAACCTTTTACTTAAAATTTTGCCAGAGCTTCCAGAAAGGGTTAAACTTTTGGTTGTAGGGGTAGAGGGAAGGTCAAATCAAAGGGTAGTTTATTTAGGTAAAATAAAAGAAGTAGAAAAATATTATGCTATGGCTGACCTTTTTGTGCTTCCAACTATGTATGACCCAGGAGCCCTTGCAACTTTAGAAGCTTTAGCTACAGGAACCCCTGTTATCACCACTCCTTATGATGGAACAAGCGAGTTTATAAAAGAAGGGATAAACGGGTTTGTAGTAGAAAGAAACGAATCCGAACTTAGGTCTACAATTTTAAAAGCTATGGATCTTACTTTTAACCCTTTTAAAATTTATGAGTCTATAAAAAATTTAACTTGGGATAATTATGTGGACTGCCTTATTTCCCAATTGGAAGTTCTCTAAAT
>Ga0080004_1124293_pt1 | contig 28086 bp, 29 predicted proteins | sample WasSprMetagenome_FD_69207 | JGI IMG/M metagenome (GOLD analysis project Ga0080004, IMG submission 69207) | Sulfidic aquatic microbial communities from Washburn Spring, Yellowstone National Park, USA - WS (SPADES assembly) (version 2) | ecosystem: Environmental > Aquatic > Thermal springs > Hot... | reverse complement strand
TAGGCCCGCTCAAGACCATCCATGGCGTAAACCATGGAAACCCCGCAGGCCTTATTATACCACTTCTACCCTGACAGAATCACAGACGAATTTTACCTGACATTTTCATTGACGCTTGACAGACTTGCAAAAAAAAATTTTATAGCTAAGAGCGCCTCATACAAAGCTGGGACCCACCAAGTTTTACAAGGATGGGTCCCAGCCAAAGTTCGTCTTTAATAGAACCTACCACTACTTTATCTCTACTGTAGCGCCTGCTTCCTCGAGCTTGGCCTTGATACGCTCGGCTTCTTCCTTGCTCACCTTTTCCTTTATCGGCTTGGGCGCCCCGTCTACCAGATCTTTAGCCTCTTTAAGGCCTAGCCCGGTCAGCTCGCGCACAACTTTAATAACGTTAATCTTTTTATCCCCGGCCGCTTTGAGGATCACATCAAATTCAGTCTGCTCTTCAACTTTTGCCTCTGCCTGGGCAGGGGCAGCACCTGGCGCCACCGGCATAGCCACCGGAGCAGCAGCAGTTACACCAAACTCCTCTTCCAAAGCTTTAACTAGTTCGGCAAGCTCCAGAACCGTCATCCCTTTGACGGTTTCGATTATCTCCGCTACTTTGCTCATGTAAAGTTTCCCCCTTCTTAATTTAAAAAAGTTGGTAGCCTTAAATCTAAGTTAGTAGCCACTTTCTTTTTTACCTAAAGTTTTAAGTACCAGAAGTACCGGCTGCAGCTTCCTGCTTCCTTCGGATAGCTTCTAAGACATAGACTAGCTTGCGGATGGGCCCGGACAGAGCGCTCACCATACCGTATAAAGGCGCTTGCAACGAGCCCACCATCTTGCCCAGAAGCTCTTCCCGAGGCGGAAGCTCAGCCAAGGCTTTGAGCTGATCCAAACCGATAACTTTGCCCTGAAGAACTCCGGCTTTAAGTTTGAGGTGCTCATTGTTTTTGGCCATGTTAGAAAGTATCTTAGCAGGTGCCACCGGGTCGTTTAAACTAAAGGCGATGGCCGTAGGGCCCTCGAGATACGGTTCTAAATCTTTAAGCCCCAATTCCTGGGAAGCAATGCGGGTTAAAGTGTTTTTTACTACTTTAAATTCCACACCTGCGGCCCGTAGCTCCCGCCTTAACCCGGTCATCTCAGCCACGTTAAGGCCACGATAGTCTACTAAAATAGAAACTATGGACTGGCCCAGTTTATCTTTAATTTCCTTTACCAGCAGGGCCTTTGCCTCCCGCTGTTTACCCAAGACCTCACCCCCTCTAGCCTAGATGATGTTTAAAATATTATAGCCCCTGCCGTAGACAACAGGGGCACTGATCCCTTAAAAATTTTAAGGGCTAGCAACCTCGGCAGGCAGCTTTTAAGCTCCTTTAAAGGAGCACCTGCTGTCTACGGCTGCAAACTGACTATTTGCGGCCTAAAGCCTTAGCCGGATTCACCTTTATGCCCGGTCCCATGGTACAAGACAGGCTTATGCTCTTTATATACTGGCCCTTTGCAGCAGGAGGTTTGGCTTTGATTACAGCCTCAAGGAGAGTCTGGAAGTTCTCCCGCAGTTTTTCCTCGTCAAAGCTCACCTTCCCGATGGGGGCATGGATAATACCTGCCTTGTCTACCCGGAACTCTATTTTACCAGCCTTAACTTCTTTAACCGCCCGGGCCACATCCATGGTTACTGTGCCAGCTTTGGGGTTAGGCATTAAACCCCTGGGGCCTAAAATCCGCCCCAGTTTACCTACTATTCCCATCATATCCGGTGTGGCTATGGCTACATCGAATTCTAGCCAACCGTCCTGGATCTTCTCTACCAACTCTTCGGCTCCTACTATATCGGCTCCAGCCTCTTCCGCCTCCCGGGCCTTCTCCCCTTTGGCAAAGACCAGAACCCGACGCGTTTTGCCTGTACCATGGGGTAGCACTACGCTACCGCGTACTTGCTGGTCGGCATGGCGGGGATCTACCCCTAAGCGCAACGCCACCTCCACAGTCTCATCAAACTTAGCTGTAGCCGTTTTTTTAACCAAGCTTATGGCTTCTGCGGGATCGTAAAGCCGCCCGGGCTCTACCAGTTTCTTGGCTTCCAGATACTTTTTCCCATGCTTAGGCATACCATCTTCCTCCTTGTGGTACCAGCGGAATACTCCTCCCACTAGCTGCTTTGAGCTACTTTGGAGCTCTTTTTTGAAACCGGCCTGTTACCCCTTCCGGGCCACCCTTGGTCACCAAACAATATTTATCCTTCCACCTCTATACCCATGCTGCGGGCCGTACCTTCGATCATGCGCATGGCCGCTTCAATGTCATCGGTATTAAGATCCTTCATCTTAAGTTCGGCTATCTCCCGGATGGTGGCCCGTGATACCTTCCCCACCTTCTTACGGTTCGGTTCTCCAGAGGCCGTTTCAATCCCTAAGGCCTTCTTTAAAAGAACAGAGGCGGGTGGGGTTTTAGTAACGAAGGTAAAGGAACGATCTTCATAGATGGTGATCTCTACCGGAATTATGAGCCCTGCCTGGGAAGCTGTCCTTTCGTTAAATTCCTTTACAAAAGCCATTATATTAACCCCATGTTGGCCGAGGGCTGGACCAACCGGCGGAGCAGGGGTGGCTTTGCCAGCCGGAACCTGCAGTTTCACCACCGCCATAACTTTCTTAGCCATAAATCTCACCTCCCGGAGCATGACTCCTACAGCAAAAAAGTCAGTCTAGCTTTTCTATCTGAGTAAACTCTAACTCTATAGGTGTTTCGCGGCCGAACATAGAGACAAGGACCTTTAGCTTCCCTTTCTCCGGATAGATCTCTTCTACCGTCCCGATAAAATTCTCGAAAGGCCCACTGGTAACCCTAACATTCTCACCCACGCTAACATCTATACGCGGGCGAGGTGTCTCCACACCTGTACGCTCAAGGATCTGCTTTACCTCTTCCTCCTGCAAAGGAATGGGCTTATTGCCCGCTCCCACGAATCCAGTAACCCCTGGCGTATTGCGGACTACATACCAAGAATCGTCGGTCAGAATCATTTCCACTAATATATACCCCGGGTAAATACGGCGCTTGACGATCTTCCGTTTCCCGTCCTTTACCTGTATCTCATCTTCCATGGGGACTACTATCCGGAAGATCTTGTCACCCATGTTCATGGACTCTATACGCTTTTCTAAATTAGCCTTAACTTTGTTCTCATAACCTGAGTAGGTGTGGATAACATACCAGGCCTTTTCCATAAGTTTATCCCTCTACAATATGAGCTTAAACAAAAAGCTATAAACAGAATCCATTATCCAAAGCAGAAGGCCTACCAAAAAGACAGTTAATAAAACGACCCCGGTGTAGATTACAAGTTCCCGACGTGTAGGCCAATGAACCTTTTTAAGCTCCGCCCAGGAACCCTTAAAAAACTTGACCAGCTTTTCTCCCGCTTTCGCCTTCTCACCGGCCGGCTTGGCCACTGACTTGGTAGCCATTTTCCTCACACCTTACTTAAGTTACCTTATTTGGTCTCTTTATGCACTGTATGCCTACCACAATGGGGGCAATATTTTTTTAGTTCTAACCGGTCCGGATCGTTACGCTTATTTTTGGTGGTGGTATAATTACGCCGTTTACATTCAGTGCATTCTAGGGTTATGCCGATGCGCAAGACGGCCACCTCCATGCCTTGGCCCGAAGGAATGCCTAACCTAATTTAGCATAAAAGCTATACCCTGTCAACAAAACCTGGGGTCTAAAAATGAAAAACCCCGGCAAAAAGCCGGGGTTCCCTTATTCTTCCCAGCTACGTACGGCTAGCCACAGCTTCCTTCTGGCGTAACTGTTGTATATAAGGCAAAAGATACCGGTCTACGCCGTATTGATAAGCCCCTTGACCAGCCAACAAAAGTAAAATAGCCACAGTATATAACACCGGATTTGTGCTAGCCGTTCCAGCCAACATGAAATTGAGATTCATGAAGGCTCCTACTGACAAGGCAAAAACAGTCACCACACCCAAGATAAGAGCTATGCCCGTTAAGATTTCACCGAAAGTTACCAGTTTAGCAAACCAGGTATAATGGCCTCCGTCCAGCAAACCTTGGATAAAGGCCTTATACCAACCGTACTTAATAGCTGGCTGGGTATTAGGCAGAGCCCCTACGGCCTTAGCCCAGAACCCTTTAAGGGCTTCTCCCCCCTGCATCCACTTAGGGTCTGAAATTTTATGCAGTCCAGCCTCTAGCCACTGCCAGCCTAGCCAAATTCTTAATAACGTCCACAGCGGCGCCAGGCGTGGGTTACGTAAAATACTTATCATAAAGCCTCCCCCCAATTTTGTGCTTGCGCTCTCTATGTTTACTATAGCTCTGGGGAGGAAGCCTTTGCTATCAGCTTAACATCCAATTTTATTTAGGATGAAAACCCTAAGGTATTTAACCTAATACGCTAGGAATACTGGAAGAGCTGCCTTCTCCGGTTAGCCACATCAGCCTTGGGCCTTTAATCTTCTTTTTCTAGCTGGAGCAGCCCTTTCTTTAGAGCATACTTCACAAGTTCCACCCGGTCGTGGACCCCTAGCTTCTTCATAAGGTTAGCCCGGTGAGCCTGGACAGTTTTTATGCTGATGAAAAGCCTCCGGGCTATCTCTTGATTAGTAAGCCCCTGGACTACTAGGCGGAGGATCTCCTCCTCCCTAGGGGTGAGTTCAGGCTCTGCTCCAACCCTTTGCTTTAAAGATACACCTTTTTGTAACCCTTCCACTACCCGGCGAGCGATGGTAGAATCCAGATAGGCTTCTCCCGAATATACAGCCCGTATAGCCTTTAAAAGTTCGGTCACCCCGGCCCTCTTTAATACGTATCCTGTGGCTCCTGACTTTAAAGCCCGTATAACCAGCTCTTCTTCATCATACATGCTCAAAATAACTACCTTCTTTATATCTGGAAAGGCTTCCTTCAGTGCGCGGGTAACTTCAATCCCGCTTTTATCGGGAAGCCGCAGATCCAAGACTACTACTTCGGGCCGGGCTCGAGCAGCTACTTGTAGGGCTTCTGTAAAACTTCCGGCTTCCCCTACTACTTCGATATCCTTTTCAGAAGCTAATAATGCTTTAAGGCCCTCCCGGACGATGGCGTGGTCCTCCACCAGCATCACTCTGATGGCCACTGCTTTACCCCCTCTCTGGCGCTACATAGGGGATCCAAAGCTCTATCTCTGTTCCCTTTCCAGGTGCGGAAGCTATCTCCACCCATCCGCCAGCCAGGGCTGCCCGCTCCCGTAAATTGATAAGCCCCATACCTCGAGAAGTACCAGCCTCAGGAATAAAGCCTATTCCATTATCCTTCACCAAAAGGCGTAAGCCTGTAGAGCCTAAATCTAATTCAACCCATACACGAGTAGCTTGGGAGTGGCGCCGTATATTGCTTAAAATTTCAGTTACCATGTGATATAAATGCTCCCTCTGAAGCTGGTCCAGTTCCCTTTCCTGCAGGCCCCGCACATAAAACACTGGCTTCTGATTAGTAGAAGCTGTATAACTGGCCAGGAGATCTTCTAAAAGGGTGACGGCCCTCCCGGGCAATTCTATAGAAAACTCCATGTCCTGCAAGTACCGCCGTAACTCACTTATAATCCCATCCGCTTGCCCCTTTAGCTCCTTAAGTTTATCCCGGCAGGCAGCAGGATGGTGTTCTAAAAGGTTCAAAGCATGATCTAACCCTAAAAGTAAGCCATATATTTCTTGAGTTACACCATCATGGAGATCCCGCCTAATGCGTTCCCTCTCTAACCAAAGGAGCTCACGCTGCCGGAGGTTCTCCAGCTTCTTTCTGTTTTCCACTTCATATAATTCTAAACTGCAGATGATAAAGTAAGCCATAGATACCCCGGCTAAAGCCCGCAAAAATTGCACAGGAAGGCCTAAACGTAACATAAGAGAGGTATTTAGGAAACTGGCCGGAGGGAAAGAAGCCGGGGGAACCACCAGGCCACCGGCAAAAGTATAAAGCCCAAAAGCAAAAGAAGCTCCCTTCAGGCTACGCTCTAAGGGAGGATGCTTTAACCCCCGAAGTTCACTGCGCTGCAGGATTATGCCTATAGAGCTTAAGAGAGCCCCGGGAAAGGCTAAAAAATAACGGGCCAATATTTCCGTATAGCTCAGCCAGTAAGGGACCTCGAAAGCATCCTTAGGCCGTGAAAAGAAAAAAATCCATAGCCAAAGGCTAAAAAGAAAAATGGCTAACTTTCTCCCCCACCCCGCCCGGCCCCAAGTGCTGGCTGAAAGCTCCACCCCAAAGGCAAACAAGAAGGCAAAGGAAAGGGCGATAAGTACGGCATGGCCTCCCGTCAATACGGCTCCCTTAAGGGTTTCCCACCCGCCAGCCGTAAGCCCAGGCGTAAGAAAAATATAAGCCCATTCTGCTACCCCATGCAGGAGCCCAAAGCCGGCCAAAAGTTTAAGATGTTGCCCCAGCCGGAAGGTGCTGGGGCGCCTAGCCTGCAGGGCGATGCTAAAACCCATAAGAAAAAAAGCTAACCCATAAATGAAAAACACAAGATACCAGTTTCGGTCCAGTAGGTTCTGAAGAAAAGCCTTGAACACTAAACCGTCCTCCTACTCAAGGCAGCACCGATCTCGATATCCTTCGTCTCCCCTACCCCTAAATTCCTACTAAACTTTAGGATAATCAATTTTAAGGCGCCGGCACCCTTAAGTTTTTATGAGCCTTCTTTGGTGATCACTTCCTGGCCACCCATATAGGGCCTCAGCACAGGCGGAATCACTACCGTTCCATCCTCCTGCTGGTAATTCTCTAAGATAGCCGCCAATGTCCGGCCCACGGCCACTCCCGAACCGTTCAAAGTGTGCACATACCGCGGTTTTTCCTTAGGGCTGGGTCTAAAGCGTATGTTGGCCCGCCGGGCCTGGAAATCCTCGCAATTGCTACAGGAAGAAATCTCCCTGTAGGTACCTGCAGCCGGGAACCAAACCTCGATATCATAAGTCTTAGCAGCAGAAAAGCCCAGATCCCCGGCGCACAGAACCACTACCCGGTAAGGAAGGCCCAGAAGCCTAAGAACTTCTTCCGCATCACGGGTCATCTTTTCCAACTCTTCATAGGAATCTTCCGGCCGCGTAAACTTAACAAGTTCTACCTTGTTAAATTGGTGTTGGCGGATTAGACCCCGGGTCTCGCGGCCGGCAGCGCCGGCCTCTGCCCTGAAACACGCGCTATAAGCTACGTGATAGATGGGAAGGAGATCTCCGTCTAAAATCTCGTCGCGATAAAGGTTAGTAACCGGGACTTCGGCGGTAGGAATAAGGTAATAATCGGTGCCGGTTACGTGAAACATATCTTCGGCAAATTTAGGAAGTTGCCCGGTGCCGATCATAGTCTGGCTATTTACCAAAAAAGGAGGGAATATTTCTGTATAACCGTGTTTTTCTATGTGCAAATCCAGCATGAAATTTATAAGGGCTCGCTCAAGGCGGGCCCCGGCCCCGCGGTAAAAGACGAAGCGGGCGCCAGCGACTTTGGACCCCCTTTCAAAATCTATGATGCCCAACTCTTCCCCGATCTCCCAGTGGGGCCGTGGGGTAAAGGAGAAGCTCGTTTTTTCCCCCCAAGTGCGCACCACCACATTGTCTTCAGGCCCGGAGCCATCCGGGACCGAAGAATGGGGAAGGTTGGGAAGGGTGAGCAGCTCCTTATCCAGTTCTTCCTCTACTGTACGTATCTCTTCATCCAGTGCTTTGATCCGCTGGGAGACCTCGCGCATCTCTGCGATCAGTTCTACCGGCTCTTTCCCCTCCTTTTTCAGTTTGCCTATCTCTTCAGAAACAACGTTTCTTTTATGTTTTAACCTCTCTACTTCCGTAAGGAGGCTGCGCCGCCGGGCATCTAACTCAAGGAAGTGGTCCAAAGGGGCAACCAAACCCCGGCGCTTAAGTCCCCGGTCCACAAGTTCTGGATTATCGCGCAAAAGTTTAATATCCAGCACCAACTCCTTCCTCCCTTCTACATTATTATTACCCTACTCTGCCATCTTTAGCAAATACTACTTACAAAGCCGCTCAAAGGCATGCAAATCTTACAAGCGAAGATAACGTACATCTAAAACCCCGTCCACCTGCCGGATGCCGTCTAAAACCTCCCGGGGCACCTCGGAATCTATGCGGAGGATCATCACCGCCTCACCGCCAGCTTCCCGGCGTCCCACTTGCATACCGGCTATATTGATACCATAATCGCCTATAGCCAATCCTACCGGGCCTACGATGCGTGGCCTATCTATATGGGGTATCACCAGCATATGGCCTTCCAGCTCGGCATCCAGCCCATACCCGTTAAGGCCTACCAATCTCGGCTCTCCCCGCTGGTTTACCGCGCCAGATACCGTATGGCTCTCCCGGCGTCCTTTAACCGTAGCGGTTATAAGAGTGGTATAATAGCCCATTTCCTGGGTTTTATTTTCCCTTACCCGGATACCCCGCTTCCTGGCCACTACGGGAGCATTCACATAATTCACCGCCTCCCCCAAGAGCGGGCGTAAAAGACCTTTAAGAAATGCATTGGTTAAAGGAGAAAGTTCATGCTGGGCCAACTCGCCGCTGGTAGAAAGCTCCACTTCTAATATAGGCCCTTCCATAAGTTGGGATAGAAAACTGCCCAGCCTCTCCACCAGTTTAAGGTAAGGTCGCAGGGTTTCCATGGCCTGCCCACGTACTACAGGAATATTAACCGCGTTGAGCACCGGTTCACCCCTAAGGCAGCGTACAATATCCTGGGCTACCTCTATGGCCACCGCCATCTGGGCTTCAGCAGTGGATGCTCCTAAATGGGGAGTTACAATAACGTTATCCAATTTGAACAAGGGGCTATCGGTTAAAGGCTCCTCTTCAAACACATCCAAAGCAGCCCCTGCCAGTTTGCCGGAAATTAAGGCTTCATATAGGGCCTGCTCATCCACTATACCCCCCCGGGCCACGTTGAGAAGGCGCGCACCAGGTTTAAGCAAGGAGAGCTTTTCCCGGTTAAGGAGGTGATAAGTATCCCGTGTAAGGGGGAGGTGTAAAGTTAGAAAATCGGCCTGTTGCAATACTTCTTCTAAAGGCAAGAGAGTCACCCCTAAGCGTTCGGCCTGCTCAGGGGAAACATAGGGATCATAAGCTAAAAGGCGCATATCGAAAGCCCGGGCCCGGCGGGCCACCTCGCTCCCAATCTTACCCAAACCTAAAATACCCAAAGTTTTGTGCCTTAACTCTACCCCTACAAATCTCTTTTTTTCCCATATACCCTGCTTTAAAAGGTTGCTCGCCTGGGGAATATTCCTGGCTAGGGCCAGCATCAAAGCCAGGGTATGCTCTGCTGCGGCTACCGTGTTACCTTCCGGTGCATTGACTACCAGTATACCTCTTTCTGTAGCTGCATCCACGTCAATATTATCTATACCTACCCCGGCCCGGCCGATGATTTTAAGCCTCTTTGCTCCTCCCAAAACAGAAGCGGTGACCTTCGTTCCGCTGCGCACGATGAGGGCATCGAAGGAGGGAAGGACTTCTTTAAGTTCTTCCTCCTTCATTTTACCCCTGGCTTCTACTTCCAACCCGGCTTCTTTTAATACGTTAATCCCCTGGATATCTATATCGTCCAAAGCTAATACCTTCATAACCTCCCGCCTCCTTCGAAAATAGCCTCCTCATTTTCATGGTTCGTGGAGAGGGACCAGCCTTTATGAGCGGCTCCTCCGAAAATACCATTTTCATCCTTCATAGCGCCGTAATTTAAAGATTAAACTTCTGATAGACTTCCAGGGCCTTAGCTACACCCGCGCCCTTAAGGGAAACAACCCCCAAACTTGCCAAAACTTCTTCTAAGGCTGCAAGCCCACATAAAATGTCCATATGATTAACGTAACCTAAATGGCCTATGCGGAAGACCTGGCTCTTTACTTGCCCCTGGCCTTCTGCTACTACTACTCCATGTTTTTTTCGGAGCGGCACGGTGATGTCTGCAGGTTTAAGGCCTTGAGGTACTTTAACCGCAGTTACTGAAGGGGAAGCCACTTCATCCTTAGCTAAAGGTTCCAGCCCCAAGGCTTTTATGCCCGCGCGCACCATATCCCTCAGGCAGGCATGACGCCTGAAGCTTTTCTCCAGCGTTTCCTCTTCTAACATAGCTAAAGCTTCCTTAAGCCCGTACAAAAGGGATACTGCCGGGGTATGGGGAGTCTGGCCCTTTAACCCGTATTCTCTGGCCTCCTTAAGATCCAAGTAATACCGGTGGTTTTTGCATTTCTCTACAGCCCGCCAAGCCCTATCGCTCAGGCACAGCATAGTAAGCCCCGGCGGGACCATAAAAGCCTTCTGGGAGCCAGCGATGGCTACATCGATACCCCACTCATCCACCCTCAGATCAGCAGCGGCCAAACCGCTGATAGTATCCACTATAAGAAGAGCAGGGTGATCGCCCCGCGCTCGACTTATAGCTTCTATGTCATTAAGAACACCGGTAGAAGTTTCATTATGTTGTACCAGGATAGCTTTTATCTCTCCCGCTTTATCCTGAGCCAATCTTTCAGCTAAAGCTTCGGGATCTGCTGCCTGGCCATAGGGGAAGGCTAAAACTTCCGTATCTACTCCAAAGCGCTGCGCTATCTTAACGAAGCGTTCACCAAAGACTCCTATTGTTACTACTAAAGCTTTATCCCCCGGAGAAAGGAGATTGGCCACTGCTGCCTCCATACCTCCGGTCCCTGAAGCCGTAAGGATGACTACATCGTTATTAGTTTTAAAAACCTTTTTTAACCCCTGCGTTACTGTATGAAGAAGCTCCCTAAATTCGGGGCCCCGGTGGTTAATGGCTGGCCTCGCCATGGCTAAGGCCACCCGAGGTGGTACAGGAGTTGGTCCGGGTAGGAGTAAAATCTGCTTATCAGTCAAAACCTGCTTATCAATCATACTCTACTTTCCTCCCTGTAAATTAAATCTTGTTAAAATAAAAACTCCCGTCCCTGCATATGGCAAAGGGACGGGAGTTTATCTCCCGCGGTGCCACCCTTCTTGGCCAGGAAAGGTATTCTTTCCCTCTTAAACCTATCCTGACCCACTCTACATGCATAACGGGCATGCCCGGGCCGGTTTGCTCCGCAAGACCATCTTGCGGATTTCTCACCGGCCGCTCAGGGGTGCCTGGCTACAGCCTCCGGGCTGGTTCCCACCGACCACCAGCTCTCTCGTTTACCGGAGTGGGCCGTGCCCTGTCCCCCTCATCACTTTAGCGCTTTTCTTTTTGGGGATGATTTTAGCATAGGGGTAAAGAAAACGCAAGGGGTCTTGCAAAGAAGGAAAAATGGCCTTAAAAAAAGAAACCCGCAAAGAGAGCCTGCGGGAAATCTAAAAACAAGCTATTCTCTAGTTGCTTGCTACAACCAGGTAAACAGAATAAGCAACAGTATTAAAAACAGGAATAACAACCCGCCATCCGCTATAATGTCCCGGGCAGCCTGTTCAGTTACCTGTCCGAGCTCTTCCATAAAAGGACCCCCCATTAAGATTCTTTTACCGTTACTTTATTATGAACTTGGAAGCCATAGGGTTCCACCCGGGTTTAAGTTGAACTACTTATGCACATTAAACCGGAAGTTAATTATATCGCCATCGACCACCACATAATCCTTACCTTCCAGGCGGACCAAACCCTTTTCCCTCGCTTTAGCCATGTTACCGCAGGTCAAAAGATCTTCAAACTTTACTACCTCGGCCCGTATAAAACCCCTTTCCATGTCGGAATGAACTTTTCCAGCCGCTTCCTTGGCCCGGGTCCCTTCCCGGATGGTCCAGGCCTTAACTTCATCTTCGCCAACGGTCAAGAAGGAAATAAGCCCTAGCCTGCGGTATATAGCCCGGGCTAAACGATGAGTACCGGGCTCGTCTATGCCCATCTCCTTTAGGAAGGCTTCACGGTCAGCAGGATTTAACTCTGCTATCTCCGCCTCCAGCTTAACGCACAAGGTTAAAACAGGTAGCCCCCGATCCGAAGCATAAGCTTCCACCTCTGCCCGTCCTTCATAATCCCCGGTTTTCAGTTGTTCCTCATCAATATTAACCACAATAATCATGGGCTTGGTCGTCAAAAACTCAATATGCCGCAGCGCAAGCCATTCTTCCTCCGTAAGGCCAGCTTCACTCAACGGCCGCCCCTCCTCCAAGGCCAACTTACAGCGTTCCAACGCCTCCTTTTCGGCCAGAAGCTCCCCCTTGATCTTCTTACTTGCTGCAATCCGCTCCAGCCTGGTTTCCACAAGTTGAAGATCCGCCAGAATAAGCTCCGTATTAACAGTATCTAAATCCCGGAACGGGTTAACCTCTGAAGCCACATGCGGCACGTCCTCCCGGCGGAAAGCCCTTACTACGTGAATTAAGGCATCCACCTCTCGTACCGCTGAAAGAAAGGCTGCACCGGCTCCCGGCGTAAATCCAGGAACATCGATGACCTCTAGGGTGGCCGGAGTTACTTTACGGGGCCGGTAAAGGGAAGCCAAAAAGTCAAGACGCTGATCAGGAATAGGCGCTGTCCGGACGTTGGTCTTGGTTTTGCCTACGAAAGCGGAAGTATCCGCGTGGGACAAGGTAAGAAGGTTAAAAAGGGTGGTCTTACCTACCAGGGGAAGGCCGATTACCCCGCAAGTTAAGGCCAATTCCCTTCACCTCACCTTAAAATATTTAGCCCCGGGGACTTCCCCGGGGCCAGCTTTGGAGCCCATAACCGGGATCGAACCGGTGACCTCCGCCTTACCAAGGCGACGCTCTACCCACTGAGCTATATGGGCATGGTTGCGGGGGTTGGATTTGAACCAACGACCTTCGGGTTATGAGCCCGACGAGCTACCCGCTGCTCCACCCCGCAACGTGCTTTTTAAGACGTGCTTTTTAAGATATAAATTTTTCCCTGGTGGAGGGGGCTGGATTCGAACCAGCGAAGGCATCGCCAGCAGATTTACAGTCTGCCCCCTTTGGCCAGCTTGGGTACCCCTCCTTGAACGTTCCCGCTAGATGCAAGACTAATTATAACAACTCCCTAGCCCTTAGTCAAGGCATCTGTGATTTCCAATTTCCTGTCCATTTCCCTTTTCGTCTTTAAACAGGTAACAAAATCCCTTCTCCTTTTAATTTTACAGGGTTGCGCCTTTACTTGTAGCGCCCTTACTGCATTCCCTTGACCTTTACTACATTCTCTTTGACTATATTCTCTTATTCCTCCCTTTTTTCTAAATACCGCTCTAGTTTGCGTTTTACCCTCTGCAAGGCATTATCTATGGACTTGACATGCCTTTTTAAATCTAAGGCTATTTCCTGGTAAGACTTGCCCTCTAAATACGACATCAGAACCTGCCATTCCAGCGAGCTTAAAATCTCACCCATTTTCTCTTCTATATTGTCGAATTCTTCCCGGCTGATGATCAGTTCTTCAGGATCAGCAATGCTCGACCCGGAAATAACATCTAAAAGGGTACGGTCGGAATCCTCATCATATACAGGCTTATTCAGGGACACATAAGAGTTAAGAGGGATGTGCTTCTGACGGGTGGCTGTTTTAATAGCAGTGATGATCTGCCTGGTTATGCATAATTCGGCAAAGGCACGGAAGGAAGAAAGTTTATCTCCACGGAAATCCCGGATGGCTTTATAGAGGCCTATCATGCCTTCCTGAATGATATCTTCCCGGTCGGCCCCCACTAAAAAGTAGGCGCGCGCTTTGGCTCGCACAAAGTTCCGGTATTTATTTATCAAATATTCTTGGGCTACATCGTCCCCCCCTTGGGCCAGCGTGACAACTTCCTCGTCCCCCATGACCTCATAGGTTTGGAAGGCTTCGCGCTGGATATCAACGCTCATGACATCGCCTCCGCCCCGGTTTCTCCGTATTTAAGTTTTATCTCTAGTTTTCGGGAGGCTTTTACCTTGTCCAATGACACCATTAATTATACCGGAAACAGGCGTCTCAAGCAAGACTAGAAAAATTTCCTCTAAGGAACCTTCTCTGCCGGACCACCTCGTAAAAGAGGACTGCAGCGGCTGTGGCCACGTTAAGTGAAGTCACATGTCCCAGCAGGGGAAGCCGTACTACCGTATCGCAATGTTTTCTTAACAAAGGTGAAAGCCCCTTCCCCTCACCTCCCAGGATAAGGACCAGGGGTACCGTAAAATCGGCCTCAAAGGCTAAAGTTTCCCCGTCTCCCTCGGCGCCTATGATCCACATACCAGCCTCCTTTAAAGTTTCTACAGCCTGGCGAAGATTATTTACCCGGGCCACAGGCACATACTCGAGGGCTCCGGCCGAAGCGCGGGCAACGGCGGCAGAAAGCCCTGCGCTACGCCGCTTGGGAATTATCACGCCCTGCACACCGCAAGCATCGGCCAGGCGCAAAATAGCTCCCATATTTTGGGGGTCTTCGATCCCGTCCAGCATAACCAAGAAAGCGGGTTCCTCCTTATCCTGAGCCGCCCTTATTAAGTCTTCCAGTTCAACATACTCCTTGGCTGCGGCCAGGGCCACTACCCCCTGATGAGGGATAGCTTCAGCTAGCCTATTAAGGGCTCTGCGGTCTACCTTTAACACAGGTATACCGCGTTCTTTGGCCAGGGACTGAATCTCATTAAGTAGGGCGCCCTTCGCTCCTTCTGCTATTAATATCTTATGCAAGGGCCGCCCGGCTTTAAGCGCTTCCCGCACCGCTTGACGTCCAGCTAAAACTTCTCCCATAACATCTTTTCTCCCACCTGGGCATACAGCCCCAACTAGCCTATTCCCGGTTCATATTCTTTAACTTACTCAGTTTCTATACTCTTTTACCTATGTCTATATTTCTTTACCTGCTTCTACTCTAGTTTCTACCCTAGACTTAACCACCGGAGCCCGGCCACAACTAAAGGGACCCTCGTAACATATCCCTAAAACTTCACAATTGGGCCCGGCCTTGGCGAACAACCGGGGAGCTACCTGCCGGACAGCTTCCCTCATCTTAAAAGCCAGCTCCCGTATCTCCCACTGGGCCCGGGAACAACAGCGCAGGCGGAAAAAATTAAAAAGGCTGCGGGCGTTAAAGGTGCATATAAGCTTGGTTTCGCATGCCTGGGGTAAAATATAGCGAGCATCCTCACGGGGAACAAGCTTTATGAGGCGGGCATAAGCCTCTTTTATCTGGGATAAACAGTTTTCAAAAATCTTCAAGGCCTCTGGTTCATCGTTTATGCTGGGCGGTACGACGTAGGAGAAATTTTCCTCAGAAACATAGCGCTGGGAGCGTTGAGAGTAAGAGGCTATACGGTGCCGTACGAGCTGATGCGATAATGCACGGCTTACCCCCTCTATAGCAAAGGTAAAAGTAACGTGCTCCACTGGTGATTCGTGGCCGGAAGATAAAAGCAAACGGATCAATCTATCTACCTCTTTATCTTCTAGGTTTTTAAGAAGCTCAGTTGCCCCCCGCTGGGAATAACAAATGCGTGCGGCAGCGGCCACAATTTTTTCCGGTTCAGGAGTATAAGCGATGAGTTCCACCCGCACTTTCTTCTCCCCTATCTCAATTTTTTGCTTAGATCTCCCTCTATTTCTCGCTCTCTTAGATTAAGGATGGTTTCGGTGCGGCGCTATCCCCTTTGCACATGGGTGCTCGATTGAAACTGCGTCCCCCCTCTTAGAAACCACGCCACCCCTCCTTTACGGGGGCTGCCTTTCACTATTAAAGAATGCTTCGCTTTATTTTCCAGCGCGTGCCCTGGGGAGTGTCCTCTACCATTATACCTAAAGCTTTAAGGCGCTCCCGCAGGTAGTCGGCCGTAGCCCAGTCTTTCCTTCGCCGGGCTTCCTGCCGCAGCTCTACCACCAATTCCACCAGGCCCTCCACCAAGCCAGTGTCGGCAGCCGGTCTATCAGGACCAAAAAGGCCCAAAACCTTCTCGCCTAATTCCTCCAAAGCAGAGGCGGCCAATTTTAAAGCCTCTCCCGCGCCAGGGCCCAGCTCCCCTTTATGCAAATAACTATTAATTTCCCGTACTAATTCGTACAACACACCTACGCCTTGGGCGGTATTAAAATCATCATCCAAGGCCTTCTCAAACTGATCCTTTAGTTCCTGTACCCGTTTCTTTAAATGTATAGCTAAAGGATCCTCCTCGGTCAAGATAATCCCGCCCTGCCCGGCTGTTTCCCCCTCCTTATCTATGCGCTCTAAAGCTTCGATTAACGCTGTCCGGGCATTATTTAGCCGTTCAAAGCTACGTTCGGCCTCCTCCAGGTACTCATCGGCAAAATCTAAAGGGCTGCGGTAATGGGTGCTGAGGAGGTAGAGGCGTACAGCTTGGGGTGCAAAGCGCTCGAGTATCTCCCGTACAAGGAAAAAATTGCCCCGGGACTTGGACATCTTCTCCTGATTTACGGTTATAAACCCGTTATGCAACCAAAAGCGCGCAAGGGGCTTCCCTGTCCACGCCTCAGCCTGAGCTATCTCATTTTCGTGATGGGGAAAGATGAGGTCCGCCCCGCCACCATGGATATCGAAGTTGGGTCCCAGATACTTTAAAGCCATGGTAGAACACTCAATATGCCAACCCGGCCTCCCCGGGCCCCAAGGGCTTTCCCAGGCTGGCTCCCCGGGCAGGCTTTTCTTCCATAAAGCAAAATCTAAAGGATTTCTTTTCCGGGCATCTACTTCCACCCGGGCACCAGCCAGCATTTCTTCGGGCCGGCGGCGGGAGAGTTTCCCGTACCCCGGGAACTTGTCCACCGCAAAGTAAACATCCCCTTCTATATTGTAAGCGTACCCCGAACGCAGCAGATCTTCTACCACCTTTATAATATCTTTAATGTGGTCGGTCACCCGGGGATAAAAATCAGCCCTCCGGACGTTTAAGGCATCGGCATCCTTGAAATATTCTTCAATGTACCGGGCAGCCACTTCAGCCGCGGTGCGCCCTTCTTCCCGGGCACGCTTTATAATTTTATCATCAATATCTGTAAAATTTTGGATATAAAACACCCGGTACCCCTTATACTCTAAATACCGGCGTAATGCATCAAAAACTACCAAAGGCCGGGCATTGCCCAGGTGGATATAGTTATAAGTAGTGGGCCCGCATACGTACATGGTTACCCGGCCCGGTTCACGAGGTACGAACTCTTCCTTGCAACCCGTCAGCGTGTTGTAAAGGTATAGGCTCATGGCTTTTGCCCTCCAGTTCCTCGATCCGGCGTTCCAGCCGCTGTATCTGGCGCTGCAAGCAAAGGAGCATTTCCGCCACAGGATCCGGCAGATCCTCATGCCGCAGATCAATCTCCGAAACTTGGGCATCCGCTACGCGCCGGCCGTTACGGATAACGACTTTGCCAGGAACTCCTACCACGGTACAGTTGGCAGGCACATCCCTGAGCACCACTGAACCCGCACCTATTTTTACATTATCCCCTATGTGGATATTGCCAAGCACCTTGGCTCCAGCTCCTATAACCACATTATTACCGATGGTGGGATGGCGCTTGCCCTTCTCCTTGCCGGTTCCCCCCAGGGTTACACCTTGATAAAGGGTAACATTATTGCCTATCTCAGCCGTCTCCCCTATAACCACGCCCATACCATGATCAATAAACAGCCCTTCCCCTATACGGGCCCCGGGATGAATCTCTATACCTGTGAAAAAGCGGTTAACTTGAGAAATAATCCGGCCCAGGAGCTTAAAACCTTTGCACCAGAAGAAGTGGGCTATCCGGTGAAGGAGGATGGCATGGAAGCCAGGGTAGCACAGGATAACCTCTAAAACGTTGCGAGCTGCGGGATCCCGCTCAAAGACCACTTGGATATCCCGCTTAATCTGCCTCCACATAGCTCCACCCCCGCTTTAAACTTTTATTTTCCTAAAAGCTCCCCTTTTCCTGTTTAAAGGTGCCTCCAAAGCAAAACTTAGCAAATGCTTGCGGGCTAAAGCCTAAGGGGCCTTGAGGGGCAAAGCTTCAACCGCCCGAGAATCATACTTGTTTCGGAAGCACCAAGCTTTTGTTTTCCTAAAAACTTCCTTTTTCCGATTTAAACTTTTGACTTAAAAGATCTTAAAAGCCCTCCACCCTTTCAGGGGCGGAGGGCTTCCGCGGTCCCACCCTGATTGGAAGGCAGCCCAAAACCTGCCTTCCCCCTCTTTCAGGCGCGAAAAGCGCCTTCGCCTTTAACGGGGCGAACCCGGGGCAGCCTACTAAAGCCTTTAGCCCTTCGGCCACCCGGCTCCCGGGTGCACTTCAGCGCCTGCCTACCTAGGACCGCTTCCAGCCCCTGACGGTCCCTCTCTGGAGGAGGCCAACGCGCTTACTCTACCCGTTCCTCGCCTTTACCTTTTTCTTTGCCCATTATAAATCCCGGGGTTCTCCTTGTCAAGAAAAAGCAGGGCGGTAGCAAAAGCAGCTATCCCCTCGCCCCGTCCTGTAAAACCCAATTTTTCTGTAGTAGTAGCTTTTAACCCTACTTGTTCTAGCCCGACTTTTAAAATCCGGGCAATATTTTCCCGCATGGCAGGGATATAAGGGGCAAGTTGCGGCCGCTCAGCCACTAAAACTGCATCGACATTAGCCACCCGATACCCCAACTGGCTGATTTTATTCCAAACCTCTCTAAGAAGAACAACACTGGAGATACCCTTCCACTTTGGATCGGAAGGCGGAAAATATTGGCCAATATCTCCTAAAGCCGCTGCCCCGAGTAAAGCATCGGCCAAAGCATGAAGGAGAACGTCGGCATCCGAGTGCCCATCCAAACCCCGCTCATAGGGTACCTTTATACCCCCCAGGATAAGCTCGCGGCCTTCCACTAAAGGGTGAACGTCAAACCCTAACCCTACGCGTATAAAACCCGCCCCCTTTCACTTTATCCCTTGCTTTATCTTTTCCGAGTCTCCAAAAGGGCGGTGGCTAGAACTATATCCACAGGGGTAGTTATCTTTATATTGCTATAATCCCCTGCTACGATCTTGACGGGATAACCGCACCTCTCTACTAATGAGGCATCATCGGTAGCCCGCCATCCTTCCCTCCTCGCCCGGACATGGGCTTCTTCCAACCAATCCCGGCGGAACACCTGGGGGGTCTGAGCAGCCCAAAGGCCTTCCCGGTCAACTGTTCTTTCTATTAGCCCATCTGCCCCCGACCGTTTAATGGTATCCTGCACCGGAACGGCCGCTATGGCTGCTCCCACTTCCATGGCTGCTTCTACTACCGCGGCTAGAAGCTCTTCTGTAAGCAAGGGCCGGGCTGCATCGTGGACAGCCACAAACTCGGTTTCCGCAGGTAAAGCTTTTAACCCCTCGTTTACCGAATCCTGCCTTTCTTCTCCCCCTTCTACTACCTGGACCCTTTTGGCATACTGGCGGCCTATTATATCCCAACACTTGCCTACATCTTCAGGGGTAGTTACTACTACAACAGCCTGGACTAGAGGAGATCTTTCCAGAACTTCCAAGCTATAGCTTAATAAAGGACGACCTTTAAGGTGTAAAAAGGCTTTATTATAACCCAGCCCCAGCCGCCGCCCCTGTCCTGCTGCCGCCACCAGAGCAGTTAAGAAAGGCATTGATATTCTCCCCGCTCCAGGGGCTGATGCTGGTTATTCTTTTTTTCTAGGGCCTTAGGTCGGGCAAATATCATCCTGCCTGCCGAAGTTTGTAAGACGCTGGTTACCAGTACTGCTATGGACTGGCCTATGAACCGCCGCCCGTTCTCCACCACTATCATGGTGCCATCGTCTAAATAGCCCACACCTTGGCCCGCTTCTTTTCCGTCCTTGATAACCTGCACGGTCATTTCCTCGCCCGGCAGTACTATAGGTTTTACGGCGTTGGCCAGCTCGTTGATATTTAACACCTTCACACCATGGAGTTCAGCTACCTTATTTAGATTATAATCGTTCGTTAAAATAGGCGCCTTAAGCTTCTGGGCTAAACGCACAAGTTTGGTATCCACTTCCACAGCATCCTCAAAATCTTCTTCATAAATTTTTACGTTAACGCCCAGTTCCTTCCGGATTTTATTTAGCATATCTAGCCCCCGGCGTCCACGGTTTCTCTTAAGTATATCTGAAGAATCCGCTATGTGGCGAAGCTCTTCTAGTACAAAGTTAGGAACTATTATGGTACCTTCTAAAAAGCCCGTGCGGATAATGTCGGCAATGCGGCCATCGATTATAACGCTCGTGTCTAGAATCTTTGCGCTTGGGGTAAAAGCCCCTCCTTTGGACTTATCCTTAGAACTTAACTTAAAAAAGGAAAAAAGTCCCCAGATCTCTTCCCTCCTTTTAGTCCCCAGGCTCCAGCCCAGATAGCCGAATAATATACTCGCCGCCATGGGAATGTACGGGCCTACCCAAGGTAGGTGTATAAAGGAGGCCCCCAGCAAATTAGCGATGATAAGTCCAAGGATAAGACCCATGGCACCGCTCACTATTTCTTGGGCAGACAGGCGCTGAAGTTTATTTTCCAGGCGGCGCACGATCTGTAAGGTGGCCTCGATCAAGTAACGGGACAAAATGAAGCCGGTTAGGGCGGCCAGAAGAGTAACAAGGGCCATCAGAGATTTCTTGGCTGCCGGGGGACCGGTAACCCACCAGCTCAAAACAGTTTGAGCCAGGGCGAACCCCAGGGCACCCCCTCCCAAAGATATTATGCCCCGAAGCAGAATGTACAGCATTTCATCCCCACCTTCTTTAAGTTATAAATTGCTTTCCCCTCGATTATTCCTCACCGGCCACCACATTATACCAGCCCCTTCGCCCGGTCTTGATTATAACAGATATTTGTAGGAATGGCAAAGTTGACCTTAAACGGCTAGCTCTAAAGCTTGCGTTATGCTCCTTACAAAGTATATCTCCATTTCATCCTCCCCTGGAAAAGCTTTACGGTTTCCTTCAGGAAGGATAAAGCGGGAGAAACCCAGCCGCCGCGCTTCCTCTAACCTCTTATCCACCTGAGGGACAGCTCGCACTTCTCCCGCCAGGCCCACCTCCCCTAGGGCTAAAAGGCGGGGATCCACAGGCGTATCCTTAAGGCTGGAGGCTATGGCTAGACAAACGGCAAGGTCGGCTGCAGGTTCCTCGATACTTATCCCTCCGGCGACATTGAGATAGATATCACATAGACTCAAAGGAAGCTGGGCCCTTTTCTCCAGCACGGCAATTAAGAGCAAAGCCCGGTTATAATCCAACCCTGTAGTCAGGCGCCGGGGATTCCCAAAACTTGTCCGGCTCACCAGGGCCTGTATCTCCAGGAGCAAAGGCCGGGTGCCCTCTACACAAGCTGTGACCACCGACCCTGCCACCCCCTGGGGGCGTTCGGCAAGAAGAACTTCTGAAGGATTAGGAACTTCACTAAGGCCTTGGGAGGTCATAGCAAAAACCCCTATTTCATTTGTAGAACCGAACCGGTTTTTGGCAGCCCGTAAAAGCCGGTACCCCTGCAGACCTTCCCCATCTAAGTACAAAACACAATCCACCAGATGTTCCAGAACCTTAGGGCCAGCCAGCAAACCATCTTTAGTTATATGCCCTACCAGGATTATGGCGGAGCCCCCTGTTTTGGCCGCCCGCAAGAAAAGGGTTGCGCTTTCGCGTACCTGGGATACACTTCCAGGGGCTACGGGTATCTCCGGTATAAAGACGGTCTGGATGGAATCCACGATTAAAAGCACAGGCTTTAAATGTTCCACCTGCTCTAAGATAGCAGGCACGCTGGTCTCGGAAAGCAAATAGATGGAAGAGGATAACGTCCCTAGCCGTTCAGCCCGCAGGCGAGTCTGGGCTAGAGATTCTTCTCCGGAAACGTAAAGCACTAATCCCCATCGGCTGGCCACGCTATAAGCCAGTTGCAGAAGTAGGGTAGACTTCCCTACCCCCGGTGCGCCTCCCACCAGAATGAGGGAGCCAGGTACTAACCCCCCGCCCAATACCCGATCCCACTCTCTAAGCCCTGTACAAAGGCGCTCTCCCTCTAGCTGCGGGGCTTCCGTCAAGGGCACAGGGGATCCTCCTACCGGCTGTACACCAACTTTAAGGCCCGTACGCGAAGTTATAGGATGGGTTTCTGCAACCAGCGCATCCCACGCTCCGCAGGCCGGGCAACGCCCGAGCCAGCTTGCGCTTTCATACCCGCACTCCTGGCAGACAAACCTAGTTTTAGCCCTCGCCAGTCTAGCCATCCCCCTGCTTTTTATGCTCCTTGCCCGGACCGTGGGCGCCGCCGGTGCCAGCCCAAAAATTCCTTCACCCTGGCAGCGGTAAGGTTGAGTATCTGATCCTCGTTTATTCCTGCGCCCCTTACTACTTGCCAGGCCCGCATAAAGCTGCCCACGGCTGTAAATATATGGGCATCGCTGGATAATACTATAGGCACTTTATATTTTTTGGCTAACTGGGCCAAAAGCTGACAGCGGGGCAAACTTCCCGGGCGGCTATAGAAAAAAGAATTATTGTTAAACTCTAGAGCCTTGCGGTTAGCCGCTGCAGCCTGTGCAACGGCTTCCAGGTCCACCGGGAAATCCGGATTTCCGGGATGAACTAGAATATGCACGTGAGGGTTAGCCAAAGCGGCCAAGGCGGCACGGGTATATTCATCTTGGGAACGGCCGTCGAAGCCTGTGCCGGTATGAAAGCCGGCAAGTACTATATCGAGTTTTTCTAAAATGCCTTCCGGTACATCCAGGTGCCCCTCTTCATCGATGATATTAGCCTCTACCCCCCTCAATATCTCTACTTCTCCTATTTTACGTGGTAACGAAATTAAATTGTGGAAATAATGTTCGTGGGGGCCTCCAGGCATGGCCAGGCCGTGATCGGTGATGGCTATCATCTTTAATCCCTTGGCCTGGGCTGCTTCCGCGAGCTCCTTAACCGTGCTATAGGCGTGGCCGCTGGCTATGGTGTGAGTATGGAGATCGGCCTCGCAATACATCCTTTTCCGCTCCTTTATCTTTAAGTACTGTTTTCTATCTACAAGTATAGCGCAAAGACCATACCTTGTCTTTCTTTTTAACAAAAATTGGCCAAGAGAATTTTTCTTTAAGAGTTTAAGAGCATAAATATTATCCTCTGACCGGGGTAATAATAATAACGTCAGGGTCCATAAGGGCCGAGCCCAGGAGGTTGCCGGGTCCTAAAAAGGGCTCGGTAATCTCCGGCCAAAGGTCGGTACCGGGTCGAAGGGCTCGGTACCGGCCGGCGGGAAGACCAAGGATAAGTCCGTCAAGGCTTGCCCCTAGTCCGAAGGATTAGGGGTAGGTCGGCAAGGATGATCCTTGGTCGAGCTAAGATAATTTAAGGTGCCGCAGGCTGCCAAAGCTAGAGGTCGGGTAAGGTCGAGAGATCTTGCCCGGCTTCCCAGGCACTTTAAATTGTCGAGCTAAGGTTAGCATAGGTTCCGTAAGGATCTATATCAGCCGAAAGACTGGTGTGGGTTCTGTAGGGATGTATGTTAGCCGGTGCGAAGGTCCTTATGGGCTCTTTAAAGGAAGGCCGCATCTTTTGCGGCCTTCTTTGCAAGTAAAAAAGCCTATAGTTAAAGGCGTGTTTAAGCAGATACGGAGGAAGTGCCTTCTCTACTAACTTAAAAAAGAACCCAGAGGGAATCCTCCGGGTTAAAAGTTTTATATATTTAAAAGGAGGTCAGAGGACGCTTGTGTTGGGCTAGCGGGCTCTAGGTTGATATTATAATTCATTACTGTTAAGCTTCTGTGTTGTTGCGTTTAAGATCAGGTTAATTTTTTCTGGTCTAAGAAACCCCTGGCCCTTAAGGAGGCCGGTGGCAAGAGAAAAGAAAGCTTCCACCACCTGAGGATCAAATTGGCTACCACTACATTCCTCTATCTCCCGCAGCACTGCGCTTAAACAGCGCGCCTCCTGGTAAGGCCGCCATGAAGTCATGGCATCAAAGGCATCTGCCAGGGCTATTATCCTGGCTCCTAAAGGTATCCCTACACCTTCCAGGCCATAATATCCCTTACCGTTCCATTTTTCATGGTGATAAAGGATAATCTCCTTGATAGGTTGCCAAGGAGGAGTGTCCGGAATAAACCGGCTTCCTTCCTCAGGATGTCTATACATCTTCTCCCATTCCGCGGGAGTAAGCCTTCCTTTCTTGTGCAAGATACTTTGGGGGATCTTGAGCTTACCGACATCATGCAACAGAGCCCCTAGAAAGATTCTCTCTACTTCTAACTCTTCTAACCCGAGCTCCATGGCTATTTGGCGGGCGGTAACGGCTACATGCAGGGAATGGTAATAGGTAAGCTGCGAATGCTTAAACAGTGTCTCAAGCAATGCGCTAACGGCGTAGGCGTCCACTTAAGTACATCTCCTTTTAATAAAAACAAAATAACCTTGCTTCAGAGCAAGGCTCACAAGGGTGGCTTGCACCCCTTATAGAGCTGGCAGCCTGGCGATCATAGCCCCCTTTAAAAAAGGGAAGCCTTAGACCCATGGCTTTGTGCCCCTGCCTTTCGACAGGTTTACCCTGAAGCAGCTCCTATATATCGAAATTTTTCTTGTAGCAGTAAATTTGTTCGACGCCGTTAGCGAAAATCCTCCCTAATCTGGCAAATTCCCACCTGTTCCCACAGAAATATCCAGTTTAAGCTCCCGGGCCAAAAGAACTACATATTTCCGGGCGCACCCGCGGCAGAGAACCTGTCCTAAAACCTCTATCAGGTCGGCCTCGCAACCGCAAAAAGCGCAATTCCGCTGGTAAACACCTTTGCGGATATACCACTGCCCATCTTCCCGCAGCAGAAACTCTACCTCTTCCCCTGCCCGTATCTCTAGCTGCTGCCTCATCTCAGTGGGCAAAGTAACCCTCCCTTTCCCGTCCACCACCCGCCGATAAACCCTCTCCCGGGATCCTTCCCGAGCTCTCATTTTAGCTTCCCGTAACTCCTTCACCCCCCTCCTTTCCCTCGGCTACAGGAAGAATAAAGTAGAAAAGGCTACCCTCTCCCACCCGGCTATGAACCCCCACCGTTCCCCCATGGGATTCTACCATATGCTTTACAATGGATAACCCCAGACCGGTGCCTCCCAGTTCCCGGGAACGCGCCTTATCCACCCGGTAAAACCGCTCAAAAATCCGGGGCAAGCTTTCTTCCGGTATGCCTATGCCTGTATCCCGCACCTCCACCCGTACCTTAGATCCTTCCCTCCTAGCAGATACAGTCACCGAACCTCCCCCAGGTGTATATTTAATCCCGTTATCTAAAAGGTTAAGAAGAACCTGTTCCAGGAAGTTTTCTGGAAACTTTAAAAGGGGAAGATCAGAAGGAAGCTCCGCTTTTAGCTCCACACCTTTATCCTTGGCCAAGGGCCCTACTACCTCTAGCACCCGGTTTAAGGTATGCGGCAAAGAAGCTCCCTTTACCACCTTTTCGGGTTTTTGATGTTCGAGCCGGGAGAGGGTAAGAAGATCCTCTATTAACCGCTGCAAGCGCTGGGCTTCGCTATTTATTATAGTTAAAAACCTCCGGGCTATCTTTTCATCTCCGAGGGCCCCTTCTAAGAGAGTTTCTACAAAACCCCGGATGGACGTCAAGGGGGTTCTAAGCTCGTGGGAAACATTGGCCACAAATTCGCTACGCATCTGCTCCAGCCGCCTAAGCTCTGTAATATCCCGGATGGAAAGAACCGCACCTACTATCCTGCCCTGTTCGGCAGTTATAGGGGCGCCATGAACTTTAAATACCCGGGAGGAGGTGGGAAACAGGCGGAGTTCAGCCTCCCGTATCCCGCCTTTATCTAAAATCTCTTTGGCCAGACTGTCCATCTCATGGTTACGGATCACCTCAAGAAGAAACTTACCCGCCATCTCCTCCTCTCTTTTACCTAACATTTCTTCTGCGGCCGGGTTTACAAACATAATCCTCCCTACCTGATCCACTGCCAATACCGCATCTGTGAGGCTGGCCAATATAGCTTTAATTTTATTCCTTTCTCCTGAGATCTCCTTGATGTTGTTGCGGAGGCGGTCTACCATATCGTTCAGGTGTTTAGCCAGGACTCCTAGCTCATCATCGCTCTCTATCTCGACACGCTGCTCTAAATCGCCGGCGGCTATCTTACGCGTTGCAGGCAGCATGCTCTTTAAAGGAAGCAAAAGTTTACAACATAGATGATAAATACCCGCCCCTACCACCAACAAAAAGCCTACCAAGAAAAGCCATATCTGTCCGGAAAGGATAAAAAGCCCCCTTGCCCCCGGGGTTCCGAGGATATACCGCAAAACCAAATAAAAAACAAACAAAACAAAAGTTATCCACGCAGTAATATTGATGGTCATTTTCCGGGCCAAGCGGTTCAATTTTTTCACCTCATCTATCTTCCACAAGCACAAAAGCTACATCTACTATTCGGGGATCGAACTGGGAGCCTGCTCCTTGACGGAGGTGTTCCAAGGCTTCCTGGGGAGTCCGGAGAGGCTGGTAGGGACGGGATGAAGTCATGGCGTCGAAGGCATCCGCTACGGCAAGGATACGGGAAGGCAAGGGTATTTTTTCCCCCTTTAACCCGTACGGATACCCCTTACCATCATACCTTTCGTGATGTAGCCCTGCTATCTCGGCCAGTTGGCGCAGACCGGATACTTGTTTAAGTAAAGCTATGGTACGTAGGGGGTGGCGCCTGATTATTTCAAATTCAAAAGAATTTAAAGGACCGGGCTTATCCAGGACCGAACGAGGTACAGCTACTTTCCCGAAATCGTGTAATAGAGCAGCTATCTCTAAACCTTCCATCTCTTCCTCTTTAAGTCCTAAAGCTTTAGCCAATTTTAAAGCATAAGCAGCCACCCGGTGAGAATGCCCTCCTGTGTACTTATGTTTAGCATCTATAATATGGGCAAAAAGGGAAATAGTGGCTTTTAGTAAATCACCGGACATACCTTCCATAGGAGGTAAAATTTCAGGGATGGCCTTCATGCGTGCCTCTATACTCGTATCAGTGGCTACTTCTTCCCAAAAAGAAGAGGACATTAACCGGTCAAAGGCTTCCCAGAGATCTGGCGGGTATACTTTACCTGAAAGTCCGGCCATCGCCGGCCTTATTTTCTCCCAGGTTTTCACCCTGGATACCCGCAGGCGTAAATCGAATATGTCGCTGATACTTATAAGCAGGGCACCAGGATGGATCTCCCCATTTTTAAGCCCCTTAGGATAACCTGAACCATCCCAATGCTCGTGGTGCTGCTCTACCATAGGGGCAATTTGAGGCCCTAGGACAGGGAAAAGGCGCACCATCTCCGCCCCCCTCTGGGGGTGCTGCCGTATCTCGAGATCTTCTTCGGCTCCTGGTTGTAATACCTTGTGGACAATATGGTCAGGTAGGCCTATACCCCCAATATCATGGAGGAGGGCTGCATAAAAAACGAGGGCCTCTTCCCTTGGCAGAAGATCTTGGGCTAGCCTCCGGGCTACCAGAGCTACACGCCAAGCATGATATAATTTAACTTCATCTTCCATATCTAAGACCGTACCTAAGGCAGCAATAAGCTCACAAAAGGGCTTATCCTTAGGGCAGCTCACCGTGTTTTACCTCCAAAGCAAACCACCAAATAAAACCTCTAGAATAATAAAAAATCGCTCTTGACCCCGCTCCCTTAACTTGCGATCAAGAGCGACCCTACAAAAATTTTAAGCCTGCGCCTCAGGTTTAGAACCCTTTTCTTCTACCACTACCTTATTAAGGTCTTCTATCAACTTATCTACATCAATACCGTGAGCCCGGGCACCCTGCTCGATGTTTTCAAACCTGGCCGCCACACAACCTAAGCATCCCATACCATGCTCCATGAAAACCGGAACCGTCTGGGGGTACCTGCTGACTACCTCCGTGATGCTCATATCTTTAGTGATAACGGGCACAAATATAACCTCCTCCCTTATTAATGCACTTTCTCCTTAACCTGCCCTACCTTTCTAAAAGCAATAAACCCTGGAAATATGGCGGGGGCGGGTGGGAATCGAACCCCCCCCCCCCCGGGGCCCCCCCCCGCGCCCGCTGGATTTTTAGTGCAGGGCGGGCCCCCGCCCCGCGCCCCCCCCCCCGCAC
>Ga0080004_1227320_pt1 | contig 28103 bp, 30 predicted proteins | sample WasSprMetagenome_FD_69207 | JGI IMG/M metagenome (GOLD analysis project Ga0080004, IMG submission 69207) | Sulfidic aquatic microbial communities from Washburn Spring, Yellowstone National Park, USA - WS (SPADES assembly) (version 2) | ecosystem: Environmental > Aquatic > Thermal springs > Hot... | reverse complement strand
GAACACCGCTGGCATATTGCTCTGGTGGCGAATAGCCATCTTTCCAAACGACGAAGGAACTTGAGCGCGGTCGCTGTGGGTCGACTTCTTCCATCACCTTCGCCACCCCGAAGTCAACCAACATCACCCATTGCCGCTCAACCCGACGCGGCACCCGACGCTTTACACGGCGACGCTCCTTCTTTTCGGCAACGACTTTAAACCTTTGTGGCTCGTGAACCCAAGCCAAAAGCAGGGCGACAAGGTGCTTGCATAATCGCCGTCCACGAAAATCGGAACAGGTGCACTTCTGACCTGAAATGCCTTTGGGCGTTAAGGTGACGGTCAGGTGGTAGTAGCGTCGGTCGCGGGTGACTGGATTAAGGTCTCCCCAGCAATTGCCCGTCAAAGTCCAACCATCGCGCTGAAGGTTTTCCAGCCGCCACCCATCCCGCCAATAGTTCATGCCTTGCTCAAAGCGCCTGTTATCGGTCAACTTGGCGATGTGGTCTTCGTTCAATTTCGGCGGCGGCACAGTGACCTCCTCCCAGTCGTCCATTTCGCCATAAACTGTCTCATAGCGCTTTGTCACGATGATGTTGCTGGGACTAATGTCGCGATGGATAACCTTGTTGCGGTGAAGATGATTTAGGGCGTTGATGACTTGGGCGAGAATCGGTTGGGCTTCCTGCCAAGTCAATGGGCGTTGCAGGCGCTCAAGCATTTCCTCAAGAGTTTCGCCGTCAATGAAGTCCATGACCAGAAATGCTCGTCCCGTCGTTTGGTCAACGAAAACTTCGTGAACCGTCGGCAAGTTGGGGTGGCTCAACTGCATCAGCAGTTCGCCTTCCTGTTCAAACCGCTGAAAAGTCTGATGGCGTTGATTCTCCTTGATGGCAACGGTTTGTCCTGTTTGCAAATCTGTTGCACGATAGACGGCGCCGAAGCCACCACAGCCTCGCACTGCCTCAATTCGGTAGCGCCCTCGCAAAATCGTTCCTCGCGCCAGCAACTGCCTTTGCGGTGTCCCGCACTTGGGACACACATTGGCGCTCAAACCGTTTTCGGCACCACACTTTGGGTTTGGGCAAAGTTGCTTTTGTCCCGCCACCGTCATCGCCTTCGCCACCCGTCTTTGGCGTGCGTTACCCAAATGTGGTCAGGCGACTTTTTGACAACTTCGGGGAAAATTCTGTCACTGCCCCACCCAAACCTGCGGATGTCCCCAAAAAACAAAAATTGGTGGGCGGTGGAGGAATTGAACCTCCGACCTCGTCGTCGTCAACGACGCGCTCTCCCACTGAGCTAACCGCCCACCTTATCGGCATGCAAAATTATAGCACACAAAGCGTGATGCGTGAAGCGGGGTGCGTAATGAGTAACTCTCCGAGTCTCCGTCTCTCCGCTTCACCGTTTCTCCCGTCACTTGTCCCCTGTCCCATGCCCCTTGCTCCTTACGAAAGGACGATGGGTTCAATGTCCAGATACTCGCAGGCAGCCACTAATTCGCCAACCCAGTCGCCCAAAACGGCGTGGATGTGGTTGCAAGAGAAGTTTTTGGCGATGACTTCCATCGGGCAGTCAAATCGAGCGAAAGCATGAGGCCACTCCCAAGTTGTCATGCGGGCAAGTTCCTCGTCCTTCTCTTTGCCGAACCGAACAAAACTGCCGGTGAAGATGTGCATTCGGTAGCGACCCTTGTAGCGGGTGATGCGACCGAAAGTGACTTTTTCAACTGGGTCAGAGAAGAAAGCGACCGATGCGCCGCCACAGGGGAAGTAAAGTTTCGGTGCCGGGCGCAAGTGGACTTCCTTCCAATTGACCCGAAAGTCGTCGCTGTATTTTGAGAACCACGGTGAATGCTGCCCAGAGTTTACAAGGTCATAGACATCAAGGTCAGCGTGATAATGTCGCAAGTCAGCAAACAAAACTGGCGTTCCTGTCAAGTGGTGCATCAATTGCATCGTCAATGCTCCGTTGCTGTCGCACTCGGTGGCGGTGATGATGATTCGTTTCGGGTTCTCCTCCCAGTCGGCGATGTCGTTGAGCAATGCTTCCGCTAAGTCCATAGTGACGCCCCGTTCCCACTCGGTGAAGTCCAACTGTCCGGTGAGCCCGCAGAAGTCAAGCCCTTCCTCTTTGCACAAATCCTTCACTGCGAGATACAGGCGAATCTGCCTTGCCAATGTCCCATCAAGACCCGGCGACAAGTAAGGTGGGTCCCATTCAATCGCTGCCGCGTGCTCTTCAAGCCACTTCAATCCAGCCTCGACTCTATCGTCGCTGATTTTCTCCATTCGAGCAGCGATTGTCAGTTGGCTGACATGGTGGACATGGATGCCGAACTGCCACATCCACTGGCTTTGGTCAATGTGACCCGTATACATGCCCATTGACGGACCGTCAATCTCTCCGTATCGCAGCCCGAAGAGTTTCTTGGCAGCCTCATAGCCTTTCTGCCGCTTGTCGGGTGAATGGCGGCGCAGAAATTCGCGGATGGTCTCTTGGACTTTGGGGTCATCAATGTCTCCCAACGCCCTGCCGAAGGGGCGACCAATTTCGTCAAGGGCGCCCGCCGAAGCGAAGAAGGCGACCCAGCCAGGATAGCCGGGGTTAATGTTGCCCAAGAACAAGATTGGGGCATCAAACTGCTGAGCGCATTGGACGGTGAAGTCGGGATATGACCAGACGCAGAAGTTGAAGATGACGACATCACAATTCGTCTCCTTCATCCTTCCGCCTTGCTTCTTTGCAGTTTCCCAGTTCCACACCACAACATCGTCAGCGACAACTTCATGCCCTTCGCTCTTCAGCCACTCAACCAGTCGCCGCTGGAACCTCAAGCAGTCTTCCCACAACATCTCAGCAACCCTTTTCCGCCCATCCGTAAAAGTCACGACGCCGACACGCATTTTGCCCACCTCCAAATTTCAGTAAAGTTTTGCGAACCGCATAAATTTTGGCATCACTGTGTTGGCGGTGGATGGGGGGGCTCACCGCTCCGTCTTAGGTTGCTCCTTGTCCCGCTGTCGCTTTTCAGGCAAGACAGGCTCTCTCGGAAATTCGCCCCTCAAAGGAACGCGTCTCAACAACTTCAAGTTTTTGGCGTCAAACTGAAGCAGCATATTGCCCCAAACGACATAAACGAAGTCGGCATTAGCAGCAATGGCGACAGGCGGTGCTGGTGGCGAAACGAACGGAGGCATCGGACCACCGGGCATGGGAGGTTGTCCGGGCATCGGTGGCTGACCGGGCGCTGGTCCGACGGGAGGACCGAAAGGCGGTTGCGGACCCGGCATGGGTTAGCTTGCGACAATCGGTCCAGTTTGTGCGTTTTGCTGAGCCGAAACATCGCGAACCCACCACAGTGAAGCAACCGAAGCGGCAACGGCAGCAGTCAATGCAACGCCTTGCCACAAACGCATCTTGACCGACCTCCTTTTGCTATTGTTGTTTGCAGCAAGTTTGAGCGAGTTCCACTACGCCAATGCCTTCAAATAGTATGCATGCGAGCGTGCAAGTCGGCACGAACCACACCCTACCATCACTCCTCTATCGGTGGTTTGAGGTGCTGCTCAGGTGCAGCGGGAGGGTGAAGATGAATTGGCTTAGGCAAAGGTCTCCCGCACTTTGGACATTTTTGCGGTGGTGGCGGTAATTTCGTTCCATCAAACGGGCAAAACTTCCATTCCCATGCCATCAAGTTTTTGCATTTGGGGCATTCACGGCGGACCGGCGTCCCACATCCGGGACAGGGAATCGCCATAGCAATGTAAACCCTTGACAGGTCTGGAGTTGGTGTGCCTCCAACAAAACCGAATGCCTTTGGAATCGAGATAGTCATTGGTGGCATTATTGGTTGCGCAGCCTGGGGTAGAACCGCTGGTGGGATGAATGCGCCACCAATTGCTCCAACACCAACCATCGGTTGTTTTGGACCGATGACATAAACGCCTTCCTTGCGTTCCCATTTTAGCCCTGCCAAGTCGCACAAGAAGTTAAGCACCTTCTCAAAAGGCACATCAGTCAGCCGCATCGTTAACCGTCGCTCGGTTGGGACAGTCGGTAACAACATGAAGTTTTCGCCTACTGCCCTGAAGAGTTGGTCAAAGGCTTCGGCGATTGGTGCATCCTTCAGTTCAATGGTCACCCGCTTCTCACTTTGCGCCCAAATGCCGTGAAGCGACAACGCAATTGCTAAGACCGACACAAACGCCAAAGTCCGCCGAAACATCGTGCACCACCTCTGTTCTTCACTCGGATTCATTGTCTTGCGCCCTGAACTCTTGTTCGCTCCATTCGGCGACGATATTTTGATGCTCGGTCGTGTCAATTTTGATTGCCCGAACCATTTGGCTTTGCGGGTCAGTTACTTGAACGAAGATGCGGTAAGTTTGCGGCTCTTGAGAAACTCCTTGCTCCCAAATTAAAGCGAGCGACCAAGGAACGAGAACAATTGGCTCATCGGTCGCTTCATCAGCGCTTTCGTCAGGAGGAACTTCTTCGCGTATTGAAGTCCGGTTGAACAAGCGGCGTTTGGAAAGGTCATTAGCGCCAAAAGCGAAAGCAGTCGCACCTTTGAGGGTGAGCGGATGGAAGTGACTTGTCCGGTTTGCAGGTTCAAACAGCGATTTTGGCAATCGCTTCAAAAAACTCGGTCGTTCGCCAAAAGTTTCGCCATCGCTGACACCGTTTCGGTTCGCAACGGGAAAAGGCTTAGCGTTTATGGGAAGCAGGGCGTTTATCAGCCGACATCCTTTTTTCGGTTTCGTTGCGCTTATCGTCGTCGCTTTCGAGGACGAGTCGGTTTGGTTTGGTGAGCGAGACAGTGCGATGCTTCGGGCGTGCCATCCCAGCAGAAACGCCAAGCAGGCGGTTATGAAAACCGAAACGAATGAAGGCAGACGAACTTTTTGGGTTTGCAATTGAGCAATCAAGCGCTTAGGGACTGGCGGGATACCGTCACTTTTGGCGACAGCGCGAACGGCTGCCACGATTTGTCGCCACTTCTCTGCCTCCTCTCGGCAATACTCGCAACTTTCCACATGTTGGGTCACTGCCAGCCATGTCGCCTCGTCCAATTCACCTTCAACCCAAGTGAGCAAATTCCTGCGGACATCTCGGCAATTCATCTTTCTCGCCTCCTGTCAAGGGAGAGACCGAGCATTGCCGCCAACATTTTCAGAGCGGCGAAAACTCGCATCCGCGCAGTGCTTTCTTTGATGCCCAAGATTTGGGCGATTTCTGGGTAGGAAAGTTCGTCCCAAAACCGCAAGACCAAAGGCAACCTCAAGTGCTCCGGCAATTTTTGAACTGCAACCTTCACTCGGTGCTGCCAATCCCGTTCGCACGCAATTGCTTCAATGTCTCGGGAGGAAAAAGTTTCATCGCTGGTGCAAAAATCTTCCTCAAGCGGTTCGGTCATCCAATTCGCTGCCTTGCGTTGCCACTGTTTGGCTTGGTTGATGACGATGCGAAAGAGCCAAGTCCCGAAAGAAGACTGCTGGCGGAAATTTTGAAGTGACCTCCACGCTTGCACGAAGGCTTCAACGATCACATCTTCAGCGTCAGTGCTCCCAACGATGCTCTCCGCCAGCCTGTAGGCTTTTGCCCAATAGCGATGCACCAAAGTTTCAAAAGCCGCTGTGTCTCCCGATTTTGCCCTGCGAACCAGTTCCATCTCGTCCATGCCCATTTGCGCCTCCATCTTTTAGATGCACGGGCAACGGGAAAACGCAAAAGGGCGGGAACATGAAGGGCGGGAAATTTGCGAACCAAATTCGGACGGGAAGTTGGCTATCTCGCAATCAGAGAAAGTTGACTTGACAGCACCCGCAGGGATTCCTCTGCAGGTTCTGGAGTGCGGACAATGCTTAGGAAACCGTTGTATTCAACTTCTCGCAAAAGTTCAAGGACGGGCAACCAAGTCAGCGACTTGGCGAGATCGGTGACATGCAGGTGCACATGCAAAGTGAAAGGCGCAACCCTAACCAAGTCTTGCCAAAACTCACTTTGCGGGGTGATTTCACTAAAAACTTCCATGCAAACTCCGAGGTAAGGTGAGGCGATGTCGTCAAGCAAATCGCAGAGGGGTTTTGCTGCGCCGACCTTTGTCGGCAAAGACAAGCCGATAGGGAGCGAAAGATGCTCGGAGAGTTCCGACAACGATTTTAGGGCATCGGCGAAAACAGCCCAATCTTCCGGACCAACCAAGCAAATGGCACGAGTTCTAAGTTCCCTCGCAAACGACATGACTTGTTCCGCCTTTGGAATTAGTTCCTCGGCAGTTGCGGCGTTAAGGTTGATGATGGCGGGCACAACTTCATGTTCCGCTAACCGCTCGCGGAGAATTTGGGCGTAACTGGGGCGAGTGGAGGGCAAATGTCTCTCGTCAATTTCCACTCCTTCAAACCCGAGCAGGGAAGCCACCGATATGAAAGTGTTGATGGACATTTTCCCGCTTTGGAACTCTGCCTCAAAACATTGAGTCCCGCATGCCCATCGCATTGGCAAACACCCCGCCAACACAAAAGTCATCTTATGGCTTTTGTTCGTCGGCAACGCCAAAATGCCTCGGTTAATTATAGCGAAAGTCATCGGGCGGAAAGAAGCAAAGCGCAAGTCGCTAAAGCCTGCCCCAACTCAGCCGAAGCCATTTCCTTCCGTCTCTGGCAAATTTTCAAGTGCGTTCTAAAGCCAAACATGTCGCTGACTTTAGCCGATATGCGTGCAAGCGTGCAAGGGTGCATAAAAGGGTGCGAAGTGCTGGGTGCAATGTTTGGTGCGGAGTTCTGAGTGCGGTGTGTAATTGGTTGTCGGAAATTTGGTAGCGTTGCCCTACAGGCGACAGTCGTTTAATTGCCGTCGGGACAATCCCCATCGCTACCGTAATCCCGAAAATTCGCCGACTTGCCTCTTTACACGCAAAAAAGTGCTAAATTGCAAGTGGTTCAGAAATAGCCCTCCCTTCAAGGGAGGGAAAAGGAGGGGACGAAGATGAAGAAGTGGTGTCGTTTCGCAACTTTTCACAATGGGTGGCATGTGACTTTCGCTCGTGGAGTTTCACCTGTGTCGTCTCATCGTGTCGGCTTCACGCTGATTGAGTTGCTCGTGGTAATTGCTATTATCGCCATTCTGGCGGCGATTCTGTTCCCCGTGTTCTCAAAGGTTCGCGAGAAGGCTCGGCTGACCAACTGCATCTCCAACATGAAACAGCAGGGCTTAGCAGTGATGCAGTATGTTCAGGACTACGATGAGCGTTATCCCGTTTCCCTTCAAGAGTTTGACTCCCCTCAAGACTTGTCTCACTACTCTTGGGGCGGGATACTTTCCGTCCCCGGCGGCGGACCTCCGTCGGGCTGCAACACTCCGATTGGTCAAGCGCCCGTCATCGTGGATGTCATTGCTCCATACATCAAAAACGAAGCCCTTTTCACCTGCCCGACTTTGAGGGTTCCCGTGACAAGGAACTCTCTCGGTCACCTTTGTGAAGACTTCGCTGGCTCTTATGGCTACAGGTGCTATGATGGCTTCGGCAGACCCGGTTATGTCCCGACTTATCAAGGTGGCGCTGAATTGGCAGCAGTCATTTTCGGTTTGGTTCCGGGTGTTGTTTGCCCTCAAGGGGTTCAGACAAGTTCTGTCGGTTGGAGTGCTTGCGGTGTTTCCCAAGCGAGCATAACGAAGCCTGCCGAAGATTTCTTGCTTTTCTGCAACTCATGGGGCGCTCACTACGGTGCCACCGATGCTGATGTCACTGCTGGTCGCGCTACAGGCGGAACTCCCGTCGCCTACATGGACGGGCACGCAAAATTCCAACCGATAGACATCGGCGGCTTCTTAAGGTTTATTTGCAACCCGTTGACAGATTGACCGATCCTTTGTTGGTGCCTGTGTGTCACTTTGGCTTTTGGAGCAGCATCTTTCGTGCCTTTTCGGGCGTGATGATGTCAACGCCTGTGTCTACCATTCGCGGAATCTTTTTGCCTTCAAGGGCTTCTTTCAAGTAACGGACGGCAAGGTAACCCATGCGGTATGGTCGCTGCTCAACAATCGCTTGAATGACGCCTTCTGCGCAATAACGAACTGTATCGGGCAAAGCGTCAAAGCCGACAATCTTGACTTTGCCAGTTTTCCCAGCAGCCTTAACTGCTTGAGCAGCGCCTGGTGCTCCGGGAGCGTTGACGCCGAAGATGCCACCAAGGTCAGGGTGCGCCGTTAAGGCGTTTTCGGTGATGTCAAGGGCTTTTGTCTGGTCGCTTTGACAAGCCTGTTCGGAGACGATTTTGATTTGAGGGTATTTGGCAATCACTCGTTTGAAGCCTTTAACTCGCTGCATCAGGTTTTCCGCTCCCGGGACACCTTGGATGATGAGGACTTTGCCTTTCCCACCCATCAACTTCGCCAGTTCCTTCGCGGCGATTTCTCCAGCCTTTTCGTTGTCGGTGCCGATGTAAGCGAGGCGCTTGTTGGTTTTGGCGTCCGAATCAACGGTCACGACAGGGATTCCTTTCGCGATTGCTTTCTCAATGACGGGGACAAGGGCTTTCCCGTCGCAAGGTGAGATGCCGATGGCGTCAACTCCGCGAGTGATCAAGTTCTCAACAATGTCAATTTGCTTGTCCACTTCGGTTTCGGCAGAAGGACCAATGAATGTCAACTTGACACCAAATTGCTTCGCCGCCGCTTCAGCACCTTTCTTGCAGCGAACCCAATACTCGCCCGTCAGTGCCTTCGGGACGATAGCGATGTGCCATTGCTTCTTCTGGGCATGGCTTGTGGGTAGCGCGACTAGCAAAAGAAGCAAACTGCCGACAACAGCGAAAATCGTCGCCAACTTCCAACGCATCTCCCATCACACCCCTTTGCTTCGTGCTTTCCATATGAACTCGCATCGCCGTAAAAATTTTGACGCGTCAATCGTCTTGGGTGTCATAATGCAATAGGCAAGGCATGCTGACAACGAAAGGGGGCAAAACTTCGTGGCGAAATGGACGCCTTTGTTTTGCGGTGAAGGGAAGTTTTACACCAGAGAGCAAACTCGCCCTGTGAAAGTCGGGCGAGTTCAAATAGGCGGGGGAGCACCTGTTTCCATCCAGTCAATGACGACAACGAAAACAGAGGACATTGACGCAACCGTCGCACAAATTCACCGCCTTGAAGAAGCAGGTTGCGAAATCGTTCGCGTCGCCGTGCCCAACGAGAAAGCGGCAAGGGCTTTACGGCACATCAAAGAGCAAATCAACATTCCGCTTGTTGCCGATATCCACTTTGACTACCGCATGGCGCTCTTAGCCATTGAGGCGGGCGTGGACAAAATCCGCTGGAACCCCGGCAACATCCGCGACAAGCGCAAGGTGGAGATGATTGTCAAAGCGTGCAAGGAGCGGGGCATTCCCATCCGCATCGGCGTCAACGCCGGTTCTCTTGACCCTGACTTGCTGATGAAGTATGGGGGACCGACACCCGAGGCGATGGTTGAGAGCGCTGCCAAGGAAATTGCGCTGCTTGAGGAGTGGGGCTTTGAAGACATCGTGGTGTCACTGAAGTCGTCCGATGTGATGGACACAATCAAAGCCTACTTGTTGTTCGCCCAGAAGTTTCCCTACCCGACGCATGTCGGTGTAACAGAGGCTGGTGCGCCGCCTGAGGGCATAGTTTGGTCGGCAATCGGGATCGGTGCGGTTTTGGCTCATGGCATTGGTGACACCATTCGTGTCTCACTCTCCGCCGACCCTGTTGAGGAAGTCAAAGTGGCGAAGATGATTTTGCGGGCTTTGGGATTGCGCCGTGAGGGCGTCCGCATCATCGCCTGTCCATCTTGTGGGCGTTGCGAAGTTGATTTGTTTGAGTTGGTGGAGCAAGTGAAAGCCCGCATCGGTCACATCGTTGAGCCGTTAGACATCGCCGTCATGGGTTGCTTGCCAACAGGCGAACGGGTGATGACGGAAAGCGGACCGAAAGCCATTAATGCCTTGCGGGAAGGTGAACAGGTTCTGACGCATGAAGGCACTTTCGCCACCATCACGCAAGTGCTCGTCCATCACTTTCACGGTGAATTGCTGGAAATCAAACCGCGTGGCGTTCCACCATTGCGCTTAACGCCCAACCATCCCGTCTATGCCATCGTGCGCAACGGGAAAGTCAAAGGTGGGCGCAAGCGATGGGAGAATATCGCTTCTGTCATTGCGAACGGACACAAACCACAGTGGTATCTTGCAGAAACCGTTAATCGTGACTTCGTGCTGCTTTATCCTGTCGTGCAAGGCGAGCGCCCTGTTGAGCGTGTGCCTGAAGCGCCCGAGTTTGCCGTTGACGAAGATTTCTTGACCTTAACGGCGTGCTATGTGGCGGAAGGTTCCCTGGGCGGGAATGACGAGAAGCCTCACCAAATCTTCCTGTCCTTCGGCAAAGACGAAACGGAGTTGACAGAACGCGTCCCTGCTATCCTGCGTCGCTATGGCATTTCAACGAGTGAACGGGTGCGGGACAATTGCAACACTCGCGAGGTCATCATCCACTCAACGGCGTTGGCATCGCTTTTTGCCCGCTTGTTCGGTCGGCGAGCAGAAAACAAGCGGTTGCCGACTTGGATGCTGACTTTGCCCAAACCACAACAAGTTATCCTGCTGCGAACCCTTTGGCAATGTGATGGCTACATCGGTAAGGTGCGAGGTTACTGGCGGGCGACTTATGTCACGGTGTCGCCGACACTGGCGGCACAAGTGCACCAGTTGCTTTTGCGACAGGGGATCGCCGCAAGCCTTTGCGAGCGACGACAAGCCCATCGCCAAGTCGCTTACGCCATCACGATCAGCCAAATTGATGCGTTGCAGCGGTTCACTGAATTGCTTTCCATCGCCGGTTGCCGATTGACGACTACCGAAAGGAAACAGCGGACAGGTCGCATCGCCGTAGATGACCGCTACCTTTACCTACCCGTAGAACGCGTCCGCTTTGTGCCCTATCACGGCTTCGTTTACAACTTGGAGGTAGCAGGGGCGCAGACTTATGTCGGTTCTTTCGCGGTCGTCCACAACTGTGTTGTCAACGGTCCAGGTGAGGCGCGAATCGCTGACTTGGGCATTGCGGCGGGGCGGGGCAAAGCGGCGCTTTTCGTTGAAGGCGAAGTCGTCAAGACGATTCAGGAAGGCGATATCGTTGAAGCGTTAGTAACTTTAGCGGAAGAGATCGCCGAGAAGAAGCGGTGGGAGAAAGAGCAAGCAGGGAATGACCAATGAGGCGATGACCGCTTTTAAGGTGACTGCCAAATTTTGCGTGACACGAATGGTCTGACCGATGGGGAATCGCCACCACTTTAAGCGGGTCTTGGTCGCCCTAAAAGTTCGCTTAGGAGTTCGTCAATTTTTTGCTTGCCGACATCGCCCATCTTCTTCTGGAACTGCTCGCCGCTGATGATTTTCCCGCCAAATCGCTTTTGCAATTTCTTTCGGTCAGCCAGTATCTTCGGGTTGTTGGTGACGAACATAGCGTTGTGGCGGATGGAGTTCATGTAGTGCACGAAACTGTCGCCATACTCGTCTCGGTAAATTCGCCGGAACTCTTCCCACTCTTCGTCCGTCAGCAACTTCGCTTCTTCAACTGCCCATCTCCTGACTTCTTCCAGTTCACGCTTCGCTTCAGGTTCAAGGCGCTGTTTCGCCTTCCAGTAAGCGTCAAAGGGAATTTGCCCTGACAAGAACAGGTGGGTGACTAACTCTAACTTGACCAACGCTGCTGTTTTGATTTCCGGCGGTTCTTTCTTCTTTCGCCCCATCTCAGTTCACCCGTCCCTATTGTGGCACAGCCTTCCAACCGACAAAACCTGCATCGGGCAAGTCTCTGTCCAAGACAGGTTCAGGGTGCAAGGAAAAGTCCGACGGCGGTTGCCTAAGCGTGCTGCGAGCCGCAACTACTCGGAACCCGACGAAATCAAGCATTTGCTTTAAATCCGTGCGGGAAAGGAAATGGGCTGACCTATAGAAAGGATGCCCTTCGCTGGCTTTTCGCTTGTAAAATTCGCCCCAAGGCGAGTCAGCAAAAATCATGCCCAAAACCAGAGATCCATCGTCGCGGAGCACTCGTCGCGCTTCGCGCAGGACGCAAACTGGGTCACTGACGAAGCATAAGGTGACGACGATTAAAACGGCGCCGAAGGAGGCGTCTCGGAAAGGCAAATTTTCACCCACAGCCTGCACTACAGCGATATTGCGTTGCCTTGCCAGCAGAAGAGGTTTCAGCGCCGGGTCAACTCCTATATCAACTTGCAACTCCTTAGCGAACCGTCCGCTGCCCACACCGATTTCAATCCAAGGCTTCGGTGAACCCATCAACAGCGGTTGCAACACAGCGACTTCAAGCGGGAAAGCAATTCGCCCTACTGAACCGTCATACCAAGCGTCGTATCTCTCGGCGAGTTCTTCAAACAACTGCACAATTTCGCCCATGATGTTTCGCCCCTTAAAGTTTTGCAACCGTGCTGCGATATTGCGATGGTCATTTTTGTGACTGCAAGTGTTGCCGAGTTTTTGGAAAGTTCCTCCCATTACCCTTCAAACTTCCGCTCGCCAAAATTTGTGTTGACGCGACTTGCTTTGAAGCGAGTTTCAATTTGCGGGAGTGAAAAATGATGGCTGAGCAAAAAACGCTCCAACAAATTGTCATCCCCAACATCAACCCGAAGGAGTTCGCCCGCAAAGGCGAAGCGGTCTATGAACGGCTGAAGGAGCAAATTGAACGGGAGCATTACGGCAAGTTCATCGCCATTGAACCCGAAAGCGGTGATTACGAAATCGCTGACCGAGCCATTGATGCTTTCCTTCGCCTGAAAGCCCGTCATCCCGAGAAGTTGCTTTACGGACGCCGTATAGGCTTCTTGGACAAGCGCCGTTGGTGAAGGGAGTGAGGAATGTGGCAACTGTTGAAGGCGTTATTGACGAACAGAAGCGAGGAAGGCTTAGGCTGAGGGTGAGAGGTCTTTTCGGCACTCTGGAAATAGACGCATTTGTTGACACCGGCTTTAACGGAGGAATCTCGCTGCCAATTTCCGCAGCAGTTCCGTTAGGTCTGGTGTTGGTTGGTGCTGTAAGGACTCAACTCGCGGATGGCTCGGAAGTGGAAGATTTCGTTTTTCACGGCTGGGCTCAAATTGCGGACCTGCCTGAAGTGCCAACGGAGGTTATCGTGACCCTAAGCGACGATCCCTTAATTGGCATGGAATTGCTGGAAAGTTGGGACGCTATGGTTTCGTTCAACTTGCCACAACGGAAAGTTATCGTCTCAACACCTTAGCAATCGCTGGAGGTGCTTTTGATGGAGCGATGGGTTGTCAAGGCAGTTGTTCAAGGCAAAACTTTAGTGCTTGACGAAGCGCTGCCACTCCCTGATGGCACAACGGTCACCGTCACCGTAATCCCGCAGGGAGAAATTTCGGAGCAGGAGTTTTATTCTTGGTTGGCAGCGGAAGGGCTAATCTCTTTGCCCAAACCTTCTCCCACAGGTATTCGCTATAGTCCACCACGCAAAATTTCGGGCAAACCCCTTTCACAAATCATCATTGAGGAGCGACGATAGCAATGGCGAACTTTTTCCTTGACAGCAGTGGGGTCGTTAAGCGGTATGTGTTGGAAACTGGTTCAGAATGGGTGAACCGCATTTCTGACCCTAACTCTGGGCACATAATCGTCATCGTTCGCATCACCATCGCGGAAGTGGTCGCTGCTTTTTGGAAGAAGGTGAGGGAAGGGATAATCCCAGCGCAAGAGGCGAAAGCGCTCACCGAGGAATTCATAGAACATGTGCGAACTCAGTATTTTGTGCTTGAGGTCACACCTGAAGTCATTGATGAGGCGGTGCGATTGATAGAAAAGCATGGGTTGCGCGGTTATGACGCTGTTCAACTTGCGTCGGTAATTTTGCTACACCGCCGCCGTCAACAACTTGGTTTGCCACCGCTTATCTTTCGTCAGCGCCGATGAAGATTTGCCGGCTGCTGCTCAGGTGGAAGGGTTGGTGACCGAAAACCCGAACTTGAAGGCGTAATTGTTGACAGGTAGGGAGGCGAAAGGCGATGCGAATTGGCGATTTCGTTGAAGTCGCAAGTGTCAACCCTGTCGTTCAACTTTCCCAAGTCCGAGATGCGGCGCGAACTGAAGGCTTTCCCAGTGAACTTGCACAACTCATTGACGGTTACATCGTCGTTGAAGGCTCAAACGCTGCAGCGTTGCACGGATTGCTTTCGGCTTTAACATCAGGTGGGGCATTTTTGCTGAGCGGGGTTTACGGGACGGGCAAGTCGCATTTGATGGCAGTCATCGGTTTGCTCGCTGAGTTCCCTGAAGCCAGAATCTGCTTTGCCGCTCGCAACCCGACTTGGACGCCTTTGCTCCAATCCCTTTTTGACCGACGCTTCTTCACCGTCTACATCAGCCTTGACGAATTTGATCCCACAGCCTTTGCTTTGGAGACAATTGTCGCCAAAGAGTTTGCTGCAGAGGCTGAGCGCAAAGGTTTCTCCGTCCCAACTGACACATCTGCACGAGGCGAGTGGCTGCACAGTGTTTGGCAAACTGTCCGACAGAAAGGTTTTTCAGGCATCGTCATTTTGCTGGACGAACTCGCAATGTTTCTAAACGCAAAAAGCGGTGAGAGTTTAAGCCGAGACGCTTCGTTCCTGCAGTTTTTGGCTCAAGCAACCGCTCGGCTTCCGCTCCTTCTCATCGGCGCATTGCAGCGAGGGGTTGAAGATTTGCAGCGGGTTGAGCCTTACGCGTTAACACAGGTGCGTGACCGATTTCAACAAACTTGGCTGCTCGGGCTCGCCCATGCTTTGCCACTCATCAATCAGGTTCTTGTGCGAAAGCGTAATGAAGCCCAACTGCTCCGTCTCATCGCAGAACTACGGCAGCAAAGTGAATGGGCACAGAAGTTCAGTGTTGAGCAACTTCTCGCTTGCTACCCTTTTCATCCGCTAACTGTTCGCTGTCTTGAAAAGAGCATCGGCGCTTTCTTTTCACGAACCCGAAGCATTGTCACTTTCGTGCAGTGGAGCGTGACTGAGAAACTGAATTCCGACTGGTGGCAACTCATTACGCCCGATATGCTCGTTGAACACTTTGAACCTGACATGCACATTCACCCGCAACTGCGTCCATTCGCACAGCAAGTTTTGCCCTACTTCCGAAGGTGGGACGAAGGGCGAGGGACGGGGGACGAGGCGGAACGGCTGGTTAAAACCCTGTTGGCATTTCAGGTCGGTGGTGAAGAACCATCGGCTCAAACTTTAGCAGATGCTTTGATGAAAGATGCCAACGAAATTTGGGCTTTGCTTGAAAGGTTGCGGACGGAAGCCAACTTCCTTGAATCGGTGAAGCGAACGGGCTCGCCAAACGACACTTATCGGCTTGACCCACAAATCACCGTCACCGACGCACTTCGCCGTAGGCTCAACGAGGCAGTTCAATCCCTTGCCGACGATGACTCACGGCTGTTGAGGTTTGCTTGGGAATGTCGCAGCGAAGATTGGACACCGCCACCGCTGTTTGAAATGCGAACATTGGCTGTGAGTTGGATGCGAACGCAAAGGCGCATTGCTGTGACCGTTACCGACTTGCGACGATTGACGGAAACTCAACTGCGCCAGATTGTCGCTTCCCTTTCGTCGCCACACACCGACGAATGTATGCATTTGCTCGTTGCTGTTCCTGTCGCCATTGATGAACAGCGAAAACACTTTGAAGTGCTGATGAAAACGCTTCAAGCATCGTTGCCCGCAAATGAGGAAGCAACGGGGCAAAAACGGTTTGCTTCCGCCGTCGCTGCATTGTTGCCGAGAAAACCGAACGATGCGGAAATGCGAAGGTGGAAGGAAAATGCTGCCGTTTGGTTGCTCGTGCAAGATTTGTCGCTTGCGGAAAGTGAACTGGGGATGAAGATGTTGGAACGACTGAGGGAGATGCTACCTGCCCGACAGTGGGAAACGCAAAGGTTGATGCAGAGGCTTTACGGCGATGGAGTTCTGATGGGGCTTGGAGTTAAGGACTGGGGATTGGAAGTGGGCAAATTGGTTGGAAGCGGGTTTGTCGGGTTTGATGAGTTGGTGAGGGTTGCTGCCGAACAAATCTTGCCACAGGTCTTCCCTAAGTTTCCCGACATAGCGCCACGAAGGGAAGCGAGCGCCCAAACTTACCACGCTTTGGCTCGGCTGATCCTGAAAGGCTTGCCAACAACTTCGCTGGACATCAACTCTCAAAGGTGGCTGGAACTTGTGGCGATGCCTTTGGGGGTTGTCGCTCCCAGAAGCACAAAAATGCCGGCCGAACAAACTCAGCCAATGCAAGTGACAACGCCACCAACCGATTTGACCGATGCCGTGTTGAAAGTCATCGGCAACGGCTCGGATTATCGCCGAGTTGAGGCGGAATTGGCGAAAAGCGAATTCGGGTTGACACCTGAATTGACGCAACTTTTGACCGCTGCCATGTTGCGGCTCGGTTGGCTTATCGCCTTTGATCGCAATGGCGAAATCTTGATGCCAGAGACCATTTCAACGCCCTTCGCCCGTTCTATCGCCTTGCTTCGTCCCGCTCAAGTTTTAAGCGGTGATGAGTGGCGAACTGTGCGAACTTTGTTGGAAGCGTTGTTGGGAGATGTGCCCGAAACGATAACGCCTGAAAGGCAGCAGCAAATTTGGATGCAACTGAGGGAAGCAGCGAACAGTTGGAAATTGGTGGCACAAGATGTCAGCGCAAGGTTAGCCCAATGGCAGCGGGAAATGTCACAGAGCGAACGGCAATGGCAGCGGACAATTGAAAACATCCACTTTTGCGCTGAGTTGACAGATTTGCTGACTCAACCTTTGAACGCTGCTGACGGTTTTCGTCAGTTAGTGGGGTGGGCAAGAGAACGAGGCACGAGCGCCGAAGGGTTGAGGCGGTGGCGGAACGAATTTGAGACAGCAGCGGAATTTTTCGCCCAGTCATCGGCGCTGCTGAGCGCAATGCACTACTTGCAGGCTTTGGGACGGTTGCCCGAAGATTTGGCGAAACAGCGAAATCAGTTGCTGAGCAGTTCGCAAAGTGGCGAACAGTTGCTGGCTGAGTGGCGAAATTGGCTTGAAAACTTCCGCCATTTCCAAGAGAATTACGCCAAAGCATACATCGCACACCACGATTCGGTTTACAGCAGCAAAGAATTTGATTGGCTTCGCAGTTTGAGGCAAAGCGAAAAAGTCCGCTTGCTCGCTGCACTAAGTTCCTTGCCTGAAGCGCCCACTGATGGGCGAGAAGCGATTGGTCAGTTGGAAGAAGCCTTAGTCCGACAATGCAACGAAACTTCCTTGACTTTGCACACTCACCTGCGTCGCTCTCCTCTCTGCCCACGATGCGGATTGACAATTGACAAAGCGCCGTCAGTTGAGGTTGAGAATCTGACCCGCTCGGTTGATGATGCGTTGGCGAAATTGAAGGTTTGGTTTTGCTCCGATGAAAGGAAAGCGAGGTTGAAGCGCTTCATCGCTGCTGCATCGCCACCAGACCGAGCGTTGCTTGAGCAAGTCCTTTCCTTGACGCCCGAAAGCGACGATGAGCGATGGCGGTCAGTGTTGGTGGCTTTGCCGATTTTGCAAAAAGCCCTTTCGCCACACGCAGTCGTTGATGCCGACTTGAACGAATTGTGCAGGTTGCTTGAGGGTCGCTACTTAACCTGTGACGAAGCGACGGAGATTTTCCGAGACTGGCTGAAAGGGAAAGTGCCGTCAAGCGAAACGAGAATTCGTTTCGTGCGACAAGATAGCAAGCAGGCGCAGCGAGCACGCAAAGGGGGCGAAAGTGATGCGAAAAGTCGCAGACTTGACCGTTGAAGAGTTGCGGGATTTGATTGCCACAACTGTCTGGGAAACCCTTCAGGACTTTTTGGGTGACCCTGATGAAGGGCTGGAGTTGCAAGATTGGGTGAAGGAGAGATTGCGCAAAAGCCTTGAAGCAAGGGCTGCAGGTGAGAAAGGAATCCCACTGGAGCAAGTGGCTCAAGAGTTGGGGCTTAAGCAAAAGCGCAGGCGGAGGGTAAGGGTATGAGGGAGACATGGTCTGTGGATTTCATGCCAGATGCGCAGGATGCGTTGCGGAAGATGGATAGGCAGACAGCGAGGCGCATTGTGGAACGGTTAATGTGGCTTGCAGAACATGTTCACGAAGTTTTTCACCAACCCTTGCACGGGGAGTGGGCAGGTTGTTTTAAACTTCGGGTAGGTGATTGGCGGGTTATATATTCGCTGGAGCACGAAACTTGCACCGTCGTTGTTCACCTTGTCGGTCACCGCAGTTCAATTTACAAGCGTGGGCAGTGAAGACATTGAGCAGTTAACGCTCGTTGAGAGGTGATGGAGATGGCTGAAGTTGCGCAGAAGGTTTTGACTTGGGACGAGTATGTTCGTGGTGAACCCGCTGATTTGGAGCGCTACGAAATCGTTGACGGGGTGGTGGTTGAATTGCCTGCACCGACGGTCAAGCATCAATGGATTGTTGGGAACTTGCACCTTCTGCTCAAGCAGCAAGAGAATGTTGTCGTCGTTTTGGTTGCGCCATGCGATGTCGTTGTGCGGCGTGAGAAACTGAGGACACGACAACCAGATTTGGTGCTCATCCGCAAGGAACGAGTTTCCGACTTGAAAGCCTTGCTCCAGCAGGAGCGGATAGATTTTGCGCCCGATGTAGTCGTTGAGGTTTTGTCGCCATCGGATTCTATCACGACGCTGATGGAGAAGTTGGACGACTACCATCAAATCGGCGTCAAGGAAGTTTGGCTTGTTAACCCAGCAACGGAAACGGTTGAAGTTTTGGTCTGGCAGCAGGAAGGCTGGAACTCGTTGGGCGTTTTCCGAAGGGACGAAGCCATAAGGTCAAAAGTGCTGCCTGAACTTGAGTTGGGTGTTAGTCAGGTTTTCGAGAGCGTTTGAGCGAGGTGATGGAGATGGCTGAAGTTGCACAGAAGGTTTTGACTTGGGACGAGTATGTTCGTGGTGAACCCGCTGATTTGGAGCGTTACGAAATCGTTGACGGGGTGGTGATTGAATTGCCTGCACCAAGTGTTGGGCATCAAAGGGTTGTCCGTCGGTTACTGCGTTTGTTAGAGGATTTCGTTTCGAGCCGAAGTTTGGGCGAAATTTTTCCAGCACTGCTGGATGTCGTCGTTCAACGAAATCCAATTAGAACGAGACAACCCGATTTGCTTTTCGTGTGTGCGGAGAATGCGCCGAATCTGGACAAGCAACAAGAGAGGCTTGAGTTCGCACCGGATTTGGTCATAGAAGTCCTTTCGCCGTCAGATTCTCTCGCCGAGTTGCTCAAGAAACTGAACGACTATTACCGCATTGGAGTGAAAGGGGTTTGGCTTGTCAATCCGCTTACGAGAACTGTTGAGGTTTTGGCTCGGCAAGAGGACGATTGGGAACTGGCGGGCGTTTTCAAAGAGACAGAGACGGTGCAGTCAAGGGTTCTGTCGGAACTCAATCTGCCAGTTGCTCAGATTTTTGAGGGGGCATGAAAGATGGAAGAGATTCCTGAACGACGATGCGATGTTCTCGTCATCGGTGGCGGGATTGCGGGGCTTTGGTGCGCTTATCATACAGCGCCGAAAGGTGAAGTCGTCGTTCTCAATAAAGGCAGTTTTGAGGAGGCGAACACTTTCTGGGCACAAGGCGGGATGGCTGCAGCGTTAGCGCCGTCCGATGCACCCGAAAAGCACTTTGCCGATACTGTAACTGCAGGGGCTGGTTTGTGCGACGAAGACGCCGTTTGGGTTTTGGTGACAGAAGCACCGAAGCAAGTTTTGGCGCTTTGGCAAATTGGAGTTCCATTTGACACCGACGATGGTCATCTGGTGCTGACCATTGAAGGTGCTCACTCCGTTGAACGCATTGCCCACGCTTACGGGGATGCAACGGGAAGGGCTGTCATGGAAACTTTGCCAAAAGCCGTTGAAGAGAGAGGAGTCAGGCTCTACGAGCACACAGCAGCCTTGAAGTTGCTTGAACGCGATGGCGAATGTGTCGGTGCAATAGCGGTTAGGGACGGGAAGATGGAAATTTGGCGGGCGAAAGTCGTCGTGCTGGCAACAGGGGGGTCTGGGCAACTGTTCGCTGTAACCACGAACCCGCAAGGGGCTACAGGTGAAGGGATTGCGTTGGCTTTTGAGATTGGGGCGGAAGTTGCGGATATGGAATTCGTCCAGTTTCACCCGACAGCTTTGGCAGTCGGTGAAGTCCCAAGACCACTGATTTCTGAAGCAGTGCGTGGAGAAGGTGCAATTCTGCTGAACGCGAAAGGTGAGCGGTTCATGCTGAAGTATCACCCGAAAGCGGAACTTGCACCGAGAGATATTGTCGCCAGAGCAATTTTCACCGAGATGCAAGAGACAGGCATGCCCTATGTTTGGCTGGACATTTCGCACAAGGGCGAGGATTTCGTCCGAGAGCGATTCCCGAACATTTACCGTTCATGCCTTGAGAGGGGATTCAATATCGGGCGAGAACCTGTTCCTGTCGCTCCTGCTGCTCACTACCACATGGGAGGCATTCGAACCGATTTGTGGGGGCGAACAAGTGTGAAAAGGCTCTTCGCTATCGGCGAATGTGCTTGCACCGGGCTTCACGGTGCTAACAGGTTGGCGAGCAACTCACTGACAGAAGGATTAGTTTTCGGGTTTAGGGTCGCTCAAGTTTTAGACGAATGGTTGCAAAACGAATTGCCACCACTGCCACCAGAAATTCCGCAAGTGACAATCAGACAACCTGACCTTCAAGTGCTCAAGCAAGTGCAGCAAACGATGAGTGAGTTGGTGGGTGTAGTGCGTTGGAGGGAGGGGCTTGAAAAGGCAGTGGCTCGGTTGAGCGAATTGGGCAAAGGGGCAAGAGGTATTTGCGCCTATTGGGTTACAACGGCATGGCTTATAGCCCGCGCTGCTCTGGAAAGAACCGAAAGTCGCGGCGCTCACTTCAGAAAGGATTTCCCGCAACGCGACGACGAAAATTGGTTAGTGCATATCGTCTGGCAAGGACAACGAAACCCTGCGTGGCAACAAGAGCCAAAATTTCGCAAAGAGCCCGTCCGACGAATGGAACGAGGGGCAAGGGACAGAAGGCAAGAAAGGATTTGAGCCAAAACGGAGGTGCTTCCCAATGCCCAAGTTGGAATTGAGCGAGGAACAAGTTTTGGAATTGCTGCTTCAACTTTCGCCTGAAGGCAAGCGAAAGGCTTTGGAGATTTTGCGAACAGATGTAGAGCGGGAGTTTCGGGCATGTGTTGAGGCTCTTTCAGAACACTTGGAGCGGTGGGCAAGGGAGCGCGGGATTGACTTGAGAGCCTTAAGCGACGAGGAATGGGAGGAATTGGTGAATGCAGTTATTCACGAAAAGGGTCAGGGCTGTGTATGACACAAACATTTGGGTATCAGCATTGCGGCAGCAAGGCAATCCATTCCGCTGCGCTCTTTTGGCAGCAATGGGATTTGTGGTCACAGTGACATGTGACGAATTGTTGGACGAATTGAGCCGAGTTCTAACGCAAAAGTTCGGAATGCCTTTTGCCGATGTGAACCGATACATCACCGTTATCCGAAGTTTCTCCGAAGTCGTTGCGATTACGGGGCAGTTGAAGGTTGTGGTAGACGATCCAGACGACGACAAAGTGATTGAATGCGCTGTCGTTGGAAAAGCCGATTACATCGTCACTGGTGACCATCACCTTTTGGCTTTGGGGCAATACGGCAACATTTCAATTGTCAAGGCTGCCCAGTTCATCAGCATCCTTAGCGCACCGTAAAGTTTGCTCAAAAACCCTGAAGACTTTGCTCAAGCCAGTGCCATAATTTTCGCTTGAAAGCAGCCTAACCCACAAAAGTCGCAAGGGTGCGAGGGGAGAGCGAAAGATGAGAAGGAGCGAAAGAGTCACAACTATCGTCGAGCCGAGGCAAGAGGAATTTGAGCGCAAGCGAGGGGTAACAGGCATCGCCGTTGAGGAAGGTTTAGTCCATGTTGAAGTCCAAGTCCCGCCAGACCTGAGGGAGCGACTGAAAGTTTTCAAAGCGTTGGCAGAGGCTGGGATTAGCCTTTTCCTCATCAAGTTCCATCCCGACAGCATCCACTTCCTCATCAGGAAGGAGGTCCTGAATAAAGCACAGAAAGTGCTACAGGGGCTTAATCGCCCAACAAAAGTGACAAGGGATTGCGCTTTAATCTCTGTGCTCTCTTCCGCCATGCGAGATTTGCCCGGTGTCATGGCTCGCATCGCTGAAGCCCTGTATGAGCAAGGGGTTGAACTTTTGGAGACCGGCGATTCGCATGACTCGGTGATGATTTTGGTCAAGCGAAGCGACGCTGAAAAAGTTGTCAACGCTTTGAGGCAAAAGTTCGGGCTTTGAATTGAAGGTCCAAGACAGGGGGGATAACGGGATGCGAATCATCGTCCAAAAGTTTGGCGGAACATCCGTTGCGACGAAGGAAAAACTTTTCATCGCTGCTCAAAGGGTCGTCAGGGCGAAACGGGAAGGATATGCGCCCGTTGTCGTTGTTTCCGCTCCGGGAAGGAAAGGAGACCCATATGCAACTGACACCCTCATTAGCCTTGCGAAAGACATTGACCCTCAAGTTCCGGTTGAGCCGAGGGAATTGGACTTGTTGATGACTTGCGGCGAAATCATCAGCATCGTTTTGATGGCTCAAGCGATAAAGGTGCTGAGCGGCTACAAGACCATCGCCCTAACAGGGGGGCAAGCGGGAATTTACACCGATGGCAACTTTGGTAATGCCCGCATTGTTCGGATTGACCCGACACCTATTTTGGAAGCGTTGCAAAGAGACTACATCCCCGTTGTCGCCGGTTTTCAAGGGGTGACAGAGCATTTCAAGTTGGGTGGTCACGGTCAAATCACAACTTTGGGGCGAGGTGGCTCCGACACGACAGCAGGTGCCGTCGCTGCGGCGTTGAAAGCGGAAGCGTGCGAAATCTACACCGATGTTGAAGGCGTCATGACGGCTGACCCGAGAATCGTCGGTAACAAGGCAAGAGTCTTGCCTTCAGTGACTTACGAGGAAGTTTCAGAGATGGCTCACTTGGGGGCAAAAGTCGTTCACCCGAGATGCGTTGAAATCGCTATGGACCATCGCATTCCAGTTTGGGTCAAGAAGCCTGATAGCGAAAACCCCGGGACAGTGATTAAGGAGCGGGCAAGTGATTTGCCGGAGAAAATGTTCCGCTTCACTGGGGTGACCAATTTGCCTTATGTCGCCCACTTGAAAGTCCATGTTGCCCATCAAGATGACTTGCCTGAGATTGAGACGGAGATTTACCGCTTGCTCGGAGAAGCAGGAGTAGTCACATACTTCGTGGGCAAGAGCAAAAACCTGTTTGAGTTCGCTATCGTCAGGGACAACCTTGAGAAAGTCTGGTCTCTTTTGGACGGCTTGACAATTCCCGTCTCCGTTAACAGACACAGCCGACTTTACCTGCTCACAATGGCTCCGAACAGCGTTGCCCATAGGGAACGGAAGCGGATGCTTTCGCAAATTCAGCCGAAGTTGGAAATTGTGGACGCTCCTGTTGAGGTCACAACCAACTGCGCTATCGTCAGCCTTGTCGTCCTGAACACGAGGGAAGTTCCTGGCATAATGGCTCGCATTTTGGAAGCGTTGGTGGACGCTAACATTTCAGTTTTGCAAGTTGCCGACGCTCAACATTCCGTCTCTTGTCTTGTCTTGGAGGAAGACATGGTTAGGGCTGTCCACGCCCTTCACGACAAGTTTGAACTCCACTTGGGCGCAGGTGAAAAACTCCAAACCCTGTAACGCTAAGGGAGCAGTTCGTTTTCGTTCTCCGTGACCTTTCCGAGGGTAGGGAGAAGATTTGAAAGTCTGCGGTATTGGTAAGCCAAAGTTATGTCGCTGCGGGTTCGTTCCAAAATTGCCCTCAACGCATCTGTCCTCCGCCGCGCCCCTTGGGTAATAGCATCTGCTTGGTCAAAAGTCATAGCCTCAAAGTAAACTTCGTCCATGATGGCGAGGAACTTCTCAGCGGTTGACAAATCTTCAGAACGAATTGCGTCCAAAGTTGCCCGTCTCAATTCACCCATCGCTTCCAATAGCCCGTTGAGGTAAGGGGCATCGTCTATGCCCAAATCTTCTGGGGATGGCACTGGTTCGTCCCTGAGAAGCGCGTAAACGATGCATGCTTCGGCAACTTCCTTCAATGCATCCTGAACGAAACCGGCAAACCAAAGGTCAGGTGCTTCCGCCAACTTCACCTTTAGTTCACTGACTGCTTCAAGCAAAACTTTTCGGCGGTTCTGAGCCTCGTCCCACTCCTTCCTGTGAGCGTTCTTAATGAGGGCAGCACTTTCGCGAATTAATTGCCGTGCCAACGGCAAGACTTGTTCTCGCAGTTCTTCCTTTCTGTCGAGCCTTCGGCGGATTGAGGTCAATATTTCGCTTAGACTCGCCACTCGGGTTCACCCCACTTTAACTCGTTCTAAACAGCAAGCCCCAAACATGATGGCTTTTGGGACGGGTCAGACGAGAGGCTGTCACAGCCTTTGAGGCAGTTCTGAAGCGTTCTGGAGCAGGTGAACAGCCTCATCCCAACCCATTGGGTTGTTAGTTTGTTCCCAAACTTCCTTGATAGCCCTAACTGCTGCCTCGCTCACGCCTTTCGTCAATAGCAACTGTTGCACCTTTTCGGGTGGATCGTTGGGAGACAAGAGGACGCCAGTGCGTTGGTAGACTTGTTCTCTCAACCAATCTCTGACAGCGCGACCAAATTCCGTTGCTCCTTTTTCATGGAAAGTCAAGACCGCTTGGCGCAACTGAGGGTCGGAGACTTGAACGGAAGTTAACCGTTTCCTGCGTTGGATGTAACGAAAGCCGACAATACTGGCAATAAGCGCAATCAAGAAAACCGCTCCCACAACAGGCAGAAGAGGGGAAGTAGGTTTGGGTTCTGGTGTGGGAGAAACCGAAGTCGGAAGAACTGCGCCCGGCAGAACTCGCACACTGATGGGTTTGGTGGAGGCAAATTTGTATCGTTGTTCCTTCGGGTCAAAGTAGGGGATACGAAAGGGAGGGATGGTCAATTGCCCTTCCTTCTGAGGCACTATCCTCCAAGTGAATTCCCGAACAAACCACAATTTCCCATCTCGCTCCGTTGGCTTCAAATCGGTTCTCGGCAAACCTACCACAGCGTTGGGTAACGAGAGGGTTGGCGGTTGCTCCAAGTTTCTCAAGTTCGCCGTCCCTTCTACCCTCAACTTTACTGTCAGGGTCTCCCCTACTCCTACGGTTTCGGGCAAGACCTCAACTGAGGCGAAAAGAGTGCCAACTAAGTTTTGAAAACCTTCAGGTGCCGGTTGGGGCAACGCTCTCACTTTGACCTCTATAGGGCTCGTTTGAAGTTCCTCTGGAAATGGAGAACCTTGAAGCCTGACGGTGACCTTCGCTCTCCCAATTCTCAATACGCCCTCGCGGAGAGGAAAGAGTGCTAACCGAACTTGCTGCACCTCATAGCCGCCCCGATATGACCTTGAAATTTGCGGGAACTCTTCCAGCCAGAAACCCTCAGTCGAAGGCGCTTCATAAGTCGGCTGACTGGCGAACTCGGCGTTGGCTAACGAAGAGAATTGGAGCGTGTAAACGACTTGCTCGCCGACAAAAACATTGGTCGCAGATACCCTCGCATTTACCTTCACTGGCGGACCAACGGGTTGCTCAGGCTCTTGCGTTGCAGCGCTGACCACAATGCCCTCAATTGTGGGCACAGAGAAGCGTTCTTTCAGGACAGTGACCTGTAGCCCGTCAAAACGAACTCGTCCCAGAACCAAAGGAGCAAGGCGATAAGTGTATGTGATGCGAGTCCAAATCCGTCCCGCTTGCTCAAAGGTTTCTCGGTCGCTGACAGCGCTAAGTTGAACAACCCTATCAGCCCAAAGCGTTGGTAACTCAAACTTGACAGCATCGCCGTAAAGGTCGCCCGGCGCAACTGCTTGGATTTTCAGTAGGAAAATCCCTCCCATCGGGATTTTGGGCTCTTCAAGGTAAACCTTCAAAGTGATGCTTCCCCGCTTTAAAGTGACGCTGCTTCTCAACGGTTGAGCCTCAACGAGGCTCACCATCATAGCGAGTATCATTGCCAAGACAAGCGACTTGATTTTCAAGCAAACTACCAATCCCTTTCCCCATGCCATGGTGCTGTCAACCTCCCCTGCAACTGCTTTACTAAAGGTTTTCGTTCGTTGACGGGAGGAGGCGGTGGAGGTGGCGGCTGCTTTCGCTGTTGTTGATTTGACTGAGGAGGCTTCTTCTGTTGCTGGCGCAGAACCAACTCAAGGTTGAACTTGGCATCCCAGTCGTTAGGTGTCCTTTTGAGGGCAGCGATGTATGCCTTCGCTGCCTCATCCCAACGCTTTTGAGCGAAGTAAAGGTTGCCCAAATTGTAGTAGGTGGCAGCCTGTTCGCGTTTTCGATTTTGAGGGATACCTTTCAAAGCCGAGCGGAGAGCCCGTTCTGCATCTTTGAAACGCCCAACAGCCATCAAGGCAGTTCCTTCGTTGAACTCCAGTATCGGGTGATTGCCCGCGATTTTCTTCGCTTTCTGAAAGGACTTCAGAGCCTTTTCGGGTTCATTTGCCCGGTAAGCGTGTTGCCCTTTTTGGTTCAAGTGCCAAGCCTTCAATTGCCTCAAAGGCTGCCACCATGCTGCCGTTCCTTCAAAGCCAACGAGTAAAATTCCCAAAATCCCGAGCGTGATGATTGCCACTACGCGAACTGCCATCGCTTTCACTCCTCAAGAAAAGGCTACTCATTCCTAAGTATGCCAACCTTCCCGCTGCTTTGAAAGAGTGATTGTGGCTGCAGTGAGGTAAATCAGTGAATTTCAACGATTGCAATCTCTGGTGCGTTAAACCATCGTGGTATTCGGTTGCCAGTAGTTACCCCTTTGGTGACATAAACCCAAGTTGTCCCAATGTCCAACAAGCCATAAGGGTGATGCCACCCGAACTCAGTCTTAGGAATGAACCTCACGCCTGTCAAGTAACTGAACAAGCGGTTAAGGGGCAGCCAAACATGACCTCCGTGAGTGTGTCCTGACAGGATAAGTTTGACGGAATGGCGACGCAAGAAATTCCCGTAGCGTTGCAAGTCAGCCTTTGAAACTGCTGCATGTTTCGTCAGAAACTTTTCCTGCTCAGACGTTGGCATCCAAAAGAGCGTTGCATCAGGATTGTGAGAGAGCAAAACGATGGACACACCTTCAGGGACATTGGAAAACGCTTTATGCCAGTCAGGTTTACCAGCCCACAAATCATCAACACCGACTAAAGCAACAGTGGTTTCGCCTTTCCGCAAAATTGTGCTCTCATTGACTAAAACTCTAATGCCGAGGCTTCGCAAAACCTCAGAAACCTCACCAGCACCAGCCCAATGGTCGTGATTGCCTAAGACGGCAAAAACCCCTAATGGTGCTTGAATCCCATGAAGCGCTGATTTTAAAAACGGAACTGCTTTGCGGTTAATGACAAAATCACCGAGCAGCAGGATAGCATCAGGATGTTGAGCCATTGCATGTTGAACGAACTTTTGAGCCTTATTAACACCGCGTCCTTCAGGACCAATATGGATGTCGCTCAAGACTGCAAACCGAATTGGCGAGGCAAGGTTGAAGGGAATTTGCAGACGCGTGATTTCCACGCGCTGTGCAGAGATTAACCCCAGCACTAAGACCAGTAGCAGGAGACCACAGGCAAAAAGAAATGCTCTCATCCTGAACTTTCCCCCATTTTTGCTGCTTGGCATGTGTTTAGGAATGATGGCGCGATTTCTGTGTCCTATCGGGGGGAGAGGAACAAATTGGCTCCGGGGGCAGGACTCGAACCTGCAACCCGCGGGTTAACAGCCCGCCGCTCTGCCTGTTGAGCTACCCCGGAGCGGTCGTGAGGCATTTTTATAATGCCACAAAGTTTCCTGCCTGTCAATATTTCTCGAGTATGTTCGAAAATGGTGTTATAATGGGGTGATGAGGTGAGGAAGGATGGAAGGAAGGGCAAGGATGAGACTGACGACAATTCCAATTCATCAAATCCTTTCC
>Ga0080004_1129050_pt1 | contig 28109 bp, 31 predicted proteins | sample WasSprMetagenome_FD_69207 | JGI IMG/M metagenome (GOLD analysis project Ga0080004, IMG submission 69207) | Sulfidic aquatic microbial communities from Washburn Spring, Yellowstone National Park, USA - WS (SPADES assembly) (version 2) | ecosystem: Environmental > Aquatic > Thermal springs > Hot... | reverse complement strand
TCAAGAGCAAGAAATTAAAGAAAACAAATACAAAATTCAAGTTATTCCAGTTTGGAAATGGATGCTAAGCGAGCATTAATCAAAAACCTGGCGACCTAAAAAGAAGTTGTTTAGACATTTCTCTAGCAAAAAGAGAATTGAAATGGAAGCCAAAATATAATTTAGAAAAAGGTTTGAGAGAAACTATAAAATTTACTTCATAAAAATGGAAGAAAAAATAATTCATTGTCCTATTTGCGAAACTCCTACTGATGCGAAGGCTTTTTTACAAACTTACATTTCTCCTTATAACAATCAAGAGTATAAAATGTATGAATGTTCAAATTGCCAACTCCAATGGTGGGAGCCATTAAAAATGATTCCAAAATTTTATGAAAAGGAGGTATTCGAAAGCTACATTTCATACCACGAAGGATTGAGAAAGCTTCCCAGTTGGTGCGAACCATTTTTTAAGTATTTTCCGAAAAATAAAAAAGGAAAACTTCTCGATGTAGGTTGTGGTGATGGTATTTTTCTTAATCATGCTAAAGAACAAGGTTTTGAAGTATGGGGTATAGATTTTGATAAGAAATCGATAGAGGCTATTAAAAGAAATTTTCATATAGAGACGGTCTTTCCAATGAGTCTTGAAGAATTTTATGAGTATGCAAAAAATAAAAATTTAAAATTTGATGTTATTACTTTTTTTGAAGTATTAGAACATCAAGATAACCCACGAAATTTTCTGGAAATGGTTAAAGACATTTTAAATGAAAAAGGATGGATAGCAGGAAGTGTGCCAAATCGAGAAAAATTGTTTGCAGAAATTGACTGGAAATATTTTCACGGCGATTATCCTCCGCATCATTTTTTAAGATTTTCAAAATTGACTCTAGAAAAAATATTCAAACTCAATAATTTTTCCCATATAGAAGTTTATTGTTTAGATCTCTCTTTATTGGATGCTATTCCTTATATTGAAAAGAGGTTATTCGGAAATTTAGATACTATGAAGGTTGGACTTAAAACTAAAATCACCAAAGACGAACGAAAATCAAGAGCGTATAAAGTAGAAGATCTCGAAAATTTAAAAAAGAGTGGGGTGAGATTGTTAAAGGTTCTAAAATTTATTAGAAATCTTGTCTTATCTCCTTTTGTTCTACTTTATATTAAAAAATTGAAAGAAAATGGGCCAAATTTATATTTCCAAGTTCAAAAATAATTTTTTTAATCATGACTCCAAAAAGGATAATGTTCATTATTAACAATTTAGGAGGAGGTGGCGCAGAAAGAGTAGTAAGTAATCTTTGTAAAGGAATGGGGGGCTATGAAAAATATGGTATTATCTTTGAAAATATTGTAGAGCAGAAGGTAGAGGCCACCGTAATTTCTATAGAATCTCCTCCTTCAAAAAATATTTTTAAAAAAATTTTAAAGTTTTTCGTGAGATTTTTCAAAATCAAAAAATTAAAAAAACAAAAAATAAAACCTGATTACGCAATTAGTTTATTGGAACCTTGCAATTTTCTAAATGTAATAACAAAGAGCAAAGAGAAAACAATTCTTTCTTTTCACTCACATTACAGTGTAAGTTTTCCTGAAGCCCTTTCTTTTACTCAAAGCTTATCAGGAAAAATACTTTTTTATATTTATAAAACGGTCTTTAAGTTTCTTTACAATAGAGCTGATGTTCTTGTTTCAGTGTCAAGAGGTGTTGCGCAAGATCTTATTAAGAATTTTGGATTAAATCCAAACAAAATGAAAGTTATTTATAATCCTTTTCCCATCGAGGAAATAGAAAAACTTTCTAAAGAAGAATTGGGAAATTATGAACCCATTTTTAAATATCCAGTTCTCATAAGTGCAGGAAGATTAACAAAGCAAAAGGGACATTGGTACCTGTTAAGAATTTTTAAAAAGTTGAAAGAGAAATATTCAAACTTAAAATTAATCATTCTTGGTGAGGGAAAATTAAAAGATTATCTAGTTGAGTTTTCACAAAATCTTAATTTGAAAACCTTCGTTTGGGACAGAGATACTCTTTCAGATAAATTTGATGTTTATTTTTTGGGATTTCAGAAAAATCCTTTCAAATTTATTTCAAGGTCAAAAATTTTTGTTTTGCCTTCTCTTTGGGAGGGATTTGGGAATGTTTTGGTTGAAGCTATGGCTTGTGGGATTCCGGTAGTGTCTTCTGATTGCAAAAGTGGTCCAAGAGAAATAATAGCACCTGAAATTGCTCTTGATGAAAGAATAGAAAAGCCATTTTTTGGAGAATATGGAATTTTAATTCCTCCTTTTGAATCAAAATTTAAATCGCCAGAAGAGACATTAGAAGAGAAAGAAAAAATGTGGATTGAAGTTTTGGAAAAACTTTTGAATGACGAAGAATTAAGAAAAAATTATTCCATAAAGGCAAAACAGAGATCGAGAGATTTTACACTCGAAAAAATTGTAAGGGAATGGGAAAATATTTTTCAAAATTAAATGAATATGAAAAATAACCCAAAAGTTTCAGTCATTATTCCAACAATTGGAAGGGAAAGTTTAATTGAAGCCTTAGAAAGCGTTTTAAATCAAACTTACAAAAATTTGGAAATAATTATAACCGATGATACAGAGGAAGGAAAAGTGAGGGCAAAAATTGAAAAGTATTTAAGTGATCCAAGAATTAAATACGTAATCAACAAAAAATATAAACACGGACCTACCGGGAATAAAAATAATGGATTAGATCAAATTACTGGAGAATATTTTACATTTTTAGATGACGATGACGTTTTATTTCCCAATGCGATTGAAGAACTTTTGAATTGCGCCTTGAAAGGAAATTACGGAATGGTTTTTGCAAATTGTGTTGATAATGTGAAAAGAGAATTTACTGGAAAACATTACGGAAAAAGCGAAGAGGTTTATTACAAAGATATGCTTTGTGGAAAATACGAAGGAGAATATTTTGGAATAAATAAAACTTCGCTTTTAGGAAAAGATAGATTTAATGAAGAATGTTGGGGAGGAGAAAATTTGTTATGGATGAAGCTTTGGAAAAGAGCTGAAAAAGGTTTTTATTTACATAAACCCTTAAGAGTATATTCTGTTTCAAATCCAGATAGAGTAACCTTTGTAATGTTTAAAGAGGCAAAAAGGAGTTATTTAAATTACTATTTGTACTTGAAATCTTTTGGTGAGGATATTTTAAATTCGTGTCCGAATACCTTCATAAGAGTATTAATTCCGGGTTTCGTGTTCGCGAGCTTGACTGACAAAAAGAGAGAAATGTTAAAGTTAATCTTTAATTTCCGCATTTATAGATACTTTACTTTTTATTTGTATGCCCTACCTTGGATTTTATTTTGTTTGGTTGCTCCAAAAATCTTGATTAAGTTTGTGTGGGCAAAAGCGACTCCATTGAAAAAGACGATAAAAAATTTAATTCTGCCAAGAGGAAAATGAATCCAAACAAAAAAATTCTTTTTATTCTTCCCACTCTTTCGAAAGGGGGTCAAGAAAGAGCAGCTTCGAGATTAAGTTTTGCTTTACCAGGTTCTTTTGAGAAATTTTTAGTGGTGTTTTATAAAGATCGAGTCGATTATCCTTTCAATGGGAAAATTATTTTTTTAAATCTTCCCTTATTTGAAGGATGGATCAAAATTCCAGCTAAAATCTTTCTTTTGTCTACAAAAATTCTCGCTCTAAGAAAAATTAAAAAAGAAATAAAACCCGATTTTTCTTTAAGCTTTGGGCCAGAAGCAAATGTTATGAATGTTTTATCAAATTTCGCTCTCAAAACCAAAACAATTTTAAGCGTTCACATAATAGAAGGGACTTATTTTAAAAATTATCCTTTTCTTTTCAGATGGTTTCATAAACTTGTAATGCGATTTGTTTATAAATTGGCAAATAAAATTGTGGTAGTATCTCAGGGTGTTGCACAAGATTTGATTGAGAATTTTGGCGTAAAGAAAGAAAAGATTGCAGTGATTTACAATTTTCAAGATCTTGAAGAAATAAACAAAGCCTCTTTAGAAGAGTTGGGAGAATTTAAAAATTTGTTTTTAAAAAATAAAGTGGTAATTTCTGTAGGAAGATTAGCGTCCCAAAAAGGATTTCAATATTTAATTGAGGGATTTAAAAAAGTGGTAGAAAAACATCCAGAAACTATTCTCGTGATTTTAGGAGAGGGAAAACTTGAAGAGGAGTTGGAAAAATTGATTGAAAATTTGAATTTAAAAGAGAAAGTTTTTCTTTTGGGATTTCAAAAAAATCCATTTAAATTTCTCAAAAATTCCTCAATTTTTGTTTTGTCTTCAGTTCAAGAAGGATTGCCCATGGTTTTAATTGAAGCAATGGCTTGCGGTTTACCAGTAATTGCGACTGATTGCCCGGGAGGGAATAAAGAGATTTTGGACCCAGATTGTAATTTGAAAGTTGAAAAAATGAGATTAGGAGAATATGGAATTTTAATCCCTCCCAAAAATCCAGAAGAAATTTCAAAAGCAATTTCTCTTTTATTGGAAAATGAAAATTTGAGAAAAGAATATGCAAAGAAATCTTTGGAGAGAGCGAAAGATTTTTCAGTAGAGAAAATTATTCCAAAGTGGTTAGAAATTTTGAAGTGATTGATAAATTTTTAAATATCCTTTAACCATATTTTCTAAATCAAAAATTTCTATTTTTGTTTTTGGCAATCTTGGGTTTTTTATTTTCTCCAAAAATTCTTTTTCGTTTTTGAAAACGCATTCCTTGCCAACAATTTCTTTGTTTCCTCCAACATCAGAAGCTAAAATCGGAACTTGGGCAAAGAGGGCTTCGATCAAAGTAATTGATAAACCTTCATAGCGAGAAAGCAAAAGAAACAAATCGAAGGCTTTTAGATATTTTGAGGCATCTTTTAGCTCACCGATTAAAAATACTTTTTCTTTTAAATTTGTTTTTTCGATCAAACTTTCCAATTTTTTTCTTTCTGGTCCCTCGCCAACAATAATTGCGATTGCTTCAGGTTTTATTTTTAAAATTTCAGGGAAAACATTAATCAAAAATTCGTAATTTTTTTGATAATCTAACCTGCCTATCGATCCGATTAAAAATTTATCTTTTAAATCAATTTTTATTTTTTCTTCAAAAAATTTTCTGGCTATTTCTCTTTCTAAAAATTCTGGTTCTGGAATTCCATTGTAGATTACACCCCCATTTTTTACCAGTTTCAATTTTTTCGCATCTTCTAAATTTTTATTTGAAACAAAAACAGACACATCAACAAAAGAAAGTAAAAATTTGAATATTAACCAATAAATGTGTTTTAGCCAGGGATTCTTTTTGTAGTTTGAATCCAAAATTGAAAGACCATGAATTGTAAAAATAGTTTTTGGTTTTGATTTTGAGATCTTTGCTCCGATTGCGCCAAATAAAGCATTCGTTGAATTGAAATGACAAACATCGAATTTTTCTTTGTCTAAAGATTTTTTGATTTCAAAAATAAAAAATAAGTTGGATAGGGGATTATGACTTCTTTTTAACCATTTAAAATTCACAAATTCAATTTTTTCTTTTTCCAACTTTTCTTTCAAATATTTTCCTTCGCCAAATCCAACTTTAACCTCAATACCATTTTCTTTTAATCCCTTTGCCAACCAAAAAACAGAATTTGTCGCTCCTCCAATATTTCCGTGAGTAATACAAATTAAAACTTTCATTGTCTTATTTTACTTTAATTTTCGCCTCTTTACAAAAATTATTTTTTATTAAAATTCCATTAGGGGACAATTTTGTCCCTTAGAGGAAACGAATATATTGCAAGAGCATTATGAAAAGAAAAACAAAGAAAAAATGGTTTTTTACTGTAGTTGAAGAGGCAATTTTTGGGAAGGGGTGGGAAGATTATGCGGGAGGTAGGATAGAAATCTGGCACAAGGATTATCCTTATGATGTGGAAGAAATTCACCTTATTTTACCTAGAAAATTATTTAATAAAATTCGGGAAGCATTAGATTTTCAAGAATGCGATAAATTTCAAATAGGTGATGTATTTTCAGAAGAATTAGAAAAATTTATCAAGAGAAAAAAATTAAGGCATCGGAAATAGATAATCTCTAAAATTGTAAAATTGATTTCTTATTCTCCTTCGAAAATAGTGGAAAGGTTATGGTAAAAGTATTTTTTGATTTTAACAAGTTAAATTTCACGCGCTAAAATAAACAGAATAACAATACTTGACAAATGATTTTATTTTTATAAAATAGAAGTATACAGAATTGTATACTTTTATTGAAAATTATGAATATTTCTGAAAGATTAAAAATTTTACACCAATCAAGAAAGACTGTTTTTACTCTTGGAGACTTAAAAAGTTTGTGGCAAGAATCTGGACTTAATACAAAAATTATAGCCAAAAGAATGGTAGAAAAAGGGCTGATTTTAAAATTGGCAAAAGGATATTATGCCTTAAGTGAAGAATATAACATTTATGAATTAGCCAATTTAATTATTTCTCCTTCTTACGTTTCCTTCAATTCAGCTTTATTTTATTGGAATGTTTGTTTTCAAGTATCAGATACGGTGAGCTCGGTGGCTCTTATTAATTATAAAAAAGAAATTGAAGATAAAATTTATAAATATTACGCAATGAAAGAAAAATTATTTTACAACCCAAAGGGAATTGTTTGGAGAGAAAATATTTCTGTAGCGAGTCCGGAGAGAGCCATTTTAGACAGTTGCTATTTTGGTTTATTGTTTAATGTGGATCGCGAAGAAAAAATAAATTTTACCACCCTAAGAGAAATTTCTCTATTTTATCCTAAGTCAGTTCAAAGAAAACTTAGGAAAATATATGGTAGTAAAATTTGATATAAATTTGCATCAAAGGATATTAAATAGTTTATTGATTGAGATTTTTAAAAAATTGAATGGAAAGATAGGGTTTAAGGGAGGAAGCTGTGCCGCTCTTTTTTATAATTTAAATAGGTTCTCGCTCGATTTAGATTTTGATATTTTAGAGAAATTAACCTCAAAGGAAATTGATATGGTCAGAGAGATGCTTAGTAAATATGGAACTATTCGAGATTTTTATGAAAAAAAATTTTCAATCTTTTTTCTTTTAGATTGTGGAAAATACTACCCCAATGTTAAAATTGAATTTAATAAAAGGATTTGGAAAAACAATCGTTATAAAATCATTTGGTTTTTGGGAGTGAGAATGAAAATCGCGGACGAAGCCACCATTTTTACTAATAAATTGGTGGCTTTAACTACTCGTCGAGAAACAGTAAGCCGAGACCTTTTTGATGTCTATTACTTTTTGAAACAAAAATTTCCCATCGATGAAAATTTAATTAAAGAGAGAACCAAAAAAGGCTTAAAGGAATATCTCCGGTTTTTAATTTCATTTATTAAAAAAAATTATACCGAAAAAAACATTCTTCAAGGATTGGGCGAAGTTTTGGAATCTCAACAGAAAGAATGGGTAAAGAAAAATCTAATCCAGGAAACGATTAAAGCGCTGGAAAAATTAATCTAAAATTTGGAATTAAATTTTTATTTAGAGAATTATTAATTAGTCTTTTTTAAAAAACAACTGAAAAGTTTTCAGCAAAATTTTTAAATCTAAAAATAAAGAGCGGTTTTTGATGTAATAGGAGTTTTATTGAAACGCATTTTCAAATTTTAATTTTTTTTAAACTTTTAGAAAATTAAAATTTTAGTTTGACAAAAAGATTTGTTTTTTATAAGATTTTATACTTTGTCAAAAATGTATAGCGGTAAATTCTTTTTCAAAATTCCTCTGTTGTTAATTTTTCTTTTTAGCCTGCCTTCTTTAGCAGATACTCCCAAAAAAGCTTTTTTCCCTTACCAAGAAGAAGTTTTTTTTCAAGGGAACACTTTAGTAGCTCAAAATTTAATTTTGGAAAAAGATTCTTTAGGTCAAAAAATAAAAATTTTTGCTATCGTAACTGGTTATTCGTCAACAGAAGAAGAAACGGATGATAGTCCTTTTATAACCGCATCTGGAAAATCTGTCCAGGACGGAATAATAGCTAACAATTTCTTCCCCTTTGGGACAAAAATTAAAATTCCTGAATTGTTTGGAGATAAAATTTTTGTGGTAGAAGATAGAATGAAAAAAGGTAAATTAAAGTCTCATTTTGATGTTTGGTTTGACGAAAAAGAGAAAGCAAAAAATTTTGGAATAAATTTTACTTGGGTAGAAATTGTTGAATAAAAAGAAAACTTGCATTTTAAAGAAAAAAAGTTTAAAATTGTTTTAATGGAAAAAATTACTGAAAAAACTACATTAAAAGAAATTTTAGAACATCAAGAATTAATAAAAATTTTGGAAGATTTTGGAGTTCCTTGTTTGTTTTGCCCTTTCTCAAAAATGGAAATGGAAAATTTAAAAATAGGAGAAATTTGCAAAAGTTATAACATTGATGCAAAAAGGTTGATCCAAAAATTAAACGAAAAAATAAAATGAAAAAAGAATTAGCAAAAAAAATTTTAATTTCATCGTTTGCCATAATCACTGTTTCTGCTCTTTTGGGAACTTTGATTTTGATAATTCCCCAGAAAAATCAAAAGGGAGGAAATTTTTTAGCCGAAAAAGCAATAACTCAAATAAATAAAATTTTAGCTCCTTTCGGAAAAACAGCTCAACTAATATCTTTTCAAGAGGAATCTCAGGGGTATAAAGTCAATTTTAAAATAGACGATAAAGAATATTCTGTTTTTATGACAAAAGACGGAAAATACCTTTTTCCTACAGAAGCAAATTTAATGACACAAGAAGAACCTGGAACTAGTACTCAATCTCAAAACAACGCACAAAATCAGCCTTCAACACAGAATCCTGAAAAAAGAGAAAAACCAGATGTGAAAGTTTTTGTAATGTCTTACTGTCCTTTTGGATTACAAATGGAAAAGGCCATTTTGCCCGTCTGGAAATTGTTAAAAGATAAAGCTGACTTTGGCATTTATTTTGTGGATTATATTATGCATGGAAAAAAAGAAATGGAAGAAAATTTAAGACAGTATTGTATTGAAAAAGAACAAAAAGAAAAATATTTATCGTATTTGGAATGCTTCGTTAAGGAGGGAAATTCAGAAAATTGTTTAACACAAGCTAAAATTGATAAAAATAAGTTAAAAAATTGTCAAAGCTCGACTGACAAGGAATTTAAAATTTCAGAAAATTTCACTGAAACGGGCTATCCTCCTTTCAATGTTCATAAAGATTTAAATGAAAAATATGGAGTTAAAGGTTCCCCTACTTTAGTCATTAATGATAAGGTAATAGAAGTTTCAGAAAGATCGCCTGAAAAAATAAAAGAAGTAATTTGTAATGCATTCTTGAACCCTCCAAAAGAGTGCCAAGAAAAGCTTTCCGATGAGGTTTTATCTCCAGGTTTTGGAATGACAACGGGAAGCATAAGTTCGGGCAAATGTGAATAAAAAATTATGAAAAAAGTTAAAATTTATACGGCTCCAGGATGTCCTTTTTGTGTTTTAGCAAAAGAATATTTAAAAGAAAAAGGGGTTGAATTTGAAGAAATCGATGTTTCAAAAAATGAAAGAGGAATCAAAGAAGTAATTGAAAAAACAGGGCAATTGGGGGTTCCAGTTTTGGAAATTGATAGTGAAATTGTGATAGGATTTGATAAAGAAAAAATTGATCAAATTTTAAATTTAAAATAAAGGCCGTTTAAAAATTAGAAATTAGAAATTAAAACTATGAAAATAAAAGTTGCAATTAATGGTTTTGGAAGAATTGGAAGACCTGTTTTTAAAAGAATTTTAGAAAATCACCCAGATTTGGAAGTAGTAGCAATCAATGACCTTTGTGATACCAAAACTTTAGCTCACTTGTTAATGTACGATTCAGTCTATGGTCGTTATAAAAAAACGGTAAAGTTTACAGAAAAAGAGTTATTAATTGATGGAAAACAAAACGGGAAAAAAATTTTAGTTTTTGCAAAAGAAAATCCAGCAGATTTACCTTGGAAAGATTTGGATATTGACATTGTGTTAGAGTGTACTGGTCGTTTTACAGATTTTGAAAGCGCAAAAAAACATTTGAAAGCTGGGGCAAAAAAAGTGATAATTTCTGCGCCATCTAAAAATCCAGATAAAATTCCTTCTTTTGTTTTGGGAGTGAATGAAGATAAATGCGACCCTTCAAAGTTTGATATTTGCGATATGGGTTCTTGTACTACTAATTGTTTAGCTCCGATAGCAAAGGTTTTACACGATAATTTTGAAATCGAAAGGGGTTTTATGAGCACTGTTCACGCTTACACTAACGACCAAAGAATTTTAGATTTAGCTCATAAAGATTTAAGAAGGGCGAGAGCTGCTGCCTTAAATATCATTCCTACCACAACAGGAGCTGCAAAAGCTATTGGTAGAGTTTTGCCAGAACTTGAAGGAAAATTAGACGGAATCGCTTTTAGAGTTCCAGTGCCAACAGTTTCAGTTTTAGATTTAATCTGTGTGGTAAAGAAAGTTACAACAAAAGAAGAAGTAAATTTTGTATTAAAGAAAGCTTCTCAAGAAAAAAGATTACAGGGAATTTTGGGAGTAGAAGATGCTCCTTTAGTTTCTTCAGATTATATAGGAAATAGTTTTTCTGCGGTAGTTGACGCTGGACTAACTCAAGTAAACAAAAATTTAATAAAAGTAGTTGCTTGGTATGATAACGAATGGGCGTACTCCTGTAGATTAGCAGAATTTGCTGAGTTTTTAGGAAAAAAATTGAAAAAGTAATGAAAAAGAAAAAAACTAATCAAAAACCATTAACGTTGGATAAGTTAATAGAATATAACCAGAAAGTTTTAATTCCTTTTTTAAAAGAAAATTTTATCACAAGGAAAGAATTTCAAGAACTTAGAAATGAAATCCTTACTCATTTTGATGTAATTCACAAGAAATTGGATGTACTCTTAACGGAAAAAACAATAAGAGAATATCACGAAAAAAAAAGAAAGGAAACTCTGGGCAATTTATCATTAAAGCTTTAAAAGAGCATCAAATTCTATCACAAAAGGAATTGGAAGAAATCAAAAAGTTAGAAATATTTTAGAATAAAAATAAAAACCTGCCTTTTTCTAGTATTTCTTGAATTAATTTTATTTTCATTTCGTCCTCAACAATTTCCCATTCTATAACCAACCCCGTAATCATTCTAGACTGAATCACAAACCTTGTGTAAAAAGGCTCGTTATTAGTTTTTTCCTAAACATTTAAAATCGCTTCTTTCATTGCGATTAAAAGAGAATCTTTTCCTCTTCTTACTATTTTTTGTTCTTTTTCTTTTTCTGTCGTTTCTTTCCATTCTTTTAAAAGTTTCCTCCAATTTAAAACTTTTTCATTTATTACACTTCTTTTCATTCCTTCACCGCCTCTTTTTTATTCTCTAATCAAATTCTATCAGATTTTTTTTCTTTTCAAATCAAAACTTTTTCCCTTTCAACAGGAGAAATTATTTCGTGAGAATTTTTTAAAAAATTATTTTTCTTCTATTTTTTTTCTCAGGTCCTCAATAAGCTTTGCGACAGTATCTTTTCCACCTAAACCAAAGGCTAATCCAAAACCTAAAGATAACGCAAAGATAACTCCGTAAATTATTGCGTTCACCAATTCCCTTGCAATACCAAGCTGAAGCAAAATGGCAAAAACAGCAAAAACGTATATTGAAACTTTCACAATTCCTTCTACAATTCCTACATAATTTGTTCCAATCTTTTTTGCACTAGCTTTTATTATCTTTCCTAAAATGTCGCTCGCTACAACAGCTACAATGAAAATAATTACAGCTACTACTAAATTCGGTAACCAAGCTAAAATTCTTCCTAAAAATTCACTAAATTGATTCAATCCCACAATTTCTACTGCTGCCATCAAAAACACTATCACCAAAATCCATTTAATAATTTCACCGCAAAAATCTGAAACTGAAACTTTAATTTCTGCTTTTTCTAAGGCTTCTTTCCATCCGCTTTTTTCAAAAATTCTATCCAATTTTAAAGCGTTCAATATTTTTACCACCAATTTCTTAATCCAAACTGCTACAAACCAACCAACAATAAAAACTATAATCGCTGCCAAAAAATTCGGCAAAAATTCAACTATTCTCTGCCAAGCAAGATAAAATACATTCATAGTAACTTCTAACCAAGCTGACACGGTATTTTTATTTAAATTTATTTTTTATTTTCGACCTTTAAGAAATTTTAGTGGACCTAGGCAGAATCGAACTGCCACCTCCGCCTTGCAAAGGCGGCGTTCTCCCGTTAAACTATAGGCCCACTTGTCGCTCGTCTCCCCAGCGCTATCGCGCTGGCGCCCTTTCAGGGCTTCGGCTCGCGACCCATAGGGGAGACACCTTCGGTTTCTCCCCTCTGGCGCTTCGCTATTTCGCAAAGCGAAATCAACTTCGCTCTCATCTTCCTTTTTTCTCTTTTGTGGGTGGCGGAGGAATTGAACCTCCGACCTCCATTTTATCAGAATGGCGTTCTACCACTGAACTAGCCACCCTTTAATATAAAATTTTAAATATTTTATCAAGAATTTTCAACTTCTGCTTTTTTTAAAATAAACATTTTCCTGTTAACTGGATATAAAAAATGGTATTTAAATTTAATTTCTTTTTCAAGTACTAATTCTAAATTTAAATTTTTAAAAATATCTCGCCACTCTTGATCCTTAGGAAAAAAGAATTTTTCTGTTTTTCCAAAAAACAAATTCCAAGTAATAAAATGTATCCAGCAAAAAATTTTCTGAAAAAAATTTTCTGGAACATCTTCAAATAAAATCAAAAATTTACCCACTCTCTTTGCTTCCTTTAAAAGATGAATAGGATCTTTAGTATGGTGCAAAACAAAACTTATTAAAACTCCATCGAAAAAATTTTCAGAAAAAGGAATGTTTTTTCCGTTAAAAACTTGAAAAGGAATTTGATGAATTCTTGTATCCCGAACATCTAAACCAAAAACTGAAAAATTGTATTTTGAAATCAAAATTTTTGCCAAATTTCCATTTCCACATCCCAAATCTAAAATTTTTTTATTTTCTTTAAAAAATGAAGAAATTTCTTTTGCTTGAAGTTCTTGAGCTTTTTGATAAAGATTTAAAAAGATGTTATAAAATTTTCTCATTTTGATTTTCCAAAATTACCCCAAAGAATCTCAAGATTAAGTTTTTCTATTGTTTTTGGAGAAAGAGAAATTGAAGCTTTCCAGTCTCCGCTGTTTAAAATTATTTCTTTTTGTTTTTTTAAAGAAGCGTCTGCTAAAGTTTTAATTTTCCAGAAAATTCCCAAAGGTAATACAGAACCTAAAGCTATTCCTTTTAATTTCTTTTTAATTTCTTTTTCGCTTGGAAGTGAAATTTTCCTCCCGAATTTTTGTAAATTTTTGAAATTTACTTTTTGATCAGCTCTTAAGTTTAAAATAACAAGATTTTTGTCTATTTTTAAAACCAGGGTTTTTACCACTTTTTTAGGCGAAACCTTTAAGGTTTTTGATTTATCCAAAGCGGTATAAACTTTTTTATGATTTAAAATTTTATATTTTATCTTTTTTTCATCTAAAAGTTTTAAAAATTTTTTTGAAATTGCCATTTATTTTAAAAACTTAAATTATTTAAAAGACCTTTCTCTTCCATTTCTAATCCTTTTTGGGCTGCTTTTTTTTCTGCTTCTTGCTTTGAAAACCCTTTACCTTTCGAAATTAAATTTTCTCCAATGTACAAACCAACTACAAAAGTTTTTTCATGTTCTGGACCAAATTCTTCTAAAACTTTGTAAATTGGAGTAATTTTGAATTTTTCTTGAATTAACTCTTGAAACTTTGTTTTTGGGTCCTCAAACATTTTTTTTTCTAAAATTTTTGGCAAAAGATAAAGTAAATTTTTTTCTAAGAAACTTTTACAAAAATCTAAGCCAAATTCTAAATACAAAGCTCCTAAAAAGGCTTCGAAAGTGTTTGCTAAAATCCTTTCTTTTGCTTTTCCCTGAGACTTCTCTTCCCCCTTTGACAAAAGTAAATAATTCTCAAAACCAAGTTTTTTGGATACATCAGCAAGCATTTTTGAATTGACCAAGCTTGCTCTTATTCTTGTAAGCTCTCCTTCTGACTTTTCAGGAAACGCTTTAAATATATAATCTGTAGTAATTAATTCTAAAACTGCATCTCCTAAAAATTCTAATCTCTCATTGCAAGGATAAGGAAAATTTGGGTTTTCGTTTAGAAAAGAACGATGACAAAAAGATTCAATAAGAAGAGATTTGTTTTTAAAAAAGATTTTTAAGTTTTTCTCTAAGTTCTCGAAATTTTTCATTTTTCTTTTTCGATATCTTCCAATTGTTTAAAAACCGCCCCCAAAACTCCGTTAATAAATTTGCCAGATTTTGGCCCTCCAAATTCTTTTCCTAATTCTATTGCTTCATTAATGGATACTTTTGGAGGAACTTCTTTTTTGTTTCCAAAAATTAACTCAAAAGCTCCAATTCTAAGAATGTTTAAATCTACGAGACTCATTTGATCCTTTGGCCAATGAGGTGCAGCCAAATTTAAAATTTTGTCAATTTTTTCTAAATTTTTAATTACTCCTTCAACTAACTCTGAAACGAAAGAGGAGTCTTTTATTTTAGCACTTTGTAGTTTTCGGTTTAAAATTTCTTTCCAATCCCTTTTTCCTTTGTGAAAACTCCACTCATATAACACTTCTAAGGCTAAAATTCTTGAAAGGTGCCTCTTTCTCATAAAATTAACTTTAATCTTTTTTCTTTTCTTTCTCTTTGATTTCTAATATTTTTTTTTCTTTATAAAATCCACAAAATGGACAAACTATGTGAGGAAGTTTTTCTTTGCCACAATTTTCACACTTAACCAATTCTTTCTCTTTTAAATAATAGTGCATTTTTCTTCTTTTAGCTTTAGAACAAGAATGTCTTTTTTTTGGAACTGCCATAATAAGGAATTTTAAATAAAAAAATGACAAAAATCAACAAAATTTGTTAAAATTTAAAAATGCCAAGGATAAAAAATATTAAAGCAAGAGAAATTTTAGATTCTAGAGGAAATCCTGCTTTGGAAGTTGAAGTGGAAACTGATTTTGGAAAATTCTTAGCTTCAGTACCCTCTGGGGCTTCGAAAGGAAAACATGAAGCAGTTGAGTTAAGAGATGGAGGAAAAAGATTCTTCGGAAAGGGAGTAAAGAAAGCAGTAAAGAATATAAATGAAATTATTTCAAAAAAATTGAAGGGTTTTAATATTACAAAGCAAAAAGAAATTGATCAAGCATTGATAGAATTGGATGGAACAGAAAATAAATCAAAATTGGGGGCTAACGCAATTTGTGGAGTTTCTCTGGCAGTTTGCAAAGCAGGAGCTGGAGTAAAAAAAATTCCGCTTTACAAATACATTAGAGAACTTTACGACTTACGACTTACGACTTACGACTTGCCGAGGCCTTCATTTAATATCATAAATGGTGGAGTTCATGCAGGGAACGATTTGGATTTTCAAGAATTTATGGTTTGTCCGAAAAGAAAAAATTTTTCTGAGAACTTAAGAATTGGGGCCGAAATTTATCATAAATTAAAAGAAACCATTTCAAAAAAATACGGAAAATTGGCAACAAATTTGGGAGACGAAGGAGGTTTTGCTCCTCCGATTAAAGATCCAGAAATTGCAATTAAATTAATTTTGGAGGCAGCGAAAAGTTTAAATTATCAAGATAAAATCTCAATTATTTTGGATGTCGCTGCCTCTCAATTTTTTGACGGGAAAAAATACAAAACAAAAATTGGGAATTTTTCAGGAAAGGAATTAGCAAATTTTTACTTGAAATTGATTAAAAAATATCCGATCGAAGGAATTGAAGACCCATTCGCCCAAGACGATTTTGAAAGCTGGCAAAATTTTTCTTCCTACTTCCAACTTCCTTCTTCCAACTTCTTGATCATCGGTGACGATTTAACAGTTACTAATCCAAAGAGAATAAAAATGGCAAAGGAAAAAGGTCTTTGCAATGCAATCATTGTTAAAATAAATCAAATCGGAACGGTAACTGAGGCAATAGAATCAGTAAAATTGGCAAAATCTTTTGGTTGGAAAATAATGGTTTCTCATAGGTCTGGCGAAACTACTGATGATTTCATTTCAGATTTTGCTGTGGGAATTGGCGCAGATTTTATTAAATCAGGAGCTCCGGCAAGGGGAGAAAGGGTGGCAAAATATAACAGGTTGTTGAAAATTAAAGAAGAATTAAAAAATCAAAAATTCTGATATTTGCACATTTGCGCAAATGTGAAAATGTCAAAAAAAATAATTTTAATTGTTATCGATGGATTGGGGGATGAACCAATCCCTCAATTGGGAAACAAAACACCTTTGGAGGCAGCGAAAACTCCAAATTTTGATTTTTTGGCAAAAAACGGAATTTGTGGCCTAGTTTTGCCATGGCATGAAAAAGGGAAATTACCAACTTCAGAAGATACTCATTTGGCAATTTTTGGTTATAATCCCAAAAAATCAAATCCTGGAAGAGGGGTTTTGGAAGTTTTGGGAATTGGGGAGAAAATTAAAAAAGGAGATGTTTGTTTTAGAGGAAATTTTGCGACAGTTGATGAAAATTTAAGAATAATTGATAGAAGGGCAGAGAGAATCGAAGATACTGAGGATTTGATTAAGGGTTTAAACAAAATAAAAATTAAAGGAGTAAAAGTGATTGTGAGAAAAGCTTTTGGACATAGAATTGGAATAATTTTTAGAGGGGAAAATCTTTCAGCAAAAGTTTCGTCGAACGATCCAAAAAAAGTTGGAGTTGAAGTTTTGAAAATAAGGGGAGAAAAAAGGATGGTTAAAATCTTGGAAGAATTTTTGGAAAAGACAAGAGCGATTTTGGAAAATCATCCAAAGAATAAAAAAAGAATAAAAGAAGGAAAATTGCCAGCAAACTATATTTTATTAAGAGGGGCAGGAAAATTTAAAAAAATTGAAAGTTTTAAAAAAAAATATGGGCTAAAATCAGGTTTCATTGCTGGGGGAACTTTGTACAAAGGTATCGGAAGATATTTGGGAATGGAGGAAATAAAAGTTAAAGGCGCAGATGGAACGATAAAAACCAATTTGAAAGGAAAATTTTTAGCGGCAAAAAAAGCAATCAAAAATTACGATTTTATTTTCTTACACATTAAAGCCACCGACAATTTAGCAGAAGATGGAAAATTTTTAGAAAAAAAAGAATTTATTGAAAAAATTGACCAAAATTTAAAGCCGATTTTGAATTTAAAAAATGTATTGATTGTAGTTACTGGCGACCATTCTACTTGCTCTCTAAAAAAGAACCATTGTAATCTTCCAACCCCAATTTTGATTTACGGAGCAAAGAAAGATGGTTGCGAAAAATTCTCAGAAAGAGAATGCAAAAAAGGAAAACTGAGAATTTTAAAACAAATTAATTTAATGAAAAAAATTTTTACATTGACAAAGGTAAAATAAAAAAATAAAATTGGATAATTATGGAAAATAAAATTGAAAAAGTTCAAAAAAGAGATGGCTCCATAGTTTCTTTTGATCAAAACAGAATTACAGAAGCAATTTTTAAAGCTTTAACTGCTTCTGGAGAAGGTGATGGGAAAAAATCAAAAAAACTTTCGAATAAAGTTGTTCAAATTTTAAACAGACGCTTTAAAAAAGGAGAAATTCCTCATGTGGAACAAATTCAAGATATCGTTGAGGAAGTTTTAATTTTAGAAGGTTTAGTAAAAACAGCAAAAGCTTACATTCTTTATAGAGAGCAAAGGAGAAGGATTAGGGAAGCAATCAAAGTTTCCGAAGAAGCAGTAGATAGATTGGACCAGTATATTGAAAAATTAGACTGGGAGGTTCAAGAAAATGCAAACATGGCCTTTTCTTTGCAGGGACTGAACCATTATGGAGTTTCTTACATTATCAAAAAATATTGGCTAAACAAAATCTATCCTCCAGAAATAAGAGAAGCTCACGAATCCGGAGATTTTCACATTCATAATTTGGATACCCTTGGACCATACTGCGTAGGATGGGACCTTTATGATCTTTTGATGAAGGGTTTTGGAGGAGTTCCGGGGAAAGTTGAATCAAAACCAGCAAAACATTTTGATACTGCTTTAATGCAATGCGTTAATTTTCTTTATACATTGCAAGGTGAAGCCGCGGGTGCTGTGAGTTTTTCAAATTTCGATACTCTTTTAGCTCCATTTATTAGATATGACAACTTGAACTATCAACAAGTAAAACAAGCTTTGCAAGAATTTTTATTCAATATGGCTATACCCACTCGCGTCGGATTTCAAACGCCATTTTCGAACATAACTTTAGATTTAAAACCTTCTCCAGTTTATGCAAAACTCCCTGTAATTATCGGTGGAAAACCTCAAGACAAAACTTATTCTGAATTCGAAGAGGAAATGAAAATTTTTGACAAAGCCCTTTACGAAGTTTACATGGAAGGAGATGCAAAAGGAAGGCCATTTCATTTTCCAATACCCACGATTAACATCACAAAAGATTTTCCTTGGGAAGAACCCGCCTTTGATGGAATTTTTGAAGCCTCGGCAAAGTACGGAACGAATTATTTTGCAAATTACATAAATTCTGAAATGAAACCTGAAGATGTCCGTTCGATGTGCTTGGAAGCAAACGAAGAGATTTTAATTAGGAATTCAAGGAAAATAAAACGACTTTCAATCAAAGAAGTAGCTGAAAGTTACAAAGATGGTGAATTTGATGAAGAGGGATGGGCGGAATGTAAAAAAGAAGGAAATTTAGAGGCTTTATCTTTGAACCCTCAAACTTTAAAATTGGAATGGATTCCAGTAAAAAGATTTTTGAAAATCAAAGATGACAAAGCTGTGGAAGTAATTACAGAAGATGGAAAAAGAGCAATATTTTCTATGAAACATCCGATGGCAATCTATGCCTCTAACAGAATTCAGATGAAATTTGCTAAAGATATAAAAATTGGAGAAAAAATTTTGGTAACAAGTTCCCTTCAGCATCTTCAAAAAATAGGTAACTCTGAAAGTAAATTAAAACTCAAAAAGGTTCAACCAATTCCAATTAAGGAAGTAAAACTCAAAAAATATAAGAGATTAAAAGAATTTTATGACATTGAACTCGAAAGAAATCATCTCTTTGTTCATTCTTTAGGACAAATTTCGTTCAATTGTTGTAGATTGCGTCTCGATCTTACAGAACTTTACAATCGAGGGGGTGGAGGACTTTTTGGATCGGGGTCAAAAACTGGGTGTTATGATGAAAAAACTCAAATTTTAACTGAAAATGGTTGGAAATATCTCAAAGATTTGACATTAGAAGATAGAGTATTCACTTTAACTAAAAACAACAGAATTGAGCTTCATTATCTTACGAGACTTTTTGAATACGATTATGAAGGAAAAATGATTCATTTTAAATCAAGAGCTTTTGATTTATTAGTGACCCCAAACCATCGAATGGTTGTGGACCATAAATACAAAGGTAAAAGAATGTTTGTAGAGGCTAAAGATTTTAAACCATATCAGCATTACATTCCAAAAGGAGGAGTTTGGGAAGGAGAAGAAAAAGAATGGTTTGTTTTACCTCCGATTGTTATTTTGCAAAGTGCTGGCCCTCAATCAAAATTTTCCGAAGAAGAACTCCAAACTATCAGGCAATTAAAAAAAGAAGGTAAAACTATTTATCAGATAGCAGAAAGTTTCAATTGCAATCCAGTTACTATTTTCAACATTTGTACCAAAGAAAAGTATGGAAATAGAGAAAGGGTAAGAATAAGATACGAAGCTCCGCCTTTGAAAATAAAGATGGATGATTGGTTGAAATTTTTTGGTTTTTGGCTGGCTGAAGGATCGACCGATAATGAAAAAATTGCAATAGATCATGAATATAGGGTAATAATCTCTCAAAAGAATAAGGAAAAAAGGGAAGAAATAAAAGAAGTTTTAAATCGCTTACCCTTTTCTTACTATGAAGAAAAGAACAATTTAGTAATTTGCAACAAACAGCTTTGGAATTATCTAAGACAATTTGGAAACAAATACACAAAGTTTATTCCAAAGGAAATAAAAAATTTAAGCAAAAGGCAATTGAAAATTTTGTTCGATTGGATGGTAAAAGGAAATGGACATGTGAGAAAAACCAACGGTCAAATAAATTATTGGACAGCGTCAAAAAAGTTGGCAGACGATTTGCAAGAAATAATTTTAAAGTTAGGCTGGCATGCAACGATTAAAGAAAGAAAAAGAAAGATTTCTCAAATTAAAGGAAGGAAGGTAAAAACTAACGTTGTTTACGAAATTGGAGTTCATCGAAAAACAAAACATTTCACTTTCACTCATAAAGAAAGAATTAAAAATCAAATCAGGGAAGTTTATTACAGAGGGAAGGTTTATTGCTGCGAAGTTCCAAACCACACAGTTTATGTAAGAAGGAACGGAAAAGCCACCTGGTGCGGAAATTCAATCGGGGTTGTTACTATTAATTTGCCAAGAATTGGATATTTATCAAAAACAAAGAAAGAATTTTTTGAAAGGTTGGCAAGGGTTATGGATTTGGCAAAAGAGAGTTTAGAAATAAAAAGGAAAGTTTTAGAAAATTTCATTGAAAAAGGACTTTATCCCTATTCAAGATATTATTTGCAAGATATAAAGCAAATGAGAGGGAAATACTGGGCAAATCATTTTTCAACCATTGGCCTTATAGGGATGAACGAATGCCTTTTAAACTTTATGGGAGAAAATATCACATCAAAAAGAGGGAGAAAATTTACCTTAGAAGTTTTAGATTTCATGAGAGAAAAATTGGTGAAATACCAAGAAGAAACTGGAAACATTTATAACCTCGAAGCTACGCCCTCTGAGAGCACGGCATTCAGATTAAGTTTAAAAGATAAAGAAAGGTACCCAGATATTATTACTGCTGGAACAAAGAAAGTTCCCTTCTATACCAATAGCTCTCAACTTCCTGTAAATTACACCGACGATGTTTTTGAAGCTTTAAAACTTCAAGACGAAATTCAGTGCAAATATACGGGAGGCACCATTTTACATATCTTTTTAGGAGAAAGAATGCAAAGCGGGGAAGGAGTGAAAAGGTTGGTAAAGAAAGTTTTTGAAAATTTCAAATTGCCTTATATTACAGTCACCCCCACTTTCTCAATTTGCCCAGTTCATGGTTACATTCCAGGGGAGCACTTTTTCTGCCCAAAATGCACAATAAAACAACCTTGCGAAGTTTATTCAAGAATCGTCGGCTATTACAGGCCAGTTCAGCAATGGAATTTGGGAAAACAGCAAGAATTCAAACAAAGAAAGGAGTTTAAAATTAAAGAATCAACCTTGAAATGAAAATTTTAGGACTCCAAAAGCAAAGCCTGATTGAATACCCAGGTAAAATTTCTGCGGTTATTTTTTTAGGAGGTTGCAATTTAAGATGTCAGTTTTGCCATGTGCCTCACTTGGTCTTACCAGAGGAAATTGAAAAACAAAAGGAAATTTCACAAAAAGAAATTTTTTCTTTTTTAAAAGAGAGAAGAAATTTTTTGGAGGCCGTTGCAGTGAGTGGAGGGGAGCCAACTTTGAATAAAGACCTTCCAGATTTTATTAGAAAAATAAAAAGGCTTGGATACCTAGTTGAATTGGAAACTAATGGAACGAATTCAAAAATGCTAAAATATTTGATTGAAAAGAAATTGATAGATTACGTCGCAACCGATATAAAACACAGGCTAGACAATTTTGAAAAGTACAAAGAAATCACAGGATGGGTTTTGACAAAAGAGATGTTTGAAAATATTAAAAACTCTGTTAAGATTTTACTTTCAGGAAAGGTGGATTACGAATTCAGAACGACGATAATGAAAGAATTTCATAAAAAAGAAGACATCTTGGAAATTTGCAAAGAAATTCAGGGAGCAAAAATTTATTACCTTCAAAATTATCAAAAAAATCATACAATTTCTGGAAAAACATTTACCCCATTTGAAGAAAAAGAAATTGAAGAAATTGTGAAAGAAGGTCAAAAATTCGTAAACATAAAATACAGGAAATATCTATGAGGAATATTGTCATTGAAAAAGGCGATTATTTGCCAATCGAAGAAAGAGAAGTTGAAATTGTAGAAAGGAAAGGAATCGGCCATCCAGATACAATTTGCGATTTGGTTTGCGAGTCTGCTTCGCAAGCTTTGAGTCAGTATTATTTAAAGAGATTTGGAAGCGTTTTACACCATAATTTAGACAAAGGGCTCTTAGTAGCAGGAAGATCTCAACCAAGATTTGGAGGAGGAAAAATTTTAGAAAAAATAAAAATTATCATTGCAGGAAGGGCAACAGACAAAGTGGGAAAAATAAAAATTCCAGCTAAAGAAATTGCTGAAAGAGCAGTTAAAAATTGTTTAATTGAAATCCTCAATTTTTCTTCTGGAGTATTAAAGAATTTTGAAATTTCAATCGATTACAAACCAGGAGCGGCCAATTTGCAAGAAGTATTCAAAAGAAGTGATGAAATTGCTTTAGCAAACGATACCTCTTTTGGAATTGGATATGGCCCTTATTCAAAGGCAGAAAGTTTAACTTTAAAAGTTGCCAACTTTTTGAATTCTCAAAAATTTTTGAAAAAATATCCATTTTTCGGAACTGATATTAAAGTAATGACCTTAAGGAAAAGAGATGAAATAATTTTAACAATTCCAGCTGCTTATATTGATAAGCACATAAAAAATCCAAAGGATTATTTTGAAAAAAAAGAAATGGTAAAAAAGGAAATTGAAAAATTCGTTAAAAAAATTTCAAATTTCAAAAATATTAAAATAGACCATAATACGTTAGATAATCCTAACGCAAAAAGCGAAGGAGAAATTTATCTTACAGTTTTAGGACTTTCTGCAGAACAAGGAGACGACGGTCAAGTTGGAAGAGGAAACAGAGTTTCGGGTTTAATTACTCCTTGTCGAGAAATGTCTTTGGAAGCTCCTGCTGGAAAAAATATCAACCATCCTGGAAAGCTTTACCAAATTTTGGCTCATTTAATTGCTCAAAAAATTGGAAAATTAGAAGGTGTTAAAGAATGTTCGGTAAGAATTTTAAGTCAAATTGGTAAACCCTTAGACGAACCTCAAATTGTAAACGTAAAAGTAATCGCTAATAACTTCTCAAACGTAAAAGATAAAATTTATAAAATCGTAGAGCTAAAATTTAACAAATTAAGAAAAATTCAAATCGATATTGTTAAAGGAAAGTATGAAATTTGCTAAACAAAAAATTTAATTTTTCCACACTTGACAAAAATTTTCAACAATTTAAAATTTTAATAATTTAAAAAGAAATTGGCCCAGTGGTCGACTGGGTAAAACTCTCAAAAAAAGGGATGGCAAAAAAAGGCGGAAAAAAAAAGAAATAATTTTTTCTCCCCCCAAATGTACATTTGGGGGGAGTTTTTGTTTAAAAAACTTTTATGAAAATCGTTCTCAAAACAACAAATATTAAATTAGAAGAAGAAATTAAAAAATTTTTAGAAGAAAAAATAAATTCTTTAGAAAAATTTGCAAAAGATTTTTTTGGTGAAAAATATTGGAATGGTTTTTTTGGAAAAGGAAAGCCTAAAATCGAAGCTTGGGTTGAAATTGCAAAATTGCCAAAACACAAAAAAGGAAAAGTTTTTTATGCAGAATGTCAAATGAGATTTCCTGGAAAATCAATCAGAGCAGAAGCTACAGAAGAAAGTATAGAAAGTGCTATCGAGGAAATAAAAGATGAAATAAAAAAACAAATCATTCAATACAAAGAAAAATTGTTCACTCAATACGAAAAAGGAGCAAGAAAAGCAAAGAAAAAACTCAAAATTTCAAAATAAGCTCAAAAAAGAGGGGGGGCAAAATTAAAGATTTATTTGAAAAGATTTTTTATTTTCTCTCTTAACCGCTATTTTTTAAAAACTCGAGGTAACGTCTTATTTTTCTTGATTTAAGAGTAAAATTGTGTCTGCATTTTTTGCATTTTATTAAGGTGCTATAACTTGTTTTTTTTCCAATCAACACTTCAAACTTAGAGTTACAATATGGACAATGTACTATTTTTATTATCATGCATACCTCCTTTTTTAAATTCCAATTAAAATGCCCCCCTCACCGGGAAACTCTTTTTGAAAGAGATTAAAAAACTCAAAAAGAACCTTCCAGTAAAGAAAGCATTTGATAATGAATAATTTTTTCGTATTTTTTATTTTTACAAAAAAAAATTAAAAAATCAAGTATCTTTATAAAGTTTTCACAATCTTTCTTAAAATCGATCCCGCTATAAAAAGAGAAAAGAAGGTAGAATTTAAAATTCCTAAAACTAAAATCAATGAAAAGAATTTCAAACTTTCTACATTAAATAATAAAATTGCCAAAACAGGGAAAATAGTAACTAAAGAAGTATTCACTTGACGAGTAAAAGTTTGAGAAATCGAAAAATTAATTATTTCTGAAAGATCTTTTGTTTTTCTTTTTAAAACGTTTTCTCTTATTCTGTCAAATAAAACTATAGTATCGTTTATACCATAACCCAAACAAGTTAAAATCGCAATTAAAATAGGAATATTAAATTCTGTGTTGAAAAATTTCCCAAAAATAGCGATTACTCCTAAAAGAAAGGTGGTATTTTGAAAAAGACCTAAAAAAGAAATCGAAGAAAAAACGAATGGCGATAAATTTTTAGTAATTCTTCTAAAAGCGAAAGCAATGTAAACTGAGATTGTAATTAAAGAGAAAATTGTTAACCAAGCTGATTTTCTTTTTAATTCTAAAGAAACAGCAGGACCTACCATCTCGGACCTCACTTCTCTTGCTTCTTTTAGCTTTTCAAAAATTTGCAATTTTTCCTTCTCTGAAATTTCTCGCATTTTCAAAAGAAATCTGTTTTTTTCGGTCTTTTGTATTATTATCTCTCCTAAATTTAATTCAGATAATTTTTGTCTTATTTCTTGAGGACTTGGTTTTTCTTTTTCAAATTCAATCTCAATTAACATCCCTCCCTTAAAATCTAAACCTATTTTAATTTTAAAATAAAAAATCGAAAATACAGAAAAAATAAAAATTCCAAAAAAAATGAAAAGGAAAAGATTTTTAAATTTTAAAAAATTAAAAGTTTTTTCTTCTTTCATATGATTACCTTTTGAATTTTAGGGAAGATTATCATTTTCAAAAATTCTCTTGTCATTACAATAGCAGTAAACATTGAAATCAAAATCCCAAGGGATAAAGTAGTAGCAAATCCTCTTACAAAACTTGTTCCAAAAAGGAGTAAAATTAGATTAACCACTAAAGTGGTTAAATTTCCATCTCTAATCGCTGGCCAAGCTCTCTTGAAACCTTCTTCGAAAGCTTGCGAAAGCGATTTTCCGGTTTTAAGTTCTTCTCTTGCTCTACTAAAAATTAAAATATTGGCATCCACTGCCATACCCAAAGATAACAAAAATCCTGCAATTCCAGATAAAGTCAAAGTAACAGGAATTAATTTGTACAATGTCAAATTTAAAATCGCAAAGAATACCAAACACAAAATTGCTACAAGTCCTGAAAGTTTATAAATTATAATCATAAAAACTACAATCAACAAAAACCCTACCAATCCTGCTTTCAAAATTTTTTCCAAAGAAGCCTTTCCTAAAGTAGGCCCTACAATTTGATAAGAAATCAATTCAATTGGTACAGGTAAAGCTCCCGCATTCAAATTCCTTACTAATTCTTTGGCTTCCTGTAATGTAAATTTTCCTGTAATCTCTGCTTTTCCAGAAGGAATTTTTTCTTTCACTGTAGGAGCTGAAATTAACTTCCCATCTAAAAAAATTGCCAAAGGTTTTCCCACGTTTCTTTCTGTAAGCTCTGCGAAAATTTTTGCTCCTTCATCGTTAAATTCAAGTAAAACTATAGGATTTCCAACTTGATCAAAACCAACTTGAGCTCTTTTTAAATATCTCCCTGTCAAAGGAGTGGATACAAAATCTTCGTCTTTTTTTTCTCTAAACTCTAAAAAAGGAGTTTTCCCAATTTCTTCGATTGCTTTTTGAGGATCTGAAAATCCAGAAAGTTCAATTATTATCCTTTCGCCTTGAATTTGTACTACAGGTTCTCTTACTCCAAAAAAATTCACCCTCTTTTCAATCACATTTTTTAGAGCTTCCATTGCTTCTTTTTTTTCTTTTTCTGGAATCTGACTTAAATTTGCTTGGTATAAAAGCTCTATTCCTCCTTGTAAATCTAATCCAAGTTTAAATTCTTTTTTAGGAAAAAGATTAAATCTAAAAATTTCAGAAAAACAAAAATTCGCTCCCAAAAACAAAACCAAAAAAAATAAAAGCAAGAAAGAAACTTTTTCTTGAAGTTTCATTTTAAATTATTTTAACATTTAAAAATTTAATTTTCAATCTTTACTTCTTGACAAAATTTCGAAAAATTTTTATAATAAAAATATTGCGGGGTGGAACTAAAAGGTTTCTTACCTCCTTTCCTTTTAGTCCCCGTAAGTACGGAGAGGAGTAATCTCTCTCTCTGTGGCCCCGCTTTTTTTAATTTCTTTTTTCGAAAGCAGATTTTAAAGTTTCCTCATCTGCATACTCTAGCTCTCCTCCAGAAGGCATTCCCATTGCTAATTTTGAAATTTTTACAGGAAGGTCTTTTAATTTATTTTCAATAAACATTGAAAGAGTTCTTCCTTTTACCGTAAAATCAAAAGCTAAAATTACTTCCTTAAAATTTGCAAACAGCCCAAATTTTTTTGGGTTTTTAATTCTTTCTTTTATTTCTTCTATATTTATTTTCTTTAAATCTTTTTGCGAAACAGAAGAAATTTCTCCCATAATAAAATACAACCCATTAAAACCTCCTGATTTTTCAATTGCTTCTAAATCTTGTTCTTTTGATACCAGGCATAATTTTGTTAAATCTCTTGCAGGGTTTTCACAAATTTCACACAAAAATTCTTTTTCAGTCGATTTTTTACAGAAAGAACACAATCTCACTTTCTCTTTTAAGTTTTTTAGATTCTCAATCAAATCTTCCAAAAATTCTTTTTTTTGTTTTAAAAGAAAAAAAACAAATCGAGTCGCTGTTTTTTCTCCAATACCTGGAAATTCTGAAAAAATTTCAATCAATTTTTTAATTGTTTTTGGATGCATGAATTAAGTTCCGGAAAAAAATTTAAATAAAAAATTGGAAATTTGATAAACCACGTTCAATCCAAAAAACAAAAATAGAATTAAAATTAAGGTTCCCCATTGGAAAATAAAATTTCTAATGTAAGAAAATTTTTGTGGAAGAAGGTTTAAAAACCAAGAACCATCCAAAGGAGGAATGGGAAAAAGATTAAAAGTTCCCAATAAAAAATTGTAAATTGAAATTAAATAAAAATAAGGATTAGTAAAAAATCTGCACAAAATCGCAAAAAAAATTGCTATTAAATAATTTGAAAAAGGTCCTGCTAAAGCTACTTTTGCCATGTCTGATTTTGGATTTTTAAAATAAAAAGGATTTACAGGAACAGGTTTTGCCCAGCCAAAAACTACTGGAGAACCCATTATCACTAAAAATAAAGGAACAAAAATTGTACCCAAAAAATCTATGTGTTTTAGCGGATTTAAAGTTAAACGTCCTTCTTCTTTGGCAGTAGGATCTCCCAAAAGAAAAGCCATTGAACCGTGAGAAAGTTCGTGAATTGAAATTGATAAAAATAAAACAATTAAAGAAAAAAAGATTGATTCTTCCATAAAAATATGATATCATAAAAAATTATGAGTTCAAAGTGTGAAATCTGTCAAAAAAGAAGGATGAAGGTAAAAAGGAGGGTAAAGCTTCGAGGAAAGTTTAATCCAACTACAAAGAGATTTCAAAAACCAAACCTTCATTATTTTAGACTTCCATCTGGAGAAAAAATTTTGATTTGTTCAAAATGCAGAAAAAAACTTAAAAAAGAAATCAAAATTTAAGGTTCAAATATACACCACTTTTTTTATCTTATAAACCCTTTTCACTGGAGAAAAAATTACCACTTCATCTCCTTCTTTTTTACCCAAAAGAGCAGAACCTACTGGAGATTTAAAAGATATTTTCCCTTGAGCTGGG
>Ga0080004_1096394_pt1 | contig 28122 bp, 31 predicted proteins | sample WasSprMetagenome_FD_69207 | JGI IMG/M metagenome (GOLD analysis project Ga0080004, IMG submission 69207) | Sulfidic aquatic microbial communities from Washburn Spring, Yellowstone National Park, USA - WS (SPADES assembly) (version 2) | ecosystem: Environmental > Aquatic > Thermal springs > Hot... | reverse complement strand
AGAGGAACAAAACTAATGCAAGAATTGGGACAAAAATTCGAAAAAGGAGAGATATACCTTCCAGACGTTATGATGGCTGCAGAGGCTTTTTCGCTTTTAACAGAAGCATTGAAAAGTTCAAAAAATTATGAATATCTCTTAGAAGTTCTAATAAAGACGTGGAGCTCTGCAGGGTTCATTGAACGAACCGATGAAATAATAAAAAGGGATAGACCAAGAATATGGGGCACCTTTGGAGTAGTTGAGAGAGATAAGGGTGTATTTAAAGGAGTGTTTTTTGACGTATACTACTGCCCACATAGACGGATAAGAATTCGGTTATTGTAAAAAAGTTTATATGCTGTATCCTTCTTAAGCTTATCAAATGTGGGAGTATACAGAGCAGCAAAAAAATAAACTAAAAAGCATAGGAGTTAAAAAGGAGCTATTAGGGAGAAAATTCGAGAGTTTAATGGAACGTGAGTTAACGTATAGCGAAATATTAAAAAATTATTCAGATCAAATAAAAATAAAATTAAACAATAAAAAATTTAATTCCTTAAGACGCGTCGAAGATAAAATACGCAAAAAGTTATTAGAGCTCGGATTCATTGAAGTTATTACTCCAACACTTTTATCTCGTGATTCAATAATTAAAATGGGTATTTCAGAAAGCGACCCAATTTGGGATCAGATTTACTGGTTAGAAAACCATAGTAAATGTTTAAGGCCAATGCTTGCTCCAAATTTATATGTGTTAATGAATAGGCTAAGAAAGTTTATATCAAATGTTAAAATATTTGAAATAGGTTCATGTTTTAGAAAAGAAAGAGGTCGAAGACATCTAACAGAATTTACAATGTGTAATGCAGTTATATTCCCTCCATCAAAGCAACCTCAGGATGAGCTGAACGAACTGATACAAGAGTTGATGAAAGTTCTAAATATTAATGAATACAAAATTGTCGATGAATCATCTTCGATATACGGTAAGACTATTGACATAGTGTCCGAAGGCATTGAAATTGCTTCATGTGTAATCGGGCCCGTTGATATCGACGTAAATTGGAAAATAGATAATCATTGGGTAGGTATAGGTTTGGGTCTAGAACGTTTGCTGATGGTTATAAACAAGTCTGAGAAAATTTCAGAATACAGCAAAAGCTTAGATTATTTGGATGGGATATATATTGGAGGCGTATGAGAATGGATAAAGAGGATAAAAACAAATTAGAAAAAATTCTAAACAGCAGTTTAGAAGGAAAAATACCTTCCGAAGCTGAGTTAGCCTACATAGCTAAACTAAATGATATAGATGCAATAAATGCGCTATTATCGACCGCCAGAGAAATTTGTCAGATGAATTTCGGAAATAAGGTCTTTGCATATGGATTTCTTTACATCAGTACTTACTGTAAAAACACTTGTAAATTCTGCCGCTATAATGCGTCAAATCAGGACACTTATAGATACCGAAGAAGCATAGAAGAAATCTTGGATGGGGCAATTAGTCTAAAAAAAGAAGGAGTGCATTTGATTGATATAACTACTGGTGAAGATCCCTACATTTATTACGACCCCAATGGGCGTGATTATTTACTGAATGCGATATCCACAGTTAAGGAAAACGTGGGTTTGCCTATTATGTGTTCTCCTGGAGCAGTTCCTCTTGATTGGCTTACTAAGATAAAAAACGCAGGTGCAAATTGGTTAGCATTATATCAGGAAACATATAATCGGAGGCTTTTTGAAAGTATAAAACCCAACCAAAGTTTTGATTATCGTTTAAAGGTAAAAGAGAGAGCTCGAGATGTCGGTTTGTTAATAGAAGATGGTATATTGCTTGGAATTGGTGAGACAATTGACGACTGTATTGAAGGGATATATAATATGAAAAAATTGGGAGCAAACCAGGTAAGAGAGATGGGATTTGTGCCCTTCGAAGGAGCCGGTATTCAAAATTCGCCACCGTTACTATATGAAATGAAAATTATAGCCTTGATGAGACTTGTACACCAAGATAAACTTATCCCTGCATCTTACGATATCGACGGATTAAAAGGACTACAGCTACGTCTAATGGCAGGGGCAAACGTTGTTACTTCTTTGATACCTAACACAAGATTTCTTGGAGTCGCCAATCCTTACCTAGGTTTAAATGAGAATAAAAGATCGGTTGAACATTTAAAACCTTATTTATCCGAAATCGGGTTAAAATTTGCCCATCTAAATGATTATTTAGAATGGATAGAAAGAGAATCACCGAAGAATAACTTTTAGGCATAAATTTTTTAAGGGTATGCAGCTAATAAATCCTAGGGGGCCTAGTCGAGGTGACTACACAGATTCTAAATCTGTGGAGCCGGGTTCAACTCCCGGGGCCCTCGATCTTAAAAACTTTAATATGCTATAAACATATGCACCAAAAATCTTAAATACGCTACAATTAATCTCCTTTCATGAGACTTTTTGAGGCTAGAACAGAAGAATTTAAAGAGGCCCTGTACAAAGAACTCGACAAACGTCTACAATTAATTTCAGAGATCCTAGAGAAAAGGGGTTCTATTGTTCCAATGGCAGGGAAATGGGCGAATATATCTTTTGTGTCTTTAAATATATTCTTGGTGGCGATGGCAATCGTAATCTGGTTGGAACCCACAATGATCTGGGCTGTGTTTACAATGGTTGTAGTCTACGCGTCTCTTTTAGTTTTTGTGCTGGTTCTAGAAAAGTGGGAAAGGGAGGCATATAAGAGGTGGTGAGTATGAGCGACTCTAAAGCTAACTCGGAGATTATTAAACAAGAGGTTTTAGCTACAGCTTTACCAGCCCTGAAAAACGAGCGCATTTACGGGTATTTGGATTTTATATGGATTCAAGGAGCGTTTGGGATAGGTGCCTGGGCTTTGCTTTTGGGTAGCTTGGCTGGTCTCACGGTCTCGGCTGCAGAAGCAATAGTTCTTTTATTAGTTGGTAATTGTCTAGGTCTAGCTTTGTGCGCGTTTTATTCAGCCATATTTAGCCGATATGGTTCAGAACAATTCGTGTTGAGCAGGGCACCTTTTGGCAACAGAGGGGGCATTCTTCAATTGTTGATATGGATCCCAATAAACTTTGGGTGGATTGCATATTGCGCACTTATATTTGGAGAGGGCATGGTCGAACTGCTTCCAATTCTTTGGCCCAATGTTCCAAAGATCTTTACCACAGAATTTCCTGGTGCCACATTATTCGCAATACTGTCCATTATATTGCCTATATACGTTGCCTATAAAGGACCAGTGTGGATCAAGTACTTTACATGGATCACTTGCCCACTAATCTTGATCATAGTTGGCGGGCTTATGTATTCAGTACTTTTAGGAGTTGGAACAGAGAAGCTGTTCTCTTTAAATCCCCCAGCACCTTATGGTACCAGAGCTCAATCATTCATGGCCGTTTTGGAGTGGAGCTTAGGGCTTGGCTTTGCTTGGGCATACTATTGGGGCCAATATTCACGTTTAGCAAAAAGTGAGGTAAGCGCCATCCATGGACCTTGGTGGGGTTGGGGGCCAATACTTGTTTTCGCTTCAATCTTCTGTGCCTTTGGGGCACTAGTTACTGGAGAATACAGCCCTTCAAAATGGTTAGTAATATTAGGTGGGCCCACTTATGGAGCTATTGGTTTAATATTGCTAATACTCTCGACCTTAGGACCAATTGCACTGCTTATTTACCCTGCAGCAATCTCAGCTAAAGTTGCTTTTCCAAGAGTCACCTGGGGAGCTTTGGTATTATTAGTGTCTGTACCCGCTTGTATCTTGTTCTTCCCGCAGGTTTTCTATAATTACAACGTGTTCTTAACCCTAATTGGCTGTCTGTGGACTGCTTATGGTGCAATAGTCTTAGCGGATTTCTATGTAATAAGAAAAAAGAGGAGATATTTTACGGTTAACGATATAAGAGACATGTACACAATGGGCAAGAAGTTCTGGTATCATGGAGGATTTAACATAGCTGCATGGATCGCTTACTTCTCAAGTCTAGTGGTATACTTGGGCTTATATGACCCAATAAAGGTATCTACAGGATTCTTTGGCTGGGGATTTCCATACATTTCGGGGCTCTTAGCTGTATTCCTGTATACCTTTGTGATATATCTGGTACTCTACAAGCTGGTATATAGGGATTAAAGTATTTATTATTTTTTTGCAGTATATAGAAAAATTTAAAAGCAACAGAAAATAGAAACTCCATGGCACATAGACTGGAGATCACCGAACAGATATGTGGCCCCGAAGTTAAAAGTACTATAGAAGCATATAAAGAAGAAACAGGATCTTATAAGGTAAGAATCACGAGCACGTGTCCAACGATAGAACTCCTTGGAAAAACTTTTAATGAATTAAAATGGAATGCGAAGCAACTATACGGAACACGTCTGTATGACATATGGCTTTTCTCAAAGGAATTAGGTATTAAACTATTTTGCCCAATCCCAACGGCAATTATGGATGTTCTTTGGCTTGAAAGTGGTATGATATCGGAATCTCTGGCTTTGAAAACAAAAACTAAGTTTAATATAGTAAAGAATTGGGATAAGAAGTTTAAGTTAAGCCCCACATTATGCGGTTATGTCACATTTATCAAAACCAATACCAATTCACAAGGATTAAAAGTAAAAGTCATATCCCCGTGTCCGCAAGTAAATCAGAGTCTAAGAGAAGACTTAGAGCAAATTAATAGCTTAGAAGACTGCGAAAAGCTATATAAAAATCCTAAAATAACCCCAACATGCTGGGTTCCAGTAACAGTAAGCATTGCAGTTGCTGCTGAATTAGGTATAATCAAAATAAATGAGGATAAACCAATCTTTGAATTAGAATACAAAAAATAAATAAAAATAAGATTTTACTTAAACTTTTTAAACTCTTTTATCAACGCTTCTAATTATCTTTAGTATATCCTCTTTTATGTCCTTGTCGATTGGAGGCACTTCATGGGTTCTTAGTATTTCTTTCACTTTATCGTGTGCAACCGCTGTGAGATCTTTCTTCCCCTTCTTTTCCCAAGCCCCTCTCATTTCCCTGTTTATCAGGATTGGGAAGCTCTGTTCTTCTTTCATGTATTTCCTCGTATGGTTCTGAGTTATGAAGTTTCCAGAGTATTTGACTGTCTTTATAACATCCAACGCAATGGTTTCTTCGTTTACGGCAATTCCTCGTGTGGCTTTCTTACACATTCCGATTATCTCGTTGTCTATCACTAACTGTTCCAAGCTGACCGTCTGCCCCAGCTCAAGCATGCCCGCTCCATATATCAAATTTGCACCAGCAAGCATGGGCAACAGAGTGGTTATAGTTTTTTCATGTGCCGCTTGGGCATCCGGTAGCTTGGAGTCAGCCTATACACCTGCAACATATGTTGGCAGCTTATAGTATTGTCCAAGTTTAGCTACGGCGGCACTTATCAATCCGAGTTCTGGCGCTCCTACAGGTGCGGTAGCAGTTCTTAAATCAAACATTGTAGTAGAGCTACCATACATCACTGGTGCTCCTGGATTGACAAGTTGAGCCAGAACTATGCCTGCAAGAACTTCTGTATTATGTGTAACCAAAGTTCCTGCTAAGGTTACTGGCCCTGTTGCTCCAGACATCGCCATGCTTAGCACATTTACAGGTATTTCATATTCAGCCCCTTTCATTATAACCTGACAAGCATTGTCGTGAAGTTGCAATGGGCTGGTTGGGCACAACAAAGCTGAAATTATTGGCCTCTTCCTTGCCATTTCTTCGTCTCCGCCATAGTAAGCAACCATCATTTTGAAATAATTTTCCATGTTTTCTCCAACTGGGTCAATGTGGTGGAAGTGTTTGGTTGTGTTCTCCCATGATGTCAGGGTTTCATATAAATCAGCTGGTCTCTCTTCCTTTATCAAATCTCTGGCGGCGACCGTTAAAGAGAAGACGTCTACATGTTCACACCAATCTGCAACCCTTGCAGAGTCTGCTACGTCTTTAATTGTCGACTCCTTAATACTATTGTTCTCGTAGTCGTGAATATACAGCCCAGTACCAAATGTGGTAACTCCTACCTCTGCACCAGCTTTCATTACGAAGTCGTTTTTCTTTTCTCTCCCTGCTAACACGTACTTGCTAGGACATTTGTTTATGCAGTCCCTCACTAAATATTCGGGTATCTTCACAACTTTATTCTTCTCATCTACTTCGCAACCAGCGTTCTTGTATACCTCTCTAGCTTTGGCATCTGAAACATATACTCCCACTGTGCTTAGAACATCCATTGTTGCAAAATCTATTTCTTTAATCTCATCCTTAGTAAAGATGTCCAATCTTAAACCATCTAACCTATCAAACCCGGCTACAATCTTGCGCATAACCTCACACCCCCATTACTTTCTTGGCCTTCTTCACAGCATCAATGGCGTCTTCGCCCCTTATTGCACCTATTTCATTTGCCCATTCGTCCGAAGTTGCTCCTCCACCTATGAAATAATACCCTTTCCATCTGACTTTATCTAGCTTTTCTTTTACTTTTTTCTGCTCTATTACAGTAGTCGTCATCAATGCCGAAGTTCCAACTATGTCTGCCTTTTCGCGCACCGCAGCCTCGACTATTGTATCCGCAGGAACATCTCTTCCTAAGTTTACCACATCAAACCCCTCTGCAGCCAGCATTGTTGCTACTATATTCTTGCCCAGATCATGCACATCTCCCTGAACAGTCGCTAATACAACTTTACCTAAGGCTTTAGGTGCCTTTGCGCCTTTTTGTGATTTCAATGCTTCTGTTAAAAGCGAAAAAGCCTCTGCAGCCATCATAACGTCTGGAAGGTATATCTCTCCTTTTTCGAATTTTTGTCCCAATTCTTGCATTAGTTTTGTTCCTCTGCTTATTAAGGCCAGCAGATCTCCGCCTTTCTTGAGAAACTGTTCTAGCAGTCTTTTGCACTCCTCTGCATCTCCTTGCTCTATAGTCTTTAAAATCCCTTCTTCAAGCTCCTCCAAAGCCATAATAACACTAAAGTTTTCTCAACTTAAAAATCTTTCGTAAAAAGTGATTTACTTTAAATCAAAATTTTTTAAGAATAAAGCTTATATCCTGGGCATGAAACAATAGTTCATGGCGGATTTGGTAGTAGAATTGTGCAGATATATAGAAGAAGGAGATACAGAGAATGCAAAAAAAGTTGCTACAGAAATTCTCAAAAAAAATATTGATCCAGTGGAGGCAATAAATGCAGCCACTAAGAAGATGATGGATATCGGGGATGCTTTCGACCGAGGGGAAATTTTTCTGCCGCAGGTCGTTTTAGCGGCAGAAGCTATGAAAGAGGCCGCTGGGATATTAGCGAAGAAGATACCAGTTGAAAAGGCAAGAAAGAGTGGGAAGTTTGTTATAGCAACGGTTGAGGGCGACGTTCACGACATTGGGAAAGGGATAGTGGCAACTTTACTAGAAGCAGCAGGATTTGAAGTAATCGATTTGGGCAGAGATGTTCCGCTTGTGGAAATATTGAAGAAAGTGAAGGAGGAGAAGCCGCACATTGTAGGTCTTTCTGCCCTGATGACAACGACTCGAACAAATCAGAAAGTGTTTATCGATATGCTGAAAAAGGAGGGTTTAAGAGACAAAGTTAAGGTCATGGTCGGTGGTGGATCAACGACAGGAGAGTGGGCTGAAGAGATTCAAGCAGATGGATGGGGACCTGACGCGCCAACAGCAGTTAAAAAAGCTTTTGAATTGTTAGGAGTTTGAATGAGGTGAGGTTGTATGGAATATAGGACTAGGATGGGAGATGGAAAGCCCATTTTAATGGATAAGAAGCAAATATTGGATGAAATAGAAGCTGGGACAAAGGACATGGCAGAAAAGGCCAAAGTTCCAGAACTAACAAGTAATGAAATAGAATACTTAGCAGAAATAATTATGGACAAGAACAAAATAGTCTCTGTAGAGCCAGGTAAAGAAGTGGTTGTAACCCATGACGTGGGTCCTCTAAAAATTATGGGTGACCAAGCAAACAGCGGCGTTAATGTTCCTTGCTCGAGAGAACAAGCCATGTGCATTTATGAAAGGGTGATAGCCGCAGATACTGCGGAACTTGGACATATTGACTACAGCTTTAAGCCCGTGAAACCCATTATTAGCCAGGAACAATCTGTTCTACAAAATGTACTTCAGATGACGACAATTCCGATATTCTATGGTGCTATGCCTAATCTTGGTTTGTACTATGTCCCTGATGGACCATTCCCTGAACCAATTGGTCTTTTAAGGGCAGGTAAGATGAAAGAAGCTAGAGAGTCTATGGAAAATGCAGCTAATAAGTTTATTGAGGACATGGAATATATAGTCCCGAGGTTATTTTTGGTAGGAGTAGATGGTTTAAATATTGACACAACTGCTGCTGCTGGAGATCCTGATTTTTGGGCAGTCCTAAATGTAGTAGAGAGGCTCAAAAAGAATTTACCAGACTTATGCATTGAAGTCGGGATGGCAGGGGAATTTATATTCGGATTCCACACAGACCTAAAGTATGCAAATACAAAGCTTGCAGGACTATGGCCGCATCAGCAGCTCAAGTTAGTTGAAAAAGCAGGAGGAGATATATTCGGGCCTGTGGTGAATACAAAACCAAACAAAAGCTTCCCATGGAATATAGCCAGAGCTTTAACTGCTGTAAAAGAATGCTGTAAGGTCGCTACTATACCAATTCATGTGAACATGGGCATGGGTGTCGGTGGTATACCCATGTATGAGACTCCACCAATTGACTGCGTAACCAGAGCCAATAAAGCCATGATCGAGATAGCAGGAGTTGACGGTGTATAGGTGGGGGTAGGTGACCCGCTAGGGATGCCAATTGCACATGGAATAGCTGGCGGAATGGGAGGCATTAGAACTGCTGGAGACCTTGTAGCAAGATGTGAAATGAAAAGAATGAGACTTGAGGCTGCAAAGAAATACGTCGCAAAGAAGCTGGGAGTGGACGTCTTTGATTTATCAGATGAGTTCAAAATGAGAAAAGTGAGAGAAGAGTTAGGTATAGCTACGATAACAGGCGTTCCTGGAGTTCAAAGACACATGGAAGCAAAAATTAGAATAGCCGAGATATTGGACCTAAAAATAAATTGTGTGGATAGGTTCCAAAACGTTACGAAAGTTTTAAAAACTTAATTATTTATTTATTTTATTAAAGAATTTCAAGTAAAAAGATTGGAGGTGTTGCTGTGGATCAAGAAAAGCAGTCTCAGAGTAGTTGTGGTGTGGACATCCTTCAGAGGAGAATTAGATGGTACCATGGTCTTTTCATAGCAATGGCTGTACCCGTTTTAGTACTACCATCTATAGGCTACTTCGCTTTGATGATAGCAGCTTTCTCAATAGTACTGTGGATTCTAAATGTAATTGAAGGATTTTTCCAGTGTACAGGTTATGCCGAATTAGCAGCAACTTATCCTTACGCCCCTGGAATACCCGGTGCTAATCAAGAAGTATGGAAGAAAAGGAGCCATTTTATAGGCGGATTTGGTGCTTGGGGTTATTGGTTTGCATGGAATCCTGTTATTAGCATTAACGCATTGCTTGGAGGATGGTATTTGCAATCAATTCTGTTCCCCGGGCAAACTGATTTGGCGCCTATACTGTCGATAGCGTTCTTTATATTCATGGGATTCATATTACTCGCAACCTCATACTTTGGAGTTGTCGCCGGATCATATACACAGCTAGCTATTGTAATACTGTCTCTAGGGCCCTTACTGGGGATCAGTGCTTCAGCCTATATTACTGGGCAGTTTAGACTCGAAAATATAACCAACTGGTGGTTACCCGAAGGATGGAATTGGTTCTCACTAGAGGCATGGCTGATATTCTTAGGACTCATGGCACTGGCAGAATGGAGTTCTTGTGCTTGGGAATGCGCTGCAACATATTCGGCGGAGTATAAGGATCCGAAAAGAGATGTTCCACTTGCTTTAATGGCTGCAGGAGGATTATGTCTTTTCACATATCCGTTTGTTCAAGCGGCGTGTATCGGCAGTTTGGGAGCTGATATCCTATCCGAAGAAAACTATGTGAACCCACTAACACCCATAGCCATTCATAGCTTTGGACAAATAGGAGGATTGATTAGTATAGTCATGATGCTATCTGCATTGATTTTGATATCTAACACAGCCCTTCTTGGATCTTCTCGTGCTTTGTACTCTTTAGCAAGAAACTATCAAGTCCCAGTGCAACTCTCAAAACTAAACAAACACAATTCACCCTTTAGATCTGCCGTAGTTACATATTTGTTTAACTTTACTCTATTACTGGTAGGTATTTCATACGGGGGTGCACTACCAATCTGGATTCTTTCAGCTTCTGCAGTGGGCTACCTATTTATAAACGGGCTTGTGAACATAGCGTTCGTGTTATCACGAAAAGATATTCCCTACGATGATCCAAGAAGAACTTGGAAAGCTCCTAGGTTCTGGGTATACATTGCAGCATTTTGGGGCATTGTTAACTTGACAGTATACCAAGTGGGTCTAGCATACGTAATGGGCGAAGCCTTAGGTGTGGTGTTAGGCTACTTAGTAATGCTGCTCTTCATTGGACTATATTACTGGGGAAGGCATCAGATGAAAAAATCAGGAGTTAAGCTGGACGACCTTAAGCCAATAGAAATGTAATTTCAAAATTTATTTATAAATTTTTTAATGGATTTGTGGGATTTATGACTCGTTTATCTCCCAAAGATATAGAAAGCATCTCGGAGCCCATGATTGTAGATTTTGATAATGATCTTAAGTTGAAAACAGGAGTTTCTTTATTAGAGCTGTTTAGGTTTATATCCGAGGATAGAACTATTCAATGTCGTGATTTAGCGAATATAAAAGTATCCGTGGTTCCAATAACCGCGGGGTTAGGGTTAATTCCTGGCTTTTCGGAGAAGGTTGCTTTAATTCTTAAATTTATTGGATTTAACGCATCAAAAACTTTAAAGACAGATGTGGAGGGTTTTTATGAGGCCTTTAAAGAAGGTGCGGAGATAATATTTTCGGCTGATGATAATGTATTTGCAGCATTTAACCTTAAAAAAAAGAAGGTTGTGAGTAACGCCTATGCAACGGGAGTAGGATACGCAGTAATTTTAGAACATGCATTAAATGGTTTGAAAGATAAAAAAGTTGTCCTTATTGGTGCCGGCAAGGTAGGAATAGCCGCTTTACAGTATATGGTACCTAAAAGGCCTGAGATAATAGTAGTCGAAAATAATGAAGAAAAAGTTAGGAAGTTAAAAGAATGTTTTCCAGAAGTCCAATTAGAATTAATAAAACGCGAAGAAGACATCGATAATATTTTAAGCGAGGAAATCGACGGAATGATTGTTGCTGCACCTATAAAAAGATTAAATATAAAAAAAGAAAAGTTGAATAAAATAGAAATAGCGTATCCTGCTGTTCCATTTTCTCTTCCTAAAGAATACATAAACCATAGGAATATAATACACGATCCACTTGTAATAGGGGTAGTTTCAATGGCTGCTTTGGTTTTACGCGATTAAAAATATCTCTAAACTAGAGTAGTGGCAAGGTTAAGCAGTTTGCAGCCCCCAATCAAGACTCTATTAACATCTAAAGTAATATACGATAAAAACTGCAAAAATTAGTGGTATTACTCCAACTAGGATAACCTCTTTTGCGTGCAAGCCCCAGTCTGTACGTTTTCATCGCCTTCATTTTTTATTACTTGGCGCAAAAAATCATAGTCAAAATCTGCAAGTCCGTTGATGTGATTTGTTCCTTCAAAAGGTTTTATGGCATCTTTCATAATCCTCATCCGTCATCTGATGCCAAAAGCATTTGGAATCGAATAAGTATTGGCTTCCAATTCCCAATCCTATGTCAAAGGGGCATCTCCATTTTCCTAAATTTACTCAAAAGAGAGAACAGGCAAATTTGTTGATGTAGGCTGTTTTCGCTTCTAAGCGTTTTTATTTCCTCCTTAGCCTCCTTAATCCTCTTTATCAGCCTGTCCTGCTCAGGTGTCCCTCCTCACCCTCCTCCTTCCTTATTGAGTCCTTAACCCTTTCCAGTGGAAACTTCAAGGACAGAAGGTAAACGTAAATTGCCCTTTCCTTGATCGTCTCAGTCTCTCCCCTGTTTGGTTTGGGTGTGATAAAAATTTAAAATTTACTGGTAAATCAATGCGGGGGGAGGGATTCGAACCCTCGAACCCCTACGGGATGAGATCTTGAGTCTCACGCCTTTGGCCACTCGGCAACCCCCGCTTGAAAGCTTTTAATCAGTGCTACATATTAGGCTTTCGAATGCTCTACATCGTCATCTTGACTCCGAACTGCAATTCAAATTGCTGGTATTGCGGAGGCTTCGAAAAGGGCATGATGCCAGAAAAAATCCAGTATAGCGTTGAGGATCTTGCGAATTTTGTGGGAAAATCTTCAATTGCCTTTTACGGCGGCGAACCCCTGCTGGAGATTGACAAGATGAAGGAAATAATGGATAGAATTCCTGCAGAGCGATTCATCCTGCAGACAAACGGAATTTTGCTTGATAAAGTTGAAAAAGAATACCTCGGGCGATTTTCTACAATCTTGGTTTCATTCGATGGAAGAAGAAACGTCCACAATTTCTACAGGGGGAACTACGAAAAAGTGCTTGAAAACGCAAGAACCTTGAGGAGCTTTGACGGGGAACTGATTGCAAGAATGACCGCAAGCCTTGAAACTGACATATACGAAGACGTTCTGCATATTCTCTCCCTGAAAGTTTTCACGCACGTTCATTGGCAGATCGATGCAGTATGGAGCCACTATCCTGTAACAGAATTTGAGAGGTGGGTTGAAAAATACAACGCGGGAATAAGGAAGCTTGTGAAATTCTGGATCGGAGAAATGATAAGGGGAAGGATTCACAATATCGTTCCATTCATGGGCGTAGCAACGGCATTTTTCCAAGGCTACAGCTATCCTCCGTGCGCATCCGGCCTCCGCTCATTTGCCATTTCGACCGATGGAAGGATCCTTGCATGTCCAATATGTCCTGATCTGGAGTGGAACCGCCTCGGTGATATATATTCCGGGATAAAGAAAAAAGTGGAGATTCTAGATCCCTGCCCAAGCTGCAGGTATTTCCAATTCTGCGGCGCTAGATGCTTGTTCTTCAACAGGGAGAGGCTTTGGGGAGATCGGGGGTTCAGGCTGGTCTGCTCAACTGTAAAAAACCTGGTGGACTCTCTGCTCGCATACAAAGAGGTGATCGCAAAATACAGGGAACGCCTAAAATATCCGCCATACCTAAACACGACCGAAATCATTCCTTAGGTCTTTTCTTTAGCAGAGAGGGTAAGTGAATTATATATCTCCCGTCCTCCTCGAGCGCAATTATTATCTCCTCCCTCTCGAGCAGCTTTTCCAGATTGATCTCGTACTGTCCCGGGGAAATTATGCGGACGCTTTCAATCCCGAACCTCGAAAACTCCCTCTTCAACTCCCTCGCAACTTCCTCCGGCTTAACGGTTTCCTTCTCCTTTGGGACATACAGAAACTTATTATTTCCGCACTCACAGCCGTTAAGCAGACGCATGTCCCCGTCAGCGTAAAGCTTTCCGCACTTAGTGCAACGGTGGGGCATATCAGGTTATAAGTGCCTTGATCAGATCTTCTTGCTTTTCCAGAGTTTTAAGCCTGTTCGCTGGTCCTATTACCGTAAGCCTACCCTGCTTTTTTCCGAAGAGTCTCGAAAATACAGATTTTTCCTTGTATGGATAGCTTTCAACCTCGATGCCGATGAAGTTTTCGTGGTCGATTTCCAGCATGGTCTGCTCTATAAGCTTAGCCTCCTCTTCGGGCGTCAGCCCCGTCTCTAGGACGACTATTTTTCCCTCTTTGACGCTGTCAAGGATCATACGTATTTTCTCCATCGATCCCATCTTGCTCAGCCTTTCCTTCGAGATCAAATTCATCTGAACGCCCATAAGCTCACCCGAATTTTTCAGCGATCGCTTTGTAGAGTGAATCGATGTTTATACCCTTCAAAGCCGATACCGGAACGATCTGATGCTGCGGAAAAGCCGATTTTATTCTGGCAGGAGAAGCATTTGGTAGATCGATTTTGTTTGCCACTATTATTAGCGGAAGCTTTCTTGCCTCTATATTGCCAACTATCGTCACATTTACCTGAGTAAACGGATCCTCGGTTGCGTCCATTACCAAAAGGATTCCATCCAGATCGTCGAGCCATTTAATTGCCTCAATAACGCCCTCAGTGGCCTCTTTTGCTCTTCTCTTCGCCTCCTCCTCACTCATTCCGTACTTCAGGAAATCATGAAAGTCGATCTTCGTTGCAAGCCCGGGGGTGTCAACAACATCTATTGTAACAGTTTTTCCGTCAACCTGAATTTTTACACCCTCCCTAAGCTTTACTCTCCTAGTTTCATGAGGTATCTCGCTCGGAGAACCCATTATGTCCCCCGTCCAGTCCCTCAGGATCCTGTTAACAAGCGTAGTTTTTCCCGCATTCGGGGGACCATAGATCCCGATCTTGAGCTTATCCTTCCTGAGAAGGAGCCTGTAGATGAACCTAAGTCTTTTTCTTAAACCTGTCAACAGACCCATCCAGACACCTCAAGCGATTTTGTGAATTTAAAGCTATTAAATTTTACCCGTGATCCTCACTGACTAGTGATTGGAGTTGAGTTCTTTTCTGAGGTCTCCTATTTTCGCTACTCTCTCGGCAACCACGTTGTGCTGATGAATGCTCTCCTCATTTTCTTGCCTCAGAAATATGAGCAGATCATCGGGAGCGTTTGGATATGCTCTGAGAAATTCATAGGCCATTTTTCGCACGCTGTCCTCAACAAACATCGGTTTTCTATGCGCCCTCTCGATCACCTCAAGCTCGTCTTCACGCTTCAATATTTCGAAGTTTTCCTCGCTCATTCCCGACTTAGCTATTTCGATGAGCTTCGCTATCGATACCCTGAAGTCATCTGTAACCTGTACTCTTACCATCGCCTTTCCCCTCTGATTGTGCGATGCTATTGGCACAATATCCAAGATCTTCTGAATATCCTCGTGCCTGAAACCGCTCTTCAAAAGTCTCTCAGCGGCAATAGTTCTTGCAAGCTCCTGAGCACATGGACATACGGTTATCCCGCTGACTTCCGAACCCACGAAGACAACTTTTTTACCATCCCTAGAAATCATCGCGTCGCTGAAAATCTTTACAATCTCCTGTGTTCTCTGATGGCTTACAGGGGCCCTTTTATGCCTAATGAACTCGGACGACATCGAAACTTCTGCTTTTGTTGCATATTCATGCCTTTCCAGCATGTTCTCGGCAATTTTGATCGCAAGTTCCTCTATGTTTCTGATCGGCTCCGCAGTCAAGTTTTCCAAAACTTCGTCAATCACCTCGAAGTTCCTGCTCAAACTAACGCCTTTCAGATGTGAAGGCAAATCTACAAAGACGTCAAATGTGGAGATGAGAATGATCGGTCTCTTTCCGTCTCTTGTAACCTGAACAAGCTTTCTTATTCCTGTGGCACCGACTCTGCTGAGCTCAATAGGAAATTGTGGCCTTAAAAGCTGAATATCGGGGAGCATAAGATCAAACGGTTTATTAGAATTTCAAAGTTTCGATTTAGGAGAAGTTAAAAATATTGGAGACAGGATAGATACTATGGAGTTCAGATGTGAGGATTACCTTCGCTGCTCGCTCAAATGCGCCCTAGATGTGAGCTGCTCCACGACTAAATTCGGGAGCTTCCGGCGTTAAGAGAGGGCTTCACGCCCTTCCCCTCATCTGCCGGTCCGGGGGGCTCACAGCTCCCCCATCCCGCAGATCTCATTAACCTGCGGGCTATGTTTATGCACGCATTTAAATCCCTATCGTATTCCATACCACAGGTTGGACATTTGTAGATTCTACTTACACCTACTTGGGCAACATGCCCGTATCTATGGTAGAACTAGGGAGAACACTATTTAAACCGGTACAGGCGATTGAAGTGCTCCGGATGCGGATTGGAAGAGGATAGAGATGTCATAGCCGTGAAGAACCTGCTCCGCAGGTACCAGATGGACGCAGGAGCATCCGTTCACCCCGAAGGCCCTCCCATGAAAAGAGGAGGGGAGGGATGAAAGTTAACGCTAGACTAGAACAGCTATCCATCCCTACTTCACGGAAGGGTACTTTCGCCCCCATTAACCCCCGTTAAATTAAAAATATTTGGGAACAAGAGATACCTCATGGAGTTCAAATGCGATGACCACCTTAGATGCACACTCAAATGTGCCCTTGACTTGAGCTGCGTCGATCTTGAGGTCTATGTCGCGCTGCTCAAGAAAAATCCATCAACGATAGAGGAGATTTCTGAGCTCATCGGAAAGGACAAGAGCACCGTTTACAAGTCTCTTCAAAAATTGCTTGAGAAGGGTTTGGCTGAAAGGGACTACAGAATTCTGAGGAGCGGGGGATACAGGTATCTTTACAAGCCAGTTCCATTTCGCGAATTCAAGGAGCAAATGTTAAGGGCCGTGGAAAACTGGAGCAGGACTCTGATGGAATCGATTTCCGAACTCGAGAAAATGGATAAAGCAAGGATTCAAAAGGCTTTGGAGTCGGTCCTATAAGGTTGGCAGCCTGATTTCGAAAATCGTGCCCGAAGGTCTGTTGTCCCTTACCTCTATTTTACCTCCGTAAGCATTTATCAGCCATTTTGCGATGAAAAGCCCCATTCCGGTTCTATTTGTAGTAGAGAACCCCTTTTCAAAGATCCTCAATTTTATCTCGTCTGGTATTCCCTTTCCGTTGTCTGAAATTCTGCAAATTGCCCATTTTCCATTTCTGAGCGTTTCAACAACGACCTTCACATTTTCCCCTCCATGAATGAATGCGTTGCTCACTATGTTTTCCAGAACAATGCTCAAACCCTCGTTTGCGTAAACGAAAATGTCTTCCGCTTTTGCTTCGATTTTGTAGCGCTTGGAAAGATCTCTAATTATTTCGGCAATGTTTATCGGCTTCAGAATGTCAATCGCCGATTCCAGATTTCTGACGTCGGCGATGAGTCTGATGATGTAGTTGACCTTTTCCAGCGCTCTCGCTCTGAGATTTGGATCTTCAAGCTCGAGAGCCGCAGAGATCGTTGTCAGAGCATTGCCTATGTCGTGCCTCAAAATGCTGTTCAGGAGCGATAGGTATTCTGCCCTCCTTCTCAGCTCTGCATTCATCTCGTGGATAGCAGTCGTGTCCATAGCGGTTGCAGCAATCGCAGGTTCACCGTTGTATGTTATCTTCGCTGCCCTTATTGTTAGCCATCTAACTTTACCATCTTTTCTGATGATCCTGAAGCTGTAAGTCTCGGGATTTCTCTCCAAGCCTTCCTCCCCTCCCCCCCCGACACATTTTTTAGCGAGCTCTTTGTCCTCCGGATGGACTATGAACAATTCTTTTCCGATCATTTCATCCCTCGAGTATCCTGTGAACTCCTCAAATGCTTTATTAACGTAAGAAATTTTGCCCTTCTGCGTGATGCAGATTGGACTCAGACTTTCCTCGATCAGAGCTCTGTAAAACTCTTCCCGGTTTCTGAGCTCATTTTCCAATCTTTTCGCCCTTGTTACATCGATCCAGCTTCCGAGCGAGTACTTTTCCCCTCCAATCTCCAGTGGGGAAGCAAACCCCCACATCCACCTGATCTCACCGTTCTTTCGCACATATCTGGTCTCGTAAAAAACGGTCTCGCCTTTTATGGTCCTCTCCAAGTATTCTTTCGCCTTTTCCAATTCTTCTGGAATTGTTATTTTGAAAATATCCATTTTATACAATTCTTCCTTTGTATATCTGGTGGCTCTCTCAACTATATCGTTCACGTAGACAAATCTGCCCTCGCTGTCAAGTATGTAGACCCCCGCGAGCGTTTTGTCTAAGATCTCCTTCCAGTTCATTTTCATTAGCGTCGAGAATTTGTCCATTATCCATTATTTAAATTTTTCGATGAAAAAATCAGGAAAAGAAGTCCTTTAGAACCTCTATGAGGCTGGGATTTGTTTTTAGAAGTTCCATTATTATGGCCTGAACACTCATCTCCTCTATCTTCTTCCCCGAAATGCTTCTCGCAAGCCTGTTCAGAGTTGCATCGTCGAGCTTCAGGAAAAATTCCTGCAGCTTTTTATTCCTCCTGAGCTTTAATCCGAAATCCGACTTCCAGCGCTCGTCATATCTCCTCAGAAATCCCGCCGAGTAATCTTTAGCCTCTACTGCTTCTGCGGCCACTACCCCGGCATGATATCCGGCGGCAAGAGCGTTTGCAATTCCCCCGCCTGTGATGGGATCGGAATGGTAAGCCGCGTCACCGCAGAGCATTATGTTGTCAGTCACAGCAGTGCTGATTTCTCCGTAAACAGGCACAGCCCCAGCAACGAATTCGACTATTTTACCCCTTACCCCGACTTTCTCTATGAACCTGTCGAGGTACTGTTTTGCAGGCATTTTTGCAAGCGAGGGCAGAATCCCGATCCCAACGTTAGCGCTTTTATCCCCCTTCGGAAATATCCATGCGTAGCCTCCGGGGGCCAAATCGTTTCCCAGATAGAAGTAAGTGTATTTTTCGTCAATATCGATCCCCGAAATCAGATACTGAGCGCAGCTTTCTATTTCGCTCATCTTAAGCGTTTTAATGATCCCGGCCTCCCTTCCAATTCTGCTCTCAACTCCGTCGGCTCCGATGAGAATCTTTGTCTCCACTTCCCAGTCCTCACCGAGTCTCCTGAGCTTCACCTTCAAACCCCCTTCCGTTCTCTCGAAGCCCAAGGCCGTAGTCTTAACGAATACCTCTGCTCCGGCTTTTGCCGCTAGCCTTGCAAGATGTCTGTCGAAGATCTTTCGTTCCAGAACGAATCCAACTTCGTTTCCCGCCATCTCTTCGGCCAAAACCACTTCAGTCATGTCCGGAGCGTAGATCTTTGCTCCAACAACCTCCGCTGCAATCCACTTCCTGTCTATCTCAACAAATCTACTCAAGGAGTCCTTGCTAATCCCCTCCGCACACCTCACCGGGGTCCCTATCTCCTGCCTCTTTTCAACCAGAAGCACGCTTAATCCTTTTTCAGCTGCGGTCTTTGCGGCCATGCTTCCCGCAGGACCGGCACCGACAACGACGACGTCGAACATCGTTACACCTCCACCAAGCTCAGTGCACCCATAGGACATGTCCTGACGCAGATTCCGCAACCGTTGCAGTTATCCTTGATCTCGAGGTAGGTCTCTATGAGTTCGTTAGCGTTCAGATTGCAAACAGCAACACATGCACCACAGTAAGCACACTTCCTGCGATCAACCACAGCTTTTTTGGGCATAAAAAAAGTACGGGTTTTGAATATGATCTTTACCCTTTGCTCTTCCAAGTTCCGATCTTGCTGAAAGCGAAATACGCTATACCACAGCCTATAAAGGTTGCCCACCACCAGTTACCCCAGCCCCACTGGGCCACAGTGTAGACGTAGTAACCTCCAAGCGCGGTCATGACAAATCCGTAGATCATGCAGGCTGCTGCACCGAGCTTGTGAGCTCCTTTCCAGAAAAGCGATACTGCAAGAGTGTAGAAGAATATGCAGCCAAGCCCAACCGCTGCACCGGCCATGAGGTAAGCAAGCAGATCTGGTGGGCGGAGAATTACCCAAGTGATCGGGATCAGGCTGAACAGAATCGTAAGAACTCTTGCCGTGTTTAAAAGCGCTTTATCACTCAGATTCGGCTTCAGGAGCTGAATCACATCTCTTGTGAGGCTCCCTGACATAACCATTACCATCCCTGCAAGCGTCGAGATCGCTGCAGCAAAAACAGCTGAAACGTAAAATCCCGACATTGGGGCTCCAAGGGCTAAAGCGACCATTGGTCCAGCCGCATCCTGCTTAGCTGCAGCGATATTGAACAGCTCCGCATGAAAACGGGCCCTTGCTGAAAGTCCTGTAAGCAGATTGAACCATGGAACCGATGCGGTGATGAATACAACAATGGTCATGATCGTCAGATCCCTTCTGGTGATCTTTCTGAGTCCGATGAAGCGCGCAACGTTATGCGGGAATCCGGCAGCCATGGTCACAAACAAACCGAGGGTCGCTGTGAGTCCGATGAGATCTGCAGCGAACTGAAGATTCGGTTTCGCCGCGAGATCGGGTCTAAGAGGTTCAATCAGCTTCGGATCCTGCTGGGCCAGGGCTAGATTCAAACCTTCCACTCCCCCCACCATTGCGAGAGCCAGTATGCCCAGAAGGGTGCAGGCAAAGAATATGAATATGCCCTGAATTGCCAGCGCCCACTGGGTGCCTGTGTATCCTCCAACTGCCATGTAAACCGCCATTACAATTGCAGAAACCAATATAGAGAGCTCCCATGAAGTGCCTGTAACCACGTGCCATGCCGTCGCTGCGGCCTTGTACTGCCCAACGCAGTAAACGAGCAGAAGAACTATGTAGATCGCGCATGCCAAGGCTGCTATACCCCTGCTGTTGTAGATAGCCCCCACGAGCTGGGGAACTGTTGTGGCCTTCATCTGCTCGAATCTGTTTCTAAGCTTCGGCCCAAAGATTGCAACGGTTGGTATTATTCCAACGAGTGTCCAGACTCCAGCAAGCCACATTCCGGACCATCCGAAGGTATAAACGATTCCCATTAGGCCTAAACATGCCCAGCCACTGAGCCAGGTTGCTGTCAGTGCCAAACCTGTGACAATGGGTCCGAAGTTTCTGCTTCCTACAAGCCAACTGTTGAAGGTTTCACTTTTCTTTTTCGACATGAAGCCAACCGCAACGCTCAATCCGAGCAGGATGACTAAAAAGGCTGTAGAAAAGATAAAATCCATGGTACTCGGCTGGGGCAACATCCTATCCCTCCGGCCTAGCCAAAGCCAGGCTTATTGCTGTAACTACAATGCTCAGCACCACCACAAGAATGAAGCAAGTCCACGCGTCGAACATGTGTTCATCGTGAGGAGAACAAGAATTTAAATTTTGTGCTACACATAGCCAAGACACAATCATTTTTTTGTAAAATTTAGTAGGCTATGTTACGAAATTCCGACAATTATTTATTTTCATACCTCCTGATTTTCTGCAATGAAAGCAGTTATAATGGCTGGGGGATATGCAACGAGGCTCTGGCCAATAACGAAGGCAAGAGCAAAACCCTTACTCCCCCTTGGGAGCAAGAAGATAATAGACTTCGTTTACGAGAAATTAGTAGACTTTGACATCCCTATAATACTGTCAACAAACAAAAGGTTCGAAGAAGACTTCAGGGAATGGTCTAAAGGGAGAAAGATCCAGATAATTGCTGAGAACACGAGAAACGAGGAGGAAAAACTGGGTGCTGTTAGAGCTCTGGCCGAAATTGCGAAAAACATAAAGGAAGACATGCTGGTAGTTGCGGGCGATAATGTTTTCTCTTTCTCAATAAAGGACCTTTACAAAAAATTTGAGGAGCTCAGAAAGCCACTGGTAGCCCTATACGACGTCGGAGATTTCGAGTTGGCCAAGAGATACGGAGTTGCAGAACTCGAGGGAGAAAGGATCGTAAGGTTCTACGAAAAGCCTGAAAAGCCGCCTTCCACCTTGATAGGCATAGGACTTTACCTGATTCCCAAAAGAGGGATTGAAATTCTCCTAGAATACGTTGAAAACACAAAAAGGAGCGACAACCTTGGAGACTTCATAAGCTATCTCTGCCAGAAGGAGGAGGTCTACGGGTATCCTTTTAACGGAAGCTGGTATGATGTTGGAAATCCCGATTCGTACATTGAGGCTTTCAAGAGCTACACGGATCACTATGTGGACAGATCGGCGGAAATAGAGAGGTCTGTCAAGATAATTGAACCCGTAGTAATCGGGAAAGGGGCCAAGATCAGCGGAAGAAGCATAATCGGGCCCTACACATTCATCGGAGAGGGCTGCAAAGTCGAGTCTTCAGATGTGAGCGAGAGCATAGTATTCGAAAACACAACCCTTTCCAAAGTGAAACTCTGGAGAAGTATAGTAGACGACAAATGCGAAATTCGAAACATACAGCTCACAGCTTCGATCATAGGAGGTAATGCAAAGATTCAGGGCGGATGAAGGCCCTTATACTAGACGGCTACGTTGACGAGCCTTCCTGTTTGGGTGTTCCTCCTTTTGTTTCTCCTTATCCGAGGTTCGTCAGCGGAGTTCTGAAGGCGGCCAAAATTCCTGCACTCTATACAACGATCGACAACTTCAGAGAAAACCGCAATCTCAGGGAAAAAACAAAGAGCTTTGACTACCTCTTCATTATTGCAGGTATAGCTGTTCCCGGGAACTACATCGGAGGAAAGCCCCTAAGCAAAAAAGAGATATTTGGACTTAATCTGGCGAAGAAAAACGTGCTGATGGGTCCGATGTTCCTGGAACTTTCAAAAGAGGACTTCTATAGACTCGAGGATGCGTCGATCGAAGCCATCGAGTTCCCATTCGAAAGAAAGTTCTGCGAGCTCTTTGGCCTTGAATTCGATCTCGATAAATTCCTGATAGCCGGTGCGGATGTGGTAAAACAGCATCCAGATTTTCCAAACATTATTTGCGAGATAGAAACCTACAGAGGTTGTTACTGGGGTAAGTGTTCTTTCTGCATCGAGAGGTTTCAAAGATTGCAAATTAGGGATCCAGAAAACGTGGTTGCAGAGATTAGGGCCCTTTACGACGCTGGAGTTAGGCATTTCCGCATAGGAAAACAGACGGACTTCTTCACATACTTAGCCGACTTTGACTACGAATTCCCAAAACCAAATCCAGAGGCCTTGAAACAGTTCCACAGGGCGATCCGGGAAAAATGCCCGAAAATAAAAACGCTTCATTTAGACAACGTGAATCCAAAAACGATCGCAGAATATCCCGAAGAATCAAAGGAAATAATCAAGACAATTGCGATATATCAAACTCCGGGAAACGTTGCAGCTTTTGGGCTAGAAAGTGCAGACGAGGTTGTTATTAGAAAAAACACCCTCTGCGCAACAGCCGAAGAGGTCATGTTTGCCGTTGAGCTCATGAACAGATTCGGCCGGGCTGTTGGTTACAACGGTCTGCCGATCTTGCTTCCCGGGCTTAATTTCGTTATTGGCCTGAAGGGGGAAACCAGAGAAACTTTCGAGAGAAATTTCGAGTTTCTTAAAGAACTGCTGGACAGAGATCTGCTCTTGCGCAGGATCAACATAAGGCAGGTGAAGATCTTTCCAGGCACCCCAATGGAGAAAGAGGGTTACAGGAGGCTTCTCAAGCACAAGAGATACTTCAATGCCTTCAAGAAAAGAGTAAGAGAGGAAATCGACAATCCCATGCTCCGGAGGATTCTGCCAAAATACAGGAAGCTTACGGATTTGAGGGTTGAAATTGAGGGCAAAATCAGCTTTGCAAGGCAGATTGCAACTTATCCGATCCTCGTAGGGCTGGTCGGGGAATACAAAAAGGGCACCTTCCTTGATGCAAGGGTTGTCGACTACGGTTACAGAAGCGTAACGGCTGTTGAGAGCCCTCTGAACGTCAATGAAGCAAAGGCAGAACAGCTAAAAGCTCTGATCGGATCAAAAGCTGCCGAAATAATTAAAAAAAGACCCTTCAAAGACATAGATGAAGTCGAGCAGATAGCTGATGATGCAAAATTGCTTTTCTTCGTAAAATAATAAGAAGAGAATCGCACAATAAGTTCGAGGATATCATTAAAACATAAATAAAAAAAATGGTAAATCGAAAAAGCTATAAATGGGGAGATTGATTAAAGAGAAGGTGATCAAATGAATTTATTCGATAATATTCTCAACAGCACAAGTATATTTAAAAATAGAGATGTTCTAAGGCATAGCTATACACCTGAAAGCTTGCCACACCGTGAAGAGCAGATTCAGCAACTGGTAGAACTCCTTTCGCCCCTAATAAAGGGGGGGACACCCTCAAACATCTTCATCTATGGTAAAACAGGAACGGGGAAAACGGCCACAGTAAAGTTCGTAATAAAAAATCTCGAGGATATCAGCAACAAGATGGGGGCCAACGTTTTGGTACTTTACCTAAATTGCGAGATAATAGACACTGCCTACAGGGTTCTCGCAAGTGTTGCAAGAAAACTCGGGAAAAATGTACCGATGACAGGCTGGCCAACCGATCAAGTCTACGAAGAGGTGAAAAACGTTCTTGAAACCAAGAGATTCAAGATGGTTATAGTTCTTGACGAAATCGATAAACTCGTCAAAAGGGCCGAAGAAGCCCTCTACAGCCTTACAAGGATAAATTCGGACCTCGAAAATGCAAGGGTTTCCCTGATCGGTATATCCAACAATCTCAAATTCAAGAGCTTTTTAGACGCGAGAATTCTCAGCTCTCTCAGCGAAGAAGAGCTCGTTTTTCCGCCTTACAATGCAGAACAGCTTGAGGATATTCTGAAACAAAGAGCGGAACTCGCATTCAACGAGGGGGCTTTGGAGGAGGGGGTGATCCAGTACTGCAGCGCCATAGCTGCCCAGGAGAACGGAGATGCAAGAAAAGCGCTGGATCTACTCAGGGTCAGCGCTGAAATAGCGGAAAGGGAAAAAGACACAAAGGTCAGGATAAAGCACGTTAGAAAAGCCTTAAAAAAGATAGAAACGGACTACATGATAGAAACCGTTCGAACCTTGCCGCTGCACGCTAAAATACTTCTCTACAGCATGGCCCTCCTTGCGGAGAGTTCAGACAAGTTTACCACTGGCGAGGTGTACTGCGTATACAAAAAGCTATGCGGAAAGGTTTGCATTGAGGCTTTAACCCAGCGCAGGATTAGCGATTTGCTGTCAGAACTAGATTCGCTGGGAATAATAAATTCCATAGTGGTTTCAAAGGGCAGATACGGAAGGACGAGGGAGATAAAAATAGACTCGGATACTGAAGCGCTAAAAAAGGCTCTAGAGGAGGATTACAGATTACAGGATCTCAAAAAGTTTGAGGAGGAGATAAGAAAACTTATAAAACTGGGCTCATTTGAGCTTTGACCTTTTGGTTTGTAGAAAGGTTTAAATATTTCCATGCAGAAATCGATGAAATCGAAGGTGAGGTGTTAGATTTGAAAGAATTTGGAAGGCCACCGGTAAAAGTCGGAGACGTAAGAGAAGTAAGGATTGAAGCTGTGGGTAGCGAAGGAGACGGAATAGCAAAGATAGATGGATTCGTGGTTTTCGTCCCTGGAGCTAAAATGAACGACAGCGTTAAGATAAGAATAACCAAGGTTCTTAAGAAATACGGTTTCGCCGAAATCGTCGAGTGATTAGAGATTTTTAACTAATTCCTCGATCTGAGCCACTAGTCCTTTTATTTTTTCAACTTGGGTTTTTAACTGTTCAATCTTGTCATACCCCTCATCCCTGACCATTGCACCATACTGTGTTGGCACAATGATCCCGGATTGCTCGAGTACACGGAGAGAGTAGCGAACCCTGTGTTTCGGCATATTAAGCATATCGGAGAGCTTGAATATGCCTATAGGTTGCTTTTCCATCACTGCTTTCAAGACTTCCAAATGCCTGACAACGATCTCGGCTTCTGACATCAACTTGTTGAATACCATGACAATAATTATTATTCTAAGCTTATAAGAGTTATGCTACCATACAGAAGATCGGATTTTCCGGATGAGTAGAGGGCCTCCAAAATTATAAAAATGGGTGCCCAGAAAACCCAGAGCTTTAGCTCCGGGAGATGAGGGGAAGGGCGTGAAGCATCCCTTAACACCGGAAGCTCTCGACTTCAGTCGTGGAGTAGCTCACTCGTAATGCTCTGAATCAAACCTAAGCTCTTCTCGGCTTATCTCGGTGTATCCGAGTCTGTCCTTTATAACCAGATAGGCCATCTCGGGCGGAATGGCGCCTATTTCAGTTATTATGATATCGATGTAATCCCTCGGCGTCACGTCGAAGGCGGGGTTTCTGACCTTTACCCCAAGCTCTAGAAGCTCCTTTGGAGCAACTTCTTCAGCCGATCTTTCCTCGATTAAAACCAGCTCGCCAAAAATTGTCTTTGGACTGAACTTGAAGGTCTCAGCGGCGACTATAAAAGGCACCCTTGCTTCTTTAGCACAGAGTGCCACCTGAGATGTTCCTATCTTGTTCACCAGCGCTCCATTCGCCGTGATTGTGTCCGCACCAACGATTACGCAGTCAACCTCGCTGATAAAGTATCTCACTGCAGAGTCCACTATCAGTGTCACCTCTATTCCCGCCTCCCTCAGCTGTTTGGCGGTTATATGCCCTTGCCATCTGGGTCTGGACTCTGTAGCAAAAACTTCAATCCTTTTTCCGGCTTCATGGGCCCTCTTTATCACAGCTATCGCTGCGGATGAGTTGCAGTGTGTTAGGATTGTTGAACCATCCTTTATTCTCCTCTCCCCTATTTCAGCGATTTTTCTCTGCGCGCTGTCCACCCATCCGATGAACTCATCAGCCCTTCTAATAAGACTGGCCCTTTTCTCCTCTGGCGTACTGCCTGTATACCGCATTATGTAGTTAATCGCATTGTACAGGCTCACCGCGGTAGGACGGGTGTTCAAGAGGATCTGCGAGGCTTTCATCATTTCCTCATCAAAGTTATCCCTGACCTTTAACGCATGTTCTTTCATCACTTCAGCGGCAAACTTTGCAATTCTAGAAGCTCCCCGAATTTCCATCGACTTTATCTTCTCTGCTGCACTCAGGAGATCCATGCCGGGATTCTGTAGAACTCTTTAAATATCTTTGCGGTCACTCTTTTTGTGGGGATCTGCATTGTACACTACGGAGAGATAGGGACCAAGGGTGAAAACCGGGCTTTTTTCGAGAAGAAGCTGGTGGAGAACATAAGCAGATTTGCCAAGGCGAAAAGGAGGTTTGGCTGGATCGAGGTTGAGTATTACGAGGGAATAGAGGAAAAGCTAAGAAAAACCCCTGGAATAAGATATTTCGGGGTTGGCTACAAGACTGAGCTCGATATGTCTGCAATTAAGTCCGCCGTTCTCAAAGCGCTGCCAGAAAAATTTGAGAGTTTCAAAATTTCGACTTCCAGAAGGAATAAGAAATTTCCGCTCAATTCAATAGAGATCAACAGAGAACTGGGAAGAGCTGTCGTGGAGACTACAGGAAAAAAGGTCGATCTAGAAAATCCCGACGTTACCGTCTGGGTCGAAATCTGTGAGAACTTCGCCCTAGTTTACTCGAAAAGAGTCGAGGGAATTGGAGGGCTACCGGTTGGATGCGCGGGTAGAGTCGTCTCGCTTGTTTCGGGTGGAATAGACAGCCCCGTAGCGACCTTCTTGGCGATGAAGAGGGGCTGTGAGGCTGTTCTGGTTCACTTCTTTAACAGAACTCTGCACTCGGCAGAAGTTAGGAAAAAAATCGTAATGCTTGCCGAGAAGCTCGCGGAATATCAGGGGAGCATCAAGCTCTACATGATACCGTTTGAGGATGTGCAGATGGAAATAATTCGAATAGTGCCACCCAAGCTCAGAATGGTTGTCTACAGAAGAAGCATGATGAGGATAGCAAACATGATAGCTGAAAAGGAGAAAGCCAAGGCGATAGTGACTGGAGACAACATATCCCAGGTTGCGAGCCAGACACTTGACAATTTGAATGTCATATATGCCGCATCAAAGCTAGCTGTTCTCCCGCCGCTGCTGGGATTCGATAAAGAGGAGATTGTGGGGCTTGCAAAGAAGATAGGAACTTACGAGATCTCCATTCTCCCCTACGAAGACTGCTGCTCCCTGATGGTTGCTAAACACCCAGAAACAAGAGCCAGAAAGGAAATCATTGAGGAGTTCGAGGAATTTGAGGAACTGGAAAAGTCGGCGGTCGAAAAAGGAGAAACAGTTGAGGTGAGCTACTCCACGACTGAAGCCGGGAGCTTCCGGCGTTAAGAGAGGGCTTCACGCCCTTCCCCTCATCTGCCGGTTCGGGGGACTCACAGCTCCCCCATCCCATGCCTCTCGTTAAGGCATGGGCTATGTTTATGCATGCGTTCAAATCCCTATTGTAGATCAGCCCGCATTTCGGGCATCTGAATTCCCTTCCTTTGACTCGGGCAACATGCCCGCATCTGTGGCAGGTTTTAGAGGTGTTC
>Ga0080004_1138222_pt1 | contig 28131 bp, 32 predicted proteins | sample WasSprMetagenome_FD_69207 | JGI IMG/M metagenome (GOLD analysis project Ga0080004, IMG submission 69207) | Sulfidic aquatic microbial communities from Washburn Spring, Yellowstone National Park, USA - WS (SPADES assembly) (version 2) | ecosystem: Environmental > Aquatic > Thermal springs > Hot... | reverse complement strand
GAGGCGCCCGCGGAGGCGTGAGCACCTCCCCCCTCCACGCCGCCACCCCCCCCTCAACGAAGTCAGAGCCCGCTTGGTCGACGTTCTCGCCCCTGGTCGCGCTCCTGTAAAAGACGACGTAGCCCCCTTCGGTGCTGGTGTACTCCACTGGCACCACGGCGTCAGCCGGATGGGGCACGGCGGCCCCCGTCGAGACCTCCACACACTCCCCCCTACCAATGCTCACTGCCTTGGACTCGCCAGCCGATAGGCGGCCCACAAGCCTCAGCCTCTTGGGTCTGTCCTCGTAAGCCCCTGCGAGGTCGTCGCTCATCACGGCGTAGCCGTCCATGAGGGCCCTAGTGTAGGGCGGGTAATTCGCCTTGGCGTAGATGTTGCGGCTGAGCACCCTCCCTATCGCCTCCTCTAGGGGAAGCTCTATCTCCCCTAGAGGCCTCAGCGGTCGATGGCTTTCGATTATCGGTATTACGTCGTCCACGGAGACCAGTCGGCGGTATATCTTGCGCTCGGGCAAGCTAGGCCAGTGACCCGTACAAGCTCACCTCGACCTCGCACCCCTCGTCGAAGCCCTCGACGTCCTCTGGCACCTCTACGAAGCCGTTGCCTCTCAAGAGGCTCGCCAGCGCCCCGGAACCCCCGCCCATTATCGGCTCGGCGTAAAGCCTACCCTCCCTCTCTCGAACCAAAACCCTGACAAAGCCCTTGACACCGGACTTCACAGTCACCCTACGGGTCAGGATCGCCTTGACCTTGGGGTACTCCGGGACCTCGAGGCCCATGCCCTTCAATAATGGCTTAAGTAGGTACTCGAGCGTGGACATCGCGGCCACGGGGAGCCCGCTCAGCGCGAGTATGGGCCTGCCGTCCTTCACTGCCAAGCACGCGGTCTTGCCGGGCTGAATGGCAAATCCGTGCACGAGGTAGTCCGGCTCCGCCATCTGCATGGCCTTGACTGTGTAGTCGTGGCCTCCCACCGACGTGCCGCCAACGAGGACTGAGAGGTAGGGGGTATCGTCCCGCCGAAGCCACTTGAGGATGTCGCCAATGCTGTCGCCGACGATGGACTTCTCGACCACCGAGATGCCGTGCCACCTCAACCACGCGCTCACGAAGACATGGGTGAATGGCCTGAAGAGCGCGCCCTTCACTATCTCGTCCCCGACGCTCAAGATCCTCGCCGCAAGGTCGAAGACCTTGACCTCCTCAACGCCCTCGACCACGAGCCCCGCCACGGCTTGAGGCGTTATTCGAGAGCCCCTGCGAACTATAACTAGGCCCTCGTCGTATTCCTCGCCCGGCAACGACACGTTCTCGTACTTGGCCAAGACCCTCAATACGAGGACCTCGTCCCCTTCTTCGAGGGCGTCCTCCATGGGTACGACGGCATCGGCGCCGTTGGGCAAGAAGGCGCCAGTCTCCACCTTAACGGCCGTGCCGGGCTTTAGCGTCACGTTTATGTCCACTCCGGGCCTTATCATGCCTTTGAGCAACTTCAAGCGCACCGGAGAGAGGGGCGAGGCCCCCTCTACGTCGCATGCGCGGACGGCGTAGCCATCCATAACCGATTTGGGCTTGGGCGGCAACTTGAGGCTGGAGAGCAAAGTCTCAGCGGAGTACTTGCCAAGAGACTCTTCTACTGAAACGCGGACCTCGCGAGGGGGGCGTAAGTACTTAATGGCCTCGGGAAGGACGTCTGAGACCCTATTGAGCTCCCTCACGTGTCATTCACCCACTTGGGCCGAGGGCTTATGAGTTGTCCAGGCCTCATAACCCACGTCTTAGTTAGCAGGGTCTGAGCTTTAAAGGTAGAGATCTCGCGGTTCTCTCTTCAGCGCTCTTGGTATCGGGGCGTATTCGTGCTTGTGCTTCAGACCTTGGACCCCCTAAATCAATAGGCTTTGACGGCTCGGACTAAAGAGGCTTCGCGCCAAAGCGCTGCATCGATGACGTCCACGAAATGTCTTCATCTGACACTAATTAAAGACATCTTACTAAGAATTAACTTCGATTTTCTTTATGTAGAGGGCGGCTTAACCTTCGCAGAAAGGCTTTTATCCTCTCTGAGGTCCTTACAAGAGATACATGGGGCAACTCATCGGTAGGGTTGCTGGAGCCCTGATGTTCGCGGGGTCGGCCCAGTTCCTCGTGTGCATGCTTATAGCCGAGTGCCTCTACCCCCACTACAGCGTATCCCTAGACTACATAAGCGAGCTCGGGGCCCTCAGCGCCGTCACGGCGCCCCTCTTCAACGCCTCGGTAATCGTGCTAGGCCTCACGGCGATCCTCGCCGCCTACTTCCTGCGGAGGGGAAAGGTCATAACCAACAAGGCTTTCTTGGGCTTCCTAGTCCTCTGTGGGATAGGTTGCATAGGCGTGGGCGCCTTCCCGATGGACTCTCCAGTACCGTACGCCCACCTCATAGCTGCCCTGCTGGCCTTCCTCTTCGGCGCCTTGGCGGCCATAGCCTCTTTCAAGTTCCAGAGGGCCCCTGCCTCATACTTCTCGGTAATACTGGGCATAGTATCGTTGCTTGCCCTTGTCCTCTTCACTGCGAGGATCGACTTAGGCCTCGGCATAGGCGGGATAGAGCGCATGGTATCGTACCCAACACTACTGTGGTCTATGATGTTCGGCGGCTATTTGATGAAGGAGTGAAGAGAGAGGAGAAGGGCGCGGTCCTAGAGCAACCTGTCGCTCAACTTTTTTCTTCCCGGCCCAAGCCTACGAGCCTCGACGTAGCTCGAGTGCGCTATGGCGTGCGGGTACTTGGCTTCGTGTATGGCCCTGAACCAGACGCAACAGTCGTCGCAGCAGTTGCATAGCGAGTATATCGGTCCTTGGCTCCTCTCGACCGCGTGCACGAGGCCCTCTCGATTGGCCCTCTTTAGGATCCCTATGGCTTCGTCGGCCGTTATCCTCCTAGCGAAGCCATGCTCGACCATGTACTTAGCGAGGGAGCCGAAGTGGAGGCAGGACTCTAGGTAGCGCCTGCAACCCTCGCCCATGAACCTAGACACGAGCCTGCAGCCGCAGTAGCCGACGGCGTGGTAGTCGTGCTCCTTCACCAGCTTTACAGCGTCCTCGTAGGGCAGTATCTGAGCCTTGGACGAGATCGTGTCCCTCTCGGGTATGGCCCTCATTATGGGGTACTTCCTGTCTCCTAGCTCTTTGAGGAAGGCCTCCTTCATGTACTTGGCCATGAAGGGCGCGAGCTTCTCTTGGAGCGGGTCCTTGCCGGGCCCTGGGAGGAAGTGCATCTCGAACAGCCCCACCATGACCGGGAAGAGCCTGTACACGACCTTGCCCTCTTTCACGCCCTTCCACACGGTCCCCTTCTTCGCCATCTCATTCAGGATTCTCTCCAAGTACTCGGCGTTCTTCCCGGTCCTCTCGGCGAGTTGCTCAACCGTGAAGTTCACGAAGGGCATGTGCAGCGCTAGGCTGGCCTCCTCCTCCGTGAAGAGGAGCTTTAGTATCTCTTTCTCGGCGCCGCTGGGGCTGGGTGGCATCCCGATGGGGGCTTTATTGAGCTTCTCCCTCAACTTCTCGTAGAGCTCTAAGTGGAATGAATGATGCAACTTCTCACCTCGAACTTTATGGTGGGTCCATTGTAAAGTTTATAACTATCACCGGTTGTACGCACATAAAGGTCGTGGTAACACCTCGGCTAAAAGATGTTAACAGCCTCTGCGTCTGCTGATGCTCACGCTTGAGCCCAAAAGGCTATTTCCGCGACCGCGTAACTCTTCTATGGATGAGCGTCGTAGCGCCTTTCGACCCCTGGAGGGGCAAGCTCTGCACCTGCCCCCCTAAGTATAGCTTCTCCCCGTACACGGGCTGTAGCCACAAGTGCCTCTACTGCTACGCCACGTCCTACATAAGGACTCCGGAATCGGTGCCGAAGAGGGACGTGCTACGTCGGTTATTGAAGGACTTGAACAAGGTGGACAGGGACTTGCCCATATCCATGGCCAACAGCTCGGACCCCTACCCGCCGATTGAGGCCAGCTTGGGGCTTACGAGGAGGTGCTTAGAGATCCTCCTGCCCAGGGGCTTTAAGGTCATGATAATAACCAAGTCCAACGTCGTCGCTAGGGACGTCGACTTAATCTCGAGGGGCAACTGCGCCGTGAGCCTCACGATAACGACCCTCGACGAGGGCCTGGCAACAAGGATGGAGCCGGGCGCCCCTAGGCCTAAGGAGAGGGTCAGGGCCCTCGAGCTCTTAAGCAGGGAGGGGGTGCCCTGCATCGTCAGGATAGACCCCATAGTGCCGGGCTTAAACGACGACGAGAGGGGCTTGAGGTGGCTGGTCGAGGAGGTGGTGAGGGCCGGGGCAAAGCACGTGAGCTCGGCGACTTACAAGGCGAAGCCGGACAACTTGGCCAGGATGGTCAAGGCCTTCCCAGATAAGGCGAGGTACTGGCATGAGCTCTACTACGAGGAGGGGCTGAGGGTTGGGCCCTCCAGGTACTTGAAGGAGGGGCTTCGGCTCAGCTTGATGAAGATGTTGAGGGAAATAGCGGACGAGTACGGGGTCACGTTCTCGACTTGCAGGGAGGGCTTCACTCACCTCACGACTAGCGCCACGTGCGATGGAACCCACTTGATACCCTTTAGAGCTAGGGCGTGCCGTCTTAAGGCGTGGTAACTGATGTGACCCATGTCCATTCTTACGGTCCTTGGTCGCCGCTAGGTCGTTGAGTGTGCCGAGATCTACTCTTCTGCTTCGACCTCTTCTTGTTCTCTGCTTAGCAGGTCCATTAGCTCTCTCCTCTTCTCTTCCTCGAGCTCCTTCTCTTCCTCCCTCAGCCTCCTCCTGAGCTCCGTCCTGTCCTCGACAACCCCTATCTTACCGTGCCTCGCCTCCTCGATGACCCTCTTGGAGGAGTACGTAGACGCTTGCCTGTCCAAGGGCTTTGAAGAACCGCACCGTTTGCATACCAAATAACTCTTCCCATTCTTCTTGACGGGCCTTAAGAGACCCCCACACTTCTCGCAAAATTCCAAGACTTGAGACCCCAGTTTACTATGCGGGCATACTAATACGTTTAGCGGTTTCCGTGGGCCCCTGTTAGCCAAAGATCGTCACCTCTAGCGTTCGCTTCGGATGGAGTCTTCACGAACCCGCTTGGAGCATGAGGGCTCTAGTGAAAAACACTTATCTATCCCCCCGCCCCATGTTAACGAAGGTTATGAGGCGCAGGCGCAAGAGCCTCTTCGACGAAATGTTTGAGAGGTTTGAAGAGCTTTTCGAAGGTGTCGGAGGACTTGAAAGAGGCTCAGGCATGTACTCCATATCCGTGACCTACGATGAGTGCGGGAGGCCAGTGGTTAGGGTCTCGGCTCAAGGCGACGTCGATAGGAAGAGGTTGGAGGAGTACTTGAGAGAGAGGTATCCAGACGCGGAAATAGTGTGGGAATGCGGGCCCGAAGGGAGGTCGACCGCTAGAGGTCACGTCAAGGAGGTCGTAATCGACGAGGTCGAGGGCTCGAGGCAGAGGGGACCTAGAGGCGTCGAGATCAGAGAGGCGGGTGTGAAGAGGCCAAAGATAGTCGAGGTAAAAGTGGAAGGCGAGGAAGAGGGAAAGAGGAAGTGGTACGACATAAAAGTCGAGTAATGTCGACGTCCTTGAGGGGTCTAGGGACTTGAGCTCGCGCCGCTTAATGGGTAAAGAAGCTATGGCCTTGGTCGAAGGGACCTCGATGAGAGTGCCGTAGATGGTCGAGATCTTGACATTTGGCTCCGTCAGCAGCATAGCGCTGAATTACATCAAGGAGTGCATCGATGATGCGTCAAGGACCTTTGACGTCGACACTAAGACCCTGAGGGTCGTGGTTGTGGAGTCTCGGGAGCGCTTGAGCGAATTCCTCAACGCCGCTTCCGGAGGAGCTGGTCCAGCTCCCCAGCCCCTGAGCTCGGCCTCCCACCTGTACGTGGCTGGCAAGCCCACGATAGTGGTGGTGGCGTCAGAGCTCTACGACAAGGGCGAGGCGGTGGTCAGAGGGGAGCTACTGATAGCGCTGGCCCACGCCAAGCTTCACGGCTCCGAGGAGTACTACGCCATTCGAGTGCCGCCCGCGCTTCAAGGGCTCGTCGAGTTCGGAGTTCCCAGGCACCTCGCGATTGCCGTGCTATATTTGGTGGCCTCGGGCGTCAAGGGGTACGAGGCCACAAAGTTCGTCGTCGAGAGGGGCTACCTTCCCGAGATGGAGAGGCTCTACAAGTTCCACTTGACGATAACGCCTGAGGAGAGGGCCTCTTGGATTATGGCAGAGAGTAATCCTAGTGCGCGAGCGCTACTCACCTTAAACGCCTTCAAGGCCCTCGCGAATGCCTTGCCAGTCTACAGTTCATCGATGGACCGCGAGCTCCGAGGGCTCTTCGAGGAAAATCTCGACGTGATACCGCCAGACCTGCGATCGGGCGTTGAGAGGACGCTCTTCGACGTTCTGCCCAGAGAACCTCAGGGGACCTTCGACAGGATAGAGGCCTGCTTGGAGTCCCTGAGCGATATCATTTACGCCGCCCTGCTGTAGCGTAGCCTAAGAAGGATGAGCTTCGTTGCTCTGACGCGCTTGGGCGCAGACCTCATCGACGAGACTCTCTAGGGCTTGAAGGGGTTCGTAGCCCCCTTCGAATATGAGCTGGTAGAGCTTGGTGTAGTGGAGCTTGAGCTCCACGTGATACTGACTTAAGAGGGTCCAAGGAGGGTCTTCGGGCTCCCCAATGCCGACGCCTCCGCAGCACTCGTCTAGATATATCAAGTCGGGCCTAGCTGGGCTGTAGGAGAGGAAGGGGTACAGCCTACATCTCATCGGCCTGGCAGGGTATATCGTGCACGTGGGCTCGTCTCTCATCACTAGAAAAGCGCAAACTCCGTTCACGCTTTGGAGTACTGGTATAGGCACGACATCCGCTATGACCGCCTTCACGTACCTGCCCCTCAGCTCCCTCCAATCAACGCCCAAAAAGTTGGCCACTCTGCATATGTCGAAGGCCGTCAAGCTGACGTTGGGTCCGCGGCAGCACCTGCCACACCTTAGGCACGTCACGCGGACCTTCTCTCCGCGGGACACCTTGATGTACTCGTGTGACACGTGAGCCCCTGAGGCCCTTAATCGGCCACGTCTAATAAGCTTGTTGCTAGCGACGTACTCGGGAAACGTTTAAAGGAGGTCGTCTACACTTCCTCGAGTAGCTGTCACATCATGAGCCGCGCTAAATTGCTATGCTTGGGAGGTTGCAGAGAGGTAGGGAGGTCAGCCTACCTCCTCAGCTTGGAGAATAGAAACTTCTTACTCGACTACGGTATCTTGCTAGACGACGTGCCCCTCTTTCCATCGCACGTGAGCCCGAGCTCTGTGGACGCTGTGTTGCTCACCCACCCGCACTTGGACCACTCTGGTCTAGTGCCGTTTTTGTTTTCCTCGAAGGTCACGCCACGAGCTTACTCCACCCGGCTGTGCGCCGAGATACTAGAGTACTTAGTGCTTGACATGATGAAGCTTTCGGGTAATTTCCTACCTTACGAAGTCGAGGAGCTCTACAAGGCCGTGGATGGCATTAGACCTCTGGGCTACGGAGAGGAGGTGGAGGTAGGCGGCATCGCCATTAGGGCCCTGAACGCTGGACACGTCCCCGGGAGCTGCATGTTCTTGTTGAGGTCAAAGGGGTTCAAGGCCCTCTACACGGGCGACTTCAACAGCATTGAGACACGGCTGGTGAACCCGGTGGACCTAGAGTCCGTCCTATCGGAGTGCCCCATAGACCTGTTGATCGTGGAGTCCACGTACGGCGACAGGCCCCACGAGGACAGGGCGCTGACCGAGAAGAGCTTCGTCGAGTCCGTGGTTGACTGCGTCGAGGGCGGAGGAGTCGTGCTCGTGCCGGCCTTCGCCTACGGCAGGGCCCAAGAGATACTGTGCGTGCTCTACAAGTATGCGAGCGACTTGACCGTCTACTTGGACGGCATGGCCAAGCAGATATCGCTTGAGCTGCTGAGCTTTAAGGACTTCTTGAGGAGCGAAGACCTCTACGAAGAGGCCCTCGAATTCGCTAGGTTCGTTAGGGGGCCCAGGGACAGGAGGAGGCTCTTGAAGGAGGGCGGGGTTGTCGTAAGCCCGTCCGGGATGCTGAAGGGAGGCCCATCGGCCTTCTACGCTAAGCGCTTGGCCGATAGGAGCGACAGCGCGATATTCCTCGTGAGCTACCAGATCCCGGACACGCCCGGTGACTGCTTGCTGAAGCACGGCAAACTCACGCCCGACTCAGAGAAGGTAAAGTGCGACGTAAAGTGGTTCGACTTCTCGTCCCACGCGGGCAGGATCGAGCTGTTAGACTTCATAACCAAGGTAGTAAATCGCTCCGAGGGCAGAACCAAGGTCGTCTTAGTCCACGGAGAGGAGCGAGCGGTGACGTCCCTCGAAGAGGCGCTGAGGAGCGAGGGCGTAGAGGTCTTGGCACCTAAGAACGGTGAGCTACTGGTCCTCTAAGCCCCGAATCCACAAGCCCGTAGCTCTATGAGCTGTGGCGTCCTGGGTCGTCGTCCATGAAGGAAGCGCGCGACCTGAGGCTCCTGGCCGACGAGCTCGAGGGAGAGATCAAGAAGTTGGAGAGCGCGTTGGTGGCCTTCTCGGGCGGCGTCGACAGCTCCACGGTCGCAGCGCTGGCGTACAGAGCCTTAGGCGACAGGGCCTTGGCTGTGACCATAAACTCCCCCCTCTTGCCCCACGGCGAGCTCGAAGAAGCTGTGAAGGTGGCCAGGGCCATCGGAATACGACACCGCGTCGTCGAGCTCAACGAGCTGGAGCTCCCGGGCTTCTCCGATAATCCGCAAGACCGTTGCTACATATGCAAGAAGGCTCGACTCGCTCTGCTCAAGGAGCTGGCGTCCAAAGAGGGCTTCAGAGCGATCCTCGATGGGACCACTAAGAGCGACCTGAGCGACCACAGGCCCGGCATAAGGGCCGCGATCGAGGAGGGGGTCCGTAGCCCCTTGCTAGAGGCGGGGCTGTCGAAGGGTGAGGTGCGCGAGCTGGCCAAGCTGTTGGGGCTTCCGAATCACGACAGGCCCCCCAGCTCCTGCCTCGCCACTAGAATACCGTACGGCCAGAGGATAACGCTGGAGAAGTTGAGGAGGGTAGACCTGGCCGAAAGGGTGGTGAAGGAGAGACTGGGGGCCTCGCTCGTGCGCGTCAGGCTCCACGGCGACGACGTGGCAAGGATAGAGGTTAGCCCCCGAGAAAGGAGGCTGTTCTTCAGCGAAGAGGTCCTGGACTTCATCGCCTCGGAGCTCAAGAGGTTCGGCTTCAGGGTAGTAGCCCTAGACTTGGAGGGCTATCGTGCGGGCAACTGAAGCGCTCCTTGAGGCGATGAGTCGCTCGCTCAGCTCTCGAAGCGAGCTTCTCGACATGCTGGGGGAGCCGACGGCCTAGGCCTATGGCTTAAAGAAAGCGATGACTGTGACAACCCACGCAGGTATCGCCACTAAGCCCCACGCTATCGGGCTCCATTTGACCACGCTAAAGCCGTCGAGCGGCGGTATCGGGAGGAGGTTGAAGGCCGCAAGCCAGATGTTGACTTGGAAGCCAATCATGGCAGTGAATTGTAAGAAGGGGTGAAGGCTCAGCCCTCGCAATAAGTAGAATACCAACGCCAATACCAAGTTAGCCATCGGCCCAGCGAGCGCTATTAGGCCGTTGACCCTCCGTAGCTGCTCGACTGAAATGTATGGCGAGTACGCAAGAGGGACTATGTACACGGCCCCCGGGGCGGCGAATATCAAGCTACCGCCCGAGGCAAGAGCCAGCGCTAAAGCGAGCAACAGCCCCAGGGGCCACATCCTGTATTCAGCGTGACAGGCGAACGACCTAGCGATGGTCCTGTGCATCAGCTCGTGCAACAAGAAGCCCAAGCCCACGGCAATGAGGGAGGAAGCAAAGAAGGCTAAGAAGTACGACATATCGACGTAGATCCCTCGAATTGAGAAGCAAAGGCTTATCACGACCCAAGAGATTGCAAGGTCTACAATCTCTCTCGCAGCGGGCCTAATGTGCAAGGGCTTCACCACGCGATGCCTTTGTCAGCCTAACTGCGAGGCGTAGCTTAAGAACTTTTAGATGCTACTTGAGCGTGCATCATCTCAAGGCTAGGGCCCTGAAGCCTCATGCTTAGTCCCAGCCTCAGCGTCAACATCCCTAGTGCTCGCACTCCCCTTGCGTGTAGGTAATCGAGCACATGCGATAAGTTTTTCCTAGCGGTCTGAGGATAAGTACTTAATGGTGAGAGGGCATGGTTTTGCTGAGCACCGGCTTTATCATAGCTGGCGCTTATGCGGACAAGGTCAGGAAGACCCTCTTCGCCCAGCTGAGGGATCACATGAAGAGGGGAGAGGTCTCAGCCCAAGAGGTCGCGAGGGCCGCCGCCGAGCTGAACAGGGCCCTCTACCACATACTCGTCGAGAGGCTCAAGTCAGATAAGGGTGACGTTGTCAGGGCCAAGATAGAGTACGACGTCGAGGGTGGGAAGGTTGTGTGGGACTACAACACCCTCCAGCTCGAGGTATTCAAGAGGGTCCCCGACGAGGAGGTCCAAAGGGTCCTCAGGGAGACGACGTCTGAGATAAGCAAGCTCTTGGAGAGGGCGATAGCCTACAACGTCGAGAGGGCGGCCGTCACGTCCTACGGCGATTACCTATTTAAGGTCAAGATAGACGACAAGGTCGTCGGAGCATTGACTGTGACCACGATAGACAACGAAGTCGCGATAATACGCGGAGCAGTGCTCGAGCCCACCCCCATCATAATCGACAAGAGCAAGGTGCCGCTAGAAGGCAAGAGCGTTGAAGAGGTCGTGTCTAGCAACTTGACAAACCTCGTCAAGTCCGCTCGAAACGTAGAGCTGGCGGAGGCCGAGAGGGCCCTCAAGGGGATTGAGGCGATGATCGAAAGCGAGCTAAAGGAAGAGGCGAGGGCCGAGGAGGTCGAGTACTGAGCCAAAGACTCAGCACACTTCATATTTTTGCTTCAATGTCTCCGTGCCACATGACCTCGAACATCTTCCTAGCCTCCTCGAGGCCCACTCTCCTTGGGTTGACCTCCAGCAATCTAGTCATCTTGAGCATGTTCTCGGCCAGCCTGACCACATCCTCCTCTGGGACGCCTATTTCTTGGAGAGACGTCGGCAGGTCCAAGTCCGTCAGCAGGTCAATGACTTCGGCAATTGCCAGCTGGGCCAGCTCCCTAGTGCTCAGCCCCTCGCCCTCGACCCCCATGGCTATGGCCACGTCGGCCAGCCTCTCAGGTATGGCGAGCATGTTGAACTTCATCACGTAGGGGAGGGCTATGCCGCATGCCACTCCATGCGCTACTCCGTACTTAGCCGCGAAGGCATAGGCCGCCGCGTGTCCCGCGCAGTTGCTGGCGTTGCTAAAGGCTAGCCCCGCCAGCAAGGCCGCCTCGCTCATCGACTTCCTAGCGTCTAGGTCTTCCCCGTTGCTATAGGCCCTCCGCAGGTTGGCCGATATCATGCTTATCGCTTTGAGGGCGAGAGGGTCCGTGAATGCGTTGGCGTTGATGGACATGTAGGCCTCGATAGCGTGCGAGAGCGCATCTATCCCGGTAATCGACGTCAAGTGGGGGGGCATGGTGATTGTCAGCACCGGGTCGACTATCGCCAAGTCGGCCATGACCTTTTCGCTCACAATACTGTCCTTTATTCCGTCCCTCGTCAAGACTATAGACTTGGAGACCTCGCTACCGCTACCAGCCGTGGTGGGGATCAGTATCAGGGGGAGGCCCTTTCTCGGGACCCTGTCTACGCCCATGTACTGCTCTACAGGTCGAGGGTTGGCTGAGGCGAGGGAGGCGATTTTAGCCATGTCTAGGCTACTACCCCCTCCGAAGCCGACCACGAACTCTACCCCCTCGCGACTCAGAACGCGACCCAAGTACTCCGCGAGCTTCTCAGCTTGGCCGAGCGTGGGCTCAGGGCCGAAGTCGCTGTAGACGATGAAGTCGACGCCAGTCCTCGTGAGCTCGTCCTCGATCGCCTTTATCCTGCCGGACTCGAGCGAGCCTCTTCCGGCGACGATTAGTGCCCTACGGCCAAAGGCTTTGGCAACTTCGCCAAGCTCCTTGGCGGCACCTGCCCCCACGATTATTTCGGGCATCTTGATCTTGTAGGTCCTCAGGCCTCGAAAGTGGCTCAACTACCTGCACCGCTATGAACTTTGTTCGAAGAGAATTAAAAAGGGTTTAGGGTTGGGTTTGTGTCGTCGCCAAGCTCACAGGGGTTGAGGCCGAGGACTTGGGCCCGCCACGCGGAAGGGCCGCAAAACCTCTAAATAACGACCTCGAAGTAGATAATACGTCGGAGCGAAAATGAGAGTAGCGTGTCTCTGCGGCGGGGTAGGGGCGGCGAGGTTCCTCCAAGGGCTAGTCCAAATGGTAGACCCCTCGAGCATCACTGCCATAGTCAACACCGGAGACGATATAGAGATAAACGGCTTGATGGTATCGCCGGACATAGACATCGTTATATACCACTTAGCTGGTGTCGTCGACGAGGAGAGGGGCTGGGGGATAAAGGGCGACACCTTCAACTGCCTCAAGGCCATGGAGAGGTTCAACTTAGAGGCTTGGTTCAAGCTGGGCGACGCCGACTTAGCGACCCACATCTTCAGGACTCACATGTTGAGGAGGGGCTTGAGGCTTAGCGAGGTGACGGAAATGGAGAGGAGGGCCTTTGGTGTAGCGGTTAAAGTCATACCCATGACCGACGACAGGGTCACGACAATGGTCAAGGTCGATGGCAAGTGGGTCCACTTCCAAGACTACATGGTTAAGATGGCATGTCAAGGAGTCGTAGAGGGAGTCGGCTTTGCTGGCGTAGAGAAGGCCAAGCCAGCCCCGGGAGTCATGGAGGCCCTCGAGGAGGCCGACGTCATAATAATCCCTCCCAGCAATCCCATAGTCAGCATAAGGCCCATATTGTCGATAGAGGGCGTCAAGGAAGCGGTGGCCAAGGCCGAGAGAGTAGTTGCCGTGAGCCCCATAGTCGGGGGTAAGACCATCAAAGGACCCGCTGACAAGCTCATGGCTGCACTAGGCTTTGAGGTGTCGCCTAAAGGTGTCGCCGAGATATACAAGGGCTTGATAAAATTCATGGTGATAGACCAAGTGGACTCGCACTACGCTCCTCAAATAGAACAGATGAACATAAAGGTAGGGGTCACGAATACCATCATGAGGGACTTAGAGAGCAAGAAGGCCTTGGCAGCCTTCGCGTTGAACTTGGCGCTGGGTAGGCAACCATGACCGTTGTCGAGAGGTACTTAATAACATTGGTCGTGAACGAGATCGATGTAGTCGAAGGAGAGCTCGTCAGGACTTACGCCCCGATAACTATATCGAAGCTCGTCAGAATGTTACCCATAAGGTCCAGGGTCTACAAGTTACCCGACAGGGCGTACTTTCAAGTGGACTTGAAGATGGACGTGGAGAAGCCCAGGGAGCAGGTTGCGAGGGGCGACATAGCCTTCTGGCCTCAGGCCTCCGCGATGGCACTATTCCTCAAGGACTCCAAGCTTACGCAACCGGTGAGCCTGATAGGCAAGGTCACTAAAGGGCTCGAAGTCGTGGAGAGGGCCCCGATGGGCGCATCCATAGTCGTCAAGCTGGCTACGTAGACCTGTTCTCGCTTCGCACGAAGCCAGTGAAGGGCGGCGGCTCATCTAGACTTATTATCGGTATGGCTATCCAGCCGGGCCTAGAGCCCTCGGACACGGTCACGTACTCCCTGTTCTCCTCGGTCCTGATCAACAAGTACTTGCCGCTGAGCTTCTCGTTGCTTACGTAATGGTAGAATATCGGGAGCCCGTACAGGTTGTAATAGTCGTGGTACACCGCGAACAAGCCATAGACGTGCTTTCCCTCGTGCTCGAAGTGTATTATGTAGATCATCTGGCCCAGGGTGGACATGGAAGCCGCGAACCTAGCCAAATCGCTTAAGCTCTTGACCCTCACGAGAGTCGTAGGCTCTATCTTCCTCTCTGGCGCGGTCATCTCCTCTAAAGCGCCGTCGACCGCTTATAAGCTTTCAACGATCCCAACGACGTCATCCCCGTGCCCCCTTAACAAGTTCAAGACGTCCTCGTAGTCCAAGTCCCGCCACTCTGCGTAAGCGTCCGCGACGGCAAACCATGGGCCCGACCTGATGTTCAAGCACACTATCAGGTCCGCGCTTCTCGAAAGCCTCAGCAACGAGTCTAGGCATCCAGTCGGCGTCGCTATGACGACCTCCCTCGCCTTCTTGGACCTGACGAACCCTACGGCGGCAGTCATCGTGTAGCCAGCGGCGATGCCGTCGTCGACCAGGACCACCTTGAGGCCCTTTAAGGAGGGGTAGCTCCTCCCTCCCCTCAGCAGCTCGTTCCTCTTCCTTATCTCCTTGAGTTGCTCCTCCACAGCCTCTCGGATGTCACTATCGCTCAATCCTATGCTCCTAGCGAAGGCCTCGTCTACGAAGTAGCTTCCATCGGGGCTCACAGCCCCGAAGCCAGCCTCCCTATTCCAAGGTATCAAGAGCTTTCGGCATATCAGGATGTCGAACTTAGAGACCAAAACCTTCGAGACCATGAGGCCCACTGGAACCCCTCCCATGGGTATGGCAAATACGTAATCCGCTTCGCTGAGGACGGAACGACAGGCTTCTCCGAGCAACTTGCCAGCGTGGAGCCTGTCCTTGAACACGCAGAACTTGCCAAGCAGCTCCTCGTCGTACACCACGTTGCCTCTTCGAGAGAGCTTCATGGGGTCTCCCCAAGCTAATTTCTTTGCCCTCGTTTTTATCTTTCGAGTGGCTCTAGACTTGGATCGCGCGCCTCTTGAGAGTGATTGCTTAAGTAACATGCTTACCCGGGCTAACAAATTTAAGGCCCAGGTGTTGTGAGATAGAACGTGAGGATTGAGGGCGTATGAGCTTGAGTTCTCAAAACCTCAAGGCCTTCTACTCGGCCATGGACGAGATACTCTCTTTCCTCAAGGACTTAAAGGAGAAGCTAAGCAACTCCGAAGTGGACAAGATGATCGGCATGCTCCTCGAGGCCTGGGGATGGGGCAAGATAGTCCTAGTCGTCGGAGCTGGTCGAAGCGGCTTGGTCGGCAGGGCCTTCGCCATGAGGCTGATGCACTTGGGCTTCAGGACGTATGTCGTTGGCGAGACCATAACCCCAGCCATAGGCCCCAACGACGTTTTAGTTGCGATATCGGGCTCGGGCTCGACGGCCATAGTAGTCACGGCAGCGGAGGCGGCCAAGAAGGTTGGAGCCAAGGTTATAGCCATAACCTCGTTCAGAGATAGCCCCTTAGCCAAGATAGCCGATCACGTGGTCGTGGTCCCCGGCAGGACCAAGACCGCGGTCGAGCAGGACTACTTCTCGAGGCAGATACTAGGGATACACGAGCCCCTAGCTCCTCTGGGCACGCTTTTCGAGCTTGGAACTGCCGTATTCCTCGACAGCATAGTGGCGGAGCTCATGTACAGACTGGGCAAGTCAGAGGTCGAGATGAAGTACAGGCACGCAGTAATAGAGTGATCGCTGAGCCGTCGCTAAGAGCTAGCCCCTTAGTCGCGGCTCAAGTCTTCGAACACGGCCTTGCAGTCTATGTTCTTCGCTACAAGCTCTTTGGCGATCCCTATCCTCTTGGTATCTTCGGGCTTTATCCTACCGCTGAGCCTATTTATCATTTGCACCGTGGTGTAGGTGTCGTAATTGACGAGTATTAGTGGCACCCCCTTCTCCTCGGCTTTAGCGATGACCTTCGAACCAGGGTGTATGCCCCCTGTCAAGACGATGGCAGCCGTAGGCGTCTCGAGAACGGATAGCAGGAGATCCGTTCTGTCGCCGCCCACTATCGCGAGCTTATTCGCGATCCTCCTCGCGTAAATCAAGGCCGATTCACAACCCATAGCCCCGATGAGTATCGTCTCGTAGGTGTTGTCGATTTTATCGGGCGCCGTCAGCACCTCGCCGTTGAGGCTCGTCACTATCTCCCTTATGGTCGGGTTTAGAAGGGCTGGCACCTCTTGTATGAGGCCGTAGACTTTCACACCTGCCTTCTCCAATAAGGGCACTATGTCCTCTTGGACGTGGTAGCGAAGGTGGTATGGAACGAACGTCAGGGCTACCCCTTGCAACTTTGCCCCCATGCCCTCAATGAACTTCCTCTTGAGCAGTATTTCGTCCACGAACTCCTCTGTTGTAACTTTAACGGTGAGGAGTATCTTCGCGCCAGTCCTCTTAGCTATCTCGGGAGCGGAGAGACCTGCTACTAAGCCCGTCTCAACGCTCTTAAATCCTCCGAGCAACACGAGATCGTAGTCCTTCTCTGCTTGAGAATAGGCCTTGAATATCTCTTCCTTACCCCGCTCTCCCAATTTTAGGAGCTTCTCGATGAAGTGCTCGTCAACTACTACAGGGCACAGTATCTCATACGGATGAGGAAGCCCTAACACCTTTTTCATCAGTACGACGTCTCCATCCGTCAATTTTCCTTCAACCATGGTATCAGCGATGCCTATCGGCTTCATGTAGCACGCCTTGAGCCCCTCCTCCATCGCTTTGAGTGCAAGCCCCAAGGCTACTACCGTTTTCCCGGCAAGGCTTTCAGTAGATGCTATGAAGAGGGCTTTGGCCATACATCTTCACCTCGTCTCAGCACCATATTTTGGCGTCGACGGCCACGCAACCCTTAAACTTCTCATACACGAAGAGCGGATTAATATCTATTTCCTGAATCTCCTTGAACTCCGTGCACAGCGTGGAGACCTTCAGTATCACGTCGACCACGGCATCCACGTCTCTCGCTGGGCTACCCCTAAAGCCTCTGAGAAGCGCATAGGCCTTGGTCTCCATTATCATCCCTAAAGCCTCGCTCCTTGTGAGCGGAGCGAGTCCGAAGGAGACTTCTCTAAGTAGCTCCACATACACCCCGCCTAAGCCGAACATGATCAAAGGGCCGAATTGGGGATCTCGATGCATTCCTACTACCACCTCAGTTCCTTGAGGGACCATGGGCGTCACCACTATGCCGTAGATGGTCGCCCCTGGGACGTACTTCGATACGTTCGCCATTATCTCGTGGTAGGCCAACCTCACGTCGCTGGGGGTCCTCAGGTCCAGCTTCACACCGCCGACGTCGGACTTGTGGGTTATGTTGGGCGAGGCTATCTTTAGCGCGACGGGATAGCCCATGCACTCAGCCGCTTGAACGGCTTCTTCGGGGCTTCTAGCGATTTTGCAGGGCGCGATCCTTATGCCGCAAGCGCTGAGCACTTCGCAGACCTCGTCCGGCATCAGCATCTTTCTCCCTTCGCTCGTAGCTCTCGATATGACCTCCCTCACGCGCTCCCTATCGATTGGGTATCTCGGATAACCCTCCTTCAGCAGACTCCTTTGCCGCGTCTGCACTTCCTTGTACTTTACGAGCAAGCTGAGCGCCTTTACGGCTCTCTCGGGGGCGTCGTAGTTTGGTACCCCGCCGCTCCTCAGGATTGTTACTGCGTTAGCGACCTTGGGTCCTCCCAAGAAGCTCGCCACCACGACCTTATGGGGACTCTTGGACTTGAAGTCCACCAAGAGCTTCGCGACCTCGTCCGGCTCGGTCATAGCCTGGGGAGATAGGACCACTATATAGCAGTCTATGTCCTCGCGCGTCGATAATATCCTTAGAACCGCCTCGTACCTGTCGGCTTTGGCGTCCCCCAAGACGTCTATGGGATTGTTGGTCGAGGACGCTGGAGGAAGGATCTTCATCAGCTCGTTGATCACCTCCGCGCCCAAGTACATCAGCCTCAAGCCTAGTTTTTCGCAAGCGTCGGCGGTCAGTATCCCTGGACCCCCGGCGTTAGTTATTATGACTACGTTGCCGAATTTGGGCACTGGCTGGCTCCCAAAGCACCTGACCGCGTCCAACAAGTCCGTCAGCCCCTCAACCTTGATGGCCCCGAACTGCTTGAAGGCCGTTGCGTAGGACACTTCGCTCCCGGCCATGGAGCCCGTGTGAGACGAAGCAGCCCTAGCGCCCGCTTCCGTGACACCTGCCTTCAGCGCTATGACCGGCTTTCTTGCCGAGACCTCCCTAAGGACTCGGGCGAACTCGAACCCCTTCTCAACGCCTTCGATGTATAGGGCTATTGCCCTCGTCTCTGGGTCGTCGACCAATAGCTTTAAGTAGTCCACTTCGTCCAAGTCGGCCTTGTTGCCAAGACTCACGATCTTGCTAAAAGCTAGGCCCTCGATGGCTGCCCTATCTATCAACGACGTCAGCAACGCCCCGCTCTGCGATATGAAGGCCACGTGCCCTCGCGGCGGCATACAGCTGGCGAACGAGGCGTTCAGGCCTATGGAGGTGTTTATGTAGCCCAGGCAGTTGGGGCCTAAGATCCTCATCCCGTACTTCTTAGCTATGGACACTAGCTGGGCTTCTCTCTTAGCGCCCTCCAGCCCTATCTCTTTGAAGCCAGCGGATATGACCACAAGCACCTTGACCCCCAATCGGCCGCACTCCTCGGCCACCTCCAAGACCCTCTCGGCCGGCACGGTCACGACGGCCATGTCGATCTCGTCGTTTATGGCCGATACTCTTGGATAGCACTTCAGGCCGAGGATTTCGTCCGCTTGCGGATTGACGGGGTAGACCCTTCCTTTGTATCCTCCGTTTATAATGTTCTTGAGGACCGCATGACCGACCTTTCCCTCAAACCTCGAGGCCCCGATCACGACTACTGACTCTGGGTTTAGCAAGGCGTCTTGGATCGCCTTTGGGCCGGTCTTCAAAGCGACTATCACCAGCGGCCTCCACGAGATCTTAAGGGTCCTGCGTAGTAGAGGGCGTTGGCGATTAGAAAAAGGTTAGCCTGCACCCCTCACGGAGGCCCTTTAACCTTCACAATGCATATTCGGGTTCGCGAGTAAAGAGTAAATTCGTCGCTAGAGAGTATACATCTGTGGTGGTTCGGCTGAAAGTTAGCGAGCAGATATTGGTCGACAAACATCGCGACCCTCAAGGCAACTTCGTCGCCCTGACCAAGGTCAACGTCTGGAGGGTGCTGGAGTCCAAGCTGAGCGTCGAAGAGCTTGAAGGCGTTGAGGTGGAGTTCTCTGGCGAAAAAGTCTTGCTGAAATCCAGGTCACGAGCCAAGATAAAGGTGATCATAGACAAGGCGAGAGCGCTGGGAATTGCCGTCCTCGGCTCGCTTTAAGCAGTAGTCTTCAACTAGGAAGTGCGACTTTTCACCAATCATTTTTTTAACCTTACACCAACTTCATCCGTTTTGATGATCAGAGCCGGATGTACCGATCATCCCTACGAGTCTCAAGTTCCAGCGCTCATCATCTGGAGAGCATCGCGTAGGCCTCGCTAAAAGCTTTTCCCATAGGTCAGAGGCTCGTCACTAGCGTAACGGTCAGCGGCATGCCCTAGACGGTGAGCAACCTTAATAGAGCCCCACGCCATTCTAAACAACGGGCCGATGAAGAGAGTCATGCCCTCTGAGATGCGATGAAGTGTCCTAGGGTATCGGAGGCTCTACGCTATGTAGTGGCCTCTTATCTCCTTGATCCTGTCCTCCTCTTCCTTGCTTATGTTGGAGCCCTTCTTGAGGATTTGAACGATGAAGTTGCAGACGAACTCAGGGTTCTCCCTGAACATCGCCTGCAACGTCTTCAGCAGGACGTTCACGTTCTTGGGCGGCAGGTCGCTGAGCATTTTCTCAAGTCCCTCCCTGATGACGTCTCTCATGTAGTCGTTGAAGTCGCTTTCTGCCTCCACCACAGCATCGTACACCTTCTTGAAGTTGATGATCATCTTGTACTCTTCCTCGTCCACCCTAACGACTATCTCCTTCATCTCCGCCATAGCCTCCGACTCGTCAAGGAGGGCAGAGGCTTATCAAGATTAGTATTACGTGGAGAGTGCCTAGACCTGCGAGAGTGCCTATTGGGTGACCGTTATTCTAGCGCCTTGGTTATCGGCCTTGACGACGAATATCCGAGTCCTCATCTTGAGCCTCCTCTTGAGCTTGTTGGCTACTAGCTCCACCCTATCGTCGCTCGTCACAGCGTAGACGGCAGGGCCCCACGAGCTCTGGCCGTAGCCCTCGACCTTGAGCTCTTTGAGCACCTCTATGACTTTGGCCGAGAGGGGGTTGTACGTCCCTCCTTGCACCCCCGAGAACATCTCCCCGACAACCTCTTGAAGTTCTATTAGAGCTCTCCCGAATGACTCTAGGTCCTCGTCTACCAAAGCTGGCAGGAGCCTGCAGAGCGCTATTTGGGCCGCCCTCCCTACGAGCTTGTCTCCGTCGACCGCTGGCCTCAGCTTTGTGAAGGCCTCCTCCTCGGCCTTGTCGCTGACCCCCTTCCCCAAGGGGATCGCTACCACGAAGCTCCACCACTCCGGGAAGTCGAGCCTCAGGACGAGCGGTGGGAACGAGCCCTCTTTCCCTACGCCGCCGTCGAGCACGAGGCCCCCTCTCTCGAAGACGTAAGTGCCCACGCCGGACTGCCTACCGAGGCCCAAGGCCCTGGCCACCTTGGGGACCTCCTCCTCTACCCTATTCAAGGACAGCAGGGCATAGGCAACCGATAGAGCCAACTGCGTGGTAGAGCCGAGTCCCACGTGCCGAGGGGCCGCGCTGTGGACCCTTATCCTTCCACTCCAAACTCCAAAAACCTTCGCAACTCGCTCGGCGAACCTCTGAGCCAGCCTCCTTTGAACCCCCTCGACTAATAGTTCATCGGCGGTCTCGGCCTCCACAACGGTCCTAGGCTCTTCGATGCCCACCCCCAGCGACACGTAGAGCCTACCCTCGGACCCCAAGGGGTTTATCATCCCGAAGTGCAGCCTCGAAGGGGCACTGACCCAGACCCTCAAATCCATCACCGCGATGAAGTCCCCACTAGGAGTGGCCTCTGAAAGCAAAAAGCATTTCTGTGAACGGGCATCGCGCGCCTACGCATTCATGACGGTGAGCAACGGCCTTGCAGACCCTACGGCTCTCCGGGCCTCGGCCTCGTATACCTTTACGAAGGATTTGGGCGGGTAGCTTCAAGGACTCACTTCTTCTTGGCCTCTTTGGCCTTCTTCAGTTCCTTTGCTAAGTAGTCCTTGAACTCCTCTACGCTCATGGCTTCTCTATGGCTGGGCAACTTAATTAAGACCACGTTGCCCTCGGGGGTCTTGACCCTGATCTCGTCGTGATCCGGGTACCTGTAGACGTCCAGCTGCATCAGGCCCATCCTCTCGAGCTCCACCTTGTACTTCGACAAGACCTTGGCCATCAGCGAGCACCTAGCTAGCCTAGCCTTCGGCCTAGCTTAAGAGCTTTTCCTAGAGCTCGCAGCTCATGCGACGATATGAACATCGACAAAGCCATCAGTTTGCCTAGGACGGCCTCTCGTCAAGAGGATCGCGGAAGCAGTTTCGATCTTCATGATCGTTCACATCATTTACTCGCGCTCGTTCTATGAAGCCTGGAGCTTATAAGCTTGGGGGTGCAGAAACTCGTCGGTGACCCCGGGTTTCCGAGACCCGTAGGGCGGTGAGAGGCGGGCGACCGTTGTGAGCCTCTGCGGTGAGGGGCTCGGGGGGGACCGTCGAGAGGCAGATTGTGGGGAGCTCGAGATCACTAAGCATGAGAGACGATGAACTACCATCTGCTGAGAGACGGTAATACCAAAGATTTTATCGCTCCTCGTAGCCCCCAGCGTGTGGGGTATTAACTATGGGGGCCTTCGACGACAGCAAAGCGGCTAGAGTGCTCGCCATGGTTGTAATAGCTGTAGCCGCGCTCTTGGCTGGGTACTTCTTAGCATCTGCGCTGGCGTCGGGGCAGTCGCCACAACAGCAAAGCCAAGAGTTCAGGGGCGTCAGGGTCCTCGAGGCCTACGTCGACCCTTCGAGCGTCAGGGCTGGTGAGACGACGCACCTAACAGTCAGGGTCTCTAATCCGTTGAACGACTTCGTAGACGTCAAGGTGATGATACTCATAAAGGGGGAGGTCGAGAAGTACGCGACGGTGAGCGGCTTCAACGTCGTAAAGCTGAGCGAAGGGGCCTGGCAGTGGAGCTGGGGATCGCTACCGCCACTCTCTGAGGTCAAGTACGTCGTGAACATGGCCTTCAACGTCCCCTCGGGGGTGGCTGAGATAAAGTACAGGGTTCAAGTCGATGTGGTGGCGAACGGCTCGACCATCGACAGCAGGACGTTCATAATTCAAGTGTTGACGTGACGGCGAAGCGGTGACATAGCCACCCTCGTTTTTATTGACGGGTGACGTGAAACAGGGTCCGCGATGGCAGTCAACCTTGAGGTCCGCCACGTTTAGCTGAGCGTTAACTTATAATCGCTCGCTGAGTAGGTAGCTCGTGTTGACGTATGTCGAGGGGCTACGTACGAGGGAGGTACGCCGAGGAAAAGCTCGTGGCCAAGCTCGCGGGCTACGGGTGGATAGCGTGCAGGACGCCCATGAGTGGAGGAGTGGCCCAGGTGGACGTTGAAGCCATAAAGCCCAACGAGAGGAGGCTAGCCCTGGTGGAGGTGAAGTCGACGCTGAAGAACAGCTTGACCGTCCCCCCAGAGAACCTCGAGAGGATGAGGAGCAGGTACGAGGGCTGGTACAAGCACCTCCTAAGAGAGGATTGGAGGGTCGAATACGTGCTGGCGGTGCTCTGGAGGACCAAGGGCGGCAAGGGCGTTTGGGTCTTTAAGGACGTAAGCGAGTACGTCGGCAAGCCACAGCCGGTGGTGGTCGAGAGGGAAGGGTCTGAGTGGACTTGGAGGCCCTGACCGTGGCCCCCCTCGCGCCCTATTTAAAGCTCATGAGGCCTGTCAACGGCATCATGGCGAGCGTTGCCGCCCTGATAGGGCTGTTCATAACCTTGAGGTTTTCGCCCCACGTCGACATGATCAAGGTGCTCCTCCTCCTCGCCTCGACGTTCCTCCTCTCCTCCTCATCTATGGTGATGAATGACTACTTCGACAGAGAGGTTGACGCGGTCAACCAGCCCCAGAGGCCGATACCCAGCGGCGAGGTGGGGCCCAGGAGGGCCCTCCTCCTCTCCATCGCGTTGATGGTCGCGGGCCTAACGCTGTCTCCGCTGATGAGCTTAGAGGCCCTTGCAATAGCCGTCTTGGCGTGCGCCGCCTTCACGGCCTACAACGGAGGGCTGAAGAAGTACGGCTTGGCGGGGAATGCTTGTGTCAGCCTTTGCGTGGCATTGACCTTCGTCTACGGCGCCTCCGTTGCGAGAAGCATCGGGGGCATAGTGCCCCTGTTCTCAGCGATGGCCTTCTTGGCCAACATGAGCCGCGAGATCGTCAAGGGCATAGCGGACGTCGAGGGGGATAGGGTCAGGGGGGTAAGGACCTTGGCCATATCGCAAGGCCCTAGGGCTGCGGCCGAGGTTGCCTACGCCTTCATGGTCTCGGCGGTGGCCCTGAGCTTCGCGCCTGTGGGGCTGGGCTACGTAAATCGGCTGTACCTCCCCATGGTCCTCGTAGCCGACGCGGGGTTGCTGGCCTCGGCCCTGCTAGCGCTTTCGTCGCCGACGCCTGAAGGGGCCGTCAAGAGCAAGAAGCTTATGCTCATCTTCATGGGCTTGGCCTTGATAGCATTTATGATGGGTTGCGCTCAAATTCCGACGTAGTTGGAGGTCTTCGAATGACGGCGCAGTACGTCGACGAATCCTTCTCGCTCCATTCGAGGTCCGCGGTCGACGTATCGCCCCCGAGTTCTGCCTCTTAAGACTTGAAACAAGTGATGCGACCCACCGAAAGGAAAACCTTAAGTGCTTCGTAGCAAAAGTTGATATATATGACGTCCAAGAGGATACTCGTTCTTGGGGGAGCCGGCCACATAGGCTCGAGGATAGTACAAGAGCTACGCAAGCTCGACCCGAGCCTTGAAATCGTCGTAGGCGACAAGAACGTCGAGAGGGCTCGAGAGGTCGTGAACGAAGTCGGCGGCAGAGTGGGCGTCCTCGCCGTCGACGCGAGCTCCGAGGACCTGCTGGTGGACGCCATGAAGGGCTTCGACGTCGTCGTTAGCGCCATAGGGCCCTTCCACAGGTTCGGAGTGCCAGTCTTGAAGGCCGCCATACGCGCTGGCGTGAGCTTCGTGGACATAGACGACGACTACGACGCAACGGAAGAATCCCTCAAGCTATACGACGAGGCCCAGAGGAGAGGCGTCACGGCCATAATAGGCCTCGGGGCCACGCCTGGCATGACCAACCTGTTAGCCTGCTATGGCGCTAAGAGGCTCGACGAGGTCTACGAAATTGGGACCTATTGGATCTGGACGGCCCTCGATCCGACTATGGGGCCTGCCATCATAGACCACTACTTTCACGCTATTACTGGCGCGGTCACTACCTACAAAGACGGCGAGTGGATCAAGGTCCCAGCGCTGTCGGAGCCCGAGTGCTTCGAGTTCCCGAGCCCCATAGGCGCGTGGGAGGTCGCGCATGCCGGTCATCCAGAGCCCGTCACGATACCCCGCTACATCAAGGCTCGCAACGTATACAACAAGGGCGGCGTATGGCCCTCCGAGTTAAACGAAATAGCGAAGGCCTTCTCGACGCTGGGCCTCACGGGGTTCGGGGAGGTTAGGATAGGGGACCGAGTCTTCAGGGCTAGGGATGTCGCCGTGGCCATAACCATGTCGCTGTCTAGGATAATGCCGCCCGAGGAGGTCGAGAGGCTCGCCGCGCCCCTATTCGAGAGACTTGGCGAGTACGCGCTGACAGGTGTAGGTCTCGCGACGGTCGTCAAGGGCGTTAAGGACGGCAAGAGGTACACGATCAAGTATGGGATCGCGTGCAAGGATGCAGCTTGGCTGACCGCGTTGCCAGCGGCGCTCGGCGCCTTGGAGCTTGCGAGTGGAGAAGTTGCTAGGGCTGGCGTCTACCCCCCTGAGGCAGGGGTCATCGACGTCGATGGGATCCTGAAGAAGGTGAAGGAGCAAGTCGCGATAGAGGTCACGGAGACGAAGTTCGAAACCCTCTAGTGGCTAGCACGCCTAAGGACAAGGCGCGTCCGCCATGTGAGGCCAGCACTCGCCACGCGCCACGCGGCTCCTTTGAACCATTTCCTCAGCATCGCCCGAACTGCGATGACGGTCTTCGCGGCCCTTCTCTTCGCCCATGGCACGCGTTGGCGACGAACGGTCACTTGGAAGGACGGCCGCTTGCCCCTCCCCTCATGGCTTCGTCTATTGCCCTGTTCGCAAGCTCGTCGGCCCTCTTGTTGAGCTCGCGGTCCACGTGATGGTAGTAGACGTTCGAGAAGAGCCTCTCCCTCTGCTTAACGCTTCTGAACAGCTCCTTCAAGCTCCGGCTCCTGACCTTATAGCGCCCCGTCAGCTGATTGATTAGGAGCTCTGAGTCGCTGAAGACGTGGATGACCCCCTTGGGGAAGATGGTCGAGCATATTTCGAGGGCCCTAAGCAGGGCGACGTACTCCGCTTGGTTGTTGGTGTAGCTCGGGCCTAGGAACTCGTAGTGCTCACGGAGCACCTTGCCCTCTTCGTCGAGCACGACGACGCCTATGCCGGAGGGGCCCGGGTTGCCCCGCGAGGCACCGTCCACGTATACCTTGCCGACGAGCCCCATGCGTCAGCTCCTCAGCCTGAACTTCCTGGTCTTCACGCCAGCTTCCTTCAAGATCTTCGCGGACTCTGGGTCCTCGTAGTCGGAGTCGTAGACTATCTCCTCGACCTCGGCGTTTATCAGCATCTTGGCGCATATTATGCAGGGGAATGTGGTGGTGTAGAGGATTGCTCCCTTCGTGCTGACTCCGAAGACCGCCGCCTGTATTATGGCGTTCTGCTCCGCGTGTACCCCCCTGCAGAGCTCGTGCCTCTGTCCCGAGGGGACTCCGAGCTCCTCCCTAAGGCACGTCTTGCAGTGCGGCAGGCCCTTGGGGGCGCCGTTGTAGCCCGTGGCCAGAATTCTCTTGTCCTTGACGAGGACCGCCCCGACCTTTCGCCTGAGGCACGTGGACCTCGAGGCCACCACGTGGGCTATCCTCATGAAGTACTCGTCCCAGCTCGGCCTCTCCTCTGCCATGACTTCAACGTAGACTACTGGCCACGAGCTTCGGCTTAAGCTTTGCTGAGAGCTCATAGTTCAGATCGAGCACCAACGACTTCACTTGACGGGCTTTATGTCTTTCGAGGTTATAATGCTGTGCTGGGGACATGGCATAGCATCCATCCGTGATACCAAGGCAACTTTAAGAGGAATTGATGACGCTGAACGCACGTTATTAAATCGTTAACCTCCATCACTGGAGGGAGGGTTCGTAGAGGGCTTGAACTTGAGCCATAGTACTGCTTATATTGAGAGGGGACCGATGAAGCGAAGGTCTTGTTAACTAAGTAGATAGGAGGGCCATGGAATAACATTTATGGTCTTTGCCCCCTTGTCCATGAGGAACGACGATGTCATCTCTTAAAATTCTTTTCAACGACGTGATTCATATAAGTGCTTGTTCTGCGTTCTTCAAAAAAGCAAAAAAGATTTATAAGCAAGACAGAGCAAGAATATCCTCTAGGAGGGTCGTCTTTATGCCGCTTACGCTGAAGGTCCGAGACGTACTCGAAGGCGGAGTCGTAATGCTCGATGAAAATCGAACGGCGATGGAGGCGTTGAAGGCAATGATCGAGAACAACGTTTGGTCTGTTGTGGTCACGGTCAGGGGCATACCCACGGGGGTCGTCACGGAGCACGACATATTAAGGAGAGCTGTGATTAAAGGCCTCGACTTGAATAAAGTGCGCCTTAAGGACATAATGTCTTGCCCGTTGATAACAATAGGCCCCGATGCTTCGTTCGGAGAGGCATGGAGGCTCATGGTCGAGAAGAACATCAGACGAGTCTACGTCGTCGAGGAGGGTAAGATCATAGGCAGAGTGACGCGCACCGGCCTCTTCCAAAAGCTTTTAGACGCGGTACTAGCACTTGCCTCTCTGAAAACCTTGATGTAGGACCTCTGAACACCTAGAAGATCGTTGTAAGCGGTCTCCAATACCACGCCATGAAAAATGAGCTTAGAATGGCTTTTGGATTATGACGACAGAAGATATCGCTATCCTCTTTTTATTTATCCAGCCTCTCGAGGACTTTGTCCCAGTTTTCTTCTAACACATCTCCGCGTTTTCCCCAGAACTTGGTGGTAGAACTTCTACCGGTCCTCCTTGAGTGTTGTCCTGCACTGGTCTGCAGCGACAGGTGGAGCATCCCACCTTTTCTACGCACCTCCATCGCCCCGTGGACGTAGCGGCCGACTTGCTCACTCCTTGCGTTGCAGATCAGCACCAAGGTTTCGCATTCTTCGAGGCAGACCATTGTCCACCACCGCGAGTCGCGAGAGCGGCTTCGCTAGCCTTCGAGTACGTGTTCGCCACGACTGCGTCGAACTCTATTTAGGTTGAGTAGTGCCCTCACGACCTCGACCCCCTTTCTTTGACTCTCCATGAAGTCTCTTCTAGCGAATAAGTGTGTCGAGCCCCTTTTCGTGTTCACCAACATATTCACGATGGAGTCCAGGCAGGCCATCAGCACATCTTCATAGTAATTTCGCGTGAGGAATGGACCACGACGCATGAGTACCATCAGAACCTCTGCTTGTAGTGCGGTATCTCTCCTCCTCGAGATATGAAGCCCTTGGGGGTGAAGGGCCCTATGTCCAGCACCACGGTCCTTCCAAGTAGTCCTCCGAAGTCAACCTCGTCTCCAGGCTTAGCACCCGGTACTGGGATAAGCCTCACCCCGAGCATCTTCCCGTTGACGACCCCTATCGCTAGGACGTCTGCTATCAGTCCAGCTATGACTTCCACGGGGGTGTCGCCGGGGATGCAAACCATGTCCAAGCCTGTCGAACACACGGCACATGAGGCTATGAGGGTCCATATGGTGGCGGAGCCCCTCTTGAACGCCTCGGTCAAGCCCAAGTCCTCGCTCCCGGGGAGCATCACTCCACTGAAGCCTCCGACGTTCGTGGCGGCCATGGAACCGGCCCTCTTCAGAGCCTCGACGAGCAAGGCCAGGGCCGTCAGAGTCC
>Ga0080004_1122559_pt1 | contig 28135 bp, 21 predicted proteins | sample WasSprMetagenome_FD_69207 | JGI IMG/M metagenome (GOLD analysis project Ga0080004, IMG submission 69207) | Sulfidic aquatic microbial communities from Washburn Spring, Yellowstone National Park, USA - WS (SPADES assembly) (version 2) | ecosystem: Environmental > Aquatic > Thermal springs > Hot... | reverse complement strand
AATTCTGTTTTAAAGTTATCTTCTACTTAAACTATGAATTTGTTACAAAAATTATTTGAAAATGGTTTAATAACTTACCATAGGACTGATAGTTATAAGGTTTCTAATTTAGGAATTGAGATTGTAAAGGAAATTTTAGCTAAAAATAATTTAGAATTTGTTTATAGAAATTTTGATAATACATTACATGCACATGAAGCTATTAGAATTACAAAACCTTTAAGTCTTGAAGATATAAAAATGTTTTATCAAGATAAATTACCTTTTCAAGCTTTTAGATTGTATGATATGATATATAAAAGGTTTTTAAATGCTTTTACTAAATCTACTAAATTAGTTATTTATACTTATAAATTTACATTATTTAATGAAAAAGAGGAAAGTGTTTTATATCAAGATAGAGTTATTGATATTATAGGTCCTAATATTTTTCCTTACATTTCTCAAAAAAGTGAGGTTATTTCTGAAGGAATTTATAATGTTGAAGTTAGGAATATTAGGAAACCTGCAGTTAGTTTGTATTCTCAATCGGATATAATAAAGTTAATGAGGGATAGGGAAATAGGGCGACCTTCTACTTATGCTCATATAATTTCTCGGTTATTTTTAAGGGGATATATTATTGAAAAGTATAATAAAATAATTCCAATGAGAAAAGGGATTTTAGTTAATGAGAAATTAAAAAATGAATTTTGGGATTTAGTTAATGAAGAAAGAACAAGGGATTTACAGAAAAAGATAGATTTGATTGAAGAAGGAATTAAAAAGCCTATTGAAGTTGTTAATGAATTGTATTATGAATTAAAGGAAAAAGTTTTTGTTAAATTATCTAATTTTAATTTATTTTTAAAGGATGAATCGTACTTTAAATAATTACTTAATTATTTATGAAAGTATTTGACAGGTATATATATAAAGGTTTTCTTTATAGTGTATTTTTAGGTTTTATTATTTTTAATTTTTTAATAATTTTGGTTAGTCAGATATATGATTTGGTTAAATGGGTGGTTAATGGTAAAATTTCTTTTTTGGGAGTTATTGAATATCTTATTTATATTACTCCTCTTTATTTTAATTATACTATTCCGTTAGCTATAGTTTTTGGAACTGTTAGTTTTATAGGTAGATTAAGTTCCAATTTTGAGATTGTTGCATTTAATAGTTTTGGAATACCTAATTTTTTTTTATTTTTTAGATTATTAGTTTTAGTATTTTTAATTTCGGTGTTTCATTTAGTTTTTAATGAAAGTTTTTCTTATAAATTAGTTAAAAAAGGGTTAGATATTTATTATAATTTAAAAAAGGAAGATGGTGGTGAATATAAGGGAACAGTAGAAAATTTTTCCATTAGGCTTGATTTTATTGACTTTTATCAATATATTTATGCTTTGAAATATATTGTTGATTTAAATTTTATGAATGATATTGTTATAATAAAGATAGATAGAAAGAAAAGAGATATTATAGAATATATTGAGGCTAAGAATGCTAAATTAATTTCTGATAACTTATGGATTTTATATGATGTTCATGTAAAAGTCTATTCTAATGGAAATTTAGATAAAGAAGTTTATTTAAATAAAATTACATATAATTTATTTAGTTCTTATTTAGTTAATAAAAAATTAAGGAGGAAACATAGGGAAGAATTAAATTTATTTGATCTTTATTATCAATTAAAAAAAATAAAAAGTAATGATAATCAAAATAATGAGATTAGTAATGAATTAAAAAAGGATTTGTTAGTAAAGATTAATTTAAAATTTATTTTTCCTTTAAGTTCATTTTTTTTGTTTTTTTTAGTTTTTAATTTTTCTATAGTTCCTTTAAGGGGTAGTAATTATATTGGTATTACTGTTACCATTTTAGTAGCTTTTTTTTATTATGTATTTTTGATGTTAAGTCAAGTTTTAGCTAATAAGGTGGGTATTTTTATATTATGGTTCCCTAATTTTTTAGCTATTTTTTTAGGAGGAATTTTTTTATTTTTAGAAAATAAAAAAAATGTATAAAGTTTTAAAAAAGACATAATTGATGGTAATAAAGTAATAAAAAGAAGATATTAAAGGAATTAAGTAGGTAAAAAATATGTTTTTAGATTTTCTATTTAAAAAGAAAGAACATAATTTAGGACTAGATATAGGTAATCACTTAATTAAGTTTGTTATTGCTGATAGTAAATGGACTGACAATGATAGAGTATTAGTTAATGCTAAAGTTAATTTTGTTGGTAATGTTAGGATAGATAAATTAGATGATCCTATTTTAATTCAGGATACAGTTATTAAATTTTTAGATGAACATAAAATAGATAGAGCATTAACTAAAACTATTGCTTGTATATCTGGACCAAATGTTATAGTTAGGACAATTGAAGAAACTCAAAGGTCAAAAAAGGATTTAGAAAAGGACAAAGAAGAAATAGTTAGTAAGTATATACCTTATGGTATTGATAAAGCTAAATATGATTTAATTATTTTAAATCAATCTTTACCATATGATCAAAATAAGATGGAATTGCTTTTAATATCGCTGTTATTAGAGGAAGTAGTGACACTTGAAGATATTATTAGGAATTCTAATTTACAAAAGGTAGCGGTAGAATTTGATTTATTGGGAGCTTGGAGATTATTAGAAGGAATTAATTATAAGGGTATATTTAATTCTACTACTAATATGTTAATAGATTTTGGTGCAATTTCTACTAAGATTGCTGTTTTTCAGGATGGTAAGATGAAATTATTAAGAAATCTTAAGATAGGAGCTGAAGATTTGATTAAAAAATTCATAGAGACTTTAGCTATATCTAAAGAGGAATTATTAAATACTATTAATAGTTTGTCTATTGATGATGCTAAATATCAGAATATTTTTATTAAACATTTTGAAAGTATAATAAAAGAAATAAAAAGAACTATTAGTACTTATAAAAGTAGATATTCAGTTGATTTTAATGAGATATACATTATTGGTGGACTTTCTAAAATTAAGAATTTTGATGTTTATTTAAAAAGGGAATTAGAATTTAATGTAGAAAAGATTAGTTATGAATATTTAAAGAATGTTATAAAAGTAGATAAAAAATATGAAAATGAATTTATTGAAAATTTGTGTATATATGTAAATGCATTAGGTTTAGCAATTGGGCATGGTCAGCAGAGAAGAATCTGATAAAAATAAAAAGTAGGAGGTGATAAGAAGGTGGGAATAGTTATAGATGTGGGTGAACAAAAGAAACCTAATTATATTAATGATATTTTATTTATAGTTTTTACTATAATAATAGGAGCTATAGTGTGGGCAATCCCATATTTTTTAGCTAATTCTGAATTAGCCAAAATCGAAAAAACTAAGGAAGAAACAGAGAATATAAAAAAAGAGATAACTGCTTATAAAGATTATCCCAAAAGAATTAGCGATACTATTAATAGAATTAAAGTTATTTATGATCAATTAGATAATTTAAAGACATTATTAAATGAAATAATTTTTCAGCGATTTATTTTAGTAGAGTATCCTCATGTTTTACCAAGTGAAGCGTGGATTAGTAATTTAAGTGTAAATTTTGATGCGAAAACAATGAATTTCGGCGTAAATATTGTAGGTGAAAAAGAAAGAGTGCTACAAACTGTTTCTAAGCTAATAGATAATATGAGTAATTCTGTAGTTTTTAAAGATCCTAAAGTTAGTGCTATTTCTTTAACTGAAAAGGAAGGTGAGACGGTCGCTAATTTTAATGTAGATTTATCTTTTGATTATAATCAAAATATTTTTGAAATTTATTATAAAAATTTAAAATAGAAGAAGGTATTAGGGGGTATGATATAGATGAATATAGCAGTGAGAATATTAGTTTTAACGATAGTAGTATTTTTAGCGGGTTTTTTTAGTTGGCAGTATAATTATGCGCCAATCATTAAAAATAAAGCTGAATGGGAAAATAGTCTTAATGCTTTAAGAGATTATAAAAATAAAGTGGAGGATATAAAAAAGCGGTTTAATGAGGTACAGGATATTTTAAATAAGTATGAAGAATTAAATAAGGTTTTACAGGTATCTACTTCTTCTAATCAGAAACGAGGATTTATATCTTTTACTTTGAAAAATATAGAAAAAATTATAAATGAGGTTAGAGAGCAAACTAAGGATAAGGATTTTAAATTATCTAATATAAATTTTGGAAGCATTGGTAGTAGAACTATTGGTGGTAGTGAGAATACCACAGGAATAAGTATTAAGTCTACTGAAATAACTATGTCTTTAAGTGGAAGGTATTCTACTATTATTTATTTTTTAAAGCAATTATCTGATCAGAATAAAGGTGGTAATTTAGTTAGAATTAAAACTGTTTCTTTTTCTCCTTCTAATGTGGAAGTAGGTAAATCTCCTGTATTAAGTGTTAGTTTAACTCTTGAAACTATAGAAATTCAAGGTAGGTGATTTTTGTGAAAACAAATATTAAAATATTATTAAAAGGATTTTTATTAAGTGGACTGGTTTTTAGTTTATTTTATTTAAGTAGTTGTATAAGTCCTGAAAAAATTCAGGCACCAGGAGATTTGACAAAGGATATTAAAATTGAGGAGGGTACTAATATAGATATTCCTGTTGAATTAAAAGATATAGATTCTATAAAAAAGAAATTAAGTGAGAAAGTTATTATTCCTGCTAATAGAGAGGATAAGGATTTTGTAGATCCTTTTATTCCTAAATCTATTAAGGGAATAGAATTATTAAAAAATAAAAAACAAGCTACTGAATTAGCTTCTAATAATCAAAATATTATTAAAAAAGAAGAATCAAATATTAATGAACAACAAAATATCCAGCAAAATGTTCAGCAAAATACTCAACAAGCAGCTAATGTTAATTTAGCTACTGAATCTATTAGTATGTTTACTTATGAAGGAGTTCTTATTTCTTCTGATGGAAGACGTGCTATTTTAAGACATATTCCTACTAATAAAAGTTATATAGTTGGTGTAGGTACTGTGGTTGGAGGATATAAGATTACTGATATTCAAGATAATAATTTAATTTTAGTTATGGGATCTGAAAAATTAGTTATACCTAAAAATAAAAAGTGAAAAAATAAGGAGGTGAAAGAATGAAAAAATTAATTCAGTATATTATAGCTGCTATAATAATATTTAATATAGCATTAGCTGGTACTATCTCTAAGGTTGAAATAAAAGAAATAGATAGTACAGTAAAGATAAGTGTTAATACTTTAGGAGCTTCAAAACCATTATTATCGGGTAATTTATTAACTATTAGATTTAAAGATTCTAATATTGATTTATCGCAAACTGAAGCAAATTTAATGCCTGGTGGTCCTGTAGCTAAGGTTGAAGTTACTGAAGACGGAAAAGATTCTTTATTAAAAGTTTATTTAAATTATGATGCAATTAATTTTAAAGTATTTGAAAGTTCAGGATTTACTGTTATTGAAATCAAGGAAAAGAATCCTCCTGAACCTGTAGGCCCTAAAACTGTATATTCTGAAAAGCAGAATCTTAGAAATTATATAGTTTTATCTTCTTCAAAAGAACAAATTACTAATGAAGCTAAGGAAGAAATTAATAAAAAAGAAGAAACTAAGAAAGAAGAAAAAGAGGAATCAAAAGTAGAAGTAAAGGCTCCTAAAGTTACTTCTTCTAAAGTTACTTCTTCTAAAATTGTTTCTAAAACTACTGTTGTTTCCAAATCAATGCCTGCTAAAAATGTAAGTATTTCTTCTAAAAAAACAATAACATTGGATTTAGTTGATGCTACTTTAGTTGATACTGTTAGATTAATAGCTGACAATTTAGGATGGAATGTTTTGTTTAGTTCTGAAGTTCAAAAATACCAAGAAAAGATAACTACTAAATTAGTTAATGTTGAAGCTGAACAAGCTTTAAAGATGATATTGTTATCTAATGGATTTGATTATAAGATAGTGAATGGGATAGCTTATGTTGCTCCTAAGGATAAGTTAGTTCAATTTCAACAGGATGTTAAAGTTACAGGTCCTATGAAGACTCAAGTTATTAATTTAGAAAATGCTTCTGCTAAAGAAGTAGAACCAGTTATTAAATCTTCTTATCCTGAAGCTACAGTTCAGGTTGTTGAGAAAACTAATAGTTTGTTAATAAAAGCTCCTGTTGAAACTATTAGAGAAATAAAGAATTTAGTAGGTCAATTAGATGTTCCGCCACCTCCACCACCACCAGTAACTCCTCCAACTACTGAAGTGATTAGATTAAATTATGCTCAAGCTCAAGAAGTAGTAAGTATGATGGGTGGATTAGTACCTAAAGAAGCTATTGCTATAGATCAGCGAATGAATTCCTTAATAGTTACTGCTACTCCTGATATAATTGATACAGTAAAATCATTTGTAAAAGCAGTAGATGTTCCAATGCCTCAAGTAGCTCTAAGATTACATGTATTAGCTGCTTCTGAAGGAGCTTCTAAAACTTTAGGGGTTAACTGGGAACAATCTACAGGTGTTACTTTACAAGAGGGTAAGAAAGATCCAACGGGTGCTATTAAAACGGATTCTTCTGATTATTTAGGGATACAATTATTTACGAGAACTATGCTTAAATTCCAGGCTACGTTGAATTATTTAGTTAATCAGGGGTATGTAAGAATATTAGCTGCTCCTTACATTATGACTCAAAATAGGCAACAAGCTAGTATTCAAATAGGGGAACAATTTCCATTAATTTATACTGATTACAGAACTGGACAACCTCAGGCCAATTATATTAACGTAGGTATTATATTAAATGTTACACCTGAGATTTCACCTGATGGCTATGTTACTATGAATTTACAACCTCAAGTTTCAGAAGTCGGGGAAATAATAACTGGTACTCAATTCCCTAGAATTATAACAAGGAATGCTCAAACTACAGTAAGAGTTAAGCAAGGGGATACGGTATTAATAGGTGGATTATTTAGGGAAAGAGAAGCTAATTCATTTAATAAAATACCTTTATTAGGTGATATTCCAATAATAGGTGAATTCTTTAGAGTGAAATCAAAACAGAAGGAAATCATAGAATTAATTATAGCTATAACTCCTGTAGTTATGATGGATTTACCTAAAATTGAGGAAAGTGTTCAGTATAAGAGATTTGATAATAATAAAAATATGAAAGTAAATGATCCTACAAAGTTTTAAATATAAGGAAATATGGAAGTAAATTAGTTAGATATTTAATGAAGAAGTAAATAATAAAATAAAAGAATAGAAAAGGGAGGTGGAATTACCTCCCTTCTATTTTTTTTATTTATTATTTTAATTATTTTTAATTTTTTTGGGATATAGATGATGGAAGTTAATTATTCATTTTGGGCTTGAGAGTTGCTACTAGCATCTAAAGCTTTTTTCCAAGCACTAGCATAAGTTTCTTGTGCTTGTTGGGCCTCTTCTCTTTTAGATTCTGTTAATTTATCGAATAATTGTTTTTTAGCTTCTTTATCTTTTTGTAGTTCTTGCATGTATATATCTTGGATTTGTTTTTTAGCTTCTAAAGCTTGTTGATAGTTTTGATTTACTTGTTGGATACCGCTTTGGATTCCTGATAATAAAAGTTGTGCTCCTATTTGTAGTAATTGTGGTGGTATTGTCATATTTTTATCCCTCCTTTTTATTTTTTATTCTATTTTTTAGATTTTTTTATTTCTATTCTATTTTTTATATAAGCAAATTTTTATAAATTAAAGTATTATTTTATAAAAATTTACATTTTTTTTACATACTTTTTTACATACTTTTTGATTTGTTATTTTAGTTCTTTATTTGTTTTTTATTTTATTTTTCAAAGGATAATTTTTTTTTTAATAAAATAATAAAATATAATAAAAGTTGTAGCTAAGGATTTAAGAAAAAATATTTTTTTTTATATCAAGGAGGGAATTACTAAGTATGAAAGTTGTAAATAGGAAACAGATGCAGGAAATAGATAAGGAAGCTATTGATAAGTTTAAGATTCCTTCGAGTATATTAATGGAGAATGCGGGCTTAGCTGTTTTAGAGGTTATTTATAATAATTATTTAGAGTTAGCTAGGAAAGGTGTGGTTGTGGTTTGTGGTAGTGGTAATAATGGTGGGGATGGAATGGTTATTGCAAGACATTTGTTTTTAAGAGGAATTCCGGTTAAAGTGTATTTAGCTGCTAATGAAAGTAGATTAAAGCAGGACCCTAGTTTGCAGTTAAATATTCTAAAGAATTTAAAAGTCCCTGTTTTTTCTATAACTGATATGGAGAACCAGGATGAAGTTAATCAGTTTTTACAATCACTTAGCTTTGATTTATCAATAAGTGGTTTAGTTATTGATGCTTTAATTGGTACAGGAATAAAAGGGGATGTAGGAAAATTGTATTCAAGTATTATTGAGATTATAAATAAATATTCTCCTTTAACTATTAGTGTAGATGTTCCAAGTGGTTTAGATGTGGATACGGGTAAGTTTTTAGTGTTAGAGCCTGTAAGGGCTGCAGTTACTGTTACTTTTGCTTATCCTAAATTAGGATTCTTTTTATATCCTGCTTATATTTATGTAGGTAAATTGATTGTAGCTAATATATCTATTCCTTATACAGATAAATTAGATAATCCTAATTATAATCTAATTTTGCCTTTTGATATAGTAAATAAAATACCAAGCTTTTTACCTAATTATCATAAGTATAAGGTAGGTAGTGTTTTATTGATAGGTGGCAGTTTAAAGTATAGTGGTGCAATTACATTAGCTTCCAAAGCTGCTAAAGTTGCTGGTAGTGGAATGGTTTTTACATTAGTGGATAAATCTATTCATTCTTTAGTAGCTTCTAAGTTAGTAGAAGAAATTGTGGATTCTTATGATAAATCTAATTATGAAGAAATTTTAAATACTTATTATTCTAAGGTTTCCACTATTGTATTTGGTAATGGGATTGAAGATAATTCTCTTAACTTTAATATTTTAAAACATATACTAAGTAATTTTGAAGGGGTTTTAGTTATTGATGGAACTGGTATAGATATGTTTTATGATTACTTTATTAAAATGAGGAATGAATTTAATACAAAGGTTTCAAGAATAGTTTTAACTCCTCATAGTGGAGAGTTGGCTTTATTTTTTAATAAAGCAAGTGATAAAGTAAAAGTTTCTAATTTAACTGATTATGAAAGGCTAAATAGTTCATTAAGGTTAGCTAGTTTAATACCTAATAGTATTGTAGTATCTAAGGGTAATCCTACTTTTATTTCCTATTATTTAAATAATGTTGATAATGTTTGGATAAATTTAACCAATGGTTTAGGTTTAGCTAAGGCTGGTAGTGGTGATGTTTTAGCAGGTATTATTGGAGCTTTTATAGCTATGTTTAAAAACTCTATTAATAAAAATTTGGTTAAAGATGAGGTAGTAGAAGCTATAAAATTAGCGGTTTTTATCCATGGACTTAGTGCTCAATTAGCTAAAAAAGATTTAACTACTTTTTCTGTTAATGCTACTGAAATTATTAATTATATTCCTAAGGCTTATAGATTTATCTTAGAAAAATATTCTAATAATGTTAATTTAAATACTTTACTTATTTCTTCTAAATCTATTATGGAATACTTTTCTATCTTAGATATATAGATTTTTGGGATACCTGAATTTTTATATTTATTAAATTTTATGAATTATAAGTACCTAAATATTGATTTAAAGAAAGGTTATAAGGAGATAGCAAAGCTTTATGAACTTAATAATCACTTAATGACTTTTTATTTGGATATATATTGGAGAAAAATTATGGTTAAAGATATTTTTAACGATATTATTAGTAAAGTAAATTTTGAAAACAGAATTTATTTTATAGATATTTGTGTAGGTACGGGGGATCTTTTATTTGAGTTTATAAGTTTCTTAAATTCTAAAAGTTTTAATTTTAGTTTTAAATTTTTAGCTTTGGATTTTTCTGTTGATATGGTAAAAATAGCTAAAAGTAAATTGTTATTAAAAGATGTTATCTTTATTTTAGCAGATGTTGCTAAAATACCTATTAAAGATAAAAAAATGGATATATCCACTATATCCTTAGGTATAAGGAATTTAAGAACTAATGATGAGTTATTTGAAATAAGGTTTAGGGAGATATATAGAATAATGAAAGATGACGGAGTTTTTTGGGGACTTGAAACTTCTAGACCTCCTAATAAAATTATTAGATTTTTTAGTGATTTATTTAGTGCTTATGTTGCTACTAATATCGCTAAGGTTGTTTCTAGGAATATAGAAGTTTATGGGTATTTAGCAGATAGTATAAGGAATTTTTATGAACCTCATGAATTTAAAGATTTTTTACTAAATAAAATTAAATTTAAAGAAGTTAGTTATAAATTATTAACTTTTGGTGTAGTTGCTATTCATAAAGCAATTAAGTAAAAATTAATTTTACACCTACATTAATTTATTAAATTAATTTTACCATTCATTTTATTTATTTTATTTATTGGGTAGGATATTATTTTATGTCAATAAAGGAAGTGAAAAATTTTTTAGAATATAATAAAATAAATATTCCTTTTAAAACTATATTAGTAACTGGTACAAACGGTAAAAGTTCCACTTCTCATTTAGTTAATTTATTTTTAACTAAATTTTGTCAAGAATTAAATATTAATTTTAAAATAGGTTTATTTTCTAAACCTCATATTTTAAAAATAAATGAAAGAATTAAAATTAATTACAATGATATTACTGATTATGATTTTAATTATTTTATAAAAAAGGTCAATGAATTAAGGGGTGATATAAATTTAAATTGGTTTGATGAATTGGTTTTAGTTTCTATTTTATATTTCCTAAAAAATAAAATAGATTTAGGAATATTTGAGATAGGGATAGGTGGCAAGAATGATTCTACTAATGCTTTAAATTCTATTATAAATATCGTAACTAATATAGGTTTAGAGCATACTGATATTTTAGGGAATACTATTAAATCTATTGCTTATCAAAAAGCTGGTGTTATTAAGGATAATTCCTTTACTCTAACTTATGCTACCAAAGGTTTTAAGACTATTTATAAGCAAGCTATTAAAAAAAAATCGGTTATTTTAAATTTAAACGATATTTTTAAAATAAAATTATTAAATGTATCTATTAAATCTATAGATTCTAATAATTTTAATTTAAATACGGCTAATTTTGTTTTTGAATTTGCTTATTTTATAAAGCTTATAAGTAATAGTAAAGTTATAAAAAATTTAAATAGTCATGTATTAAAGGAAAATAAATTTTTAAATAATTTTTTTAATGATTTTTATAAGATTCTAAGAATGTTTTTTAAGGATGGTATTGTAATAGAATTTTATAATCCTTATTTAGTTAAGAATTATTTAATAGCTTTTTTAGCCTCTATTTTATATCTCGTTTTAAATGGATATATGGATTTAGTAATTAAATATAAAGATAAGTTAAAAAAAATTTTATTAGATTTATCTAAGAGCTTTAATTTAATGGGGAGATTTAATATAATTAAAATTAATAACTCTTTTTTACTAATTGATAGTGCTAAAGATGTTACAGCTTTAGAATATATTTTAAATCTGTTTTTCAATAGATTATACAAAATTGTTGCTTACAATTTTCTAAATAATTTTAAGGTTTCTTTAGTTTTTAGTTTTTCTAAAGGTAAAGATTTTAATAAATTTAAAAATATTTATAACATTATTTATAAAAATATTGATAAGATAGAAAATATCTATTTTTTAGAGCATCTTATTGAATTAAAATCAGAAAAATCAAGTGTTATTTATAAAAATTTTTATGATAATTTGTCAAGAATTTCTAATAATAATTTTAATATATTATTAAAATTGAAAGATTTGGGAAAACTAAGTGAGAATAAAATAAAAGATATACTACAAGAAAATGATCTTATTTTTATAACAGGTTCTATTTACTTTGTTGCTAACTTTTTAGAGTTAATTAATAAAAAACTATAATATTTTTCTTTAATAGATTAAAAAAAAATCTGTCAAAAGCTTATAGATAAGCTGATGAATCTATAAGCTCTGTAGTAATTTAAAAACAAAGTTTTTAAAATTATGTTTTTAAACTATGAAGGATTATAACAAAATAAGAAATGTGACTTTTATATAACTAATTCTTGTAATTTTAGATACTAAAGATATGTTTAGCTTACTCATAGGGGAATTGAAAGTTCTTTAGTATTATAGCTCTAATTTTAGATATTTTTATTTTATTCCCTTTTGTAAAACTAATTTTAAGAAGAATTTATGACAAAGAAATTTAGTTAATATTAAAGGTTAATCTGGTTTAAAGTATGATTTAAAATAAAGGGAAATAAGAATTTTTATTTAATATTATTGATATAAAGGGTAGTTTATTATTTTTTATTTGTTTTTAATTTTTATTTAGTGTTTTTTAAGGAGTAAAGAAGGAAGGGGTAAAAATTTTATGAGAAAGAGAGTAGTTATATTAGGAGCAGGTGGTAGAGATTTTCATAATTTTAATGTATATTATAAAGATAAAGAAGAATATGAGGTAGTTGCTTTTACTGCTACTCAAATACCAGGAATAGAAAATAGAACCTACCCACCTTCTTTAGCAGGTAAGCTTTATCCTAATGGTATCCCCATATTACCTGAAGAAAAATTAGAAGAAATTATTAAAGAATATAAAGTAGATGAAGTAGTGTTTTCATATTCCGATACTAGTCATATTTATGTTATGAATTTAGCAAGTAGAGCTTTAAAAAGTGGAGCTAATTTTGTTTTATTATCGCCTGATAAAACTTTTTTATACTCTAATAAATTTGTTATAGCAGTAACAGCTATAAGAACCGGTTGCGGTAAAAGCCAAACTTCAAGAAAAGTAGCATCTATTTTAAAGAAAAATAACTATAAAGTAGCTGTTATCAGACACCCAATGCCTTATGGGGATTTAGAAAAACAAAGAGTCCAAAGATTTGCTTCTTTAGAAGATATCAAAAAACATAATTGTACAGTAGAAGAAGGGGAAGAATATTTACCTCATATAAAAGAAGGTCATATTGTATATGCAGGAGTAGATTATCAAGAGATATTAAAAGAAGCAGAGAAAGAAGCAGATGTTATAGTATGGGATGGAGGTAATAATGATTTTCCATTTATCAAACCTAATATATGGATAACAGTATTTGATCCTCATAGACCAGGTCATGAGTTAAGTTATTTCCCTGGTGAAGTTAATGCTAGATCTTGTAATGTAGCAGTTATTAACAAGGTGGATACTGCAAATCCTAAAAATGTGGAATTAGTTGAGAATAATATAAAATTAATTAATCCAAATGCTATAATAATTAAAGCTAATTCTCCTATTAAGGTATCTAATCCTGAGTTAATAAAAGGTAAAAAAGTGGTAGTAGTAGAGGATGGACCTACTTTAACACATGGTGAAATGTCTTACGGTGCAGGTTATATTATTGCTAAGCAATATAATTGTGAAATAGTATCTCCTTATCCGTATGCTGTTAATTCTATTAAAGAAACTTATAATAAATATATTCAAGTCAGAGATGTTCTACCAGCAATGGGATACTCTAAAGAGCAATTAAAAGATTTAGAAGATACTATAAATAATATGCCTGCAGATGTAGTTATATTAGCTACTCCTTTTGATATAACAAGCTTAATTACTATTAATAAACCTACAGTTTTTATTGAATATTACTTAGAAGAAATAACTAAACCAGATTTAGAAGAAATAATCTTAAATGAATTAGAAAAGAAAGATTTATCTTATTTAAGAAAATAAAATATTAAATAAACTAAAAAGGAGTGATAGATAATGGCAACAAAAACAAAAGATAAAGCTACCTTAGCAACCAAAGGAGCTCCTAAGGGGCAAAAAGTATTAATTGCTACTTTAACTTTATATTTAGAAGCAGGTAAAGCTACACCAGCTCCACCCGTTGGTCCTGCTTTGGGACAATATGGATTAAATATTGCTGAATTTTGTAAGAATTATAATGCACAAACCGCTAAAATGCAAGGATATATAGTTCCTGCTATTGTTTATGTATATAGTGATAGGACTTATAAATTTATAACAAAAACTCCACCTACTTCTTCTTTATTATTAAAAGCATTAAATATAGAAAGTGGTAGCCCTCAACCTAATAGAACTAAAGTAGGAAAAATAACTAAAGATAAATTACTAGAGATAGCTAAGATAAAATTACCTGATCTAAATACAAGGAACTTGGAAACTGCTGTTAAAATAATAGCTGGCCAAGCTAAAAATATGGGTATTGAAGTAGAATTATAATTTTTTTATATCACTTAAACAAGGGGGAAAAAATATGAGTAAAAGATATCAAAGTGTATTAGAAAAAATAGATGTAAATAAAAAATATCATCCCTTAGAAGCAATAGACTTTATATTAAATAATTGGCCTAGAAGGTTTGATGAAACATTAGAATTACATGGGAAATTATCTATAGATCCTACCAAAAGTGATCAAACAGTAAGAACTAATGTAGTTTTGCCTCACGGTACAGGTAAGTCCCCTGTAGTTTTAGTTTTTGCACAAGGGGATTTAGCAGAAGAAGCAAGAAAAGCAGGAGCCGATTATGTAGGTTTTCAAGATTTAATAGAAGAAGTAAAAAAAGGGAATATAAAATTTGATGTAGCGGTAGCTACCTTAGATGTAATGCCTGTAATTGGAAAACAATTAGGTAAAGTACTAGGTCCTAAAATGCCAAGTCCAAAAGCAGGAACAGTTGGGAATAATATTAAACAAATAGTTGAAGAATTAAAAAAAGGAAAAATACAAATAAGAAATGATAAATTAGGAAATTATCATATACCGTTAGGTAAATTATCGTTTGGTAAGGAAAAATTGTATGAGAATTTATTAGCAGCAGTTAAGACTTTATTAAAAGCAAAGCCAGCAAGTGCTAAGGGAAATTTTATTGAATCTGCTTTCTTGAAATCTACTATGTCTCCATCACTAAAATTAGATAACAAAGTATTAATAGATTTAGCTGAAAAATTCGATTTTTAAAATATTTTTATATACTTAAGGGCATATTATAAAATGTTTTTCTTCAGGAAGAAGAAAAAACTCGAGAATGTAAGCAATTTTAATAATAAGATTATAAAAATAGGCATTGATTTGATGGGGGGAGATTATGCTCCTATTTCTACTATAGAAGGTATATTGTTATCTCTATATGAGCTAAAAGATCTTCATTTAAAAATCACTTATTATGATAAAATAGATTATAAAAAATTAATAGAAAATTTTATTAATAAATTACCTAAAAGATCCAAGATTTATAATTATTTTAGAAAGAATTTAGATAATGAAATTTTAAATAGAATAGAATTTATACCATGTAGTAGTTATATCTCAATGTCAGATAAGCCAGTTAATATATTAAAAAATAAAGATAATACATTAGTTAAAGTATTTGAATTATTAAGGGATGGAGTAGTAGATGGAGTTTTGTATGCTGGTAATACTGGAGCTTTTTTAGAAACTTCAGTTTTAGTGGTTGGTAGATTAAATGGAGTTAAAAGACCTGCTTTGTTAACTGTTTTACCTTTTAATAGACCCGTTTTATTATTAGATAGTGGAGCTAATCCTGAATGCAAGCCTGAATATTTATTACAATTTGCTATTATGGCTTCCATTTATTATAAAAAAATTATATCTAATAGTTTGCCTAAGTTAGGCATTCTTAATATAGGTACTGAGGAAATAAAGGGTAATTCTTTAGCTAAGGAATCTCATAAATTAATTATGAATTATATTAACGCTAATGATAATTTATTTAGCTATTTGGGTTTTGTGGAACCTTATGATATTGTTAATTCAAAAGTGGATATTGTAGTAACTGATGGTTTTACTGGAAATATTGTACTAAAATCTTTTGAAAGTTTGGGAGAGTATGTATTTAATTTTATTAAAAAGGAGTTTTCTTTAAATGTATTTAATAGGGCAGTAGGGTTGTTATCTAGAAGAATCTTTAAAAGGATTAAATCTTATTTTGACTATTCTGAGTATGGTGGGGCTTTAATGATTGGATTAAATGGTATTTCTGTTAAGACTCATGGTAGAGCAAACGCCAGAGCTATTAAAAACTCCATTAATTTTACCTATAAGCTTGTTCACGATGATATCAATTCTATTATTATCAAAGAACTAAATAATATTAGGAATATTACTTTAAATTCTTAGTTTTTATTTCTTTATTTTAAATTCTTTTATATTATATAGAAATATTAATTTTTGTATGTTAATCAAGAGTTTAAGATTAAAAAATTTTGGATCGTTTAGGGATGTATATATAAAGTTTCCTACAAGTGGAATTTTCTTAATCTCAGGTAAAACTGGGAGCGGTAAGAGTACAATCTTAGAAGCTATTTCTTTTGCTTTATTTAAAAAGATTCCTAGATATGGATCTGATAGTACTTCTCCTTTAAGAGAATTACCTTTTAAATTATCTATTGATAAAAATAAATTATCTTATTCTTTAGTAGAGTTGGATTTCTTGATTAATAGTGATTTATATAAAATAAAAAGAGAATGGAAATATGATTATAAAAATAGAAAAGTGAAAGAACATAACGTAGAGATATATAAAAATAATGAACCTTTAGCAGTTAAGGTTCAAGCTGTTGAGGATGAAATACTTAAGATTTTAGGTTTTGAAGCTACAAAAAATGCTTATGAAAATTTTACTAAAACCGTATTTCTTCCCCAAAATCAGTTTGATGAATTTTTGATAAATTCTAAGCCTACAGAAAGGGAATCCATTTTATTAGATTTATTTAATCTAAATTTTTATTATGAAATAAAAGAAAAAGTATCTACACAATTTAAAGAATTAAAGAATAAAATTGAAAATTTTAATAATAATATTAACTTTATTAAAAATCGGATTACTCAAGATTTAGATTTATTTTTTAATAATATAAAAAAATTAAAAGAACTAATTGATAATTTTGATTATACTGAATTACAAAGTATTAACTTTATTGACTCCTTAAGTGTTTTGGATAATTTAGATACTATAACTATTTTAGATAATTTAGATTCTTTAAATAGTTTTTATCAAAATTTGCAAAAAATAAAAAATAGCTTAGATGTTATTTTTGATGAAATCACAAAAATTATACAATTTATTACAAACGATTCTAATTATTTAAGGGAATTAAAAAATAAGATAAATGAAATCTTTATAAATTTTAATATTGATAATGATTTAAATGAAATTGAACTTTTTTTAGATAAAATAAAAAATAATAATTTAGTTAGTTTTTTAGAATACGAAGAAGGGGATTTAAAGAATAAAATTGATTTATTGAATTCTAATCGCGATCTGTTAAATAAAATTTTAAATATAATAGATTCTCTTAATTTAGAGCTTATCAATAAAATAAATTATCTTCAAGATTATTTACTAAAAATCCAAAGAATATACCTTGATTTTATACAAAAAAATAGAGAAAAAATAGAATTACTAGATTTTAATTTTGAGAATTTTACTGGTAGTATTAATCAATTTGTTTTAATAAAAAGTAATTTTGAAAAAGAAAAAGAAATTAATTTACCTAATTTATTAAATAAGATAACTGATTCTATTAGAAGATTAGAACTAAAAGTAAATCAATTTATAGATAAGTATAAAGATTTTTTAGAAATACTTAATAATATTAATAATTTAAACGAATATATAGAGAAAGTAAAGAAGGAATTAGAAATTAAGAGAAAACAATCGGAAGAATTACAAAGCAAATTAGATATTTTAAAAACTAAAAAAGAGTATTTAGAAAAAATCTTAGAATTAGATGCTTATATTAACTATATAAGAGATCATATTATAAAAGAAAATCTAAATAAGTGTTTAGTATGTGGAAATAAAATCACTAATTTTTCTATTTTAAAAAATATTAATTTATCTCAAAAGGAAAAAGAAAAATTAAATATAGAAGAAGAAATAAAACAAAAAGAAAAATATCTTCAAAAAAGTAATACTGAATTATTTAAAATTAATGGTACCTTAGAATCTAAATTAAATGAATTAGCTTCATATAGTAATAAACTAAGAAAATTTTATAATGAAATTCGGGGATTAATAGAGCATTCTTGTAATGATTTTAAAGATTTAAATCAAGCTATAATATACTTATTTGATTTTTTTGAGTACTTTAAAAATAATAATCAAAAAAATATTATTTATCAATTACTAAAAGATAGTAATGAATTTATAGCTAAAGCTTTAACTAAAGTATCAAAAATAATTAAAATGCTAAATTTAAAAATCTCAGAATTAAGTGATAATAATTTATTTGATGAAAAAATAGATATCACAAAAGTTAATATTATTATAGAGTTATATGAAGGATTCTTTAGTAAATTAAAACTAGATAAAATAGAAAATAATATAAGCCCAATTTCCAATTTGTTAATAGATTATGAATTATTAAATTTAGTTAATTATATTAATAATGTTAAATATATTTTTGAAGATATTAAAAATAGATTAAAAGGTCTAAAAGAAGATTTATTAAATTTATCTAAAAAAGATATTTATAATGAAAAGTATTTAAGTTATTTTGAAGAATTTTTAGATTATTTAAATAAACTTTTAGAATTTAAACTAAATCATAATAATAAAGATAAAATAAAATCAAAATTTGAAGATTTTAATAACAAATTATTTAATATACAAGCAGATTTTAAGGAAAAATTAAAAAATATAGATTATCATATAGAAATTTTAAAAGATATTATCAAACTAAAAGATAATATAAATAAAATAAAAGAAGTTTTAGATATGAAGTTAGTAAAATTAAAAAATATTATTGATAATTTTAATTTTAATCCTAATTTAAGTATTTTTTCAAATTTTTATGATATTTATATTAATTTTGAAGATTTTATAATAAAGCAAGATAGCTTAGTTAAAGAAATTAGTGAGCTAAAAGAGGTAAATAAAAATCTTAATGAATTTAAAAATAATTTATTAAATCAATTAGAAGAAATGGAAAAAGATTTAAACATAAAAAAAGATAATTTAGTTTCTTTAAAAAGTGATATATTAAATTATACTGAAAAATTAAATCTTATTTTTTATAATTTGGATGAATTAGAAAGTAATTATAAAGAACTTGAAAAAATTCAAGAGGATTATGTATTAATTGAAGAATTAAATAATGATTTTTCTGCTAAATCTGGTACTGATTTAATTTCTTACCTATCTACTAAGTTATTTGATTTATTATACTTTAGTACTAATAAAATTATAGAGAATTTAACAGAAGGTAGATATAATTTATTTATTAGTAAAGGGGGGGATATTTTTATTAGGGATAATTGGTATAATGTAGATAGGGGAGTAAAAAGTTTATCTGGAGGAGAAAGATTTTTAACTTCTTTATCCTTAGCATTAGCTATTAGTGAGATCTCTTCTAAATCTAAATACCCTATCAAAAGTTTGTTTATAGATGAAGGATTTAGTACCTTAGATATTGATACTTTAAATGATGTTATGGATTATTTAGAAAATTATTTTAATAACGTTTCTGATAAAGTTCTTGGTATTATTACTCATATTCCTGAAGTTAAAGATAAATTTAATTACATTATAGAGGTTATAAAAGATAAAAATGGATCTAAAGTTAATATAATTAATAAAATTACGGTTTAGTTTATATTTTTAAAGGTTTTTTTATTTTTATATCAAAAAGAATATTAGTTAGAACAAAGTATTTATAATTAATAGGTGGGGATTTTATTATGAGTAATTTAAAAACAAATTTCTCAAATGATTTTTATAAAGATATAGAAAAATTGAAAGATTTCTTAGAATTAAAAAAAGAAGAATTTAAACAAAAAATAAAAGAACTGGATTCTTTAATATCATTAAATAATATTTCACAGGCAAAATCTTTTATTGATTCATTAAAATCTGTTTATACTTCAAAGAAGGGACTTATTCCTGAGTTATTATCTAACATTAATAAAGTTGATATATCAATAAAAAAAGAATATGGAAAACTCATTAATCAATTAAAAGATTATATTGAAAGTAGCTTAAAAGAGAAATTAATTGAAATTAATAAATTAGAAATTACCCAAAAATATTTCGTTGATTTAGATTTAAGTATTGATTATTTAGATAATTTTGTTAATAAGAATCATATTATAGACAGGGTTATAAATGATTTAGAGGAAGTTTTTTTAAGTTTAGGGTTTAGTATTTTTGATGGGAATGAGATAGATAATGAGTATTATAATTTTGAGGCGTTAAATATTGATAAGTATCATCCAGCAAGAGATATGTGGGATACTTTTTATATTTCTAATAGCAATTTACTTTTAAGGACGCATACTTCTAATATGCAGGTAAGAATTATGGAAAAATTAAAGCCTCCTTTTAAAGTAATAACTTATGGTAAATGCTATAGAAGGGATAATTTAGATGCTACTCATAGTTTTCAATTTCATCAGTTGGAAGGTTTTGCAGTTGATAAAGACATTAGTTTTTTAGATTTAATAAAAACTTTGTATGATTTTGTTAATTTAATGTTTGGTAAGGATATAGATATAAAGTTAGTACCGAGTTATTTTCCCTTTACTGAACCAAGTGCTGAAGTTTCTATTAGTTGTATATTTTGTAAAGGTAAAGATAAAGGTTGTAGTATATGTAAAGGTAGTGGATATTTAGAAATATTAGGATGCGGAATGATTAATCCTATTATTCTTGAAAAATTAAATTTATCCGAATATACAGGGTTTGCTTTTGGTATGGGAATTGAAAGAATTGCTATGCTTAAATATAAAATTTCTGATATTAGATTTTTTTATAAAAATAATCTAAATAGTGTCATTTATTATTAATTAGCTTAATAATATATTGGGGAGGTGATATTTATGGATAAAAGTGCTCAAATAGAAAGAAATGTAAGAATAGAATTAACTAAAGCTAAATTATTATTAAATTCTGAAAATAAGGAATTAGCTTTTGAGATATTTTTTAATATTTTAAATAATATCTCCATTGATTTAAAATATAGGCTAGAAGCTTTAGGTTATTTAGCATTAAATAAATTATCCCTAAATGAAGTTATTAATATATTAAAAGATATTTTGCTAAAGGAAAATTTAAGTGAATTTGATATTATCACACTATCTAGAAAATTTAAGGAACTGAATAAATTAGATGAGTTAGCTAATATTATAAGAGATGTTATTAATAATACTTTTTATAATTCTAATAAAAGATTTTACCTTATTAAAGTAGCTTTCGATTTTTTTGATAATGAGTTTAAAACAGAATTAATAAATAAAATTTCATTATCTGATAATCCTGTTGATTTTTTAAATTTAGTATCAGTTATTAAAGAAAATACAACTTATAGAGAATTAATAAAAACAATATTAATAGAAAAACTTAAGGATACTTCTGATTTCTTTAATAAAATAGTATATTATAATATTTTTGCTAATTTATATGGGGTTAATGAATTGTATAAGCTGATAATTGATGATTATGAAAGATTTTATAAGATTGATTATTTAATTTTGTTGTATGTTTTACTAGTTTACTTTAGAGATAGAAATTTATTAAGTAATTTAGAAAATTTTATTGAAATTAATTTCAAGGACTCTTTTATATATATATTTTTCTATAATTTAAGGAGGGTTATTATTAAGGAAGAGGTAGTAGTAAATTTTTTAAATTTTGAGGAACTTTATAATCAAAATAAAAATCTGTTTTTAGCTTTAGTAGGTTTTATTTTTACCAAAAATTTAATACAAGATTTTAGCAATTACATAGGTAATTTTAAGGATTATAGGGGAGTGATTTTTAAAAGATTAATTAATTCCTTTATTAATCAAGATATAGTAGATATAATAAACAATTTTGATATTAGTAATGGAGAGAATGAATATTTTATTGAAGAACAAGCTATTATTGAATTAAATAATACTACATTTAGTAATTTATATCAGGAATTTGAATTAGTAAACCAAAAATCTTTAAAAGAATCTGAATTATCCAAAATTAATTCTGAATTTGAAACTAATGAAAATATTAAAAATGAAAATATTAAAGAAGAAGAAATAAAAATTGATGAAGTTAAATCCGAAGAAATTGAATCTAAAGAAAAAAGCGAATTTGAAGAAACTAAAATTGACGAAACTAAAATTATTGAAGATGAAAAAATTAAACAAATTGAACAGATTGATGAAAGTGAGCAAAATATTAATAAAGTTGAGCAAATTAAAGATACTCAAATTGAATATATCCAAGTTAAAAATGAACAACCTGAAAACCAAATAGAAAATATTGAAAATGAGCAAGTTAAAATTTATGAAAATCAAGTAATAGCTGAACCTGAAAGTATAATATCTGAAGTAGAAAAAGATATTGAAAAAATAGTTCATCAAGAAATTACAGATGTTAAAGAAAATGAAGAATTTGATGTTAATAATTTTATTAAAAATTTTTCTAATTTCGATAAAAAAGAAATTGAAGATATAAAGGAATTGATAATGAATAATTTAAAATTCAAAGAAGATTTTTTTATAAAATTAGAAGATTATATTCTTAACGAAAGTAATATTAAGAATGAATTTAACAATGTCGTTTCATTACTTAATTTTCTAAAAAATATAGATAATAATATATTTCATAAACTAATAAAAGTATTAGTTTCTGTACTTTTAGAATATAATTACTTAGATTTATATAATATATTGTCTTCTACAATTGGAATAAGCAAAGTTTCTTTAAAAGAATATTTTATTGATAATGATTTATTAGATTTTAATTTAAATATAAATAATTTCATAGAATTTATAGAATTTATTGTAAATAATAAATTAGAAGATGTAGAAGGAATTATCAGATTATTAGTTTATTTAAATGAATTGAACGAGTTAAATAATGATTCTAAAACTAAAATTAACTCCTTGATAAGTAAGTTAATCAAATTAATTTAGTTTTTCGTAGATGGCTAAAAATTCTAAGTTAAAAGAAACTTTATTTTTGCTATTATTGTTATTATCAAGTTTTATTTTAATTATAAGTTATTTTGATTTTAGTAATGATAAGTTATTTTTAAATATTAGGTTTCTTTTAGATAATATTTTAGGGTTTAATAAGTGGGTTTTACCCGCTTTTATTGTTTTACTGTCTATGTTTATTTTTTTTGAGAGTAGGAATTTTTGGTTACATTTACTTAGTAGTATATTTCTGGTTTTGCCTATTGTTATATTATTCCCCGATATTAATTCCAAAAGTTTTTTACTAAAAAAAACTATTGAAAATTACATTGGATTTACCCTAAATTATTTTATCAATGTGTTATTATTTTTTATTTCTTTTATATATTTCTTTGAAATTTCTATTAATGACTTATTTAATAATAAGATTCCATTTTTTTTATCTAAAACTTTTAGTAGTTTAATTTTTATTTTATCTAAATTATTTTATTTATTCTTTAAATCTCTTGATTTTTTAGGAATGATTTTTATTAAGTTTTTTCAAATTATAAAAAAGTCTATTATTAATAATAATTTTTCTAATAAATCTCAAAATGTAAGGGAGATAGAATTAAATGAATTAGTAAATAAATTTAAAAATGCCAGAAATAATAGTATAAGTAAGTTAAATAATAATGAAGATTTTGTAGATGAGAAAGAAAATAAATCTAAACAGAAGAAAACTAAAGTATCCTTAACATTAGATATAGAGATAGATGAAGAATTTATTAAAGAGAATGCGTTAAAAAAAATTGATAATTATTATATACCATCTCCTAAGTTTTTACATAATTTAGTTTCAAAGATATATCCCCGTCCTAAGAGTAATACTGTAAAAGACTATAGTGATATATTAGAAGATGCTTTAAATAATTTTGGGATAAAATCAAAAGTAATAGATGTCATTACAGGACCATCTATAACTCGTTATGAATTACAAATAGAAAAAGGTATAAAAGTTTCACAAGTGCTAAGGTTAAAGAACGATATTGCTTTAGCATTAGCTGCTATTGCTGTTAGGATTGAAGCTCCTATCCCTGGGAAATCTGCTATTGGTATTGAAGTACCTAATGATAAACCGATTCCTGTTTATTTATCTGATATCCTTTTAACCGATGATTTCTTAAATACCTCTTATGAAATACCTTTAGCTTTAGGTAAAGATATTTCAGGTAATATTGTTATAAGTGATTTAGTTAGGATGCCACATTTATTAATAGCGGGTTCTACAGGTAGTGGAAAAACTGTATGTATTAATTCTATTATTTGTAGTTTATTATTTAATTTTGCTCCTACAAAATTACAATTACTTTTAATAGATCCTAAAATGGTTGAACTAATACTATATGAAGGTGTTCCTCACGTTATCGATATTGTAACAGATGTAAAAAAGGCTCCAAGTGCTTTACAGCAAATGGTTAAACTAATGGAAGAAAGGTATAAGTTATTTAGTGAGAAGAGGGTTAGAAATATCCAAGAATACAATAATTTAGAGGATGTAGAAAAATTACCGTTTGTAGTAATAGTTATAGATGAGTTAGCTGATTTGATGATGACAGCAGGTAATGTAGTAGAAACTCATATAGCGAGATTAACTCAGTTAGCGCGTGCTGCAGGAATTCATTTAATTATAGCTACTCAAAGGCCTTCTGCTAATGTTATAACTGGTATTATTAAAGCAAATGTCCCTTCAAGAATTGCTTTTGCTGTTGCTAGTCAAATAGATTCTCGGGTTATCTTAGATATGTCAGGAGCTGAAAATCTAATTGGTAGAGGTGATATGTTGTATTTACCTATTGGAGCTAATAGACCTATTAGAGCACAAGGAGCTTTTATTGGATTAAAAGAAATTGAAACTATCGTAAAATATTGGTCTATTCAACCCAAACCTGATAACTTAATTAAGATTGATTTAAGTAGTATCAATTTAGGTAGTGGGTCTAAGGATTTAGAAGATGAAGAAGATCCTGAATTACTAAAATCTGCTGCTAAAATAATATTAGAAGATAAAAGAGCTTCTACTACATTATTACAAAGGAAACTAAGAATAGGATTTGCTAAAGCTGGTAGAATTATGGATATATTAGAAAAATTAGGGATTGTCGGACCTCAAGAAGGAAGTAAACCCAGAAAAATATTAATCCAATCTATCGAAGAAATCGAAAATATATTTAGTGAATCTATAAAAGATTGAAAATTATTAAGATTTTCTAATATTTAGGATTTTGTAATATTTAAAGGGGGGTAGTTTGGTTATGGATTTAAAAGATAAGGTAATATTTGTTGCAGGTGGGGCAGGGAATGTTGGATCTTACCTAATTAAAGAATTTTTGAATCTAAATGCTATTGTATTAACCTCTACTAGAAGTAGAGAAAAATATGAGAAATTAAAAAATTTTGTAGGTTCTAAGGATAATTTAAAAATATTTAATTTGGATATAACGGATAAAAGTATTAATTATAAGGTAATAGAGTATATAGATAAGACTTACAAAAGATTAAATGGAGTGATTGTTGCTGTTGGATCTTGGTTTGAAGGCAAAAAAATTTTAGATATAGAAGAAGAATTTTTATTAAATGTTTTTAATCAGAGATTTATTACTCATTTTGTAATAGCAAAATTATTTTTAAGTTATATGATAAAACAGGGAAAAGGGGTTTATTTAAGTTTAGCAGGGTATCATGCTGAAGATCCTTTAGAAAATTATGGACATATCTCTATAAGTGGTGCTTCTCAATTAATGCTCACTAAAATATTGTCTAAAGAACTAAAGGATTTTAAAGATATAAGTGTAAATACAATATTAATGCCTGGGTTAAATACAAAAATAAAGGGTGAGATTTTAGCTAAATTTATTGTTAATTTTCTTATTCTTAATTTAAATAATCCTCTTATTAAAGGTCAAATTATTAAATTAAGTGAATATATATAACAATTTTGTTTAGTTTACTTAAATTTTTTTTATCATTAGTTTATTATGAATAAAAAAATGATATTTTACACTTTTGTACCTTTTAATGAATCTAAACTAAATAGAGCTTATAACATAAGAATTCATTTTCTTAAAAAAGCTTTTGAAAAGTTAGGGTATTATGTTTATTTTATTGATGGATTTTACGAAGAGAGAGTAAATAAAATAAAAGATCTATGGAGTTTAATAGAAAAAGATGAGAAAATTGATTTTGTATATGGTGAGCTACCTAATCTGCCTTTCTTATTAACTTCTAAATATAGAATACCACGATTATTAAATAATTATGATATTAAATTTTTAAGATTTTTAAAAGAAAAGAAATTAAGGATAGGTTTTTTTGTTAGAGATTTATATCATTTAACCAAGGCAATTGATAAATTAGGAATAATTAAGAAAATTTTATACATATATTTTTTTAATTTATCTTTACTTTTTTTAAAAAAAGTAATAGATATCTTTTTTGTTCCAACATATAATTTTAAAGAACTTTTTTCTCATTTCTATAAAATAAGTATTACTAAAGTCTCAGATCTTCCACCTGGTTTATCTTTAGATATTTCTAATATCTATCACCAAAAAGTTATAAAAGAAAATAATAATATTTTAAATTTAATTTACGTAGGTGGAGCATATAATACTTTGGAATTATTTAAATGTTTTCAAGAATTGTTTTATAGTAATATAAGAAATATTTTTTTATATTTTATAACTAGAAAGGAAGAATTTTTTAGAAGTAATTATTATCTTAAAGAAGTTTTAAAAAATGGGTTAATAAAAATTATAGAAGCTAATAAAAATGAATTACCTTTTTATTATAGTAAATCTGATGCTTCTTTATTATTTTATAAAACTTTTGAAATCAAGAATATTTTCAACTATGATTCTTATAATTATGGTTCAAAGGATTATATGGCTTTAGCTTTTCCAGTTAAATTTATGGAGTATTTAGAAAATTTAAAGCCAGTTATAACTTACAAAGAAGCTTTTGCTGCTAAAATCATAGAAGAAAATAACATAGGATGGGTTATTGATTATGACTATTTAAAACTAAAGGAATTATTAATTTATTTATTAAATAATAAATGGGAAATAGAAAATAAGCGAAGAAATATTTTTAAGATAATAGATAAATATAATTGGGATAATGTAGCTAAAAAAGTTATAGATATATTATTATGATTTTATTAATATAATTTAATATTAATAAGGGTGGTGGTAAGATTGAGTTCTAACTTAGTTAATATAAAAGGTAAAATTAATAAAGCGAAATTTATCTTGAAGAATTATGGATTCAAAGTTTTACTTTTCCATTCGTTAAATTATATTTTTTCTAAAGTAGGTAATTATAATTTACATTACTACCTGAGTAAATATTTAGGTATAAATGCTATAAAGATTAGCAAAACAATATTAGATTATATAAATAATTTTAAACAAGATTTAGATAAGGTTTTCGAAAATGAAGATTTTAAAAAAAAGATTTTAAATGAATTAAATAATTTTTGTACCGATGATATAGATACGATTTCAGATTTTGTAACTAGTTCTAACAGTTTTTGTAGTAACTTAATTAAGGCTTTTCAATGTAAAGAAGAATTTGCTAAGTTATTGAAAATATACAAGGAGCTAAATCCTAAAGTTGTTTTAGAAATAGGGAGCTACAGAGGTGGAACTTTATTTTCCTTCATTAAATTAGCTCCTAATGATTCTATTTTTATCAGTATTGATTTACCATTTTGGGGAATTGAAAATTATGATAAAATTCAAAAATATGAAAGCTATATAAACATTTTGTTTAATTCATTTTTAAAAGAAAATCAAAAGCTTTACCTTATTAGAGATAGTTCTATATTGAAAAAAACTTTTAATAAAGTTAAAGAAATATTGGATAATAAAACAATAGATTTTTTATTTATAGATGGAGATCATTCTTATAAAGCAGTTAAGTCAGATTTTGAAAATTATTCTAAATTTGTTAGGAAAGGTGGAATAGTTGCTTTTCATGATATTAATCTCATTAAGGATGTAAAAAGATTTTGGAATGAAGTTAAAAATAAAGGAAAATCTTATAGAGAATTAATCAAAGGTTCTAATTCACTTGGAATAGGAGTTTTATAT